>ERZ1066117.173-NODE-173-length-65675-cov-17.811780_pt1 | contig 65675 bp, 48 predicted proteins | sample MGYA00382764_ERZ1066117 | MGnify/ENA primary metagenome ERZ1066117 (study PRJEB33369, sample SAMEA5778347) | biofilm metagenome | biome: Industrial cooling water; feature: Water cooling tower basin; material: Biofilm | place: United Arab Emirates | collected...
TCTCCGGGTAGAGCGTGTGGAGTCCGGCCAGCAGCTCGCGCCTGACGTCGGCCTCGGCGCGGCCGTCGGGCAGCGCGTAGGCGTGGAGCTCGACCACCGAGCCGCCGTGGGCGCGGGCCCACTCGGCGCTCTCGTCCTCGCAGCGCTCGTAGACGGAGATGTTGTCGAGGCAGCCGACGGCGGCGGTGCCGGCGAACGGCAGTCGCGCCGGGTCGACGCGGCGGTCGAGCCACAGCCGCCACACGGCAAAGCCGCGCGTCAGGCGGGTGGCGCCGAGGCTTGCGTCGAGGTCGGGGTGCGCGAGGTCCGGCGACGCGGCCCGGAGTGCGGCGAGGCCGCCCACGTCGCTCGCCAGCACGAGGAAGTCGGCCGCCAGCTCGCCCGTGCCCGTGGCCACCCGCCAGCCGGTGCCGGCGCGCGCGACCGCGGCCGCCGGCTGGCCCAGGCGCACGTCGACGCCCAGCGCCGCCAGGGCCGCTACCCACGGCGTGAAGATCGCCCGGCCGAAGGGCCGGTCGGCGATGTCGAACAGCAGCCCGTCCGGGTTGCCGGTGAAATAGAAGTGGAACATCTGCAGCAGGTCGGCCGCGCTCATTTCCTCCTGCGGGTTGAAGCAGGAGTGCGCGAAGACGTGCAGCAGCCGCAGCCGCGCCTCGGCCGGGAAGTTGAGCTGGTCGAGGTAGGCCTTCGACGTGACGCCACCCCAGCGCGCGTAGGTGCGCTCGGCGTCGTAGCGGAGCATCTCGATGGCCGCCAGCTTGTCGACCTTGAGGAGGTCGGGCAGGCGGATGGTGTCGGTGCGCCAGGTGAGCTTGGCCAGGTTGACGAGGGGCGAGTGTGTGAGGCCGGTGAACGTCTCGTTGCCGGTCGGCGTGATGATCGGGTAGTCCGGGGCGGCCCGCAGGAAGCCGAGGCCCGGATCGAGCCGGCGCAGCAGCGCCCGCAGGTTGTAGTACTGGCGGAAGAACGCGTGGAAGCCGCGCTCCATCTCGAACGGCGTGCCGTCGGCGAGGCGGTCGGTCCAGGCGCCGGCGCGCCCGCCGAGCAGCGTCTCGCGTTCGACCAACGTCACCTGGGCGCCGCGCTCGGCGAGCACGGTCGCAGCGGCGACGCCGGCGATGCCGCCCCCGACGACGATCGCGCGGCGGTCGACGGCGAGGCGCGGTCGGCCGCCGGCGCGCGGCAACAGCAAGGTCTCGGTGCGCATGGGTGTGGTTCCTGGTGCGGATCGTGGGGTCGGCGGCGCGGTCTCAACGCAGTTCGATGTCGATCGCCAGCTCGGCGCCGCTCGCGAGCTCCAGGCGACTGCCGGCGAACGAGGGTGGGCCGAACGTGCCGCGGCCACCGCGCGAAACGCCCCAGCGCTCGGTCGGGATGCCGAGCGCGTTGGTGTCGAGCTGGAAGTCCGCGTCGACGTCGTGGAACGCCGCGACGGCGATGGCGCCGGCCGGCACGCCTTCGAAACCGACCACGACCGCGTCGCCGGCGATCGGCAGGTTCACGCTGCGCACGGCCTGCCGCGGATCGTCGGGAAAACCGGCTGCGTCGACGAACACGCTGACGAGCACCTGGCCGCGACGGTCGGCGAAGCCGGTCAGACGGACCTGCAGGTCGCCAGCACCCGCGGGGCGCGGCGACGGCGGCGTGGCCACGCAAGCGGCAGCCGAGAGCCAGACGGCGAGCAGGAGGCGCTGGATCATGACGGGAACGGCAGCAGGTCGGCAGGGAAGCGCACCGGCGCTGCGGATGCCAGTGCCACCGGCGGACGACGACGAACGGCGCGCGCCGGCGCGGTCGCCAGCACCTGGGCGGCGGCCAGTGCGACCTGCACCAGCTTGCCGCGCTGCGACACGATGGCGCGGCCGCGGGTGACGTCGCACTGCTGGCGGCGCACGCGGCGACCGATCGCGCGGTAGACCCGGCTGGCGGCCCCGACGGCGACGGCGCAGCGCCACGGCAGCGCGGCGAGGCCGCGGTTGCCCGAACGGTAGAAGCCGTCGGCCAGCGTCAGCGTGCGCGCCACCGCGGCGGCGACCGCCTGCGTGTGCGCGACCGGGAACGGCCGGCCGAGCTGGGCGCCGAGGTCGGGCGCGCCGCACGCGGCCAGCAGTTCCCCCGGCAGGTAGAGACGGCCGAGCTGCCAGTCCTCGAGCACGTCGCGGCAGATGTTGGTCAGCTGCATCGCGATGCCGAGGTGCGCCGCCTGCCGGCGCGCCGCGAGGTCGTCGACGCCGAGCACGTGGCACATCATCAACCCGACCACGCCGGCGACGCGATGGCAGTAGAGCAGCAGCTCGTCGAACGACGCGTAGCGGGCGCGTTCGCAGTCCATCTGCATGCCGGCGAGCAGTTCGTCCGGATACTCGCGCGGGATCGCGTGGGCTCTGACCACGGCGGCGAACGCGTCGAGCTCCGGCACACCGGTGGCGGCCCCGCGGTAGACGTCGGCCAGCTCCTGGCGCAGGCGCCGCACCGCCGCCGGTGCCGCTGCGGCCGGCACCGCGTCGACCGCGTCGTCGGCGCGCCGGCACCACGCGTAGACGATCGCCGCATGGTCGGCGGTGTGGCCGGGCAGCAGCCGCGACGCGAGCGCGAAGCTCTTCGAGTTGCGGGCGATGCTCTGCCGGCACGTGGCGATGCCCCCCGGCGTGGCCGACGGCACAGAGGGGGCGGCCGGCGCGTCGCTCACCGTGCGTAGTCCTGCACGATCAGCGAAGCCGTCGCCTTCGCCGAGTTGACGACGCCGGGCACGCCGGCACCGGGGTGCGTGCCGGCGCCGACCAGGTAGAGGCCCGGGATGCGCGCGTCGCGGTTGTGCGGCCGGAACCAGGCGCTCTGCCGCAGCCGCGGCGCGCACGAGAACGCCGAACCGTGGTAGCTGTTCAGTTCGCTGCGGAAGTCCGCTGGCGTCATCCAGCGCTTGGCGACGACGTGGCGGCGCAGGTCCGGCAGGTAGCGCTCGAGCGAGGCCAGCAGGCGATCGGCGTAGGCGGGCGCGATCGAGTTCCAGTCGAGCGGCGCGTTGCCGAGGTGCGGCACCGGCGCCAGCACGTAGAACGAATCGCAGCCGGGCGGCGCCAGCGACGGATCCGTGACGGTCGGCGCGTGCAGGTAGAGGCTGAAGTCGTCGGGCAGCTGGGCGCCGTGGAAGATGTCGTCGAGCAGCCCCTTGTAGCGCGGCCCGAAGATCACCGTGTGGTGCGCGATCGACTGGCGGTAGAGCCGGTCGGTGCCGAAGTAGAGCACGAACAGCGACATCGACCACTGCATGCGCTCGACCCGGCGCGCCATGCCGGCCGCCGCCGGCACCGTCGAGTAGAGCCGCGCGTAGGTGTGCTGCAGGTCGGCGTTGGAGACGACGACGTCGAACGGTTCGCGTTCGCGGTCGCCGGCCAGCACGTGGTGCACCGTCGCCGCACCGGCGCCCGACAAGGCGATGTCGCGCACCGGGCACGACAGCCGCAGCGTGCCGCCGAGTTCCTCGAACACGCGCACCATCGCGCGCACCAGCGCCCCGGTGCCGCCGCGCGGGAAGAACACACCCCAGTTGCGCTCGAGGTAGTGGATGAGCGTGTAGATCGAGCTGGTCTCGAACGGATTGCCGCCGACCAGCAGCGAGTGGAACGACAGCGCCTGCCGCAGGTGCTCGTGCTTCACGAAGCGCGACACCGTGGCGTAGACCGAGCGATCGGCGCGCAGGGTCGCCAGCTGCGGCGCCACCTTGACCATGTCCCAGAAGCGCAGGAACGGCTGCGCCGCCAGTTCGACGTAGCCGCGCTGGAACACCTTCTTCGTGTAGTCGACGAAGCGCAGGTAGCCGGCTTCGTCGCCGGGGAAGCGCCGACGGATCTGCGCCAGCATCGAGTCGCTGTCGCCGACGTAGTCCATCTCGGTGCCGTCGCTCCACCACAGTTTGTAGAGCGGCGTCACCGGCAGCAGCTCGACGTAGTCGGCCATGCGGCGACCGGCGGCGGCGAACACCTCCTCGAGGCAGTGCGGTGCGGTGATCACCGTCGGGCCGCCGTCGAAGACGAAGCCCTTCTCCTCGTAGACGTAGGCGCGGCCACCCGGCTTGTCGCGCGCTTCGAAGATCGTGGTGTCGAAGCCCGCGGCCTGCAGCCGCACCGCCGCGGCGAGGCCGCCGAAACCGCTGCCGACGACCGCCGCGCGGCGCCGGCGAGGCGACGCACCGGACGTGCGAGCAGCACCCGCCACCGCTGCCGCAGAGGCAACCATTGCCGAAGGAACCATCGCCGAAGGATCCGCCGCCGAAGAATCAGCCATAGCTCTGTTCCAGTCGCTCGATCTCCTGCTGCAGTGCCAGCAACGGCGCCGACGGCCCGAGGGCCTCGCGCAGCGCCTGCAGCGCGCTGCCGAGATGTTCGCGCACCCGCGCCCGCCCACGCCCCGCCAGCAGGGTGCGCAGCTCCGGCAGCAGTTGTTCGCAGGCGCCGGCGTGCGCTGCCTTGGCGGCACGTTGCTGCAACCGCGCGAAGGCGGACGGCATCAGGTCGTCGGCGAGCCAGCCCCAGATCCAGGTCGGACGCGCCAGCCGCAGGTCCTCGAGCGCCTTGGCGATGCGGCGCTCGCAGCACAGGCTGCCGAGGTCGTCGAGCATCTGCAGGCCGTTGCCGAGTTGCTCGCCGAACGTCGCCAGCGCGGCGACGCGTTCGCCCTTGCCACCCGCCGCGATCGCACCGAACGCCGCCGCCAGCTGCATCAGGCAACCGGCCTTCAGCGCGGTGGTCGCGCGCACGAACGCCGGCATCGCCGTCTGCGAGGCGGTGAAGGCGTTGACCGACAGGTCGAGCGCCTGCCCCTGGTGGCACAGCAGCATCGCGTGCGCCATGCGGCGGTGCAGTTCGAGCTCGATCGCCGGCGGCAGCGCCAGCTTCGACAGCAGGTCGAGCGACCAGCAGTACAGCATGTTGCCGGTGTTGATCGCGAGCGGCACACCGATCTCGCGGTGCAGGGCCGGCGCGCCGCGACGATGCTCGGAGTCGTCCTGCACGTCGTCGACGATCAGCGATCCGGCGTGCAGCACTTCGATCACCAACGGCAACCCCGCCGGCAGCTGCTCCAGGTCCCCACCGGCCAGCATCCAGGCGCTGGTCACGAGGCGGGCGCGGAAGTGCTTGCCGGGCCGGCCGAGGAAGGAACGGGCCGGGTCGAGCACGGCGTCGCTCCAGGCGCGCCGCATCTCCGGGCTGCTCGCGCGCCACGCCGCGACGTGATGCCCCTGGTCGAACCAGCGATCGAACAGCGCTGCCAGGGACGACGACTCGCCGGCCAGCTCGGGTTGCAGACCACTCATGCGAAACGCTCCGCGACGGTGAGCCGGGCCCGCAGGGACAACCCGGCCGGTGGACGGCCGCCGAGCAGACGCAGACGATCACCGAACGTCGTGCGCAGCGCGTAGAAGCGGCGGATGCTGGGTTCGGGCAGGCGGTAGAAGCGACGGAAGACGTCGCTGCGGCCTTCGGGCAGGAACCAGCGGAAGAGCAGGCGATTCAGCAGCTGCGCGAACCGCACCTGCGGCCGCACGCTGCGCACCAGGGCCGCGACCGCCGGGCGCCAGGGCTGGCCCGCGGGCACCGCCGCCAGCGTCGTCGCCAGCCGCAGCGCCACCGGCAGCGAATAGCCGGTCGCCGGGTGCAGCCAGCCGCCGCGGTAGCCGCCGAGCAGCGGCCCAGCACCCGGCGCCGGCACCGCCAGCGGGCCGCGGCCCGACCACGGCATCGGCAGCAGACCGATCTCTTCGCGCAGCACCTCGGCGACCTGCAGCCCTCGGGCCGCGAGCCAGCCGTCGATCTCGGCGCGGAGCTCCGACGGTTCGAGTTCGGGGCGATCGGCGAAGCGGGTGTCCTCGACCAGCAGGCGGTCGGCGGCGATCGGCAGCACGTAGAAGAAGCGGAAGCCGCCGTGCTGCGGCACGGTCGCGTCCATGACCAGCGGTCGCTCGATGCCGTGCGGCCCGGTGAGGCGCAGTTCGCGGCCGAGGAACTTCTGGTAGCCGGCGCGGCCGCGGCTCTTGGCCGGCTCGGGGCCACGGGCGTCGACGACGAGCGGGGCCTGCAGGCTGCTGCCGTCGGCCAGTTCGACCTGCTCGGCGCCGACGCGCACGGCCGCCTGGCGGGTCACCAACCGGCAACCGGGGCGATCGAGGGCCGCGGCGACGACCGCGTGCAGCCGTTGCGAGGTGAAGCCGGCGTAGGGGCTGTCGAGCCGCCGTTCGAAGCCGTGGAAGCGGACCTCGTAACCCGGCCAGGCGAACTCGACCAACGGCGCCAGCACCGCGGCGGCGTCGTCGGGCACGTCGGCGGCGTGGAAGCACCAGGTGTGGTTGCCGCCGAGCTGCGCGTCCCTCTCGACCATGGCGATGCGCGCCGCTGGCCGCGCCCGCAGCATGGCGAGCGCGATCAGGGCGTTCTGCAGGCCACCGCCCACCAGGACGGCGTCGTAATCGAGAGGGCGAGGGTCCAAGGGGTCCCGTGGGTCGCGCGCCACTTCGCCACCCGCCGATCGACGGATGCGTGGCGGCGGGGAACCGTAACCCGAGTGGCAGTTCCCCGCTGCGACGACCTGGGCAACCTCCATCCGAACCCTCTCCGGCCCTGCGTCGCGGCCTCCCGGCGATCGCCGTCCGGGCCGACCTCCGGGCGGGCCGGATCAGAAGCGCAGCGTGTGCACGAGCTTGACCTGCAGCGACTGCCGGGTCGGCACCAGCGACTCGTCCTCTTCGCGCAGCCAGCCGACGCCGCCGACCACGAACAGGTCGCAGCCCGGCTGGTAGATCCAGCGCAACCGGCTCTGCCAACCGAGCTGCTGCGACTCGTTGTCGAACTGCACGAAGTTGTAGACGCTCAGCTGCGGCGTCAGGTGCAGGTCGACGCGCGCGGAGCCGATCTGCGTGGTGAAGCGCCGCCCGGCCCCGAGGTCGACGTGCGCGGTGTCGTAGCCGACGCCGAGGTGCAGCAGCGCCGACGTGCGCCAGTTGGCGTCGAGCGACACCTCGTCGCTGCGCCCGTCGAAGAAGTCGCCGGTCGAACACTGGCCGACGACGTTCCACGGCCGCGCCTCCGAGGTCAGCACGAACAGGCCCGCGCGCGTCGCCCAGTAGTCGCCGACGGCGATCGGCGTGCTGCCGCGGAACAACGTGAACGGCGCGTCGATGCGTTCGAAGCGGCGGCTGGCGGTGACACCGAACTCGTCGTCGTTCTGCAGCTCGACGCCGAGCCGGTCGAGCACGAAGCCGTACTTCTGCGGCTCGCCGTCGAAGGCGTCGGCGTGTTCGAGGTCGACCTCGAACAGGTAGCGGCGGATCGCACTGCCTTCGCCGACGCGCGGGCTGTAGCCGATCTCGCCGAGCGACTGCCGGGTGTCGCGTCGGCGCACGAAGCCGAGTGCCGGACGGAAGCTGTCCTCGACCCAGCGCGAGCCGGCCTCGAAGCTCCACTCGGTGCCGACCGCGGCGACCAGCAGGCCGGTGCTGTGGCCGTCGTCGTCGCCGACGTTGCCGGTCGAACCGACGACGTCGGCGAGCACGCGCAGGTCGAGGTCGCCGACGAAGCGCGGTTCGCGGTGGTAGAAGTCGAAGCCGAACACGCCGTTGTCGCCGGCGCTGGTCGGATCGCCGAGCGTGCCGATGGCGCCGACGGTGGTCTGTTCGCCGAGCGCGTAGCGCAGGCGCGCGACCGCGAGGTTCTCGGCGTCGGTGACGTCGCTGCGGTCGGTCTCGACGTCGAGCACGCCGATCTCGAGCGGCCCCGCTTCGCCGGTCAGCTTGGCGCCCCACTGCACCGGGATCGGCGCGCCGTTGCCGGCGAGGCCGATGCGGCGGGTGAAGAACGGCAGGAAGCGCCCGCCGCCGGCCTCGCTGGCGCCGAACGTGAAGTAGCCGATGCCGTCGAGGAAGAAATCGCGCTTCTCCGGGAAGAACAGCGGGAAGCGGTCGAGGTTGATCTGGCGGTCGTCGTTCTCGGTCTGGCCGAAGTCGGTCAGCACCGTGGTCGCCAGCGTCATCGACGGCGTCAGGCGGTAGTAGATCTCGCCGCCGGTGTCGGGATCGAAGCGCCAGTCGTCGTCGGTCTGCGAACGGTCGCGCGCGAGGCCGCCGGACACGTACGGCACCACTTCGAGGCCGACGCCGGCATCGACCTCGCCGAGGCCGGCGATCGTGCCGCACTCGCTGACGCGATAGAAGAACACTGCCTGGGTCGGATTGGCCCACTGATACTCTTCGTTCGCGGTGCGCACGTAGCGGCGCAGGTTGAAGCCCCAGGTGCTGGCGCCGTCGCGGCGGGGAATGCTGCGGAACGGGATCGCGATCTCGGCGAACCAGCCGGTCTCGTCGACGCTCGAAGCACCGTCCCAGATCGCGTCCCACGGCTTGTCGAACTTGCCGCCGTTCTGCGAGATCAGGATGTCGCCGATCGAGCCGCCGGCGCCGATCTGGAAGAAGTAGGCGGTGCGCCGGTTCTCGAACGGATCGAGCAGGATCTCGACGCGGTCGTCGGGGTCGAGCCGCGCGTCGCGCGCGCGCTGCGTGGCGCGGATGTCGCCCGCGTTCGTGTCGTAGCACCAGAGCCCGATGTAGAGGTTGCTGCGGTCGTGCAGCAGCTTCACCACCGTGCGCTGCGTCGGCGTGCGGCCTTCCCACGGCTCCACCATCGTCAGCTCGCCGATCGCCGGTGCGTCGCGCCAGCAGGCGTCGTGCATGCGGCCGTCGACGCGCGGTGCCTCGGCCGGCTCGATGCGCCCCACCTGCGCCGTCGGCCGGCTGCGCGCCGGCGACGACGGGGCCTGCGCCACCGCCGGAGCGGCGGCGAGCACCGCGAGCAGGAGCGTGCACCACCGAGCCATCCGCGGACCTTACGGAACGAAGGCGAGACGCGCTGCGGACTTCTGCCCGCACTCGTCAGGTCGGTCCGGCCCTCGCGGCGCGGGCGACGCACCAGAATCGCCAACCGGCCGCCACCTGAGGCCCCGTCGACCTCGATCCCACCGCCACGAGGCAGCCCGCGGCCGCAGCACCTACTTGATCAGCCCCGCCCCCTTGTACTCGTAGAAGATGCGCACGAACTCGCGCATCTCCGCGGCGAACTGCTCGCCGAACGACAGCACCAGGATGTGCTCGACGATGCGCCGCGTCGCCCCGCTCGCCACCTGGTCGCGCGCCTTCTCCTGCTCCTTCGCCTTCTCCTTGCGTTCCTTGCCGCTCGCCGGCGGCGGCTCGTCCGTGAAGGTGAACTCGACCTCGACGTAGACGCCGCCGCCGGCCTCTGCGATCGCCGTGAAGTCCTCGCGCATGGTCTTCTGCGAATCGACGAACTCGCGGTAGCCGGGCTGGTCCTTCAGCTTGCCCTCGAGGGTGACGACGACGCCGATGCACGACGTCAGGAACGGCGTCTCCGGCACCTTCGCGCCGGTGGTCGGCTTGTTGCCGCGGCTGCCCGGGTTGTCGTGCGCAGCACGCACGAGGTCGATCACCTTGCTCCGCTCGTGCGGGTGCGGCGGCGCGTCGCCGATCAGCACCACCAGCTTGTTGGCGTCCTTCTTCCAATTGAGCTTCGCGTCGAGCGACTGCTCGAGGCCGCCGAGCACGGCTTCCGGCAGATCGCCGCCGCCCTCGGCGCGCAGGTCGCCGAGCTCCTTCTGCGCCGCGGCGATGTTCTTCGAGAACGGCTGCACGACCTTGGCGCCGGTCTTGCCGAGCTCGCCGCACTCCTTGTAGTGCACGATCGCCAACCGCATCTTCGGCGACAGGCCGTCGAGGATGTCGACCATCTCGCCGAGTGCCGCGCCGAGCGCGTCGATGGTCGGCTGCATGCTGCCGGTCGAGTCGATGCAGACGACCATGTCGAGGCCGGCCTGGTAGAGGTCGAACGCGCGCTGCGCGACCGCCATCGTCGCCTTGCCGCCCTCGGCCCGCTCGCGCTTGCTCCACGGCTCCGACGCCCACGTCGCCTTCGCGTTCGTCCACCACCGCGCATAGCCCGCCTTGTCGGTGGCGTCGACCTTCGGCGCCAGCCGCTTCAGCGCCGCCAGCGCGCGTTGGACGACGAGATCGTTGCTGCGCGCGAGCTGGCGCACGATCAGGTCGTCGAGCAGTTCGGTCGTGGCGACGCTCGGCAGCAACGCGGGATCGGCGCGCAGCAGCGCTTCGAGACCGAACGCGACGAGCCGCGGGTCCTTGTCCTTCAGCGCCGCGGTGATCATCGTGGCCCCGGCGGGATGCCACCACGTGTTCAGCGACAGCAGCGTGACGGCCTTCTGCACCCAGTGCTGCGCTCCGGTGTAGCGGGCGACGAGCGCTTCGGTCGCGGCCTGGCCGAGCGGTTCGGGGGCGGCGGCCTTGGCGGGTTCCTTCGGCGCTTCCTGCGCGATGGCCGCGGCGCCGAACGTGGCAAGGCAGGCGAGGGCGGAGAGGAAGCGGCGCGGGTGTGGCAGCGGCATCGGCGTGATCCGTTCGGGCAGAGGCGCGCAGCCTATCGCGCCCCGCCCCCGCTCACGGCCGTCTCACTGCACCGGGATCACCAGCGTGTCGATGCTCGGCACCGCGCCAGTCACCGCGTCCGCCGTCAGCCTGACCGAGTACTGCAGGAACGGCTTGCCGTCGGCGACGTCGATGTTCGGCGAGAACGCCGTGGCATTGGTGCCGACCGCGTCGTCGGCGCCGCGGTAGAGGATGACGATCGAGCTCGTGCCGGGCGTGCTCGCGGCGACGATCGCCGGCAGGTAGTTCGGCGCAGTCGCGCCCGCGGCGCGGAACGGCGACAGCGCGGTCGACTCGACCCGGGCGAACTCGAACACCATGTCGTGGATGGCGTTGTCCACCATGCCAGCCGCGACCACGTCAGGGTCGATGGCGCCGAACGGCAACAGCGTGCGCGCGACACAGCGAGCGCCCGGCAGCGCATCGGACTGGATGGCGAGATACGCCTGCGCGCCGTTCTCCCCGATCAGCGCGCTCGGCGAGGGATCGGTGCGCACGTCCAGCAGCAGGCTGTCGACGCCGTTCCAGACGAAGTTCGCGTCGATGCCCCAGTCGAGGTAGCGACCGACGCCCTGGCTGTCGAGGCCGAGCACGACGTCGTTCGGATCGATCGCATAGGGTCCGTTGCGCACCAGCACCGGCGGCGAGCTCTCGTTCGTCGCGAACGTGGTGCCGAGGCCCGACAGCGGGAACTCGGGCAACGCCGAGAAGTCGTCGATCAGGAAGTTCGGCACGACCTGGCTGTGCGACACCCGGATCGCCACGCGCGAATAGGCGCTTGGCGCCACCGGCTGCCCGTCGAAGACGCGCCAGTACACCCGGGTCAGCAACTCGGGAGCGCCGTCGCCGCCGAGATCGGCCGCGCGATACAGCATCTGCGAACGGCACCCGCGCGGGTCCAGAGGCGATGGGATGCCGATCGACAGTTGGACCGCGAATCCCGGCACCGAACCGGGCGTCGGCGCCTCGAGCTGCTCACCGGGTTCGACCGGCTGCACGCGCCGCCGCGAGAACGTGCCGCGCAGCCGCCCGAGGCTCGCCGTGTCGTAGGTGCCGACGAACCCTGCCGCCGCCGCATTGTCGAACCGTTCGACCAGCGCGCTCGAGCTGGCGAACAACGCCGTGCTCTCGCCGTTCGAGACGGTGAACAGGCCGTTCGGCGCCAGCGCCGACGGGAACAGCGCCTGCGAGTAGGCGACCAGACCCGACAGCACCGGCAGCGGCGGGATCGGCAGGATCAGCGAGAAGCTGCCACTGGCGTCGAGCGCGCCCGCGCCGAGCGCGAACAGGGATGGCGTCAGGCCGAGTTCGAGCGTCTCACCGAGCACCTCGCGCGGCCCGGCGGCGAAGTCGGTCAGCAGCACGAAGGCGGCCGACGGCACTCCGCTGATCGCGAACACGGCGCCGGGAGCGGCTGGCGTGCTGACGTTGACCGCCGGCGACGCGAACAGGGATTGGGCGGAGAGACCGCTGACGACGGAGAGCGCCGCAGCGACGGAGCAGGCAGAGCGAAGGTCCATGCGATTCCCGAGTGGGCTGGGGTGGGCCCACGGGTGCGCGTGCAAGGAGCGGACCGTTCGCGCAAGTCGTGGATTCGCACCGCGGCGGTTCGCGTGTGTGCTGGGCGGGCGTGCGGTCGCGCTCGCTGTATGGGCGGTTCGCGGTTGCGGGCGAACTCGCCAGTGCGCGGTGGCACGGCAACACGTGGATCAGGGCAACCGGGTCTCGGCCTGGCGCTTGTCCTGCCTCCGACCAGCGACAACACTGCTGCCACTCCGTCCGGCTTCTGGAGAAGTGAGCATGACCGCATTCGCTTTGTTGCCACCCATCCTCGCCGCCGTTGTCGTTTGCCTGGCATCGGCGCGGGCGCAATGCGGATTGCAGGTGCCGGCCTGGGTGGGCCATGCCGGCGCCGACGATTTCGTCGGTGCCATGCACGTGTGGGACAGCGATGGTCCTGGCCCGCAGCCGCCGTTGCTCGTCGTCGGCGGCGGGTTCCAGGTGATCGGTTCGACCGCAGTGTCGCGCATCGCGGCGCGCGACCTCGGCAACGGCCAGTGGTCCGCGATCGGTGGCGGCATCAACGGCAACGTCAGCGCGCTCGCGACGACGGCGAACGGCGACCTCGTCGCGGCCGGCGACTTCACGATGGCCGGCACCGCGCCCGCCAACGGCATCGCGCGCTGGAACGGCAGCATGTGGGCGCCGTTCGGCGCCGGACTCACCGGCGGTGCCGTGACGGAGCTGTTCGTGGTGCCGTCGGGCGACCTGATCGCCGGCGGCACGTTCACCACCGCCGGCGGCGGCGCGGCCAGCCGGATCGCTCGTTGGGACGGTGTCGCCTGGTCTGCGGTCGGCCCTGGCCTGCCCTCGACGCCGAGGGCCTTCGCGTTGGCGCCGAACGGCGACCTGCTCGCCGGCGGTCCGTTCGGCCTCAGGCGCCTGGTCGGCGGTGCCTGGACCACGGTGCTCACCGACGTGGTCACCGCGCTCGGGAACGGTCCGAACGGCCTCGTCTACGTGGGGCGCGAGTACCCCGTGTTCCTGTCGCCGTTCAGCGTGGTCTGGCGGAACCGGATCGATGCGTGGGACGGCGCGACCTGGACGCCGCTGCCGTTCTCGGGCAACGACCTCGCGCGCGTCTTCGACTGGACGCCGAACGGTGACCTCGTCGCGATCGGCGCGTTCGGGACCACCAACGTCGCGATCTGGAATGGGACGTCGTGGTCGTCGCTCGGCACCGGGACCTATCCGACGGAGAACCTCCACTCCGGCGCCGTGCTGCCCAATGGCGATGTCGCCGTCGGCGGCTACATCGACTCTGCCGGTGGTGTCGGCGCACGCAACCTCGCACTGTGGAGTGGCTCCACGTGGCAGGCCATGGCCGCGGGATTCGATCGCGAGGTGCTGTCACTCGCGCGCGCGACCAACGGCGACCTCCTGATCGGCGGGGCGTTCACCTCCTGCGGCAGCACCGCCATCCGCGGTGTCGCGCGCTGGAACGGCAGCGCCTGGTCGGGCTTCGGCACCGGCGTGCTCGGCAACGTCTTCGCGCTCACGATGCGGCCGAACGGCGACGTGATCGCGGGAGGGCAGATCGGCAGTGTCGGGGGCGTGCCGTCGGGCGACCTCGTGCGGTGGGATGGCGCGGCCTGGTCGGGCCTCGGTGCGCCGAACGGCTGGGTCTTCTGCCTCGCCAACCTGCCGAACGGCGACCTGGTCGTGGGCGGTGCGTTCACCGCCATCGGCGGCATCGGCGCAAACCGCATCGCGCGGTGGAACGGGACGACCTGGAGCCCACTCGGCATTGGCCTCGACGGAACCGCGAGTGCATTGCACGTCGCGGCCAACGGCGACCTGTTCGTGTTCGGCGACTTCACGACGGCAGGCGGCATCGTCGTCAACCGGACCGCGCGGTGGAACGGCAGCACGTGGGCCCCGCTCGGCGTCGGCACCGATGGGTCGGTCTTGTCCGCCGCCGCGATGGCGGACGGTTCCCTGGTCGTCGGCGGATCGTTCACCCAAGCCGGTGGCGCCCCGGCCTCGGGCGTCGCGCGCTGGGACGGTTCTGCCTGGACGCCGCTCGGCAGCGGCATCGCCAACTTCGGCGTGCACTCGGTGTCGTCGTTGCTGGTGTTGCCCGGCGGCGACCTTCTAGCCGGCGGCCTCTTCGGCACGGCCGGCGGCGCGCCCGCACGCAACCTCGCCCGCTGGAACGGAACGTCGTGGAGCCAGGTGGGATCGGGCGCGAACCGGCGCGTCTGGGCGATGCTGCTGGCGCCGGACCACATCGTGCTCAGCGGGGGATTCACCCTGCTCGACGGCGCCGTCGCCGGCCAGTTCGCCCGACTCGAACCGTCGTGCCCTGCCGTGGTCGGCGGGCTCGGCAACGGTTGCACCGGGTCGGGTGGACCGAACGTGCTCACCGCCGTCGGGCGGCCATGGCTCGGCGCGACGTTCGCCGCGACGGCGTCGGGCCTGGCGCCAGGCCTCGCGGTGCGCGTGGTCGGCCTATCCGCGCTGCCGACGCCGCAGCCGTTGTCCGCGGTGTTGCCGGAGGGCGTCGCCGGCTGTGCGCTGTGGGTCACGCCCGATCTGCTCAGCGTGCACCTTCCGACGGCTGGCACGGTGGCGACCACGCTGCCGATCCCCGCGAACCCGGTGCTGAACGGGATTGCTGTGTACGACCAGGTCGCTTCGCTCGAGTTCGACCTCACCGGCACGCTCATCGCGGCGACGACGACCAATGCGCTCGTGCTGACGATCGGCTCGATGTAGCAGGCGACGGGATCGTGGCGTGTCGAGATGCGACCCGATCGTCCGCGATCCGTCGGCGGCCGCCGATCTCAGCCCTCTTCCTCCATCACGACGCGGCAGCAGCGGTGAACGCGACCGGTGCCGGGAGTGCCCGACGGGCTCTCGACAAGCAGTTAAAAATGGTCGGAGCGAGAAGATTTGAACTTCCGACCCCCTGCACCCCATTGTGTTAGGTCTGTCAGGGTGCAGACCACTCAGCATCACAACGAAACCGCTACTAGCCCCTGAAACTCAGGGGTCGCGCTGCACCCTATCAGATTCTCACCGCATAGCAAGGGGTCGCAGCCTGTCGCGTTGCCGACTGACATACTGTCGTGACCGGAGCGCGCGCCCCCGTCGACAGTGAAGCCGCGACAGTCAGAGCGGCGAGGCGGATGCGCTCGGCCGCGGGCGCGAATGGCTGGAGCTGCACGAGCTGCCCCGCGAGTTCGACCTCCTCACCGCCGCCGAGGCCGAGGACTGCCTGTGCATCTACAAGGGGCAGATCGGCCATGCACTGCGGACCATTCGCCAGTAGCGGCTGTCAGTGGCATCGGCTGGGCCCTACTTCAGGAGGTTCGGCAGCACCTGCTCGAACTCGTTCTCAACTTCCCGACCGATGAACAACCGGTCGATCAGACCCTGATACTCCAGGTCGATGAACCGCAGCAAGTCCGACTTGCGCACCTCCCACTGCTCCTTGCCATCCAGCATCACCAGATGATGCACGCGGGTGCTGGATTCCGCCTCGTACTCGCGCACCTCGCGGCCCACCAGTTGGCACTCGTAGACAGCGTCGCTCATCTTGCTGCCGCCTTTCGTCTGCCCCCAGTACTCCTTGATCTCCCACACGATCTTGGGGTTGACGAGCCCGGGCACGGCACCATCGAGATTGCGAGCACTCACATGTAGGTGCTTCGCTGTCGACCACACGCAGCGGCGCTGCGGGTTGGGGACGATCTTCACCCCGGCCTTCTTGCACGCAGCGCCCGCGATGCTCGACACCGCCCCAACCAACGCCTTGGACGATTGGTGATGGTCCTCGCTCCTTGTCTTCGTCTTGCTGACGGTCACCCCGAGGGTCTGGCAGTGCGCCAGCGCCTTCGCTTCCGTGCGCAACATGGACAAGGCAGCCGTCTGTGCTTCCTCGGCAACCTTCAAGTAGGCCCCAAGGAGAACCACATTCTCCATCTCGATCTCCAGCATCGTCCCCTTCTCGACCTCCATGCCGGCCGAATCTGTCAGGGTCGCCAGCCAAGCAGCCTTCTCGTTGCCGCGCAACGATCTGTAGAACCGCACGAGGGTCCAAACATCGTGACGCCAGCCCAGCCCCTGCCACGTCGTGGTGTTTCGCATCCGGCTACCTCACCATCTCGTAAACAGGTCGCCGATCGAGAAGCGGCAACAGGTCGTACTCGATCCTCCGCTTGATCAGCACTTCGCATGCTGGGTCAATCTCGAACCCGATCGAGCTGCGCCTGCACTTGTCGGCCGCCAGCATCGTGGCGCCTGTGCCCGCGTAGGGGTCCAGAACCACATCTCCTTCGTACGAGTACATCCTGATCAGCCGGTAGGGAATCTCCAGCGGGAACACTGCGCCGTGGTGCCCGAACTTCTCGCTGATGCTCTCGACGCGCCACCACTGCTGGGTCCACGCCCGCCACTCCTCCAAGGTCAGCTTGCTGCGCTTCCGCAGATCCTGCGAAACACGCCGCTTCCCGGGCTTCTGAAGCACGTAGATGTACTCGAAGTAGTTGTTGTTGAAGAGCGTCAGCGGGTACGGGTAGCTGCCAAGGAGCGGGCCGCCGAAGTTGCGGGTGTAGCCCTTGTCCCAGATGAACCGCTCCAGCAGCCTGAAGCCTGCCCCCATGGCCGCCTGGAGCGTGTCACTGCCCAGCGGCACGCGAGAAATGGTCCGGTCGTCCTCGTACCGGTACTTGGTCACGATGTCGGCAACGTTCAGTGCGAACCGTCCGCCAGGCACCGTAACGCGAAACAACTCTGCACACACGCCACGGAAGTGGCGAATGAACCCGTCGTAGTCGAACTCCTGGCCGCGCTTGAAAACGGTGGTGACGTACGGCGGGCTGGTGACCGTCAGATGCACGGACTCGGCAGCCAGGTCGCACATCCTTGCGTTGTCCGACGCGTAGATGGTGTGCCGAGTCACCGCTTCGCCCCCACGTTGCCGAGAAGATCCACCGGCGCAACGCGAAGGGCGTGCGCGATCTTGCAGATGGTGCTCAGCGTCGGGTTTCGCTCGCCTCGCTCGATGCCGCCGATGTAGGTGCGGTGCACGGAGGCGCGTGCCGCGAACTCCTCCTGGCTGTAGCCTTGGGAGGAGCGCAGATCCCTAACCGTCTCGCCGAACGCAACACACTCAGGCCGCAGCTTCACCACGGCGCGGATCTTGGGAACACGCTACTTGACGGTCTACAGCCTAGAAGTAGCATCGACCTCATGACGATGACGACGATCGCCACGCCGTTCGTGAAGTGGGCAGGCGGCAAGCAGGCGTTGGCGCCCGAACTCACCCGGCACTTCCCGCGCAAGTTCCGGCAGTTCTTCGAGCCCTTCGTCGGGGGTGGCAGCGTGGCCCTGTCGATCGCGCACAAGCGAACGGTAATCTGCGATGCAAACCACTGGCTGATCGACACCTACCAGGCGATCAGGGATGACTGGCAGCAGGTGGCGGCCGTCCTGGACTCGCTGGTGAACACGAAGGAGGAGTACCTGCGGATTCGCCGCGTGGACCCCGCGACCCTCGACTTGCCCACGCGGGCGGCGCACTTCGTGTACTTGAACAAGACGTGCTTCCGGGGCCTCTACCGAGTCAACCAGAAGGGGCAGTTCAACGTGCCGTACGGCGCCTACCAGCGTCGCTACTACGACCCCAGCAACTTCGCGGCTTGCTCCGCCGTCCTCCAGGGATTCACGATCCGTCACGGCGACTTCGAGGCGGGCCTTGAGGGCGTGGGTCCGGGCGACTTCGTGTACCTGGACCCGCCGTACTACAAGCTGGGCGGCTACTCCGACTTCAACAGGTACACGCCCGACCAGTTCCGGGAAGCCGACCACCTGCGTCTAGCTGCGGTTTGCCGCGAACTCGACGTGCGCGGAGTTCAGTGGGCGCTTTCCAACAGCGACACGCCGCTGGTGCGTCGGCTCTTCGATGGGTTCCCCCTGGTCTCGTTGACGGCCCGGCGGGAAATCAACCTCGCGTCCGCCAAGCGGGACATCTCCGAACTTCTCATCACCAACTACGAGCCCGCTGCGTCGGCAAGGAACAACAGCGCCCCCGCGTGTGGGCAGTTCGGTGAATCCGCGGCGGCTAGCTAGGCGCAACACACAGAAGGTAAATGGTCCATCGGTGGACCTTTTGCGTCAGGTGGGCCGCGCTGCCCCTTCGGAGCAGGTTCGCGCAAGTGCGCGGTCGGCAACAAACTGTACGACGACGCGCCGCGTCCACGACGAAGCTAGCCGTTGGTGGGCTCAGGTATCCCCGTCACGACCTGCACAATCGGACGCTGCCTGTCCAGCTCCGCCACGAGCACCGGGTCGCTCAGGAGTCCGCGAACGCACTCCCTCGGATCTTCCTGCAAGTACGTTGAGCCGATGAGTTCGTCGAGGCTCATGCCAGCTGCGGCGCCCTTGTCCTGCGGCGCCAACCTGTCCAAGAGCAACTTCGCGGCGGCCACGTTGCCGGCGGCGGCCTCGGCCCGCAGCGCCTCGAACATCTCGAACAGCACGGCATCGACGCTGCCACCGTTCGCTTGCAGCCGTTCGGCGACCACGCGGCGGAAGTCCGGCAGCGCCGGACGGCCGCAGGGGGCGCACCTGCTCGACGTCCGGCGTCGGTTGCAGCGGCTTGCGCCCGCCGGCCTCCCACTGCTCGATCAACTCCGCGTAACGCTTGCTTGCGGCAGCGGTGCCGTAGCGCCCGCAGTAGTAGGTTTTCCCGCAGATCACGACGCGGGCTTGCCCCGTGCTGTGGCGGAGCATCTGCGGCACGTTGCCGCGCTTCGAACCTCGACGCTTCGTAGCCATCCGTTCCTCGTGCTTTTGACAGTCCCCTGTCAAGAAACAGGGGCTAGTCGGTCGCACGGCCCGGAGGCCGGTTCGGTGCAACTGCACCGCTCGACGTGAGTTAAGAATGGTCGGAGCGAGAAGATTTGAACTTCCGACCCCCTGCACCCCATGCATTCCTGGCCCTCCCGCCCGCATCCTGCGGAGCGGCTGGAAAAGGAACGGATTGGTGCGCGAATCCGAGAACAGGCCGAAGGTTACGAGCGGGCGGCGGGAGTCGCAAGGCGTCGCGCTGGATCGCGCCTCGTTCCGCCGGTTCGTGGTAGTCAACGCCTTAACTTGGCAGTCCTACCAAGTGACCGAGGAGCGCGCAGGGGCTCGGTGCCACCGACGTTGACTCAACGTCACGCGGAGGGATCCGAGCCGCGTTCCCAGCCCCCGTAGGAGGCCACGACACCGAGGCGCATGAACCCGGTCGCCATCGACAGGGCGCGCCTACTTCGCTCGCAACGGCGACCACACCACCTTGATGGCCCGCGCCAGCTCCATCGCATCCCCTTCCGCCGAGAAGTGGCAGAAGATCAGCCCGGGACTCGTTCCGAGCATGTGGTTGTGGATCGCGACGATGCGAATGCCGTGCTTGCGGTAAGCGTCGATGGCCTGCTGCAACTCGCTCCGGAGCAGGCAGGTGTCGCCCATGACCATCGTCCGCCCGCACTCGCAGGGCGCGAAGCCAACCCAGCAGGCGAGCCCGACGCCCGCGGGAAGCCGCTGCCCATCGATGCTGGTCCCCAACTGCGGGCGCGGCAACGCGATCTTGAACATGCCGTCCTTCTGCATCGCGCCCGGTAGGCCAACCGCGTCGGACACCGCCTTCCAGTCGGGCGCAGGCGGGGTCGCCGCCGCCGGTGCTGCCGCCGCGGGTTGCTTGCCCATCTGATCCCACGCGGCGCGGATCGCCTTGGCCATGTCCATCGCCGCACCCGAGCCCTGGAAGTGCAGGAAGATGAAGTTGGGGCTGCCGCCCAGCATGTGGTTGTGGATCGCGACGATCTCCAGGTTGCCCTTCCTCAGCTCGTCGAGCACCGGGTTGACCTCCTCGGGCAACATGCAGGTGTCGCCCACCACGATCGCGCGCTCAGGCGTGCCCGTGAATGCCGCGTAGGTCAGCACCATGGACGGCGGGACCACGAAACCGAACTCGTTGCGCAGGACCGGCTCCTTGCGCGGCACGTCGATGCGGAACGTGCCGTCGGGCAGCACCGAGCCTGCATCGCCGAGCACCACACCAACCGGCTTCCAGTCGGGCTGCTGCGCCGACAAGCACAAGACGAAGCAGAGGGAGCAAAGCATCTGGAGTGCGACTCGCATGGTCATCCTGACGGGTTGAAGGGCGGCCCGGCATCGTAGGGCCGCGAAGGTGAGAACGGCGCGACACTCCGAGCTGCACCGCAGGCGGCACCTGCGCCTTCCCCTGGTGCGGTACCAAGTGCAGCCTACGATTCTCGCCCACCGCGAACGTTCGCGGGGTTGTCATCGAGGAAATGAGATCATGAGCCGACTGTTCGCCGCGAGCGCCTGTGCGCTGTTCCTGGTCGCCTGCAGCAAGCCGGAGCCCACCGCTCCGAACAACCCGACGCCGGGTTCTGCCGCGACCGTTTCGCAGGTCAAGCTGGAGTTGGGCGAGGCCGTTTGAGGGGGATGTGTCACCGCCGTGCGCGGTGCCCTCGGGAAGGTCGACGGCATCAGCCAGATCGACATCATGGCCGGCGACAAGGACTTCACCGTCCACTACGACGCCGCCAAGATCAAACCGGCCGACATGGTCGCGAAGCTGGTCGCCGCCGGTGAGTCTGGCGCGAAGGTGAAGGCATGAGGTTCGCATCCTTGGGGTTGCTAGCCGCGCTCGCCCTCGCGGGTTGCGCGACCAATCCGGTGTCGATCGAGACGAAGGACGCCATGTTGGTCCTCGACAAGAAGCCCACTTGAGGCGGCTGCGTTGCCGGCGTGCGTGCCACGCTGGAGAAGCTGCCGGGTGTAAAGGGGGCCGAGATCACGGCGGGCAACGCCGAGATCACCGTCCACTACGATCCTGCGACGACGAACGTCGACAAGGTGCTGGAAGGCATGGCGGCAGGCGGGCAGCCGGCGCAGAAGAAGTAGGTTCTGCGTCGCCCTGCCTCAGCCGGGCCGCGCGACCAGATCGTGGCGGGACGACATTGCACCTTGGCTAGCCAGCCTGTGGCTTGCGGCACGAACAATCGAAGCAACCGTGTTCCGCACACGTCCCGCAAGCCCGCGTCACTCGCTCGCGCAGCGCCTTGCGGGCCCTGAAGACTCGAACCCCCGCGTTGCTCTCTCCAAGCCCTGCTTCCGCAGCGAAGTCCTTGACTGCGACACCGTCCAGTTCGATGCGACGCAAGGCCGTGGCCTGATCCGGCGGCAGAGTGTCGATCAGCCGGCCGATGCAGCTACACAGCTCGCGATCGGCTTCGGCAGCCCGCTGCGACTCGGCGCGCTGCAGTTCGTCGACAAGTGCCTGAAGCCGAGCGCCGGCAGTCGTTGATCGCCGGTGCCGGTCGATGATCGCGTTGCGCAGCACGCGGTAGAACCACGCGCGCGACGACTCGTCGGCACGCAGGTCGCCGCCGCGTTCCAGACCTCTTACGAAAGCGTCCTGCACGACGTCCTCGGCGATGGTGCGGTCGCCGACGCGCCGCTCCACGAACGCGACGAACTCGCGGTGGCCAGCAACGAGTTCGTGCATCACGCGGTCCGGTAGTCCCGCGGCGTCGCCCTCACGCTCTCCGTGGCAGCTCACCGCACGATCTCCGCTCCGCTCGCGCTGCGGAAACGCCGCAGCATGAGGGAACTCAACAGGACAGACACGCTGGACAGGGACATGGCGGCACTGGCGTACACCGGCGACAAGGCGATGCCCAGTCCCGCGAACGCGCCGGCCGCGATCGGCAGGCCGAGCAGGTTGTAGACCGACGCCCACAGCAGGTTGCGCCGAATCGTGCGCATGGTTGCTCGGGCCAAGGCGATGGCTACAGGCACGCCCGCGAGCCCACCTCGCAGTAGCGCGACGTCCGAGGCTGCCGCAGCAACGTCGGTGCCGGTGCCGACTGCGATCCCCAGGTCGGCGGTCGCCAGTGCCGGGGCGTCATTGACGCCATCGCCGACCATCGCGACGCGCTGCCCTCCATCCTTCGTTTCGGCGATCCGTCGGGTCTTGTCGTTAGGTAGCAGCTCCGCAGCGATCTCGTCGATACCGACTTGCTGCGCAATCGCAGCGACGACGCCCTGCTTGTCTCCCGACAGGATCCCGAGACGGATCCCCATCGCGCGCAGATGCTTCACGGCCGCCCGTGCCTCGGGCCGCAGCGCATCGGCGAGGCCGATCACCCCCAGTAGGTCGCGATCTCGCGCCACGAGAAGCGGCGTGACCCCACCTGACGCCAGCGCCGCGACGCGCGGAGCAACCGCCGCGACGTCGATGCCTTGCTGGGCGAGCCACTCGGGCTTGCCGACGCGAACGGTGAAGCCGCCCACACGCGCCATCACCCCCATGGCTGGAACAGAGACGAACTGCGTTGCTACGTCGAGCGCGAGCCCACGCGCCTGCACCGCACCGACGACCGCACGGGCAAACGGATGCTCACTCGACAACTCGACCGCCGCGGCAAGGCGCAGGAGTTCCTCGCTCGCGATGCCGGGGCGCGGCTCGACGGCAACCACATCAGGACGGCCGGTCGTCAGCGTGCCGGTCTTGTCGAACAGCACGGTGTCGATGTGGCTCGCCTGTTCGATCGCCGCGCCGGTTCGAAACATGACTCCGAGTTCCGCACCGCGTCCAGCACCAACGGCAACGGCCGCAGGCGTCGCAAGGCCGAGCGCACACGGGCAAGCGATCACGAGCACCGCCACCATGTACTCGATCGCCACCGGCAGCCCGCCCCAGGTCGGGTCGATCGACCACCAGACGCCGAACGTCACCAGCGCCAGCACCAGGACGATCGGCACGAACACCGCACTCGCCCGATCGGCGAACCGAGCGATCGGTGCCCGCGATCCCTGAGCCAGTTCGACCGCGGCGGTGATCCGCGCCAGCGCGGTCTCCGCACCCGCGTGCTCGACGCGTACGAGCAGCGCACCGGACGTGTTCATGCTGCCGCCGACGACGCGGTCGCCGAGCCCCTTCTCCACTGGCATGCTCTCGCCACTGAGCAGCGATTCGTCCACGGCAGAACTCCCGTGCATCACGACGCCATCGCTCGGCACGCGCTCGCCGGGACGAACCCGCACGCGATCGCCGGGCCGCAGGTCAGCGACCGGGACGTCGCGCTCGATCGAAGATGCGTCGCCGTCGACACGATGCGCCAGCGCCGGCACCAGGGCGTGCAGCGCACGCACTGCATCTCCCAGACGCCAGCGAGCCCGCGTCTCCAGGAACTTGCCGAGCAGCACGAAGGTGACGATTGCCGCCGCCGCCTCGAAGTAGATGTGCGGCGCGGAATGCTCACCGTGTGCAAGCCAGTGCGCGGCGAACGTCGCTACCGTCGACCACGCCCAAGCCGAGAGCGCCCCGAGCGAAACCAGCGTGTTCATGTCGGGACTGAGGTGGCGAACCGCGGCAACGCCAGCGCGCAGGAACCGACGGCCGGGTCCGAACAGCACACCCGTGCCAAGCACGAACTGGACGATGCGGCCGGCCCAAGTGTCGGCAAAGGGGATCGCACCATGGGACATGCCGAGGACGAGAAGCGGCACGGTGAGAGCCGCCGCAACGGCAAGGTCGCGCACCAGAACGCGGCGATCTCGCTCCTCCAACCCGCTGCGATCCAGTCGCATCGGACTGGCCGGGGAGGCGGGTGGCAACACGCCGTAGCCCGCAGCGACGACGGCCGCCTCCAGTGCGGCTCGGTTCGCGCGCTTCGGGTCGATCTCGACGCGAGCCTGCTGCGAGACGAGGTTGACCTGGGCGGCCTCCACGCCGCCTACCTTCGCCAGCGCGCGTTCGATGCGGCCGGCATAGGCGGCACAGGTCATGCCGGTGATGTCGAGGATGGCAGTCTCGCTCGGGACCGAGGTGGTGGTTCCCATCGTCATGGCCTTGTGGACGCCGAAAGCCGACTCGCATTGCGCACTTCGACGTCGGAGTACCCGGCACCGAGCCCTGTTCGACGGCTGGGGTGTGCGAGCGTTCGGGGCAGCCGGTGCTTCACGACGCCATCACCCTTGCGTCGTAGCCGGCGTCGACCACGGCAGCCACGAGCTGGTCGGTGTCGACCTCTGCTGGATCGTAGGCGACACGAGCCAATCCGCGGGCGCGATCCACCTGTGCCGAACGCACACCCACCAAGCCTGCAAGCGCATGGTGAACGTGCTGAACACATGAACCGCAGGTCATGCCGGAAACGGCGAGAGAGGCGTTCTGAAGATCGGGAGGAAGATGTGTTCGCGAGGGTTCCATGTCGGATGCGGAGCGTGACAAGAGAGGAGGCCCTGCCGACGCCGTGATCCCTCCAGCCTTGCATGGATTCGAGCAGTTTCGACTCCGCGTGGGAACGTAGGCGCGCAGAGACAACCCAGACGGCGGTCTCGCCCCCAGGATCACCGCGTCACGTCGATGTCGTGCCCCCGACAGCATGCCGGCAGCTCGTCTCGCACGATCTCCAAGACGACGCGGGCCTTCTGCAGGAAGTCGGTCGTGCTCGGGACTTCGATGCGTCGTGGATGGCCGGCCCAGGCCGCGGCGATCTTCGCATCCAACGCCGCGGCCTGCTCGGCGGACTCGACGCGCAGAGGGTTACTATGGTCGAACCCTTGCTCCAACGCGGGCGTGCGCAAATGCACGACTGCCGAATACCGACGCAACTCGGCCTCCGGCTGCGTATCGAGGGAGGCCCAGTAATCCGCAGGGGTTCGTGGCCAGTAGGCCGCACCGTCGATCGTCCCTCGATCGCAGAGTGCGACCACGATCTCGCTCGCGTGGCCGAGCGCCACGGCCTCCATCTCGCGCTGCAGGTGGTAGATCGCGCGCTGCGAGGCGCACCTCCCCACCTCCGAAGCAAGTCGCGGAAAGCCGCCGCCGAAGACGATCCCCGCAGCCTCCGGCAAGATCGCGATGTGCTTGCAGAACGACCGGCGGGCCATCTCTAGCACGGCCGTCTTCCCAGCTCCCGGCCCACCCGTGACGACCACGAGCTTGACCTCATGTTGCGTCAGCCGGCAACGACAGGGGCTCGACCCGACTGGCAGGACTGAGATCGCGTGCTGCGCCATGGATCATCGCTCCTGTGCTTTCCCGAGTCGGACTGATTCGCCGTCGCTCGCTACATGAGTGGGCCAGCCAAGGCGTTCCTCGATAAGCGACGCCAAGGCTCCTGCTGGACGTGGCTCACCGTGCACGAGGTACGTCATTGTCGGCGGCTTCCTCAGGGAGCCTAACCACCGCAGCATCTCCTGTCCGTCCGCATGGGCAGACAGGCCGTGGATCGTCCGGACCTGGGCAGCCACGGGAATCGCCCTGCCATGCATACGAAGCTCCCGTACGCCGTCCTGCAGCAACCGGCCTCGCGTCCCTTGCGCCTGGTAGCCGACCAGCAGCACCGTCGTGCGCGGCATCGGCAAGCGTCTCGCCAAGTGATGGAGGATGCGGCCGCCGGTGGCCATGCCGCTTCCCGCGATGACGATCATGGGGCCGCGTCGGTCGTTGAGCGCCTTCGACTCGTCTCGGGTCGTGCAAAGCTCGTACTGCTGGCAGCAGAGCGGACACTTCTTGTGGTCCATCGCCTGCCGCATCTCGTGATCCAGATCCTCCAGGTGGTGGCAGTAGACCTCCGAGACCCGGTTCGCCATCGGGCTGTCGATGACCACCGGGATCCGCGGTGTCCTGCCAGCTTCTTCGAGTTGACGAAGCACCCAGATCAGGGTCTGGGTGCGGCCAACAGCGAACGCTGGGATGAGCAGGACGCGCTCCTGCGCCGCCGTTTCGCGCACGATCGCGGCAAGTGACTCGATTGGATCGCCGACATGCTCCTTGTCCCCGTAGGTGGACTCGATCAGCAGCACGTCCGCAGCAGGAACGGGCTCGGGGTCGCAAAGGATGGGCTGGTCCCAGCGTCCCAGGTCGCCGGAGTAGACCAACCGAAGGGGAACCGGGCCGTCGATGCCGAGGTCGGAAGTTGCCGATCCGAGAATGTGACCAGCGCGGCGCAAGGTCGCCCGCACGCCGGCCGCGACGTCGAACTCGGTGCCGTAGCTATGAATCTGCACCGCATCGAGGACAGGAGCCACATCGTCCGCGGTGAACAGCGGCAGCGCCGGGTGGTGCTTGCTGTAGCCATGCCGATTCGCGTAGCCGGCCTCCTCCTCCTGCAGGCGGGCAGCGTCCGCCAGCAAGATGCGCAACAGGTCGCGCGTGCCCGCGGTGCAGTGAATCCGACCCCGGAAGCCGGCCCGCACGAGCAGCGGGAGTCCTCCGGAGTGGTCGAGGTGAGCATGGCTCAGAATGACGGCATCGAGCCCCTGCACGTCGAAGGTCGGCCTTGCCCAGTTGCGTAGCCGCAGCTCCTTCAGGCCCTGGAAGAGGCCGCAGTCGAGGAGCACACTTGCGCGTGGCGTGGTCAGGAGGTGCTTCGAACCCGTCACGGTTCCGGCAGCACCGAGGAACTGCAGGGAGGAGCACGTTTGCATACCGCGCATCAGATGACCCCTTCCGGCTCGGAGCGCCGGATTCGCAACCACTTCGTGAACTCCAGGACTCCGACCGGGATACACGCGATCAGGAACATGGTCGCGCACTCGGTCCAACCGAGCGTGGCCGTGCCCATCAGGTCCGCGAGCGTTTCGTTGTGATGCGACCAGATCTGCAGCAGACAGGAGGCCGCTACGACAACGGCGAGCATCAAGTTGGTTCGCCACGCGAGACGCCAAATCGGGACCGTCTCGCTGCGGCAACCGAATGAGCGCAGCAGCTCGGCGAACACCAACGTGGCGAACGCATGGGTGCGTGCCGTGCGCTCGTCCTCGACCGACAGGCCGTAGAGGTAGACCGCGAACGCAGCACCTGACGTCATCAGGGCCGTGAATCCCATGGTCAACAGGAAGCTCCGGTCCGTGATCTGCGCGGTCCGCGGGCGCGGGCGGCGTTGCATCACGTCCGGGGCGGCGGGGTCTGCCGCCAAGAACAACGCGGGCAATCCATCGGTGACCAGATTGATCCACAGGATCTGGATGGGCAGGAGCGGCGACGGAAGCCCCGCTACCACGCACGCGGTCATCAACAGGAGTTCCGCCGTGTTACCGCCTAGCAGGAACAACAGCGTCTTGCGGATGTTGTCGTAGACGCCGCGTCCCTCTTCCACCGCAGCGGCGATAGACGCGAAGTTGTCGTCGGTGACAACCATGTCGGAAGCCTGCTTGGCGACCTCGGTCCCGGATCGCCCCATGGCCACGCCGACATCGGATCCGCGCAGCGCCGGGGCGTCATTCACCCCGTCGCCCGTCATCGCCACGACCGCACCTCGCGACTGCCAAGCGCGAACGATGCGCAGCTTGTCCGCGGCGGTCACGCGCGCGAACACGGCTACGTTCGATATGCACGCAGCAAGCGCCTCGTCGCTCATCCGCTGCAGTTCCGCCCCACCCACGACCGCCGACGTCGTATCGGCAAGCCCCAGTTCCCGCGCGATCGCATCCGCCGTCTTCGGCTGGTCCCCCGTGATCATCACGACACGGATGCCGGCGGCGCGACAGTGTTGCACGGCCACCTTCGCCTCCTGGCGCGGGGGATCGTACATGCCGACGAAACCGACGAACGTGAGGTCCTGCTCCAACGACTCGACGGTCAGAGGTTCCTGCAGGCAGGCCGTCGCAGCGGAACCACTCAGCTCACGCCTCGCGCACCCGAGCACGCGGAGCGCTCGCGCAGCGAGCGCCGTATTCCTTTCCAGAGCCGCGTTCCGGTCCGCCTCCGACATGGGGGCGGTGCCGGCGACCGTCATCTTGCGAGCACAACGCGCGAGGACGCTCTCCGGGGAGCCATTGACCAGCACCTCGATTGACCCGCCGGACGACCGCCGCAACACACACGCTCGCTTGCGATCGGAGTCGAACGGGATCTCGCCGATCTTGGGAGCCTCCCGATCCAAGGTAGCGCGGTCACAGCCGATCTTCGCCGCAGCGACAACCATCGCTGCCTCGGTCGGATCGCCCACGGCTTCGTGCACCCCGTCGCGCACGACGACTTCGGCATTCGTGCAGCCGACTAGGTTCCGTGCCAGATGAAGCAGCATGGTGCGCGCCTCGGTGGGAACAGGCTGTCCTTGCAGTGCAACGTCCCCCTCCGGTGCGTAGCCCTCGCCGAGGAACTCGACCTCGAACCCGGCGACGAGCGCGACGCGGACGGTCATCTGCCCCACGGTGAGCGTGCCGGTCTTGTCCGTGCAGATGACGTTCGTGCTGCCCAGGGTCTCGACCGCGGGGAGCCGACGGATCAGCGCCTTGCGTTGCGCCATGCGCCGTACCCCGACGGCCAGCGCGACGGTGACGATGGCAGGCAGTCCCTCGGGTACCGCGGCAACTGCGAGGCTCACGGCAACCAGCAGCAGGGGTAGAATCGGCTCGCCACGGAGCAGGCCGAGTGCGAAGAGGCCCGCGACGATCGACAGCGACGCGACGACGAGGATCTTGCCAACTCGGCGCAAGCGTACTTGGAGGGGTGTCTCCTCGCCTTCCCCTGCAGACTCGATCAGACCCGCGATGCAACCGACCTCGGATCGCATCCCCGTGGCAACCACGACGGCTCGCGCCGTGCCGGTGGAAACCGCGGTGCCCATGTAGACCATGGTCGCGCGGTCCGCGAGCATCGCGGTGGGCTCGACGGAGACGGTCGCCGTCTTGGCGGCCGGTTCCGACTCGCCGGTGAGGGACTTCTCGACGCAGCCGAGTGACGCGGACTCGATCAGCCGCGCATCTGCCGCCACTAGGTCGCCGGACTCCAGCAGCAGGAGGTCTCCGGGAACGAGATCCGCCGAGGCAACCACGAGGGTGCGACCGCCGCGCCGCACCTTGGCTTGCGGAGCAGTGAGGCGCTTGAGCGCCGCAATGGACCGCTCCGCGCTGAACTCCTGCCACGCACCGATCACGGCGTTGAGGACGACGATCGCCGCGATCACGACGGAATCGACCCACTCCCCGAGTGCGCCCGATACCGCGGCTGCGCCCACGAGCAGCCACACGATGAAGCTCTTGAACTGGCCGAGCAGCACCTGAACGAACCCGGCCTGCGCCGCATGCCGCAGCTCGTTGGGACCGAACTCTGTGAGCCGACGAGATGCCTCTTCGGCGCTGAGCCCTTCCGACGAGGTCCCGATGCGAGCCACCACCTCGGCGACCGGCATGGCATGCCACGCCGGAATGCTATCCGCTCCGTCGCGAGGGGCGTTGGTCACACCGCTCTCGCTGGAACCTGGGTTCGTCGCCATTTCCATTCCTCGATCGCGCAGAAGAAACAGGGCACGATGAACAAGGTGATGAGGCTCACGGCCATCCCGCCCATGATGGGAATGGCCATCGGCTGCATCACGTCGCTGCCGCGCCCCGTCGACCAGAAGATGGGCATGAGGCCGAACACCGTGGTCGCGGTGGTCATCAAGCATGGCCGAATGCGCTTGAGCCCGGCCTCCAACACGGCATCGCGGATCTGCTGCGCCGATGTGAACTGCCTCTCCTTGAACACGTCTTCGAGGTAGGTAGCGATCACGACGCCGTCGTCGTCCACGACCCCGAACAACACGAGGAACCCGACCCAGACGGCGACCGAGAGGTTCACTCCCCACAGTCCGAGCATCAGGAACCCGCCGCTCGCCGACACCAACACGCCGAAGAAGATCACCGGGGCGATCCACCAGCGACGGAAGCCGAGGTAGAGCATCACGAACATGATCCCGAGCGTGATCGGCACCAGGATCCGCATGCGCGCCGTGGCACGGACTTGGTTCTCGAACTGGCCGGACCATTCCCAGTAGTAACCCGCGGGCAACTGCAGCCGGCCGTCCTTAACAGCTTGCTGCAGCAGCGCCTCCGCGTCCTGCACGACGCTGACCTCGTCGCGATCGCGCGTGTTCATCGTCACGTAGCCGACGAGCAACCCGCGCTCTCCCTTGATCTCCTGCGGGCCGAGCACGGTCTCGATGTTGACCAGCTGAGCCAACGGCACCTGTGCTCCGTTCGCAGCGGGCACGTTCACGCGCTCGATGGCGCTGATGTCCTCGCGGAAGTCCCGCGCCAGTCGCACGCGGATCGGATACCGCTCGCGTCCTTCCACCGACTCCATCAGGTTCATGCCACCGAGAGACATCTCGACGGTGTCTTGGACGTCGCGGATGTTGACGCCGTAGCGGGCGATGCGGTCGCGATCGATCACGATCTGGATGTAGGGCTTGCCAACGATGCGATCGGCGACGACATCCGTAGCGCCCGGCACTTCGCGCAGCAGCCGCTCGATCTGCAAGCCGATGCGCTCGATCTCCTTCAGGTCGGAGCCGAAGACCTTGACCCCCATCATGGCACGGAAGCCCGTCTGCAACATGACGAGCCGGGTCTGGATCGGCTGCAGCCACGTCGGCAGCACGCCGGGAATGGCGGTCCGCTCCTGCAACTCCGTCAGGATCTCGCCTTTGGTGATGCGGCGTTGCTCTGGCCAAGCCCAAGCAAGCGGAGCCTTCAGCCAGTCCGGCCAACCACGGAAGAACCGTTCGACCGGGAGCATCCGCCACTGCTCTTCCGGCTTCAGCACGACGATCGACTCCATCATCCCGATCGGTGCGGGATCGAGCGCCGACTCGGCGCGGCCGATCTTGCCGACGACAGACTCGACCTCCGGCACGGTGGCGATGGCCAAGTCCTGCTTGCTGTTCACCTCGACCGCCCGTGAAAGCGAACCCTGCGGTAGCAGCGAGGGCATGTAGAGGAACGATCCCTCGTCGAGCGATGGGATGAACTCACGACCGAGTCCCGGCACGATCCGCGTCTCCTGGACCACGCTGAGACCGGCGGCCGCCTCGGCGTCGCGTTCCCTGGGGTCCTGACGCCGCCACAAGAGGCGCGAGGATTCGCTGCCGTCCCGGTCTCGAACACGCTGCCACCGGAGTTGGTCCAGTTCGAGCAGCGGACGGGTGGCAGCAACGTCTTCCTGCAGATGCATCAGGCGCTTCAACTCCGGCGATGCGGGCTCGCTCGCGAACGTGTTCGCGAGCGCCTCGATCGGGTAGAGCGTCTGGCCGATCCCCAGCCAAACCGAGAAGCCGGCGAACAGCACGAGCGCGGGTGCCGCCAGAAACAGCTTCTTGTGCTCCAACACCCAATGCAGCGTCGGCGCGTAGACCCTCGCGACAGCGCGCGACACCGGATTCGCTTCGAGCGGCAGGAAGCGTTCGCGGGTCATGCGCACGACGCAGAGAGCCGTACCAACGCCTACCGCGCCGGCGATGAGCCAGCCGCTGCCGTGCCCCACATCGAGCCCCCACTGGAAGGCCATGTGCGTCGCGACCATGGCGAGCAAGCCGATGGCGGCGGCAACCCCGAAGGTGATGCGCCGTCCCCACTGCACCGGCCGGAAGAGCAGATAGCAGACGAACGGCACGACCGTGATCGCCAGCACGACCGAAGCTCCGATCGCGAACGTCTTCGTGAACGCAAGCGGGCGGAAGAGCTTGCCTTCCTGATCGGTAAGGAAGAACACGGGGATGAACGAGACGATCGTGTTCGTCACGGCGGTGACGATGGCCCCTGCGACCTCCGTCGCGCCTTCGTACACCAAGCCGAGGTGACCCTTGGTCGCCTTCTCCTCCGCCGTGGCCGCTGCCATCCGACGGTAGATGTTCTCGGCCATGATGATGCCCATGTCGGCGACGTCGCCGATCGCAATCGCGAGTCCGGCGAGCGACATGATGTTGCTGTCGATCCCGAACGCGTACATGAGCAGGAAGGACGACGCGATGGCCAACGGCAGGGTCGGCAGCACCGTCACCGTCGTTCGTAGGTGCATCAGAAAGAACAGGATCACCAGACTCGCGAGCAACAGCTCCTCGAACAGCGCCTCCTTCAGCGTGTCGATCGTCTCGTCGACGATCGTCGTACGGTCATAGAACGGAACGATGGAGATCTTCGACTCACGGCCGTCGGCTAGCTTCTTGGTCGGCAAACCCGCCGCGAGCTGGGCCAGCTTCGCCTTGACGCGAGCCAAGACTTCGCGTGGGTTCTCTCCGTAACGCATCAGCACGACGCCACCGACCGCCTCCACGCCAGCCTTGTCGAGTGACCCTCGGCGGAAGTCCGGACCGAGTTGCACCGTAGCAACGCTACGCAACAGCACAGGCGTGCCGCCTTCCTCGCGGATCACGACACGTTCGAGATCCTCGACCGTCTTGACGAAGCCGATGCCGCGGATGAAGAACTCGATGCCGACGCTCTCCACGACCTTGGCACCGACGTCGATGTTGCTCTTCCGGACAGCGTCGTAGACCTCCATCAGCGTGACGCGATGGGCACGCATCCGATCGGGATGAAGGTCGATCTGGTACTGCTTGACGAAGCCGCCGATGCTGGCAACCTCGCTGACGCCCTCTACCGCCTGCAGCTGGTAGCGCACGAACCAGTCCTGGACCGAGCGCAGCTCGGCGAGGTCGAACCCTTCGCCCTCGATCGTGTACCAGTAGACCTGCCCGAGCGCGGTCGCGTCGGGGCCGAGCACAGGCACGACGCCCATCGGCAGCCGCTGCTGTGCCACGTTCATTCGTTCGAGCACGCGCGACCGAGCCCAGTAGTAGTCGACGTCGTCCTTGAAGATGACGAAGACCATCGCGAAGCCGAACCCGGACATTGAACGGATCGCCTTCACGCCGGGCGTGCCAGTGAGGCTCGTCGTCAACGGATAGGTGACCTGGTCGTCGACGTCCTGTGGGCTGCGGCCGGCCCAGTCGGCGTAGACGATCACCTGTTTCTCGCCGATGTCCGGAATCGCATCGACCGGCGTGTTGCGGATCGCCCACAGGCCGGCCGCAACAAGCCCACCCATTGCCAGCACCATCAGGAAGGCGTTGGCCAGGCACCAGCGAATGACGGCGTTGACCATGTCTCGCTCCTTGGCTCAGCGTTTGTGACCAGCGTGCTCGTCCGGCGTTGCAGGTGCCGGCTGCTTTGGCGGGTTGGTCGCCCCGTCCCCACCATGCTGGTGGCCCATGCTCGCGTGCAAGCCGCCGGGATAGAGCAGGCTCGGCTGTCCCTGCAGCTGAAACTGACTGTCGATGAAGAAGTTGCCGCGCACGACGACGCGCTCTCCCTCGTCGAGCCCCTTGCTGACCGAGTAGTAGGTCCCCGAGCGAGGTCCGATCACGATTTCGCGCGGCTCGAACAGCCCTTTCGCCTTCTCGACGTAGACGAGTCTTCGCGTGCCGCTATCGAGGACTGCTGTCACGGGAATCGCGAGGCCGCGAGCAGCTGGTGTCGCGCCCGACGGTGCGCCCGGAACGGTTTCGAGGGGCATCTCGCAGATCGGGCATGGCCCTTTTGCGTCGCGAACGACCTGAGGGTGCATCGGGCACGAGTACTTGCCTTCGAGCCCGGTCGGCCTGGCTTCGCCGTCGGGGCCGAGGGCGACGTGCACGACCACCGACACGAACATCCCCGGCTTCAGTTTCTGGTTCGAGTTCACGACGTGCACGGGCACGCGGATCGTGCGCGTGAGATCGTTCACCGTCGGCTGTACGAAAGTCACCATTCCTTCGAACGGCGTTCCAGGAACTGCCTCGGCGGTGATCGACACCTTCTGGCCGAAGCGGATCCACGGCAGGTCGTACTCGTAGACGTCGACGTAGACCCAGACCGACTCCAGGTTGGCGATGCGGTACAGCGGTTCGCCGGCCTTGAACGCAGCCTTGTCGACGACGAGCTTCTCGATCACAGTGCCGTCGATGGGCGAGTACAGCGTGATGCGCTCGGTGATCTCGCGCTTCTCGACGAGATTGGCCACCTGCGCTTCCGTGAGGCCGAGCAGCCTCAGCTTCGTCTTCGCGGTCTCCACCAGCGGGCCGCTGTGCTCGGCCTGCGATGCGATCAACAACTCCTGCTGCGCAACCAGGAGTTCGGGACTGTAGACCTCGGCGAGGTGGTCGCCCTTCTTGATGGCCACGCCAGTGAAGTTCACGAACAGGCGTTCCGCGTAGCCGTCCACCCGCGGCGTGATGGTCGCCAGAGACGACTCGTTGAACTCCACCTTGCCCACGGTGCGTAACTCGCGCGACAGCTCACGCCGTTCGACCGGCGCGGTGTCGACGCTCGCCATGGCCACGGCGTGCTCCGAGAGTTGCAGGAGGGGCGCACCACCCGTTGCTCTCTGCTCGCCGCCGGCCTGGATCAACGGCATCGCACAAATCGGGCACTTGCCGGGCCGATCCAGCCGCACCTGCGGGTGCATCGAGCACGTCCACACCCGCTGCGACGTTGCGGCCGACCCAGTTCGGCTGTCAGCGGCAGATTGTGGGGACCCACCATGCAACGAGTAGCCGATGGCCACACCGATCGCGACCAGCGCAGCAGCCAACACGACTTGTAGTGAACGCGTCATCGTTCCGTCTCCTTGGGGTCGAGCACGGGGGCTCCCTCCGGGGGGAGTCCCACGATCGCCAACGAAACCGAGGCCAGGGCAAGCTCGCGCCGCGTGCGTGCGTCAACGAGCGACAACTCGAACATCAGCAGCTGGCGCTGCGCGTCGATCACGTCCAGAAACCCGGCGCGACCGGTCGAGTAGGCGGGTCGCGCCGCCTCCAGGGACTGTCGGGCTTTGGGGATCAAGCGTTGGGCCAGCAATTCGATCTCCCTGCGGCTCTCGCGATACATGAACAGCATCACTGCCAGTTCTGCCGCCACGGTGATCTGCTCGGCCGAGAGGCGTGCTTCCGCCGCGCGCTTCTGCGCCTGCGCCCCCGAGATCTCCGCCGCGATCTTGTCGCGCCAGATCGGCAACGTGACGCTCGCGGATGGCCGAAGCATCACAGGACTCGCCTTCACGCCAGCTTCCAGCCCGAGCGAGAAGTCCGGCACACCGGACTTCTCCGCGAGCCGCAGCATGGCCTCGGCGGCACGAACGTCGGCATCCATCTGACGAAGTGCAGGGTTGCGGGCCAGGGCTGTCTGCAGCAACACGTCCGCGGACTCTGCCTCTGGCGAAGACTCGAACGTGGCAGGAGTCGGCGGATCGGCATCCCCTGGGCCAAGGCCAAGAGCGGCCTTCAGCTCAGCGAGCAACGGCACTCGCGAGTCCTCCAGGTTCTCGATCTGCGTCCGGACCTGCTCCTGCTCGATCTGGGCGCGTAGGACGTCCTGAAGAGTCACTCGCCCGGCGGCGTTCTGACTATTGGCGAGTTGCTCCAGATCGCCGAGCAGAGTGAGCGTGGCCCGCTGGACGCGCAGGCTCTCATCGAGGAAGTGGAGCCGGTAGTACGCGGTCTTGACCGCAACCGCGACTCGTAGGATCGCCTGCTCGAAGCCGAAGTAGCTCTCCCGGCTCTCCTGCGCTGCCGCCGACCCTGCAGCGGCCAGCTTGCCTTGGCCGGGAAGGTCCACCATCAGGCCCGGCATCAGCGCCTCGAGCATGCGCGTGATGTCGGCCTCGAACGTGAGTCTCGGATCCGGAAGCGAGCGAGTCACCGTGATCCGCTCGACTGCTGCTGCCCATCCGTAGTACGCCGCTTCGATGCTCGGATGCTTGAGCACCGCGAAGCGCATGTAATCCCCGAGCGGCGAAGCCGGCGTGAGTGAGGGCATGCCCGGCGCGGCATCACCTGGCCGATAGCCAGAGCGAACCCGCGCCAGGTCGTCGCGAGCCTGCGGCTCGCCCTCCGCCGGAGTGCCGACACAACTCGCGAGAATCAGCAGCATGCACGCAGCGGACCGAGCGATCGTCGAAGTGGCGTTCATGGTTGATCGATTGCAGCCGCCCGGGGCAGGCGACGTCAGCCTTTGCTAGTGGCACCGAGATCCAGTGCCGTGGCACGCGGCGAACACGGCCAGCAGGAGGGCGGACAGAAGGGCGCAGTTACGCCACACGGCCAGTCGAGTCAGGATCGTTCTCATCGTAGGTCTCCGTTCGGGTTGGGACCGCCTGCCGCGGCCGGATTGGTCGCGGTGAACACGGTCAGGGTTCCACAGCACGTACTGAAGTGAGCGACGGCCGCGACATTCGCGAAGCCAGCCCTGGCGATCGCGGGTGCAAGCTCTCCGGCCGCATGTGCGCGAGTGTTCGCCCAGCCGTCCAAAAGGCGGACTAGGAGGAATGCAGTGCGCATCAGTAGTCCGCGCGGCCGATCCCAGTCGGCGACCACCAGCGTACCACCAGGTCGTAGAACGCGACGCATCTCGCCGAGCGCCTCGGCCTTTGCAGCATCATCCAGGTGGTGAAGCAGAAGGCTCGTGACGACGCGATCGAACTGGTTGCGTTCGAAGGGCAGGCGCTGAGCCATGGCCTCTACCCAAGTGACGTCGGTGGCCGCCGCCGATCCCTTTCGTCGAGCAATCGCGAGGACCTGCGGGTCCCCATCGACACCGACCACGGTCGCGGCCGGCTGGAGTCGTTTCAACATGATCCCCAGCGATCCGGTGCCCGCTCCGACGTCGAGTACCTGCGCCCCGGGCTCCACGCGAGCGTGCGTGACGATCGCAGACTTGACCGTTCGCTCCCGAGTTGTCGGTCCGATCACGAAGTCGTAGAGCCACGTCAGGCCACGATGGCGCAGCGCCGGCACGAAAGCAGGCGCAGATTGCGTGTCGTTGCTCATTAGATGATGTGAGCAGCCGGGAGCGCCCGATGGGGACAGCGGACCGGCAAGCTCGTCTCGTTGGAGTCGTTCGATCTCTTCGCTACCGATGATGGCGGACGCTCGAACGGCGAAACGCGGAATGGCGCGACCTGTGATAGTAGTGACCGTGCTGCGGCGCGCGCACATGGCCATGCGCGCGGTAGGGCTGGCTGTAGTGGACAGAGCCGCTCACGAGGGTCCTGCCACCACACTGCGCGGCCGCTGCGCTTGACGTGGTGGCGAGCACGAGCAGGCAAGCAAGCATCTGAATCAGGGTTCTCATTTTGCACTCGGAGTTGAAGGACAGGCTGAATGCGGTTGCCCGCGCAGGAACGACCTGCGCGGCGCATTGCCAAGGATCAGTGTCGGTGCCCCGCGCCCGTGTCGGTGCCGTGGCAGGCAGCCAGCAGGAGAAGCGCCGCGAGCAAGAGGCAGAACACCAGCGGGCGCGATGGCAGGAAGGGCAATCGTATCTCGGGTTGCATCGGAACCTCACATCGGGAAAGTCCTCCCCCGGACGCACGGCACCACGCCGCCGTTCGCGGGAAGACGAGCATCTGAACTGAGCACAGCGTGGCTGGCTCACTTGTGTTGGTGTCAGTTTGCGAAGCGATAGCGGCAGGACCGTGCTCAGGAGTGGCCGGCAGGAGCCCGGCGCACTCTGGCAACAGCGCGGCGATCCACTGCCTCACCTCTTGTCCTTGGACTTGTCCGTCTTGCCTTCGCTGGGCTTTGCTTCGGCTGCCTTCTTGCGGGCAGCGTCCACGATCTCGACGAACTTCGCCGGCGTCTTCTCGACTTCGTCCGTGCAGTCCTTGCAGCAGACACGCACGAGTCGGCCGCCGACCACGACGTCGATGGGGTCGCCCATGTCGCCGCCGTAGTTCTCGTCGCTGACGGGGCACTGCTTCAGGACGTAGTCCTTGCCCTGCGCAGTCACGACGGCGGCATCGAGAACCTTTAGGAACTTGGCCGGCTCCTTGCCGAACTCGGCCTTCTCCTTCTCGTCGGAGACGCGAACCAAGCGGTTGCCGAAGACGAACTCGTGCGCCTTCTCCGGCAGCTTCTTGCCCGAGACCACCGAGGTGGCCAGCGGATACAGCGGCCCCTGGTCCGCGGTGATCTTCGCGTCGAGCGCCGACAAGCTCGCAGCCAAGTCCTTTTCGAACTTCTTGATGCAGCCGCCACAGCAGTAGCGGACCTCGCGCCCTTCGTAGAGCCTGACTACGGGATCGCCCATCGATCCGAGCTTCTTGCCGGTGATCGGGCAGGTGCTGAGCGAGTAGGCGTCGCCCACGCGGGCAACGGCCTTCGCGTCGTCCTGCTTCTTGCCGTGGCCGTGGTCACCGTGGTCGTGCTGCGCCAGCGCGTTGGCGGCGAACAAGAACGCCGCGAGCAGCGGCAGGATCCAGAACAGTCGTTTCGTGGTCATCTTCGTTTCCTCTCGTGTCGCAGAACTGCCCCCGCAGCGCCGACAACGTGTCGGTCCGGCGGGAGCAAGGTCGGTGTGTGGAGCGCGAGGCGATTCCCCGCTCGGGCGGTTGCTGGTCATGGTGCAACGCCTCCGAGCAGCTCCTGCAACCTCGCCCTCGCTAGCGAGTGATCGCGCCGCAGTCGGGCCAAGGCCATCTCGGTTTCCAGGGCCATGGCGGTCGCGGCGACCCACTCGGTGAGCTTGCCGCCGCCCGCGGTCCACGCGGCGCGCGCGACGTCTCCCATCTGCTGCAAACGTGGCAGGAGGGACACCGCCAGCACGGCGTGTTCCGCCTCTACAGCGGCCAGCATTGCCAACTCGCGCACCGCCATGGCAGTCGCGTCGAAACCAGCCTGTCGACGCAAGGCATCGGCCGCGCGCACGCGCGCCTCGCTCTCGCGCACCGCGCCTTCGATGGCGGTTCCACGCAGCCAAGGCAACGTCATGGCCGCACCGAGCGTCTGGCTCATGGTGCCCATCACCGTGGCACTGAGGGAGAACTCGGGCACACGCTCCCACTCGGCCATCGTGACCTCGGCCATCGCGGCAGCGTGTTCGAGCCGCTGCATCTCGACCTCGGCGTTGTTCGCCAACACGGATTCGATCACGTCCCGCTCAACCGGTTGCAGGGACGTCAGAGGCGGCAGCACCGGCTTCGGCACGTTGGCATCGCCCCCGACACCGACGAGCGCACGCAGTGCCGCCTCCAGGGCTGGCCGCTCGCCTGCGAGCTTCGCGCGTTCCGCTCGGACCCGATCGCGTGCCACCTCGGCAGCCAGAAGCTCGACCTGCATGGCAGAGCCGGCTCGCACCCGCGCCGCCACGGATGGCACCTGCACGGCAAGCAGCCGCTCCAGTCGGTCGAGCAGCGCCAACTCCTCGTCGCGCAAGGCCAATGTGTAGTACGCGTCGCTGACCTGGGTCTGCAGCCGCAACCGCTCCCGAACGAACGCCGTGCCAGCGACTCGCGCGTCGGCGAGGGCAGCTTCGCCCTGCGCTTCCAAGCGTCCAGGCCAGAGGATCATGGCCATGGTGTTGTTCATCAGCAGCAAGGCCGTGCGATCGAGCGCAGACCCGCCGTCCAGGGTGTGCTCCAACCCGACCATCGCGGTAGTTGCCTGCGTGCTGGCCTGGGGCACCTTCTCGAGTGCCGCCTCCCAGGTATGGAAGGCCGCCTCCAGCGCGCCGTTGGCCTGTTCGGCGTGCGCCAGGAACGTAGAGAGCGTTGCTCCTTGGGCCAGTTCAGGAAGCTCTCGGTCCGCAAACGGCTTGTGGAATGCGACTCCGGCGGCAGCCACGCGGTCGCGCTCCGCTTGCTCGCCTTCGGGACGCATGACACACGCGGCCAAGGCCAGTGCCAACACCATGGGAACGGGCTTCATGCGACCACCTCCAACTTGCCCCGCATCCGCCAACGCTGCCACAAGTAGAAGATCACCGGGTACGCCAGCAGCTCCATGAGGAAACTCACGGTGATGCCGCCGATCAGCGGGGCGACGAGCCGTCGCGTGACGTCAGCCCCGGTTCCGGTTGCCCAGAGAAGCGGCAACAGACCGATCATGTCGGTCGCGACGGTCATGGTCTTCGGACGGATGCGCTTGACGGCTCCGGCGTGGATCGCCGTCATCAGGTCGCCGGTCGTTCGCATGCGCCCTTCCGACTTCGCGCGATCGAACTCGCTGTCGAGGTAGAGCAGCATCACCTGCCCGGTCTCGGCGTCGACGCCGAGCAACGCGATGATGCCGACCCAGACCGCCAGGCTCATGTCGTAGTCCAGCGCCCACAGGAACCAGAACGCGCCGATCAGTGAGAACGGCACGGCGAGCAGGATCACGCACACGCGGAACCACGAGCCGTTGGCGAGATACAACAGCAGCACGATCAGGAGCCCCGTGATCGGCAGCACGAGCCACAGGCGCTCCTCTGTCTCCTGCAGGTACTGGAACGTGCCGGACCAGACGCGGCTGTAGCCCGCCGGCAACGGCACCGCGCGCTCGACGACGTCGCGGGCCTCGGCGACGAACCCGCCGAGGTCGCGGTTGGCGAGGTCGACGTAGACCCAGGCGGTGCGTTGTGCGTTCTCGCTGCGCAGCATCGGCGGGCCGGAGACATGGCTCAACGACGCAAGCTCGCCGAGCGGAATGCGCTGGCCGGCGGGCGTGTCGACCAACACACCGCGCAACGAGTCCAGGTCGTCGCGACGCTCGCGGGCGTAGCGCAGGTTGATTGGAAACCGGCCGAGCCCTTCGACCGCGGTGCTGACCGGCATGCCGCCGATCGCGGTCTGGATGACCATCTGCACGTCGCCGGTGGTCATGCCAAAGCGAGCCGCCGCGGCACGGTCGACGGCGATGTCAAGGTAGAGCCCGCCGAGGTTGTTCTCCGCGTAGGCGCTCGTCGTGCCGCGCACACCCTGCACGGCCGCTGCGGTGCGCTGTGCCAGATCGTTCAAGACGGCAAGGTCCGGCCCGAACAGCTTGATGCCGACCGGCGTCTTGATGCCGGTCGACAGCATGTTGATGCGGTTCTCGATCGGGTAGGGCCACGCATTGGCCATCCCGGGCAGGCGCACGATCTCATCGAGCCCTGGGTGGTGGCTGCCGTCCGGCTCCGACCAGCCGAACTTCAACTCGTCCATCGTGATCGGCCGGCGGTCGGGCCAGAACGTGTGCTCGAATGGCCAAGACAGCCACGACAGCCAACCCGGGAAGCCGTGCCAGAACCGATCCACCGCCCGGGTTCGCCACTTGCTGCGGTCGGCTTCGAGTTGCACGACCGTTTCGACCATCGACAGCGGTGCGGGGTCGGTCGCGGTCTCGGCGCGGCCGATCTTGCCGTGCACGGTCCGAACCTCGGGCACCAACGCGATCAGCTTGTCGGTCTGCTGCAGGATCTCGCGCGCCTTGCCGACCGAAACGCTGGGGCTGGTCGTCGGCATGTACAGCAAGTCGCCCTCGTCGAGCTTCGGCATGAACTCGGAGCCCAGGTTGGTCGCCGGGTAGATCGCCGACACTCCGAGGAGCAACACGCACAGCAAGGTCGCGAACGGGTGTCGCAGGCAAATCCAGAAGAACGGTTCGTAGACGGCCTCACTGAGCCTGTTGACCGGGTTCCTCTCCTCGCGCGGGATGCGGCCCTTCAGGAACCAGACCATCAGCGCCGGCACCACGGTGATGCCCAGGATGGCGGCTGCGCCGATCGCGAAGGTCTTGGTCCAGGCCAGCGGACTGAACATGCGACCCGATTCACCGCCCAGCACGAAGATCGGCAGGAAGGCAACCGTGATGATGAGCAGCGAGCTGAACAAACTCGGTGCCACCTCCTTTGCCGCAGCGAGCACGATCTCCGGCTGCGGCGGCATCGGAACTCCGCTCTTCTCGAACAGGTCGCGCGCCCGTTGCAGGTGCTTGTGCGCGTTCTCGACTAGCACGACCGAGCTGTCGACCATGACGCCGATCGCCAGCGCGAGGCCACCGATCGACATGATGTTCGCGTTGATGCCTAGCAGCGTCATCAACAGCATCGCGACGAGCAGGCCGATCGGCAGAATGACCAGCGCGACGATCGCCGAGCGAATGTGGGCGAGAAACACGAGGCAGATGAGGCCCGTGACGATCAGTTCCTCGAAGACCGCGTCGCGCAGCGTGTCGACCGCACGTTGAATGACGAGCGAGCGGTCGTAGGTCGGGACGATGCGCACGCCCTCGGGCAGCCCTGGCTTCAGCTCTTCGAGCCGTGCCTTCGCATCCTTGATGACCTGGAAGGCGTTGCTGCCGAAGCGAGCAACGACCACGCCGCCGACGGCCTCACCCTTGCCGTCGAGGTCGCCGACGGATCTCCGCGCCTCGCCGCCGACGCGCAGCTCGGCGATCTGCCCGAGCAACACGGGCGTGCCGTTGGCACCGAGTCCGACAGGCACCTTGGCGAGGTCGTCGACTCCGTGCAGGTAGCCGCGGCTCCGCACCATGTACTCCTGCTCGGAGCGTTCGACGACCGAACCACCGACGTCGCGGTTGCTCGACTCGATCGCCGCCGCAACGGAATTGACCGAGACCCCGAATGCCCGCACCCGCTCCGGGTCGAGCAGCACCTCGTATTGCTTGACGAACCCGCCGAAGCTCGCGACCTCGGACACGCCTTCGACGGAGCTGAGCGGGTAGCGCAAGTAGTAGTCCTGGATCGTGCGCAGTTCGGCGAGGTCGTGGCGATCGGAGACGAGCGCGTACTGGTAGACCCACCCGACGCCCGTGGCGTCTGGGCCGAGCTTCGGCTGGACGCCGGCCGGCAGGCGGTCACGGATCGTCGACAGGTACTCGAGCACACGGCTGCGCGCCCAGTAGATGTCCGTGCCGTCCTCGAACAGCACGTAGCAGAACGACAACTCGAACATCGACACGCCGCGTACGTCGGTGGCCCCGGGCACAGCGAGCAAGGCACTGGCCAACGGGTAGGTGACCTGATCGTCGACGACCTGCGGGTTCTGGCCCGGATACTCGGTGACGACGATCACCTGCACGTCGGACAGGTCTGGGATCGCGTCGAGCCGGACGTTCCGGTAGCCCCACAGGCCCAGCGCCAGAAGCCCTACCGTCAGCATCACGACCAGGGCGCGGTGGCGCACGCTGAGTTCAAGGATGCGAGCGATCATCGACCCGCTCCCGTGTCGAGTGGCAAGCGGCTCTTCACCTCGCCGCACGTCGTCATGCTGAGGTCGAAGAAGTTCTTCACCTGCTCTTCGGTCTGCAGCCAGTCGGCCTCGACCATCGGGCAGTGCATGACGAACAGCGACGCCCCGAAGGTCCTGCTCGGCCTTGCTGCCGCGAACAACTCGGCGAACAGCTTGCCGGCCTGGATCAATGCCTTGCGGCGCGCGGCAACATCGTCGGAGTCGGCGGGAACGGCCTTCGGCAGCCCGTGCACGAGTTCGTGGAGGTCGGGGGGCGCATCGTCGTGCAACGCCTGCACGGCAGTCGACAGGCGAACCCAGCCGTCATCGTCGTCCTTGTCGTGCAACAGAGCGTCGGCGACAGCAAGGTAGGCGCTCAAGACGACGTCGACACGCTGCTGGGTCTCGGCAGTGAGCCGCAAGGGCTCGCGAACGGCCGGTCCCGGATTCTCGTGTAGGAGTCCCTGGCCCTGCAGCTTGCGAGAACCTTCGCGCAGCTGGCTCTCCGCGTCGATCAGCAACTGGCCCGAAACAACGACGCGGTCGCCCTCCTTCAGGCCATCGAGCACCTCGACCATGCCGCCGTCGCCGGCCTTCCCGACACGCAGCACGCGCGGCTCGAACTTGCCGTCGCCCAGAGCCAACCATGCAAGCTGACGCTCCCCGGTGTCCAGCACGGCTTCCATGGGCACCAGCACCGCATCGGTGGCGAGCGACAACGGAATGTGCAACCGAGCAAACATCCCCGGCCGATACGACTCGTCCTCGTTCGGCAGCACGGCGCGCACCGTGACCGTGCGCGTCGCGACGTCGACCGCCGGGGCGATGTAGACGATTCGGCCCTTGGCCACACGCCCGGGTAGGGCGGCGAAGGTCGCCTCGACCTGCATGTCGAGCACAACGGTGCCGGCTTCGTGCTCAGGCAACTGCGCATCCAGCCAGACCTCGGACAGGTCGACGATCCGCAGCAGCGACTGATTCATCATCGCAGGCGCGCCTTCGACGATGTCGCGGCGCATGAGTCGACCGCTGACCGGGCTTTGCCATGAAACTGTCTGTTGGGCGCGTTCCCTCGCTTGCAGTTCGTCGACTAGCGAAGTGGGCAGGTCCCAGAGCAGTAGCTTCTGTCTCGCAGCCGCGAGCAGCTCGGCATCGCCGCTCTTGCGGGCGGCGATCAGCTCCTCCTGCGCCACGATCAGCTCGGCCGAGTAGAGGTCGAACAGCACGTCCCCCTTGCGGATCGCCATCCCCTCGGTGTGGGCGTGCAGCTTGTGCACGAAGCCCGGGATCTTTAGCGCGATGTCCCGCTGCCGCGCCTGCGCCTCGCGCACCGCGCCAAACGCATGCACGGTCCTCGACAGCGGTCCCCGCGCGATGGTTGCCACGCGAACGCCCATGTTCTGGACGACCACCGGGTCGATCGTCAGGGCCGGTCCGGAGTCCTTGGGCACCGAGGCCAAGGGCACCAACTCCATGCGGCAGATCGGGCAAGTGCCTGGGCCATCCTGCCGCACCTGGGGGTGCATGGAACAGGTGTAAACACTGGCTGACTTGCTCGCCCCGCCAGCGGCGCGCTGCGTGCCAAACCAGTAGCCGACGCCAGCGGCCGAGAACAACAAGACGAAGAAGGCTGTGGCAGGAAGAGCAGAACGGAACCAACGCATGACGGAAGCCTCTCGGCTCAGGGAAGCAGTGCAGGAGGGTCACCGGCAACGCGCGCCGCGCATCGCCACGAAGCCCCGAGGTCGGGGCCGACCGGGCACCTGGACCGCGTCGTCGCCGACGTCAGTACAGAGTGCTCCTACAGAGGTTCGCTACTCCCGCCAGACCGACAGCACGCCGTGCCGCCGGCGTCCCTGTCTGAAGTCGTTTCCGAATCGAATCGCTGCGCAACCAACCGGACTCGCACCTATGGGCGGCCCAGTGATGGAAGGCAACCGCCACGGCTCGTGGAGCCGAGTCGAGCCTGCCGCACCGATCGGGTGGTGCGGCGTCGGGGCCTCCGGCGGCACAGCCGGCAGTCTCGGGTGCTCGGCGCTCGCCTCACAGCCGCAGTCGGGCACCACTTCCTTGGCGCACTTGCACTCATCCACGCAGCAGGAGCACGAATGCTCGGAGGAGGAGGCCATCGCCTCGCGCCCCGCCATGCCACCGAACCCAAGCGCGAGCGCCAGGGCGGTGACGACGGCTGCCAAGAGGCTGCGGAACGACATCATGAACTCATCGACTCAACGAAGTATCGGCACGGTCCTTTCAGGAATCAACGCGCGGTGAGGGCCTGGAACGTCGACAGCACCAAGCTGTTCGCAGGAGGAACCACGCCGACTCCCTGCATGCCCACGCGCAACCCGATGATGGCTGGGTTGTTCGGCAAGATGTAGGGCAGAGTCCCGATGCCGGACGACGACGTCTGCACAAGTCCGTAGAGGGCTGCCGTCGTCGGGTCCAGAACCAGCGTGCCGAGGATGCCCGGGAGCGAACTCCACGGGGCGAGTTCATTCGGACCGACGAAGAGCCCGAGGGCTTGCCCAGGGGTCCACTGAACCCGCACAACCCCGCTTGCCCCCGGTGCGAAGGCACTCGCCTGATCGCTGATCGTGACGACGGGCAGCGGCTGCATCGGCTCGTAGTCGGAGCGGGTCGGCACGCCGTCACCGTCCGCGTCACCCAAGTACTCGATCGCGGTCATCATGCCGGTCGCCATGTGCTCCATGTTGTGGCAGTGCAGAAGCCAACGGCCAGGGTTGTCCATGGTGATCTGCACGGTCGCTGAGCTGCCCGGCTGCCCGTTGGGACGGATCAGCACCGTATCCTTCTTCGGCGGATTCGCTGTCCCACCCGCCGTGCCCATCAACCGGAAGAAGTGGCCGTGCACATGCATCGGGTGATACTCCGGCATCATCATCATGCCGTTGTTCACGATTGACATCTGAACCTGCTCGCCGGCTGCGGCCTGGAACGGGGTCACGTTCGGCCAAGTCTGGCCGTTGATCGTGTGGATCATCCCCGAAGGCCCCATGCCCATTCCGAGCGAGGCCGTGAAGGTCCGGTTCGGTGTCGGCGAGATGGGCTGCACCGGGAAGTACGACGCCAACTGCGAGTAGTTCAGCAGCGAGCCAGACGCCAAGTTCGTCGGCACGAAGGTCGCCGCCGGCATCGGCCCCGTCTGGCCCGCGTACTGCACGACGCCGCGCACGACGGTGGTGCTTCGGTTCTCGATCGTCGACGCCGCGAGGCTCCAGGTGCCGGGGTTGTTGCAGTCGACCAGGACGTCCCAGCGTTCGCCGATGCCGATCGGGATCGCCTGCACCACGACTGGCTGGACGCGGCTGCCGTCGGCGTGGGTGACGGTCATCGAGTGTCCATCCAGCGCGAACACGTAGTTCGTCGTCGCTGCCGCGTTGACGACGCGCAAACGGAGTCGCTGCCCGGGCTGAACGCTGATCGGGCTCTGGCCCGCGCTGCTCCGGCCGTTCAGCAGATGGCCCGAGAACGCACCACCGAGCGGATTGGTCCAGTCGTCGAGAACGATCGTCTGCTCGACATCGAAGGCAGGATCACTGCCAGGGTTCGCCGGATCGACGATCAGCACGCTGGCCAAGCCGACATCGAGCTGCATCTCGTGGCCATGCGGATGGAACCAGTAGGTGCCGGGCGTCAGGTTGTTCAGGTCGTAGATGAACTCCTGGCCGGCCGCGATCGCGGGTCGGGAGATGTCCGGCACGCCATCCATGCCAAGCTGGATCGGCTGGCCATGCCAGTGGATCGCCGTCGACTCGGGGAGGTTGTTCTGGAACCGGACGCGCAGAGTCTGTCCCTCCGTCACGCGCAACGTCGGCCCAGGCATCGAGCCGTTGTAGAGCCAAGCATTAACGCTGACGCCGGGAGCGACCTGAGTCGCGCCAGGGGCCGCAGTGAGGTTGACCTCCACGACTTGGGCGCGGAGCGCGCTGGAAGCGACGAGCGCCAGGGCGAGCGCACAGGCGTGCGATGCAGGCAAGAGAGCGAAGGGTTGAGACGCGAAGGTAGACATGGAGTGGTTCTGGTGGAGTCGGGGGACGAGCAGGTAGCGGGAGCGAGAGCCTTCAGGTGCGGTCCTTCATGTGCTCCCGGATGCAGTCGAGAATGCCGAGAACACTGGGCCTCGCGACCCGGTAGGGCCTACTACGGCCTTCCTGCCTTGGCTCAGGACCCCGAGCTGCCGCATCCCCTGCAGGTGCTGGCTGATCTGCGCCAGCGGGAGCCCAATGGCTTCCGCAAGCTGAGATGGGGTTGCTTGGCCATCGCGGATCAAGTCGAGGATCTGGAGTCGCACGGGATGCGCGACCGTCCGCAGGACAGGGGCGACCGCTTCGAGGACGCTCACGGGCAGCAGAGGCGGCGAGAGCTTCGGCATCGGCGAATCGTAGCATCGTCAGTTCTCTAGGTAACCAGTTCTAGAACTCTAGAACTATCCGACTACGGTCAACAGCAACTCGGCAGCCTGCACCGGCCCGACCTGCCTCAGATGTCTTCGCGACCACCGTTCCGTGCAGGATTCAGGAGATCCGACCGCGCTTGTTGGCCCTTGGGTCTCGCGCCTGCCTAGCCCGGCGGCCCTAAAGGCCAGGGCGGCATGGGTCGCGCAAGACCGCATGAAAATGACTCAACGTCACGAGGAGAGCATGATTCGTTCCAAGGCCCGCCCCCTGTGGAACGTGGCACAACCTTCTCGGTGCGGGTCGACAGATTCTCGTTGGCGACAGGCAAGGTCTCCAACACGCGCAGTCCGGCCGCATCGGGTCGCCCGAGCGCGGCGGCGGCCTCGACCGCTCGATTCTCGGCGAGGAACGAACTAGCACCTCGCTGCGTCAAGCCGAGCAGCGCGAAGGGGTCGATCATCAGGGCGAGGCTCTCTTGCTGAAGTTGGGCCTGCAGTTCCGTAGGCATGACGTCCAACCCAGCGGCGCGGCATTCGGCTTCGCGCGCCTGGATCTCCCCGTTGTGCGCCATGGCCAAGGCGATGGCTTGGTCGAACGTCAACGCACCGACATGCCGCGGCAACGCGGCGGCAGACTTCTGCAGGGTGACGTCCTCGGCCTCGTAGGCCACGCAGCCGGCCAGTGCCGTGGTCATCGCCACCAACACACCCTCCGCGAAGTGACGGCGCATTGCGTTCTTCATGTCTTGGCTCCCATGAGTGCGTGCGCACTTCCCGATCTGGCCGTGCGCAGGAGGCGAAGGCTGTTGCCGACCACCACCAGACTCGCTCCCATGTCCGCCACGACCGCAGCCCACAGCGTGGCGTGCCCGAGGAGAGCCAACGCGAAGAAGACGCCTTTGGTCGTGAGCGCCACCGAGATGTTCTGGCGCAGGATCTGTCTTGTTGCGCGGCTGATCCTGAGGAAGACCGCCAGCCCGCGCAGGTCGTCAGCCATCAGCGCGACTCCCGCAGTTTCCAAGGCCGTATCCGACCCCGCAGCGCCCATCGCGAAACTGACGTCGGCCCGTGCCAACGCAGGTGCATCGTTGACACCATCCCCGACCATGCCGACCGCGCCATGCGTGGCCCTCAGGGTGACGACAGCCTGCAGCTTGTCGTCGGGCAACAACTCACCGCGCGCGTCGTCGATGCCGACCTGGAGGGCAACCGCGGTCGTGGTGCGCTGGTTGTCGCCACTCAGGACGACGGGATGGATCCCTATGCCCTTCAACGCGGCTACTGCAGCGGGACTCGTCTCCCGCACGTGGTCCGCAACCGCGAAGATCGCCAACACTGAGTCCCGCGACATCAGCACGAGGCACGTCTTGCCTTGCTGTTCGAGCGTCTGAAGCTGTTGCTCGATCTCGGGGGAACACACGCCGGTGGACTCCACGAGACGATGGTTGCCGACCCGGTACTCGACCTCGTCCACGACTCCGGCCACACCGCGGCCTGTCAACGCCGCGAACCCGGTCACCTTCTGCAAGTCGCCCTTGTAGGCGGATACGAGAGCCTTGGCGACGGGATGCTCCGAGGACGCCTCGATGCTCGCCGCGAGCCGAAGTACTTCCCCAGGCTCGCGGCCATTCTGCGGGATCACGTCCGTGAGGGTCGGAGCGCCCGCAGTGAGCGTGCCCGTCTTGTCGAGCGCGATGCATGCGAGCTTCTCCCCGCGTTCCAGATACACGCCACCCTTCACGACGATCCCAGCGCGCGCGGCTGCCGTGAGACCGCTCGCAATCGCCACCGGCGTCGAGACGACCAGTGCGCACGGGCAGGCGATGACCAGTAAGACCAAGGCTCGGTAGAGCCACGGTTCGAAGGGTTGTCCGAACGCGAGCCATGGCAACAGTGCGATGAGGGTCGCAATCGCAACCACGACGGGCGTGTAAATGCGCGCGAACGAGTCGATGAACCGCTGCACGGGAGCCCGCTGCGCCTGGGCCTCTTGCACGCTGCGAACGATGCGCGCAAGCGTGGTCTGGTCGGCACCGCCGGTCGTCGTCACACGCAACGCACCCTGTCCGTTCATGGTGCCCGCAAAGACCTTGTCGCCGGGCCGCTTCTCCAGGGGCAGACTCTCGCCCGTGATCGCCGCTTGGTTGACCGCCGATTCGCCGTCTACGACCACACCGTCCAGCGCGAACCGCTCACCCGGCCGCACCAGCATCGTGGATCCGGCGCGGACCTCGGCCGCCGGCCGTTCGACCCACTGACCTCCGGCATCGGCAACGGTTGCCGTAGGCGGCGACAGCGTCATCAGCGAGCGGATTGCGTTCTGCGCCCGGGTTACGGTGCGCTCCTCGATCCGTTCGGCAACCGCGAACAACACGACCACCACCGCGGCTTCGGGGAACTCACCGATCACGAACGCGCCGACGACCGCGATGGTCATCAAGAAGTGGATGTCGAGGCGAAGGGCGGCGAGAGACCTGAGCCCTCCTCGCAGCGTCGGGATGCCGCCGAGCAAGATCGCCGCGACGGACAACGTGGCCACGGCGGCCGTACTCTCCGCACCTTGACCGAGTGCCCAAAGCTCCGCAGACACCGCCAGCACAGCCGCCGTCGGCAAGCGCCATCGCTCGCTACGCGCACCCTGGCCTCCCTCCTCACTCGCAGTGTGCCCGCACGACGATTCGGCGATGCACTCACTCGGTCGAAGCTCGTCGGGGTGGCCCATGGCGGGAGTCGGGGGAACGCTTGTGGTCGTCGTGGGTCGTGCTACACTAGCACACATGCGCATTCGCGCAACTATTGATCGGTTTCCCAGGTCGTTCGCATGAGCAAGACTTCTTCACCCGAGCAGGCGTCGGCAACTTTTCAGGCGCTCTCCGATCCGACGCGCGTTCGCATGCTTCGCCTGCTCGCCAGCAACGAGACCGAGCTTTGCGTCTGCGAGTTCGTCGACGCCCTGCAGGAGCGCCAATACAACGTGTCGCGACAACTGAAGGTGCTCGTCTCGGCCGGCTTGGTTCGCGGAAGAAAAGACGGCCGCTGGGTCTACTACAGCCTGTGCCCCGCGGCGACCGCGCCAGAGAAGCACCTGCGCAAGTTGCTCGCGGCGCTGGAGGTCGACGACACCCTGGCTCAGGACCAGAAGAGGTTCGAGCGCCGCATGAAGCTCCGAACCGACGGACAGTGTCGCATCGGCATCCAGACGCCGAGCCTCGCCGACTGAGGGCAAGGCCCGGCCCCGGGCTGTCACTTGGCCGCATGGGTGTGCGCTTGCGAACCACCGGCTTCGCATGCAGCGCACTCGATGCCCTCCGGCGCACACTTCGGGCATCGCAGCATCGGCTTGCCGTCTACCTCGTAGATGGCAACCTCGACCTTGCAGCAACTGCAGACGTGGACCCGCGGCAGGCGCGATCCGGACTGGAAGTGCCGCCCAGAACGGTGGACCTTCAGCTCCTGCACCGCGAGATCCCTGCACTCGGCGCACTCAGGAGCGCACCTCGGTGACGGCGCTCCGGCGCAGCCCGCGAGGAGCAGTAGCGCCACCGTCATCAAACGAATCCGGGGAAACACGTTGTTCATCGGAGAGCCTCCTGTTCGGTTAGGGACCTACTTGCGGAACGCGATCGAAGCCTTGCTGGTGCCTGCAGCGCCATCCGCTTCGAACCACAGCTTGCTGCCGTCAGGCAGGGGCTTCGGCACTTCCAAGTGGCCGTGCATGCCGTCCTCGCCCTCTTTTGCGAGTTTGGCCTTCAAGGAGCCCGCAGCCGACTCGACCCCGACCCAAGCCCGCACCGTACTTGGAACGGGCTTGCCCTTGGCGAAGGACAAGTCGACCCCGACTTCCTTGCCAGCTTCCACCGCGCCTTCCTGCGACACCTCGACGGCCACGCTACCGAGCTGGATGGAGCCCAAGCTTGCCATCGCGCCGTGGCCACCGGCGGCGTGGTCATCGGTGTGGCCCGCCTCCTTGCCGTGGCCATCGCCGGGCATGTGGACGTGGGCCTCCTTGCCGCACGCGGCGAAGAGGAACGAGGCAACGAGAACGGAAAGGCACTGCGTCTTCATGACAACTCCAGAGCATCGGGCGTTTGGCCCTTCGGTCCGACCGGGTGGTTCCTGAACATCAGGTAGAACCCGGCCGGTACGACGAGCAGGTTGAGGAAGGTCGAGGACAAGAGGCCGCCGAGAACGACCACCGACAACGGGGCGAGGATTTCGCTGCCGGGCTCACCAGCAGCCATCACGATCGGCAAGAGGCCGAGTGCTGCCGTCAGCGCGGTCATCAGGATCGGCACCAGCCGCTCCATCGAGCCGCGCAGGATGGCCTCCTGCAGTGGCACGCCATCGTGCATCAGGTCGAAGTAGTGCCGCACCAGCAGGATGCCGTTCCGCACGGCGATGCCGAACAGCGTGATGAAGCCGACCATGCTCGCGATCGAGATCACGGGCGCGACGTAGCGGTCGCTACCGAGGCCGAACAGCGCAAGCGTGTTGCTCCAGAGGCTCGGCGACTCGGTGAGGTAGATGGCAGCGATGCCGCCGATCAGGGACAAAGGCAGGTTGACCATCACCAGCACGGCGGCCCGCATCGATCCCAGTGCAGCGTTCACCAGCAACAGCATCACGACGATGACGAACGCACCCATGACCAGGATCGTCTGGCTCGCGGACTGCTGCGCTTCGAACTGACCACCGAGGGCAAGCGTGCAACCTGCTTTGGTGACGATCGGTTCGACCCGCTTCTTCACCTCTTCGACGAGTTGCCCAAGGTTGTAGCCCTCGGCGACGTTGCAGGAGATGACAGCCTTGCGCTTGCCGTTCTCGCGCGCGATCAGGTTCGAAGTGCGCTCGCGCCCCATGTCGGCCACGTCTCGAAGCCGCACCGTTGCCCCGCCGTCCCCACGCAGGACCAGCTTGCTCACATCGTCTATTCGCTCACGTTCGTCGGGATGCAGGCGCACCGTGATCGCGTAGCGCCGGATGCCCTCGTTGACTTCAGCAACGGTCTCGCCCTGCAGAGCATCCTGGACTTGCTCCGCAGCTGCAGCCGGGCTCAGGCCGGCCGCCGCGAGATCGCGCGGCCGGTAGCGCACGGGCAGCGACGTAATCATCACTTCGCGGTTCGCAGCGACGTCGCGCGTCCCTGGCAGAGACTTGAGTTCGCCCTCGATCTGCTTGGCGAGAGTCCGCAGCAAGCTCAGGTCATCACCTTGCACGACGATCGCGATCGCAGCGGGCGTGCCGGAGAGAACGTGCGACAAGCGGTGCTCGATAGGCTGGCCGATGCTGGTCGTGATGCCGGGAACACCGGCTAGCACGCTGTCGATGGAGCGCCGCACATCGTGCTTGCTGAACCCGGCAGCGACGGTGACCTCGATCTCTGAACTGCTGACCGGCTCGGCGTGTTCGTCCCGCTCGGCGCGCCCCGTTCGGCGCACGACAGAACGCACCCCGGGCAGCGTGCCGAGTTGCGCCTCCACGCCGGTCGCCAACCGATTGCTCTCAATCAGCGAGGTGCCCGGCGGAGCCATGAGGAACACGGTGAACGTGCCCTCGTTGAACTCGGGGAGGAAGCTGGTGCCGTAGGTCTTGCCGAGTCCGAGGCTCGCGACGGTCGCGAGTGCGGAGACGGCCAACACGCTGCGTCCGCGACGCATCACCCACTGCAACGTGGGTTCGTAGCGCCGCTTCAACCACCGGACGAGAAAGCCCTCGCCATGCGCTTTGGAACCGACTCTTGCCAGGACCAGCCGGCAGAGGGCCGGCGTCACCGTCAGCGCGACGATCAACGACGCGAAAGTCGACACGATGTAGGCGATGCCCAGCGGACGGAAGAAGCGGCCCTCGATGCCCTGCAAGAACAGCAAAGGCACGAACACCATGCAGATGATGACCGTTGCGAAGACGACCGAGCTGCGGATCTCGTTGCTCGCGTCCCAGATGACCCGAAGTACCGGCTTCCGTCCTTCGACCGGGAGAGCGGCGTTCTCGTGCAGCCGGCGGAAGACGTTCTCGACGTCGATGATCGCGTCGTCGACCAGTTCGCCGATCGCCACGGCGAGGCCGCCGAGCGTCATCACGTTGATCGAAAGCCCGCACGCCCACAGCACGAGGAAGGCGACCGCCAAGCTGAGTGGAAGAGCCGTCAGCGTGATGAGCGTCGTCCGCACGTCGAGCAGGAACAGGATCAGGATGATGACGACGAAGATCGCGGCGTCCCTCAGCACCGCGATCAGGTTGTGGACTGACAGGGTAATGAAGTCCGACTGGCGCATCACATGGCGGTTCAGGACCACGCCAGGTGGCATCGCCTGCTCGACCTGGTCGAGCTTCCTGTCGATGGCGTCGGTGAGGTTGAGCGTGTTGGTGCCGGGCGACTTCTGCACGGACAACACGACCGCAGCCTTGCCGCCCTCCGTGGCGGTGCCGCGCTTTGGGGTTGCCCCGCGCACCACCTCTGCCACCTGCCCGATCGTGACCGGATGCCCGTCCTTGTAGCGCACGATGGTGCCGGCGATGTCTGCTTCCGACCGCACACGGCCGGTCTGGCGCACCGGCAGTTCGAGCCCGTCGACGTTCGGCAGGTAACCGGCTCCGGCAGTGCTGTGCGCCGTGCGTGCTGCCTCCACGACCTCCTGCATCGTCAGGTCGTAGAGCTGCAGTTGGTCCTGACGAACGTTGATCTGGTACTCGGGCAGGTCACCGCCGATGGCGACGACCTGGGCCACGCCAGGGACCGAGAGCAGTTGGTTGCGCAGCTCGAACTCGGCGTACGCGCGCACCGTCATCGGGGACTGACTGCCGTCCGGCGACGATAACGACAGCAGCATGATCTCGCCGGTGATCGACGTGATCGGAGTGATCTCCGCATGTGCGTTCGGCGGCAGGTTGGCGCGTGCAGCGTTGAGCTTCTCCGCGACCAAGGTGCGGGCGCGGTAGATGTCCTCGCCCCACTCGAACTCGACCCACACCAAGGACAGGCCGATGGCGCTTGCGCTGCGGACGCGGCGGATACCCGGCAATCCATTCACCGAACTTTCGATCGGGAACGTGATGTTCTGTTCGACCTCGTCAGCGGCAAAGCCGGCGGCTTCCGTAAGGACGACGACGGTCGGCGCGTTCAGTTCGGGAAACACGTCGACAGGCATGCGCGGCACTTGGTAGCCCGCGTAGGCCAGCAGACCGACGGCCATCAGCAGCACGATCCACGGCTGTCGCAGTGAGAAGGCGATGAGCTTGCGGAACATGTTACTTGTGCTCACCCGCGTGGAAGGTCCCGTCGGAGTGGAAGTGGCCGCCCTTTGCAGCCGACCCCGAACTGGCCAGCATCAGCTCGTAGGCACCGGCGAAGACGACCTCGTCGCCATCGCGCAGGCCGCTCTTGACTTCAACCCACCGTCCATCGTCGAGGCCGAGGTCGGCCTCCAGGCGGATGACTTTGTCCGGATCTGCGGGGTCGCGTCGGAACAGCACCCGTTCGAGGCCGTCCTGCAGCGTCGCGGCGAGTGGAATCGCCAGCACGGGCTCAGCGGTACCGGCTGTCTCGATCTCCAGGAAGCCGGCGACGCCGGGACGCGCCCACGCCGCCGTGGCGGTCGGCTCGAGGAACAGATCGAGGGTCCGTTGCGATGGGTCCGCATCGGAGCCAAGCAGCAGGGCTCCGGGCACGCGCTCTTCGCCGGCACTGGTGCTGAGTGCCGGCACGGCTTGGGCCGGCAAACCACTACGCAGCCGCGGCAGGTCGCTCTGCAGGCCGCGTGCCCGGAACCGCACCTGACTGAGGTCGCTCACGATGACGACCAGTTGGCCGGTTTCCAGCCACGAGCCCGAAGCAACCTGCAACTGGTCGACCACGCCGCCAGCACTAGCGCGAACTTCGATTGCCGACAGCACACGCCAATAGGGCAGCTTGCTGGTAGTGCCCGGCGCATCGCCGAGCAGTTGTTCGACCGTCGAGCCGGTCACAGCCGCCGCGGCTTCGAGCGCCAATCGGAACTTGTCCCGACCGGCGATGAGCTGCGCCTGGACTTCGGCCAGCGCGGCATCGGTCGTAGCGCCTTTCTCGCGAGCCTCGGCGAGGTCAGCACGCACCTGGGCCAGCTGCGCACGCGCCTCAGCCAGTTCTCGCGCCTGCCCACCAACGCTGGACTGCGTCTCTTCGACGTTCTTCTGGCGCGCTTCGAGCACCGACGCGGCTTCGCGCAAGCTCTGTTCGTGCTCGCGGTGCGCAGCGACGAGTGGCTGCATCGCCGCCAGCCGCGCCTCGTCGACTCGAATCTGCGTGGCGATCTCCCCGATCTCGCGTTGCGCTCGCCGCCAGTCCGGAGAGTCGACCCGGTAGATGGGGTCGCCGGCCTTGACCGATTGCAGCGGCTTCACCAACAGTGTGACTCGCCCCTGCACCGGCGTGCGCAGCTCGTGGCGCGCGGTCATCAGCAGCTCGAAGTGACCGGAGAACCGCAGGGTCTGCGCCACGCGGCGACGCTCGACCTTCACGAAGTCGATGCCGAGGTTCTTGCGAACGGTCTCGGGCACCGCGATCCAATTCGTCGGTGCTTGTGCTTCGTCGTGCGCAGGCTGAGGCTCCTGCTTCTTCGAGCAGGCCGACGCGAGGAGGGTGACGATGAGAACGAAACGGAGACGTGCAGCCATGGGTCATTCCTCCTTCGCGGGGGCCGCCAGCGACGGCCAGAAGAGCGAGTTCAGTTCGACCGTGGCTTCCGCCTCGGTCACGGCGGATGCGACCGCGGCGAGTTGGGCCTCGTAGGCGCGCGTCACGGCATCCAGGATCAACAAGGTGTCGAGCTGGCCGAGTTCGGCGAGACGCTTTGCGTCCGCGACTTGACGCTCGGTGAGTGGCAGCAACTCGACGTCGAGGATGCGACGTTGTTCGACCGCTGCGCGCCGCTTCGTGTCCGCCTGCGCAAGCGCGTGGGTAGCAGCCTCCAGCCGCTCCTTGAGTCGTTCGGCTGCAACGTCCCTAGCCGCTCGTTTCTCGGCGATCTCCTGCGCGTTCGCGTTCCACAGCGGAATCGGCAGCGAGAAGCCAAAGGCTGGCCGCGGCTGCGCGTCTTCCTCCTGCCACCCGGGCTGAATCCACAGCTCCGGCCACTGCTTGCGGATGGCGAGTTGCAACCCGCGTTCGGCGACATCGTGCTCGCGCATCGCCAGCTCGACGAGAGGGCTCTGGCTCAGTTTCGCAAGCTGCTCCGAACCAGTCACACGCTCGGTAGTGGACAGATTGAGTTCGACGCGCAGCTCCAGTCCAGGGGGCATCCCGAGCAGCTCGCGCAGACGCAGGTCTGCACCCTGTGCTTCCCCGCGTGCGACGACGAGGTCGGCTTGGTGGCGGACTCTCGCCAGCGTGAACGCACGCGATTCGAGCTGAGTCAGGGTCTGGGCAGTGGCCAACCGCGACGCGATCTGTTCGAGGTCGGTGAGCCTCTGCACCAGCGCCGTCAGCAGATCTACGCGCAGCCGTGCGGCGGAAAGCTGCACCCACGCGACATCCAGGTTGTTCAAGACCTCGGCTTCGGAACGGCGTGCTTCGATCAGCGCCTGCGCATGCTGCGATTCCGCAAGCGCCTTCTCCAAGCCAGGGCGACCCGTGATCGGCAGTGTCTGCGCGATGTAGGCCCCGGCGAACCAGTTGTGCTGCCAGACATTCTCCAACACGTAGAAGAACGAGCCACTGAGCTGCGGGTCGTCCCACAAGCCCGCCAGCTCCGCCACCGCCTGCGCCACGGCCGCTTGTGCCCTGACGACCTTCAGCGACGGGTTGAAGAGGAGGGCGACGTAGCGTGCTTCTTCGAGCGACAGCCCGTCCGCCACGTCGAATCCGTGGATGGCGGGGTCGTGCTGGCGCAGCGTCTCGGCGAACGCCCGCACGAGAGTGGCGTCGGGAATGCGCTCGGCGAACAGCCGGGCGTGCGCTTGGAGATCGACAGGAGCAGGTGTGTAGGTCTGGCAGCCTGCCGCGACGAAGGCGGACAAAGCCGCCCAACGGATCGGGTGCATGAGAGTCGACGAACGTGACGTTGGCGCGCGAACGGGACGCCGCGTCACTCGCACGACGCGGCACGGCGAGGCCAAAAGGCCCCGAATCCCGAGCCACAGGGCTCAGGCGGCGCGAGTCGACTCAGATCAGCAGAAGGGTCGTAGCCAGCAACTCGGTGCGTTGGTCCGTTCTCGGCGGACCAGTCGCAGGCGGCAACACCGTGTCGGGTTGCGCACTCGGCGTATAGGCGAGCCACGAATCGACGACGTCAACCGCCGGGGCGTCGTGGAACTCGAACGTGATGCGTTCGGGAAGCGGGCCTTCGGCGATCGAGAACGCAACGTCGGTGCAGCCACAACGACTCGGCTCGGCAGCATCACCTTCGCCACAGTCGCCACCATCGTCGTCGCCGTGATCCTGCTCGTGCGCGCCGCAACCGACTTCCACCTCGTGGTGATCCTGGCAGCAGGAGCCAGAGGCGTGCACGAACTCGATGCTGCCGTGGCAATGTGGCCCGCTGCAGACCACGAGGAAGCGCGGAAGGCCCAGGCAGAGCATGAGCAGGACCGCCAAGATCGAGATCTGGCGGATCTGGCGCGACACCTGACTTCCTAGACGGGACACCACGCGGTAGCTGGATCGAGCGGCGACGCCACTCAGCTTGAGTTCGGGGGCAACATACGTTGCGCGCCACCGGAACTCCACGTTCTTGTCCTGGGGCGACTCCGCAGTGTGCTCTCGGAGCGCGGAAGCATGGCCCCCGCAGCGGCAACCGGGCCTCCAGCGAGATCGGGCCCAGATCAGGCCCCCAGCGCAACCCCGCGGCATCCTCGGATCGCCGCGCAGTCGCGTGAGCACCTCGCGATCATACGCGCCGCGGCCCACGCTCGGTCACCCAGGCACGCGCCACTCCAGGTTGGTCACGACATTGTCGGTCAGGTTGCCGTTCTTGTGAACAACCCTGTGCTCCGGGGACGGGGCGAAGCCGAGGAACGTCTCGGCAACAAGAATGTGCACAGCGTGTTCTTCCTGTCGCCCGTCCTCGCCGGTCACCATCACGTAGAGGTATCCGTCGTCCTTGAGGTAGGACGGGATCCGCTCGCCCCTTTCCCTGCTGCGCTTGTTCGCCATTGCCGCTCCTCCGGGAGAGATGTAACGGGGCTCCTACTTGCCCCTGATCGGTTGTTCATCGGACTGCACGGCGTCGAACTGCAGTTGGCTCGCTCACGCTGGAGGTACCAACCTGCTGGAGCCGCTTCAGAGCGTGCGTCACGTAGCGCCGGTCGATGTCGGTCCCGACGCCCCGCATGCCAGCAGCTTGCGCCGCGATCATCGTCGTGCCCGAGCCCACGAACGGATCGAAGACGAGTGAGCCGGCTGGGCAACCTGCCAACCGGATGCACATCTCGGGCAGGGCCACGGGGAACGTCGCGGGGTGCGAACCGCGGTCCTGGTCGCGATCCCGGATAGTGTCGTAGGGCAGGAACCAGGAGTTCCCCCGGCAGCGGCGGTCCTTCACGACGCCGAGCTTCTTCACGCGCGCGTCCAGCTCTCGATCGAGTCGCTCGCGTTCGCGCTCGGTTGCACGAGCCTCGAAGTCTAGCCAACCCGCGTAGCCGAACTTCTTGGCGAGGCGACCGCGCATGCGGCTTCGCTTGTCGAGGTTCGACTTCCACTTGTAGGGAACGCCCACCGCCGAGCGGTCGATCGGGGCGTTCCCCGTCTTGGTCAAGTGGAACACCATCTCGTGCGTCGGGGTCACGAAGCGCCCCGAGCTGATCGGCTTGAAGTGGCCGAACGTCTCGGTGTCGATCGAGACGCTCTTCACCCAGCAGATCCGATTCTGCAGCACGAACCGCTTGCGTGCGACCAGCAAGACGTCGACGTCAACCCACGGGTCCGTGTTGCTGTAGCCGACGTTCAGGAAGAAGTGCCCGTCCGGCCGGAGCACTCGATGGAGGTCGTCGAACACCTCGCCCAACCAAGCGAGGTATCGCTCGCGGGGCTTCTTGTCCTCGTAGGACTCGTACGCGATGCCCAGGTTGTAGGGCGGGGACGTGACGACGCAGTCGACCACGCCGGCTGGCTGCGAACCCATCCAAGCCCGGCAGTCCTGGTTGAGAATCGCGATTTCAGGTGTTCGACGCCGCGTCGTTTGCATGTTCCGCGCAAGGCAGCATAGACACATCGCTCGCGCTTCCGAGCGGTCGGCGAAGAGTCGCACGGCGTCGCGCCGGATCGCGTGGAGTTGCGCTGGATCCCGTTGACCCGAGACTGACTCAATGTCACGCGCACGGCGCGAGGTGATTGGTGATTGGTGACCAAGCGCCCGGTCCCGTCGCTCGCTCGGCAGCCCTGCGGCAGGTGCCGCGACTACGGAGCGTCTCTTCGGCGGATCGTCCTATGCTGCCCTGTGAAGCGTCCGACACGGTCAACAACCGTGCGAACGGCATCTGCTGCGGATGCGGCCCCGAACACCCGGTCATCAGACTCGTCGGGATACCTCACGCGCTCGTCGACGCGCTGGTCCGCGATCCTGCCGCTCCAGCCGTCGACGCGCAGCGCCACGATTAGCCGCTTGTAGATCCAGGCGAGGCAGATCTCGGACATCGTGCCGGCACCGCCGCCGATCGCGATCACCGCGTCGGCGTGTGCGACGATCGAGTTGCGGACATGGTCCAGGCCCGACGGGATCGCGACGTCGACGAACTCGTTCGCCTCGCCCGGATCGTGCCCGGGCAGCACCGCGACGGTGTCGCCGGACTGGTAGCGCGCGGAGGAACGCGCGCCGCGGCACGCCGACTCCATCACGCCGCCTAGCCCGCCGGTCAGCACGCGGAAGCCTGCATCCACGAGCAGTCGGCCAACCTCCTCCGCCAGCAGGTCCTTCTGCGACCCTGCTGGAACGTTCGCATCCCCGATCACCGCGACAAGCCTGCGTCGCGCTGGAGCCTGAGAAGTGGAGTTGCCGGTCATGCGATCACCTCCGACCCGAGGAACCGCTCGGCTTCCTTCCTGCTCACCAGCAATCCCCCGAGGTAGGGAACTGAAGTCGGGCGCTCGCCGCGCAGGGCCGCGAGCAGCGCCATAACGAGGAAGTCGTGTGTGACCGCGATCACCCCTCGCGTCCCAGGCGCACCCAACACGGCTTCGAGCGCCTGACGCGCGACTTGCTCGCAGGGCACGAGAACGCCATGAGGCAGCGACCCGTCCATCCAGCTCGCCATCAGCCCGGTCCAGCCGAGGCGGCGCTTCACCTCGTCGTAGTGCTCCGGCCCGGTCGCGAGGAACCGCATGAGGTTCGGAGTCTGCAGGATCGACCCTGGATCAAGCCCTGCTCCGGCCGCGATCGCCTCTGCGGTCTCCAGCGCGCGCGGAACAGGGCTGCTAGCGAGCCGAGCTTCCTGCCCAACCCGTTGGCCGAGTTCCCGGGCCATCTCACGCCCGCGAGCGGTCAACGCAACCTCGTGCTTCTGCTGGTTCGTCAAGCCGGCGAATGACGGCCGTTCCGAGTGCCTAACGAACAGGATCGCGCCGTCCTGCAGCATGTCGGCCGTCACGACCTCCGGAGTCACCAGGGTCGACGCAGGCTTGCCGCGTGACCAGCTTCGCGACGGGCGGCCGGTTAGGACGCCGATCTGCTTCTCCCGAGCGCGCCTGCCGTCACCCTTGCCCAGGCCCGATGGCTCGTAGAGGTAGTGCGGCTGCCTGATCCACTCGGGCCGCCGGGCCATCTCGACGATCGGCAGCATGAACGCCCAGTCGACCGCAATGTCGACGTAGTTCCCATCGACCCGCAGCTCGTGGTCCGGGATCGCGTCGAACAGGCGCTTCCGGAACGTCCGCAGGTGCTGCCAGCAGTTGCCACCTCGGTTGTGCCGCGGCTCCTCGAACACGACGGGGTAGTCGCCGTGCTTGTCCGTGCGCAGCATCGACCCGACCGTGACGTCGGCACCGTTCCGATGCGCCGCCAGGATGCATCGTGCGACGTCTCGCCCCAACAGGGCATCGTCGAGGTCGAGCGTGACGATGACGGCTTCCGAGTCCGCGCACACATGCCGCACGGCCAGCACAGTGTTGGCGAGTTGACCGCGGCGCTCCCGAGGCTGTAGCAGCGTGATGCGATCGCGATGCGGTGCGAGGACCATCGTGAGGCAGTCGCGGCTCAGCCCATCGGAGCCATCGTCGATCACGATCGCGCCCCAGTCGTCGCCCTCCTGCGCCAGGAGCGAGTCGAGGCATCGCCGCATGCGGCCCGGTGGCACGTTCCGGCCCGTAATGACGAGGACGAGCGGCTCGCGGCGCACCCTCGGCACCCAGCCCAGCGGCCCACCAACGAGGTCGACAGATCCGACCTGCTGCTCCGGTCGCGCGCCCTTCTCCACCAGATCGCTCAGCAGCATCCAATCCGCGACGGGTCGCTTGCAGGAGTTCGGCAGGTGGACGAACCACGTCGCCGCTCCGCCACCCCGGATCGACCGGAGAGAACCACTGCGCACGACCTCATCCAACGAGCGATGCCAGGACAAGGCAGGCATGCCGCTGCTGAGCTGGTTCGGTAGCGGGCGCGCCGCCAGCAGTCGTTCCCGATGGACGAGGCTGCCCCGCACCTCAACTCGCCATGGCCGACTGCCGTCGCCGGCCGAGAAAGGCAGATCGGCATCCCGTGCGATGTTCAGGGCCGCCGTGACAACCCGATCGTCCGCGTCGAACTGCGCGATCATCTCGCCCAGGAAGTCGTGATTCCGGTCGCGACGCCCGACCAGCAGATCCGAGTCGACCTGGAGCACGTAGTCCGCCGTGCACGACTCGATCCCCAGCAGCGGGGCGACCAGAGGAGCCCCATGGACCGAGTGCGTGCTCGTCGCTTCCAGACCGAACCACCCGCGAAGCACCGTAGCGGCCTCAGGTCCTCCCTCCGGTCCGACCAGGACCCGGTCGATCCAGCCATGGCGGACGAGTCGCTGGGCGGCGGCTAACAGTGACGCGAAGTCACTGTTGCCGTGCTGGCGCACGAATCCGTCCCGACGCGAGTCGATCACGAGCACCCGTTCCTGGAACACTCGCGGTCCTTCGAGCTGGCCGACGAGGTGCTGGACCTGCCGCTCGATCGTGTCGGCTTCCATCGCGCACGTCTTCACGACGAGCGCGACACCCGTCCCTTCAGACTTGACCGCAACGGGGCGGCAAACCAGGGTCAGGAAGTCGCTCGCAGGCTCGAAGCGTTCGAGGTCAACCGACTCGCTCTCGATGCGTCGCTCGACCACGAGCCCGTGCCTGAGCAGATCGCGTTCGATCCGACGGAGCGGACGGTGGAACTCGCCGCGGCCAGCCCCGGTCTCGCCGTTCTCTGTGTAGGCGAAGCACTCCTCGTAGCTGGCACCGGCTGGCAGGTCGCGGTGCCGGTGCAGCGGTGTGGGGCCGCCGCACGTCGCGAACGGGCTGCAGACCGTTACGACCACCGTGCCGCCTTCGCGCACCGCCGCACGCAGATCTCCTAGGATCCGCTCGTAGTCCGATCCGTCGGCCTGCTCGCACAGAACGAGCGTGCAGACGACCGCGTCGAACGGGCCGGCGGCCAGGGCCTGCTGTCGCGATGAGGTCAGCAGCAAGTTCGGCGGCTGCTCCGACAGTTCGGACCAACGTGCCGCGACTCCCGCGCCCGGATCAAACCCCACGGTCTTCAGGCCCGCTCGTGCGAAGCGCATGGCGCTCGTGGCCTTCTTGCCGCATCCGTAGTCGAGCACGCTGCTCGTGGCATTCCCCAAGACCACCGGGTCGACCATGTCGGCTGCGATGCGAGTTGCCGAGGGCCGCTCGTCGCACACCGCTTGCCAGAACCGTTCGAAGCCGTCGAGTTCGGCGAGCGTCTTGTCGGTGAGCGCGCGCCGCATGAGGACATCGAGGTCCTGGCGATGCGGCCACCGCCACGAGAGCCACGCACGCTCGGCCATCGAGCGATAGCCGGCGTCCGTGAACGGCCTGAGGTCGGCCCCGAAGTCGATCAGTCGCAACCCCGTCGCGGTCACGCGCAGGTTCTTCGGGTGCATGTTACGGCACACGAAGCCGGCCTCCTTGCACTCGCGCAGCAGGGCGATCAGGTCGGGACCGTGTCCGCCCGTGTAGGGCTCAGATGCCTCGAACGGATAGGCGACGATCAGCTCGCCATCCTGTTCCTCGACAGCCAGGAGCGGTGGAACGTGCCGCGGGGCAGTGTCGCGAGCCTGCAGGTTGCGCAGGAACTCCGCAGTGTCGTGGTTCGGCCGGCGCTTCAGCAGGTCCAGGACCTTGTAGACGTGGGCCTCGTTTGTGAACACGACCCCCTCGCCTCCGAGACCGAGCAGCCTTAGCTTCATGCCCGGCCGCGCCCTTGCCAGGACGGCGCGCGCCCTTGCCTCGCGCGCTGCAGAGAACGTTGGCGTTGCCGCCGCCCCGAGCCCCAGGGTCGCGCGGTATTCGCTGACGAGCGCGTCCATCGACGAGAACGCACAGCGGATGTCGTGATCGGAGATCCCGCTTCGGACCTTGCCAGCGAAGGTCGCGACTGCTGATGGCTGGAACTCGACTCGGATCCGGTTCATCTCGGTGACGATCTGGTCCAGAGCGGCGAGCGATTCGCTGTCCCACGAGCGTGATGTTTCCGTGGCGAGCGCCCGGGCGGCTTCACGAATGGCCCCGGCGAGCCCGTAGATCCGCCAAGCACTGAGGGTCAAGGCCGCCAGACGCTCGCCGAGATACTTGCGCACGAGCCGGACGGCTTCGCGAAGCTCCTCCTCCGACCAAGCGAGCAGTGGCACGGCGCGCTGGTTCGGAGAGCGCCGCTGCATCAGCTCGTTCTCCGTGCGATACAGGGCATAGCCGCGCAAGTCCTGACGAAGGGTCTCGCTCACGAGGCTCGCGCGCACGGTCTGCGAGCGATCGTGACGCACACCGACACACGGGTGCATCACGAACCTCAGGCCGGCTTGATCGCGCTGGAGCTGGCTCACCAGCATGTCGGAGCGCCGCAGGTAGTGCTCGCCGAGGCGCGCGAGCGTCTGCGGGTAGAGCAGCAGGTGCGCGGGATCGAAGAACAGCGTCGATCCACCGCGCTGCACCGAATCGCGTGCTGCTGAAGCCGGCAGGTCTGCCGCGGGGAGGAGCAGCGGGCGCGTCACGGCTTCCCCGGCGAGCAACCGACCAACGCGCGCAGCGATGGCCACCAGTTGGTCGCGTGCAGAGCAGCCTGGAGCGGTTGGTGCAGGAAGGAAGGGCGTCTCCAGGTGCTCCGTGTGCCTGGAAAGGTCGTAGTAGGTGTCGGCCATCACCGCGCGCTCTGCGGCAGACTCGGCACGGCGATCCGGCCACGGGGCATGCGGGTCGATGTTGGCGAGTGTCGCGAGAGCCGCGTCGAGGTCGACGAGCTGCGTGCGCAGGGTCGCGACGAACGGCAGTGGCGCGGCGTGGGTGTCGGGGCCGATCACAACGTCGACGCCGGACGAGCGGATGGTCTGCAGCGCCTCGATGTCCGGGGTCAGTCGCTCCTCGGCGGTGCCGTCGCCGCGGTCGACCAGGATGCTCAGGCGCTTGTCATCGTCCAGAATCCACGCGATCGAACCGGGGCGCTGCAGCGCGGCGCGGCCCACATAGGTTTTCAGGATCGTCCGGGTGACCGCGATGGGCAGACGATTGCAAGTCGGGTCAGGCGAGTCGACGAGCAAGCCTTGCTCCCAGTCGGCGCGCTGGCGCTCGATCGACACCCATTCGATGGCGAGGCCCTTGGCCTTGTAGCCATCCACGAGATTGGGCAGCGAGCGGGCGGTGGGCTCGGGGAGGGGGCCGTTCTCCACGACCACGACCAGCAGGCTGCTGCACCCAGGTTGCGCCTGGAGGCGCAGTAGGTCGTCCAGCAGGCCGTTGACGTGCCCGGGGACTTGCGAGTCCGTGACGAACCCGACCACGAAACCCAGGGGCTCGGTTGGCGCAGCCGGCGGCACAACCGTGGCGACTGGATGAGGCGGCGTAGTCGGCTGCCACCCGAAGAGCGTGCGAGCGCGCTCCTCCGCTGCTGCCACCACGTCCTCTGGGAAGGCATCCGAGTGCTTCCTCAAGAACCGGGTGAGTCCCTCCAACTTGGTCGCCGAACCTGGAGTCGTGAGGCGGTCAGCGCGGGCGTCGGCGTAGTGGTGGACGGTGTGCCTTTGCACGGATCCGAACCGAAGCTCGGGCAGGCGAGCGAGCCGCAGGCAGAGGTCGCGATCCGCGCAGGACGGAAGGCGCTCGTCGAAGCCTCCTGCGAGCAGAAGCAGGTCGAGCCGGACGAACAGGTTAGAGCCCTGGATGTGCTGCCCGCGAACGAACAGCTCTTCGGGATCGAGGTGCGAAGGGATCGCGTGCGGGTGGCCGGCGTCCTCTGTCGACGAGTGGCGGATCAAGCCGCTCGCCACCATGTTCAGGC
>ERZ1066117.175-NODE-175-length-65195-cov-18.583482_pt1 | contig 65195 bp, 66 predicted proteins | sample MGYA00382764_ERZ1066117 | MGnify/ENA primary metagenome ERZ1066117 (study PRJEB33369, sample SAMEA5778347) | biofilm metagenome | biome: Industrial cooling water; feature: Water cooling tower basin; material: Biofilm | place: United Arab Emirates | collected...
GTTAGCTGCTCGACGGTTGCGTATGCTTTGAACTCTAGTACAATCATACTCTTATATTAGCATAGTCCACATAAAGCCTTCCTATACGACGGGGTTTTAGACCCAAATCTCTGATAAGCCTGAGGATCTTATGCATAAGGATTTGACTTGAGAAAGCGGCGAATCCGGCTGGCGATCGTGCAGGCTAAATCTGCATCTGTGGAGGGAAACTTGGTCAGGGCTAGACGTTGACCAGATGCCATCCAGAGATTAAGACTATAGAAGTAGGTTCCCCCCAGGATAGACTGATCGACCCTGACCTGATCAATTTCTCCTAGAGGGAAGCGCTTGACCCTACTATTCAATCCTTGCTTCCGATTCAGAATGACCTGCTGGACTTGTTTATCAAACGTGTAGGTTTCGGTGGGTGCAGATAGAATTACCCCGGCGATCGCCACACAACTACCACCCAGCCAATCCACCGGAGCTTCGTAGCCAATGAAGAGAAATAGCCCCAACAGCGCCATGAAGCTACCCAAGAGGCGAACACCGAGCAGCGGTTGTCTCAGAATCAGTTGCGTTGTAGTCTGATGAATAATTTTCATGGTTCAGCCCAGGGGTGAAGGCAGCCCATGGCGGGAGTGGGGAAAGGGGTGGCTATTTCTATTCACTTATAAGTTAACCCTTTCACCCCTGTCTTCCCACTGCAGAGTTAAAGTTGAGGTTGAGCCTGACGGGAGGTAAACAAGGATTCCGAACTCAGAAGAGCTTCACGCCACTGTTGCCGGGCGATCGCGATGGTTTGAGGAAAAACGCCGACTAGACTGGCAATCAGTTCATCGGGAATGTGCTGGGTAACCTCCTGACCGACCCATTCGTGCAGATAGGTAAAGATACGATTGCTGCGAGAGAAGGGGGTTTGTTCGATCGTAATGCTCTGGAGGGCTTCAATATAGTCCATGCGCTGCTGGAAGGCCTGTTTTCGCTCCAGACCTGTTTCCGGGGACAGGAAATTAACATTTCCGAGGGGATAGATTGCCGTTGTATTCAGATCAAACACCCCCCCCACGGCTGCCCCTGGGCCAACAAACTCGGCATGAAAGGCTTTCTGCAGAATTAAGGCTGTACAGGGCTGGTCTACCAAAACCAGGAGTTGACCACTTTTGAGCAATTGCAACAGTTGGCTAGAGGGCCTGGCAATTAAAGCTTTGTCGGGAGAACTCTGATTCATAGGTCTGGGAGGAGGGTGTGGCTGAGAGAACAATAGAGATAGGTGACAATTGTACAGAATTAATCCCAAGGGGAGGTGAACTAGGGAACACTTCTGCAAATAAAATAAAAAGAGGAACCCGCAGAAAGGACCTAACCTGCAAGCATCTAAGCCTCTGAGTTAGACCCGGTCCCAGAACTTGCTCAAGCTCGCAATCCCTCAACCCTGGTCGGAGAGGTTTTACAAGGGAGGCTTGAGAAAAATCTTAAGTAAACTCTCATTTACCCATGTTGAAAGTGGCAGTTGAGATTTTATTTGCTAATGCTAATAGCTTTAATTTGATTGTTTCAAGCTAGCAACTATAACGGAAAAGTTCACCAGCCCCACCACTAATTTAGCCACTTTTAATGCCCTTACGCTTCCGTGGAACCACGGAGAATTTCAGGGTTGACTGGGGGCGGAGCGGGGGAAGGACTTATCGCTACAATGGATCTATCCTGCAACTGGGCTTGCCATATCTGTCGCCAGCGATACAGCAGCATATCAGGTGACAGCACCTGTAGCAGGTTCTGCAAGATAGTACTGACCCCCAGGGGTCCCCAGGTACAGCCCTGTTCGAGGTGGCGCTGTCCGGCCAGTCCAACACTGTAGGCTCCATAAGCTGCGATTCCTCCCTGCAGGATAGCCATGGCAATGAGGGCAAACAAATGGGAAAGAATAGAAGAGGATTCCTGTCCTAACCATCCACTGCCCCATTCGCTTAAAAGCAACCCGCCGGCACTGGAGAGCAGGGTCTTGCCCAGGGCAGAAGCAGACTGAGCCGTCAGGGATAAGCCATAGAGACGGGAAAGCCCCCGCACCAGGAGCAAATCTGCCAAGATACCCCCCAGTAGATCCAGACCGACGATCGGATTCAGGGCAATCGCTATTCCTTTCCAGCAACTAAACCGAGCGATCAGGGTTTGAGCTGCCGTTGTTTGTGACTGGAGCAGTTGACTGGCGATCGCCCGTTCAGCGGTTTGGGCTTGCCACAGTAGGGGGATGACGAGCAAGAGTTCACCTTCCCGCTGCAGCAGAGTGGCCAGCTTCTGGCTCAGGCTGTCAATCTGGGGAGTAGGGGTTTGCCATCCATAGCTCCTGCGTCCATCCGGGCCCTCAATCCGTACCTGCACGGGGGGGGGAGCCGCTACAGTTAAAAGAATCTCGTTCACTGTAATAAAATTCTGCAGCCGGGGGTCGAGGCAGTTGTGCAGTCTAGCGGCGGTCTGGTCGGGGTAGAGATCGCTTTTGTTGAAGATCAGCAAGAGGGGTTTAGGGATGTCCGCCAGGGTGAGCAGAGTATTAACTTCGATTGGAGTTAACTCACCGCTGGTAACGAAGAGGATCAGATCGGCTTGACGGGCAATGGTCAGAGCCATCTCAGCCCGAACTTCCCCAGCAATCTCGTCCAGCCCAGGGGTATCGATCAGTTCAATCTGCCAGCAGCTCTCCGGCCAGTGCCAGCGGATCGAGCGGGGCCATTGGGTAACACCGTGGAGGGGACCCGTGGGAAACACTTTCTCGCCGTATAGGGCATTAAGAACCGCTGATTTCCCTCGACTGACCAGCCCCAGGGTGGCAATCTGGAGCAGTCGCTGGTGTAATTTGCTGTTGAGGGCTTCCAGTTGGTCCCAGTGGGGTTGCAGTTGGGGTTGGAGGTGGAGGTGCTGTTGCCGGTGCGTGGTGAGGAGAGCCTCCAGACTGGCACGGGTACAATCCCAAATGGACTGGGGTGGGGCTAGAGTGGGAGTCACGATCGCCCGGTTCCAGCCCATTCAGTTCCCCGCAACCGGACCAGTCCTTGCTGAAACAGCGTTTTGAGAAAGTCCAGCCGTTGGTGCTCCTGGAAAAGGCGGGTCAGAATCCGTTGCAATTGTGCCGTGTTGGGGAACTCTACTCGATCAGGACTAGCCGGGTCATGACTCTGGAAATATTCAATTAAGCTCAGACCCGCCAGGTGGGTTAAATAGGCAGCACTGATGCCCTGAACGGCTCCTCCCGCCACAAAGGTGAGGGAATTACTCTTGAGCCAACCCGCGATCGTCTGGGTCGAAAACTCCACCAGCCCCAATTTCAACAGCAAACTGCCTAAGACGGTGGCGATCGCCTGGGCCTGCCGCAGGGAAAATTCCTGTTGATAGACTTTGGCCAGATCCATCACCAACCGGGCTGTAATGACCGTGGCAGCCAGCAAATCCAGGCTGGGAATGGGGTTGGCAAAGGTGGTGGCAGCGGCCAGCCATTGATATCGTTCAATGATAGGTAATGCCCGTTCCCGCCGGTTTTGATTCAGGGTGGCCCGCACTTCGGACTCTAAACGAATCGCCTGGGAGAGGGTTTGCTGCAGGATTAAATGCTCTCCTTCCTGAGCCAGCACCTGACCGAGCCGATCCAGTAAGGGGGTAATCTGGGGGGCGGGATGCTCTAACCAGGTTTGCACAGAACCATCCGCCTGATGTCGCTGCACCTGTAGGGGTTGGGGAGCCGTAGCGATCGCCAGCAGATCAGCGATGGGAAAACGGTCTTTGAGCCGAGAAACCAATTGCTGCCAGATCAGGGGTTGTTCTGTGGGCAAATACTGATCTTGCTTATTCCAGACCACCAGGGTGCGCTGTTGAGCGGTGTGTAAAGCTGTTAAGCCAGCATATTCAGATTCTGTTATGTCTCCCTGAACCACAAAAACAATCAGATCCGCCAGGGGAGGATTAGCCAAGGCAGTGGCGGGCAATTCCAGCAGGGTACAGGGCCGGGCACACTGGGGTAACCATTGGGTTTGGAGCAGGTGAATCAAACTGGTTTTACCGACTCCCTTGGCTCCCATGATGGCCAGGTGAAATTCCTGCCGAGATAATTCCCCATCGATCTGGTCAACTTTTTGACGTAGGGGTTCCCCCAAACCTGCTGCTGGCATTTCTGCTTCTAGTTGTTGCAGCACTTTGGTTGTGGCCGCCAGGGTTTGTTTCACTTTTTCTGGTGAGGGTGGGGTTGACGGAGGGGCAGACAGGGTCGCTCTGCGGTTCCAACCAGGAAAAAAGAGCCAGCCCACCCCTAGCAGCAGTCCCCAGGGTAAAAGTGAAGTGAACAGGTGACCCGCCTGGTCCTGCAATAGCATCAGTAAGGGTAAAGCCAGCGCAGCAACAAGCAATGGTTGAGGCAATCGAGTCGGCATAGGGACAGGCAGCAACTTGCGGTCAGTACAACTCCTGAGCTTCAGCTTAACAATTTGGGGACGGTGAGCAAATCACCCCTGGGAATTTGTTTACAAAAGAAGGGCAAACTTGTATACCTTCTAAAAGAAGAAATCCCTGTAGAATCTGAGCTTCTAAGCAACTGCTTTTCGCAGGGAAAGGGATCCTTAACTGCAGATCCCAACGAACCAATTTTGAGGTGGGGCACGGCATTGAATAAAGTCTAGAGAAGCTTGCTATAGCTGCATTTTAATTTATGACAAAACAGGGATGCCCCCAATACTGCCCCCTGTAAGTCAATGCTGGAATTTTCAGACTGTTTATCTACCTCAAAAGACTGCTTCAGGAAACCTTAGACTGAAAAACTTGACGAAGGTGATCTGCAAACTTCGCTTCCCAGTCAGGATCATCGGGACTAAGTGAGAATGCAGGGGGTCGGTTGCTGAGTTCACGATAAACTGGCTGAACCGCCGGAGTCCCCTTTAACTCCCATGCCAGAGCTACTAACTGACGATTGGTAAGCTGTGATAGGTCTAACTGATTATTCATCACTGGTAATGCCCCCGGTAACTGTAATGCAGTAAATAGAAATTTCCTGGCTCTCGTATCTTCCGATGTGGATGTAGAGATTACCATCTTCCCCAAGCTCCACAAATGCAATGTAGGAAGAGAACAGCACGGCTTGACGGACAACCCGATAAAAGGTGCGTAGCTGCTCAGGGGTCGGCTCCATTCCCGCTCCCCAGTAATTCCCGCTCTGCTGCCTCAGTGAGTACTCGCCTCATCCATTCCGATCGCTTAGGAAGCCCGCGGACGGCGCGGTCAATATCTAGGGGAAGAGAAACGCATACTGGAACTCCCATTGGCTCGCCGATCGCCTTAAACGTACCTAGTTTGCTTCTGGGTTGCTCTCCCACTAGCTTATTTCTTGTTTGCTTCATAAAACAGTAGTAAGCCTGCTTTATTATGACATCCATTTATAAACGGTGATGAACTATAGGAGAAAATAAGTAGGAAGTGCGCTTGGACATAAGCGATCGCCCTCCCTCCCCTCTCAGCTATATTTTCCTCAAAAACCATGACCACAGACAACCAGGAAGAGTGGATACCACTGATGGAAATGGAGCAGGACTCCCTGAGCTGATTGAAGAGCATGGGTTAAGTAAGGTACTGAGCAGCTTAGCTGAGTATTGCTTTGTCAACGGGGAGCAGCGGACTGGTGAGGCTCTACTGGCTGAGAGTATCAGGCTTGGCAATAAGGAGTGGCGGCGATCGCCCCTAAGTTAAGTCTGCTCCCACTTAAAATCCTCTTCAATACAGCAATAGAGAAAATCAAACTTTAAGCGGTTTTACTCTCGATCAAGCGGAATAGCGATCGATCCTCCTCCCCTTCCGGGTATACTTCTGTCAAAGGATAGCTTCACCGGAGGATTATGTTTGACGGCATCACTAACTTAATTGGTCTGGGTGCGTCCCTGTGGCCTAAAGCCCTTACTAATGTCACCGTAGAATTTACGATTAAGGAAAAGGAAATAAATATTGTCTGTGACGATAAAGCTCTGGGAGTTATCAGGGTTCGGGTCTTTGACGCAGATCGCAATGAAGTCATTTACTTGGAGGGGGAGAATGACGCACAGGGTAAAGCCGTTCCAAGTATAGGTTTTAACCTAATAGGGTATTCTAAGGAACAAATATTTCACCTTTTTCACTTATCCCGCTGCAAACGGGAGTTAGAGCGAACTGGTGATTTTGGGTATGCGCGTGGCTTTGATTATCACCGCACTAAGTTTTTGGAGTCTTGAACTCATGTTAGAGAAAGAGAAACATCTTTTGATCTTGGGGCTTGAACCAAATGCTACCCCTGAGGAGATCAAACAGGCTTATAAAGATTTTGCAAGCGTATGGCACCCCGATCGTTTCCAGGGTAATCCCAGGTTACAGGAAAAAGCCAGTAAGCAGACGCAACTAATTAATGCGGCTTTTGAGTTTTTAAAAGCTGTAGAAAAAGGAACAAATAGTCCTACTTCAAGCCCTGTTGCCGAGAAAGAAAGTAGTCCAAACCCCAAGTCATCAATTGATACCCAAAAACCTGAGGGGGTGACAAGTGAGCTAGAGCGCTTGTCGGATAAGCTCTTGCGCCCTGATACCTCGCTGATAATCAGCCCATTTATGGCGATTGAGTTGGAACCCAATCAATACTCTGTTTATTCTGGGTAGCGATCGGCGTTCCTGCATAGACTACTGCTCAGTCACTAAATACCCAACCATTTTCTAAATCTGGTTTTTGTAACTCTAAAGTGCTTGCCAGCTATACCATCTGAGCAGACAATGAGAAAGATTCTGTTCTGGCAGCAGGCTGCTTCTTCCGTTCCCACTTGCAAATATGCGTATAGCTCTCTTTACTGAAACCTTCCTGCCAAAAGTCGATGGGATTGTCACCCGTCTCTGCCACACGATCGCCCATTTGCAGGGCAGTGGCCATGAAGTGCTGATCTTTGCTCCAGAGGGAGGGCTGCGGGAGTATAAGGGAGCCACCATTTTTGGTATCAATGGCTTTCCTTTGCCTCTCTATCCAGAGTTAAAGCTGGCCATTCCCAACCCGGCGATCGGCACCGCGCTACAAGAATTTCAACCGGATCTGATCCATGTCGTCAATCCAGCCGTTCTGGGTTTAGGCGGTCTGTTCTACAGTAAGGTACTGAATTTGCCCCTGGTAGCCTCTTACCATACCCATCTGCCAGAGTACCTGAAGTATTACGGGCTGGCGATGCTGGAGGGGCTACTGTGGGAATTGCTCAAAGCGGGTCACAATCAGGCCCACCTTAACCTCTGTACCTCAACGGCGATGGTGGATGAACTCTCCAGCCGGGGAATTGAGCGAGTTTCTCTCTGGCAGCGGGGAGTGGATACCGATACATTTCAGCCGCACTTACGGTGTCAGGAGATGCGATCGCGGCTCAGCCAGGGAGATCCAGAAGCACCCCTCTTGCTTTATGTAGGCAGGCTATCGGCAGAGAAAGAAATCGATCGGATTAAACCCATTCTGGAAACCATTCCGGCTGCCCGGTTAGCGCTGGTGGGGGATGGCCCTTACCGGAAGGAACTGGAACAGCACTTTGCTGGCACCAAAACCTGCTTTGCCGGATACATGACAGGACGGGAACTGGCGACGGCTTTTGCTTCTGCGGATGCTTTTATCTTCCCTTCGCGTACAGAAACCCTGGGGTTGGTTTTGCTAGAAGCTATGGCGGCGGGTTGTCCGGTGGTTGCGGCCCGTTCCGGTGGCATTCCCGATATTGTCCAGGATGGGATGAATGGTTATTTGTTTGATCCCGCCGATGAACAGGGGTCGATCGTAGCCACCCAGAAACTATTGCGTAACCAATTGGAACGGGAAACTCTGCGTCAGAATGCCCGCAAAGAAGCAGAACGCTGGGGTTGGGCAGCGGCAACCCAACAACTGGAAAGCTACTATCAGAACGTTGTGCTTTCAGGAACTGGAGAAAGGCGTTAAACTCCCTGTTCGCCGTCGCAGCACCTCTAACAGTTTGGTCAGTTCTGGGGGTAAAGGGGCAGTCACCGCGATCGTTGCTCCCGTCACGGGATGCTGCAGGGCCAATTTCCAGGCATGGAGCGCCTGACCCGTTAAATTCACCCCAGTAGCATGACCGGAACTGTACAGCGGATCACCGACGATCGGATGACCGAGTTGGGCAATGTGAACTCGAATTTGATGGGTGCGGCCGGTTTCCAGTTGGAACTGTAACAGGGTAAAGTTGCCTAACCGTTCCTGGATTTGCCAGTGGGTGACGGCTGAACGTCCCTTCTCTGGAGCAACCACTGCCATTTTCTTGCGATCGACGGGATGCCGCCCAATGGGTAAATCAATCCGCCCACTAGTGGTTTTGGGAACACCATAGACCACCCCCAGATATTCCCGTCGCGCCGTTTTGGCTTTAATTTGAGCCTGGAGATGATGGTGGGCCAGTTCCGTTTTGGCAATGGCGATCGCCCCACTGGTATCTTTATCCAGACGGTGGACAATCCCCGGTCGTTGTACCCCACCAATTCCCGGTAAATCGCCACAGTGGGCTAAGAGGGCATTGACTAACGTGCCACCACTATGACCGGGAGCGGGATGCACCACCAGACCCGCCGGTTTATTGACGATTAAGAGCTGATCATCCTCGTAAAGAATATCTAAGGGAATGTGTTCCGGCAAGGGTTCCGCTGCAACGGGTGGGGGCAGTTCCAGTTGAATTCGATCGCCCACCTGTACGATTTGCTTTTTAGCCTGACAGAGTTGCCCATTAACGTAAACCTGTCCCTGCTCGATCAATTGCTGAATTCGCGATCGGGATAAGTCTGGTAATTGTGCAGCTAAGTAGCGATCGAGCCTTTCGTTACCTGCGGTTGTAATGACCTCTAGCTTCATCCTGCCTCTAAATCCCCTGTACCTCCTATGCTACGGGAATTATCCAATCGTGTTGAAGATCCGATCATCGGCAGTTCACTCCGACTGGGTTGTTATGCTCCAATCACTCCAGCAGATATTAATCTTCAGCAGATGGCTTGCTGCTCCAAAAAAGTTGAAGCGCCGACTCGTCCACAGCGTAAGCTGACTCACTATCCGTAATCACCCGTTTACCCAACCGAGGAAAAACAGCAACATCTAACCGTTTTGATTCCCCACCCATCAGGTACACCAGGTCTTCATTAGATGGATTACGAAGAAGATGGGGTTGTTGCGGTAGTCCAAATCCCATAAAGTCTCCGGGGCCAACTTCGTATTCCTCGTCTCCAATTTCGGCAATTCCACGACCTGACAGGATGTAAATCCATTCTTCTTCATCCTGATGCGCGTGATAAACGAAAGACTCTTTACCTGGAGGAACACGAGCGATCGTCACGCCAATACGTTTAAGACCGACCACACGCCCAAGAAAACGTAAATAAATTTCTGAATTGGGATTGAGTGGATGATGAAACTCAAACGCATCCATTGAATTGATGTCTGATGCTTTCAGCAGAGAATGTTTTTCATCAGTCACGTTGATGCTCTCCTAGCAAGTTGGTAAATGGTCTGAACACTAAAATAAAGCCTACCGAAACTTTAAAATAATTCGATCTTAACCGTTGACAAATAATCTTTTGGCTACATCCTCATCAAAAACTCAGCGGCATAACCTTCCCGCTCACCGGACGAAGATAACTTTTGTATGTTACCCATAGCTTAGATTCGTTCGGGTGCAGTGGGGTTGTTATGCAGAGCTTAAAGAGCGCAGTTTCTCTCGAAAATAGCAAAAGCTCGGTGATAGATTATTATCTACATTCATATGAGGAGAGATATTACTAGCCCAAGCCGCCTTTTCATTTCCAACTGCTTGCCAACCTAACTTGGCTAAACTTTGAGAACCACCTGAGAATATTGCATCAGCCAATTTTTCCCATGTACCACAAATACTATCGTTAATATAAGAATTTAAAATAGCAACCTTTGCCTTGGGGTATGCAGCTTTTATGGCATCTATATCACCCAAGTACCAAGACTCTCCTTCCTCAATCGCTATGCAGAAATGAGTATCTGGTTTCACAGCACATTTATCTGCACAATCGAGTAATTCTTTGCGAAAATTGCTTAAGCATCTATCATCAAGATCACAAATAATAATTAATACAGCGGAATAACTAGGAGGGTAACCAGCAAATGTATTACCATAGCCTTGAATAAGCCTTGGAAGCTGATCAAGCAGAATTCGTTTTTTGGGATCTGAGGAGGCCGTTAGACCTTGAGGAATACGTCCTATCCCTTTATAAGGATGAATATTAAATGTGTGGGCATTGTCAATAATCTTTGGAATAATAATATCGAGGGCAGTTTTGCCAGAAATATCTTCAATAAGAATTTCAAAGTGCATTGATCTACCTTTTATCCAAGTAATCACTGTACCAAAGTCCACCAAGAGGTAAGCCTTGAGAAACAAGATTCTGGATAAGAGGATCTTCACTTGCACGCTTGATTGTTGAGAAACCATCCTGTCCTTTTTCAAGTACCCAGACTTCTTCAGGCTGAAGAGCATCTACAAAGTAAGGCTGGTGGGTCGTAATAAAAATTTGGGATCCCCCTTTTCGTCCTGTAGCGTGTTCTCGAAACTCCTGCGCTAATGTTTCTAAAAGTTTATGATACAAGCCATTCTCTGGCTCTTCGATACATATAAATGGTGGAGGTGAGGGATCTTCTAAAAGCAATAAGTAGGCAAATACTTTAAGAGTTCCATCAGACATCTGTTGTACATAGAATGGATCTTTAAATCCCCTATCATTAAATTTCAATAATAGTCTCCCGTCTGGGCTTTTCTCAGTACTAATCTTTTGTATGCCTGGTATTTTTCGAGAAATGCTATCAAGAACAGATTGAAACTTTTTAGAATGCTCTCTTTCCATAAATTGGACTACATTTCCAAGATTATCTCCATGTATATTTAAGTGTTTCTGAGGTCCAGAAAGAGGTAAACTTCGTGCTGCATCTGGTGTGAAGTAACTAAGATACCACCCTTCTATAAATCTGCGAAATAAAGAAATCCTAGGATGCTGTTTTAATGAACCTAAAGTTGCAATTCCAAGCTTTCGCTTATCACTCAGTTCAACAACCTCGGTTTCCTTGCTTTCTTCTTCTGCTTCACCTTTACGAAGCCTTTCTATTAAATTGAACAGATCAAACTCTTCCTGATCTTCTTCAACCAGTTTACCTTCTTCCTCTCCCTTCCAAGCTATACCTTTACCTTCATTAAGGATTAAAAAGGAAAATGGCCATCCTGTTTTCTGTCCTTTTCTCCTTTGCCTAAGCCTTTCTTGCTTTACGAAAGGCCTTCCATCTGAATCAAGATCTATAGATAGCTCGTAAGTGATTGGTCTTGCATTACGATCCTCTTTGTAATAAATTTCAAACTCTATACTCCCATCAGTGCCTTGAGAGCGAATTCTTTCAAAACCACCTCTCCCACGAGCATCGCAGGCTTCCTCAACACCTCCCTTTAAACAATCTGAAAGAAAACCAAAAGCATCAAAGAGAGTACTTTTACCAACACCGTTTTTACCAATCACAGCCGTCATTGGTGTCAGTGATGCTCTATTTTGAGTATTCCACAGCTTTCCTAGAGTAATATCTCTAAGAGTTCTATAGTTCTTTATCTTAAAGCCTTCAATTCCGGCCATCTAATTACCTTGCTTTAACCTAAACGCACATTTTATCAATTTCTATAGAGATACAGAGAACAGTCTAGCGAAAAGGAGTTTGCACAATGGCTCTCACACTCTGAGAACAGGACGCTTAAGGAACTTATCTGCATAACTATAGATTAGGGGGATTTCATTCGTATAACACCCAAAATCGGATTTATTTAAGAATTATTCCGTTTAATCCCCGCTTTAGGTGTATTATGCGGCCCTTTTCTATCTAATATTCTTAACCAGGATATTATACGCAACTCTGGGCAACGCTGATGGTTTCCCTGCCAGGGAAAAAGTTTGCTATCTTCTTTTGCTTAATTGGTCTGAGAAGTTCATCATTCGGCTTTCCAGGTTCATCATTCAGCTTTAGGCGTTGAATAATGCTAAAGTTTATCTGCCACAGCAGGTACCCAACCCCAAAGCAAAATTAAGCCGGCCAGGATCAGAGCCAATAGCCAGCTTAACCAGTGATGAGGAAGAAGTTGCATTTTTAGGGTTAGCTCCAGCCCTATTCGAGCCGATCGTAAAATTCCTTCTCCTTGAGCCATGCTTCCAACGGGCTATCGCCGACAACTTCGACCTCTATGCCCCAACTCGTATCCCATTTGATAAGGCTTTTGGAAATGCAGCTTTCACCTTCTCGGCTTCGTGTGACAAAGGATTCTCCAAGCTAACTACCATCTGTAGGAAGTGAAGCCAGTTTTGTTCTGGGCTAACTTACCTCTGAACTCAATCAAGCTACCTCTGAGCTAAGTCTAGCCACTTATACACTGGGTAAAGCCACCGTTGTACTGGGTGAAGCTCTCCCCATACTAAATGAAGCCACCGTTGTACTGGGTGAAGCTCTCTCCATACTAAGTGAAGCCACCGTTGTACTGGGTAAAGCTCTCTCCGTACTAAGTGAAGCCACCTTTGCACTGGGTGAAGCTCTCTCCGTACTGGGTAAAGCCACCTTTGCACTGAGTGAAGCTCTCTCCGTACTAAGTGAAGCCACCTTTATACTGGGTGAAGCCACCTTTGTACTAAGTAAAGCCACCTTTGTACTAAGTAAAGCCACCTCTGAACCTACTTGACTTCCCTTTTGTACTAGTCAACCAGTCTTTTGTACGACTGAACGACCGGGCGATCGCCCCCCCTCTTTACGATTTCATTCAGAGAATTAGACGATCGGAAGCGGCTAAGTATAGAGGTCAGGCTATCTCTTTCAATCAATTCTTCAATATTAGTTCTGTTAAACACGATTTATGGCTGCAGCCAGTTCAAAGCGGCGGAATTGGCACAGATCACCACGGGGAAAGGTTGAATACTGATCCAGTTTCCCAGTTTCAAGTGAGAGCATGATTTGATCTAAAAAATCTGCCAGGGTTAAATCTTTTGGCTGCTTGGATTGAATTAAATCTGCCAGGATTGTAGCGATCGCCCGTACCTGCCCCGTCTCAACCAATTGCTCTACTTTAGATAAATCAATTTCTTGCTGATTTAACCGAATGCCATGACGATCGTGGACTTTCCATTTGATCCCTTTACCTAAGCTGGTTTCTTGTGGATCTAACTTAAATACACAGTGCAGCGATCGAGACGGTAGCTGGCCAAATGAATGACTCACTTCAAGCTGGCGATCGATGGGATACTGCTGGGCGATCGATTTAGCGGTTGCTGTCACTTCTGCAGGCTCAAAGTCGATCATTGCAATTACGGTATCTGCCACTTCAAAATAATCGCCACTGCCACCCATGACCAGAATGGTAGAAACCCCGTGTTCTTGATAGAGCTGAGCGACCCGATCCAGAAAGGGCGTAATCGGTTCCTTGTCTTTGGCAATTAAAGCCTGCATACGCCGATCGCGGATCATTAAGTTAGTAGCTGCTGTATCTTCATCAATTAACAATAACTGGGTTCCTGCTTCTAAGGCTTCGATAATATTGGCGGACTGAGAAGTGCTACCACTGGCATTAAGAGTAGAAAACTGTTGCGTCGTACCGTAGGGCTGTTCACAGCATCGGCTCTGGGGCAGATGGTTAATAAAGGGTGAAATGTCCAGATTGGCAATGCTGCGGCCATCTTCAGCCCGAATTTTAACTGCGGTTGGATCAGTGACGACAAACTCCCGCCCATCCCCAGGGATGTGATTGTAAACCCCCAGTTCTAAAGCTTTTAACAGCGTCGATTTGCCGTGATACCCTCCCCCCACAATGAGTGTGACCCCTGCAGGAATACCCATGCCCTTTACTACACCGCGATTGGGACCGCGCAGTTCCACTTCAAGTTCAGGGGGAGACTGAAACGGAATGCCCTCAGTCAACGGCCGCTGATCAACACCGCTACGACGGGGGAGAATCGCACCATTGGCCACAAAAGCGACCAGGTTATTTACTGGTAATTGGGTACGCAAATGATCGGCATCTTCAACAGTTTCAATGTGTTGTTGCAGCTCATCAGCTTTCAGAGAGGAGTAGAAAATTTGCTGGATCAATTGGGGGAGGCGATCGCAGAGTAAATCCGCTGCTTCCCGTCCAGCAATCTGTCGTCCATAGGCGGGTAACCCAATCTGAAATCGTAGTTCCAGTTCAATTACATTGATCAATACTGAAGTTCGGACCAACACCGTTTGACCGGGTTGCATCATCTCAATTACCCCACTGTTGCCTGTCCCTCTGGGGTGAGACCAGGGTTGAGTGATTCGACAAAATTGGCGGTTAAGATAATCTCGCAAAGCCACTTCCCGGCTGGAATTATTGTAAAGTTCAGGGGGGAAATGAGCGATCGTCTGGGGAATTTTGACACGGCACTGACTGGGCGGGGCAAAGGGGTCAGACTGCACCCGATCGATCCTTAACTGAAATTCAGGAAACGCATACTCACCCTGCAGATCCCGATAGGCTTTGTAGCCCCGTTGGTCCAGACGCAGCAATAGCGATCGCAGTGTTTCTACAGAGGTTTTCATTCGCCCCTACCCTGCCTAATTTCAGGTTTTTCCAGCACCACATCTGCATAAATTGCATCGATGGAGATAGTCACTCCTATGCTGGTGAGTTGAACATGATCACCTTTAGTGTAGGGAATAAACGTCCATGCTCCCGACTGATCGCGCCGAAAAACATCCACAGTCTGCGTTTCAGAACCCACTAAAACATATTCCTGCAAGCTCTCCAGACGGCGATAGAGGGCAAACTTTCCGCCCCGGTCATAGGCTTCTGTCCCCGGAGACAAAACTTCAACAATGAGACAGGGATAACTTGAGAATTGCTGGGCGGTGCGATCCCGATCATCACAGCTCACACTGACATCAGGATAGACAAAAGGGCCATTTGCGGTAATTCCAACCTTTGCATCAGAGTTCCTCACCTTGCAGCGGCCACGCAGATGTTCTTTCAATAGGCTGGCAATATTCAGGGCAATATCCGCATGGGGCAGCGAACCGCCGGTCATGGCAAACACTTCCCCATCAAAATACTCGTAGCGTTGCTCTTGCTGGGCTTCCCATTCAAAATATTCCTGTAGGCTCAAGCGGGGAAGTTCACCGGTGGCAATCATGGCAAGCTCCGATTTAGTTAAAGCCGATTGATGAAGTCAGCAACGACCCGCACAAACTCAGGGGTTGATTCGTAGGGCAAGACATTGCGACCGGAAATTGTGACCCCTTCTGCCTGGGGAAATTTTGCTAGATAATCTGCTAACCGTTGTGCTGGTGTTTCGGTCTGGACTTCTCGACTGATACTGGAAGCAGTTTCCCCCATCACCACTAATGTTGGTTGTGTAATCTGGGCGATCGCCGATCGATAATCCTGCCGCCAGAAGCTAGCTAGAAATGAAAACACCGCATGACGGCTGGCGGGATCACTTGCTCCCTGCTCCAGGGTATCCAACCATTCAGCATCGACATCGGAGGAATTGGCAAACAACTGCCGCACTGAAAACGATCGCAAAAACTCCCGCCGCCGGGCATAGCTGTAAAATCCCACACCGATCGGAGAATCAAAAATCGACCAGGCTAGACGGTGCTGCCACTCTGGCGTTTCCCGGCTGATTAGCGGCCAGGCGGGGGGGCCACTTAGCACCAATCCCCGTACTAAATCGGGTTGTAATTTAACCAGTTCGATCGCGACTGGAAATAAGGCTCCCTGGACCACTAGCACCACGGGCCGTTGCACCACAGTGTGCAAGAAAGATTGCAATTGCTCTGCCCAATCAATGGGATAGTAAGCGACAGGGGGCATTGCACTACTGCCACAACCCAGCAAGTCAGGATTATAAATAGGCTGAGCTAAATTGCTGACCTGCCACTGCTGAATAAATCTTTGCCAGAACCGTCCCGATAACCCCACCCCAATCGGATGGATCAGCACCAGGGGCAAAGAATTCTGAGCTACCGTAACCGATGCTTGATAGTGGTAGGCGCAGGCATAATTTTGCCAGGTATAGAACTGGGCTGGAGTCGTAACGGTTGGAGAAAACATAGTCATATTTGAAGGTCCATTAATTCGGTGAATCTGGCTCAACCGTGTTCTGTTAAAGCAGGCGATCGGGTGCGTCAACTGTCCTTAAGCTTGTTTTTCGATCGCTTTTGTTCTCCATTAATCTCTCCTTAATCTGTTCTTTATCCCCACCCCTTAATATCTTGACGTAAACACTAAACCTGTAGCCTTAACCGAGATGTTAGGAAAATCTCACTTTAATCGGCGTGCTCTACTCCTGGGACTGTCTGGAGTATTTGCTGCCTTTGCGGTTGCCCCCATCCGCCTCCAATCTGCCACTGCCGATCAATCTTCCCCTCTGCTGGCCCAATCTCGAGTGACCCTAACCGGTGCGGGTGCCACTTTCCCAGCTCCTCTCTACCAACGCTGGTTTTCTGAATATAGCAAGCTCAATCCCAATGTCCAGGTTTCCTATCAATCCGTCGGTAGCGGTGCCGGTAAAAATCAGTTCATTGCTGGTACGGTGGACTTTGGCGCCAGTGACGTAGCTATGACCGATGCTGAAATTGCCAAAGTTTCCAGAGGGGTTGTGCTGTTACCGATGACGGCCGGAAGTGTGGTCGTTGTCTTTAATGTCCCCGGTGTCACCAGTCTGCGCCTTTCCCGTACAGCTCTGGCAGGAATTTTCCTGGGGCAGATCAAGACCTGGAACAATCCCGCCATTGCCGCCACCAACAAAGGGGCCAAGCTGCCCAATCTGCCCATTCGGGTTGTTCACCGTTCCGATGGCAGCGGTACAACTGGTTTGTTCACCCGTTACCTGAGCGCCATTAGTGCTCAATGGAAAAGTGGCCCCGGTGAAGGTACAAGTGTGCAATGGCCCACCGGCGCCGGTGCCAAAGGGAATGAAGGGGTTGCGGCCCTGCTAGAGCAAACAAAAGGTGGCATCGCCTACGTGGAATACTTCTACGCTAAGTCCAACAAGATTCCCACAGCAGCCCTACAGAACCGTTCCGGTAACTTTATCCAAGCCAGTGCCCAAACGGCTTCTGCCACCCTGGCCGGAATTAAATTACCGGAAAACCTGCGCGGCTTTGATGCTGATCCCTCCGGGCCAAATGAATATCCCATCACCAGCTTCTCCTGGATTCTGGCCTACCGCAACATGGGCAACCCCACCAAGGCCCGTGCCCTCAGACAGGCGCTCACCTGGGCGGCCAGAGATGGTCAGGCATTCGCGGATGATCTGGGCTACATTCCCCTGCCTCCCTCTGTGCAGCAACGGGTGATCAAAGCGATTAACTTGATTCAGTAGCCCGATCGGACTGATATTGAAAGATTCAGTTTGCATCGGATCAGCTCTTACAGCGTTTTCCACTCGGATAAGGCACATCAGAAGCTCTAGCCCATAGACGTTTCAGTGCTAATCATATGTTGCACTATCTCGGAAAACGCTGTAGCAATCCATTGGCCCCCTTGGTGTTTGCCTGGGGGGTTTTATGATGCCAAAGAGTGGGCTTAAGGTAGGCCAAAGATCAGTTTGCGTACTAGATTTCGCACCTGTTCTTCCATCTCATCCATCAGCTGGCGTTGGGTAGGGGCAGACTCTCCCTCCAGGGATGGCATAACCCAATGTTCAACCAGAGCCGCTTCCTGCCAGGGTGGGGGTAAATCGATCGCCTGATCTCCCAGGGTCACCACGGCATCAAAATCGTCTGGATGAAAGGCGCTTAAGGGGCGGGGGGTGCGATCCTCGATTTCCAGCCCTAGATCTGCCAGCAGGCGTAGGGTCAGGGGATTAATAGTACGGGCAGGAACTAATCCGGCACTGCTCACCGCTATCAGTTGGCCACCGTAAACCTGGGCTATACCTGCTGCCAGGGGAGAGTAAAAATCATTGTTAGGGCAAAAAAATAGAACTCTGATCCGCCTATCCACATTCTTCATCATCTATCCGTTCTATGACTGCTGATTCAACTGTTGCAACAGATCCATGACCCGCGTTTCAATTTCATCCCGAACTCTGGTAAAAATTTCGGGCTGTTCGACCGGATCATCCAGTTGCCAGTCGGCAAACACCTCCCGCAGTACCCAGTCCGTGGGCAAATTGACACCACAACCGCACAGAGAAATCACCACATCAAAATCTTCTGGCTGGAATTGACTGAGGGGTTTAGAGGTTTGCTGGCTGATATCAATTCCCTGCTCTGCCATTGCCGCGATCGCCTGGGGATGGAGCTGACAGGTTTCGAGACCCGCACTAGCAACGGCAATTTTACCAGCTCCCAGTTGTTTGGCAAATCCTTCCGCCATCTGGGATCGCGCAGAATTTCGCTTGCAGACAAACATTACTCGTTTCATCACGGACCTCTGCAATCTTGGTATAGAAAAAACGATCAGAGCGTCAGGGCTGGAAAGGACGGGAGCAGCGGGGATCAAGGAGGGTGGCCTTTTCTGGCTGGCGGGGAAACCAGAAGGCGGTGCGTTTGCAAATTTCAACCAGCATCAACATCACGGGGACTTCGATCAGCACCCCTACCACCGTTGCCAGAGCGGCCCCAGAGTTTAAGCCAAATAGCATCACCGCTGTGGCGATCGCCACCTCAAAGTGATTACTGGCCCCAATCAAGGCTGCGGGAGCTGCATCTTCATAGGACAGCTGCATTTTTTGAGCGGCAACATAGGAAATTAAGAAGATCAAGTTAGTCTGGAGAAACAGGGGGACGGCAATCAACAGAATGTGCAGGGGGTTTTGGACAATCAGCTCACCCTTGAAGGCAAATAACAAAATCAGCGTAATCAGTAGTGCTGCGATCGCCACCGGGCTGAGGAACCTGAGAAATCGTTGCTCAAACCAGTCCCGCCCCTTGTGTTTCAAAATCCAGTAACGGGAATACATCCCAGCCCCCAGGGGTAACCCAACATAGATCAGTACCGAAAGGGCGATCGTCTGCCAGGGGACAACGAGATCATTGGCGGTCAGTAACCACCGTCCCAGGGGAGCGTAGAGAAATAACATGGCCAGGGAATTTACCGCTACCATCACCAGGGTGTGCCCCTGATTGCCATAGCAGAGATAGCCCCACATCAGCACCATCGCCGTACAGGGGGCAATACCGAGCAAGATGGTTCCCGCTATATAGGACTGGGCTAAGGGAACTTCAGTACCGCGAATGAGTTCACTACCCGTAATGAGAGGACGGAACACCCAGCCGAGCCAGAACTGGGCAAACACGACCATGGTAAAGGGCTTGATCAACCAGTTCACCACCAGAGTGAGGAGCACAGGTTTGGGGGTGCGAACGGCCTTGGCTGCCTGGGAAAAGTCGATCTTGACCATGATCGGGTACATCATGAAAAACAGGCAGAGGGCGATCGGAATGGACACCTGATAAAGACTGAGGGCATCTAGGGTGGTGGCTACCTGAGGAAAGAGCCGTCCCAGCCCTATGCCTGCTCCAATACATAGGAACACCCAGAGGGTGAGGTAACGTTCAAACCAGTTCAGTTCTCCTCCTGCCTGTACTTGAGGGGCAGTCTGCTCAGAGTGTGATTCGATCATGGGTTCAGTCTCCATCTCCGGCTTTCCAGGCGATCGCTTGAGTGGGGCTAGGGTTAGGCAGTTTCAGGGTGACCAGACCCGCGGCCAGGACAAATACCATGGAGGTCCAGAGACAGCCCACCAGCCCAAACATTTGATAGACCAGACCAGACAGGACTGTGCCAGCTAAGCGTCCCCCAGAATTGGCCATGTAGTAAAAGCCGACATTCAGGGCCACCTTGTCATCATCGGTGAAAGCCAGCACCAGGTAGGAATGCACAGCGGAGTTAAAGGCAAACACAATCCCAAACAGCATCAGGCCGCCGACAATCACCGTATTGGGATGAAAACCCAGTTGCAGGGCGATGGCAATCAGGGCGGGAACGCCAGTCAGGGCAAAGGTCCAGAACCGAATCGTGCTTGCGCTGGGGGGACGGCCAGAACCAAAGCGTTTGATTAAGGTTGGGGCCGAGGATTGAATGATACCGTATCCGATCACCCAGATCGCCAGAAACCCCCCAACTTGATAGAACGACCAGCCCAGGGGTCCACGCAAAAAGACGGGCAGACCCACCACAAACCAGACATCGCGAGAGCCAAACAGAAAGAAGCGGGCCGCAGAGAGAATGTTAATTTCTCGGCTTTTGGAAAACAGTTGCTTGAACTTGACCTTAGCCTTAATTTTGCCCATTCCCTTGGGTAACATCAGCCCCGTGAACAGAATTGCAAACAGGGCCACTGCCATTAGCCATAAAGCCGGGACAAAACCCACCAGGGCCAACAGGGCCGCGCCGACAAAGAAGCCTACCCCCTTCAAGGCATTCTTAGAGCCGGTTAGAATCGCCACCCACTTAAACAAAGCCGATTGAGCATCCTGGGGCACAACCAGACGGATCGCACTTTTGGAACTCATCTTGGTCAGGTCTTTGGCAATGCCGGAAAAGGCCTGGGAAACCATGACGTAACCGACCGCAATCCACTGGGGCCAATCCCGGTTCAGCCAGGACAGCATGATCAGGGCAAACACCTGCAAGCCAATCCCCGTGTACAGGGTGACTTTTAACCCCAACTGGGAACCAATCCAGCCACCGAAAAAATTTGTGACAATGCCAAAGATTTCGTAGAACAAAAACAGAAAGGCGACCTGCAGCGGGGTATAGCCAATTTCATAGAAATAGAGCAAAACCAGCATCCGCAGGGCCCCATCGGTCAGGGTGAAGCCCCAGTAGGCCAGGGTGACCAGAATGTAGTTTTTCAGATTGGCCCGGTCAGCGGTGGTTGCGGTCATGATCAGACCCCCAGACTCAAAGCGACTTTACGGGCCAGTTCCACCATGCGGTTGGCATAGCCCCATTCGTTGTCATACCAGGCCAAAATCTTGACCTGCGTGTCATCCACCACCATGGTTGAAAGGGCATCGACGATCGCCGATCGCGGATCATCTTTGTAATCCACTGAAACCAGGGGCCGTTCTTCATAACCGAGAATACCCTGCAGTTCTCCCGCCGCCGCTGTTTGCAAAAGTGTATTAACTTCCGCGATCGTTGTGGGTCGGGACACTTCAAACACGCAATCAGTCAGGGAGGCATTCAGCAGAGGAACCCGCACCGCCAGCCCATTTAATTTGCCGTTTAGTTCCGGATAGATTAACCCGATCGCGGTGGCCGAGCCGGTGGTGGTGGGAATTAGAGAGGTCAGGGTGGAACGGGCCCGCCGCAAATCCTTATGGGGCGCATCCACGACAATCTGGGTGTTGGTCGTATCGTGAATGGTGGTGATTACCCCGTGTTTAATCCCCAGTCCGGCATGGATCACTTTGACAATGGGAGCCAAACAGTTGGTGGTGCAGGAAGCCGCGGTGAGTAAATGATCGGTCTCAGGCTGGTAAAGGTGATCATTCACCCCCATGACCACATTTAACGCTCCCTTTTTGACGGGTGCTGCCACAATTACCTTCCGTACCCCCCGCTTGAAATAGGGATCAAGGACTTCTGGGGTACGGAATTTACCAGAACTTTCGATCACTAAATCCACCCCCAGGTCTTCCCAGGGCACATCTCCCGGTTGGGCAGACTCACTGAAGCTGAGGGATTTGCCATCAATCCAAACTCGATCGTCCACCGCCTCCACCTCTGGACCCCAGCGCCCATGCACAGAGTCAAATTTGAGCAGATGGGCTGCGGCGATCGCCCCCCCTTTGATTTCATTAATATGGACAAACTCCAGTTCTGGCCAGCCCCAGGCCGCCCGTAGAGCCAAGCGTCCCATTCGACCAAACCCATTAATGCCTACCCGTATCGCCATGTCTTCTCCATCCTGTTAACTAAAATGCTGCTTGTTTTCTCAATAAGGCTTCCAGGGTCAGATCCAGCTGGGCCCTGCCATCAAAGACTGTGCCCACCTTGCCCCGGGTAAAATGGATCTGAGCCAGACGATACCCATCTGCTGGCAAAGGAATATAACCCACCTTGCCCACGACCCGTTCAGCATTTTTGAGGTAGTACTCCACAAAGGCTCGCAGTCCCGGTTTAGTTTGGGCCGCTCTGGCATTGACATAGATAAACAGAGGGCGGGCCAGGGGTTGGTACTGGTTACGGAGCACTGTTTGCTGTGAGGGTAAGACCGGGCCTTTGCCGCTATCGATCGCCACCGCCTTCAATTTGGCTGCATTAGCTTCAAAGTAGGCAAAGCCAAAAAAGCCTAAGGCATTGGTGTCCTGGCTCACCCCCCGCACCAGCACGGCATCATCTTCACTGGCAGTAAAGTCACTGCGGCTAACATCGGCTTTCCCCATGATGGCTTCAGTGAAGTAGTCAAAAGTTCCAGAATCTTTCCCTGCCCCAAAGAGCTTCAGGGGACGATTCGGCCAGGTGGAACGCACCTGATTCCAGCGGGTTATTTTGCCCTGAGCTGCGGGTTCCCACATTTTCCGTAATTCCGCTACGGTCATGCTGGTGGCCCAGGTGTTTTGAGGATTGACTGCAACGGTTAAGGCATCAAAGGCGATCGGCAGCTCAATGTAGGGAATGACATTTTTACGGCAGGCTTCCATTTCTTTGATATTGATCGGCCGGGAGGCACCGTTGATGTCCGTCTCCCCGGCACAGAACTTTCTAAACCCTCCACTTGTGCCGGAAAATTTGGCTTCCACCGCGATCGGCTTGCCTGCCTCCGTTTGGCGGAACTGTTTCAAGATGGCCTCGCTGATCGGATAAACCGTACTGGAGCCATCAATTCGGACCATATTGCGTTGCTGGGCTTCCATGGCCGGCTTGGAGAACAACAGGATACCCAATACCAGCCCTCCCAGACCTGCCGCAAATATAGCTTGCCTTCTACTTATATCTAGAGCCATCGCGATCGCCCCTTTCAGCCTCAGGCTGCGAATGTCATTTCAAATAAACTTGATGGATTGATCTAAGCCTAAGCGAGTGGGGTTAAGGGCAGGTTAAAATCTCTGTTTTAATTCTTGTTAATTCATTTCGTTTCCTTAAGCATGTGCAAAGACAATCTCAGGGATTAGTCCTGGCATAGGCGAGCAGGCAGAATTGGGCTGAAGCGGCGAAATTCAGCCATGTACTGTTCCAGAATGATAAACTGGGTCAGGTTGAGGCTGTAATAGATCCAACGCCCCTCCTGCCTGGCTTTGACCAGTTGAGCCTCCTTTAAATTTTTAAGATGAAACGACAGCTTGGATTGGGTGATTTCTAACACCTGGCAAAGTTCACAAACACATAGCTCCCGCTCCCGCAGTAAATCCAGCACTTGCAGCCGAATCGGATCGGAAAGGGCATGAAACCCCAGAACAATGGGTGCAGTAGCAGCGTTGTGGGTGGATGGATTGAGAGACTGTGACATCAACTTTACTTGAAACGTCAATATATTATAGTCGAGGGGTCAGTTAGGGAACTGATGGGCATAAAAGCGGGCATAGCGGGACTGTCCCCCCTGTTGAGCCAGGAGTTCTGCATGGGTGCCCGATTCAACGATCTGCCCCTGTTCCACCACCAGAATGCGATCGGCCCGCCGCACCGTAGCTAAGCGATGGGCAATAATAAACACTGTGCGGCCCGCCATCACCCGTTCCAGTGCCTGCTGTACTAAAGCTTCCGACTCCGAATCCAGCGCAGAGGTAGCTTCATCCAGAATCAGGATTTTGGGATTGCGCAGAATGGCCCGGGCGATGGCCAACCGTTGTCGTTGTCCCCCTGACAGGTTGATCCCCCGCTCCCCCACCCAGGTCTGGTAGCCCTGTGCAAACCTGGCGATGAATTCATGGGCATTGGCAATTTTGGCAGCAGCAACAATATCCTGCAGATCCCAGTGGGGTAGCCCAAAGGCAATATTGTCTGCGATCGAACCGGAAAACAGGATGGTTTCCTGAGGGACCAGGGCAATCTGGCGACGCAGGCTATTGAGGGTAACGTTTTGAATGTCTATCCCATCAATCAAAATCTCGCCCTGATGGGGATCATAGAAACGGAGCAGCAGATTGACCAGGGTACTTTTGCCTGACCCAGAATGGCCGACCAGGGCAATCACTTCACCGGGCTGGGCCTGCAAGCTGATCCCCTGCAGTACGGGTTGATCCCACTGGTAGGCAAAGTGAACCCGACGGTACTCCACCTCACCCTTCACCGATGGCAGTTCCTGGGCCTGGGACTTTTCCTCAATGTTGGGCCGATGTTCTAACAATTCAAAGACGCGATCGACGGCAGCCTGGCCCTGCTTGAAATCACTGTAATTGGCGATAATCTGCTGAATGGGTTCAATGATCAGGGCAATACCTGCCCCAAAACTGATGAAGCCACCAGCGGTGAGGTAGCCCTGGGAAATTTGCCAGCCCCCCAGCAGAAATAATAAACAAATCCCTAAAGCTTCCAGAAACGCAACTAGGGTATACTGGATTGCTTTCATCTGTTCTGCGGCATAGCGGGCCTGTTGATTTTGACGGGCTTGCTGCAGAAATCGCTGACTCTGGTAGTCTTCCGCTACAAAAGCTTTGATCAGGCGAATGCCACTGAACACCTCCGTTAGCAGGGCGGACAGATTAGAGATCCGATCCTGACTGACGCGGGAATATTGCAGCAGGCGCTGCCCAAACCAACCCGTCAGCAGAGCCAGCAATGGTGCCATGATCAACGTCGCCAAGGTCAACTGCCAGTTCAGGGAGAACAGATAGATCAGAATGGCCAGCAACGTTAAGGCCGAGGGTAAAAGACGGTAAAACATCTTTTTCACCACTTCGCCGATCTGATCAATTTCTTCAGTTAAACGATAGCTCAGATCCCCGGTGGCAACCGTTTCAAAGTAGTCCAGTCCCAGCCGCTGAAGATGGTTGTAGACCCTGTAGCGCAGATCCAGCACCATCTGCAACGCTGCTTTGGCCATCAACGTATCCTGAACGTAAAGGCAAACGCCTCGCACCAGGAAGAGTAGCACCACCAGTCCCAGAATTTTGGCCAGAGCCATTACCTTTCCCTGCCCCAATAGAGTTGCCCCCTGACCCACCAGATAGGCCGTCAAAGGCATAGTGGCGACAAATCCCAGGGTTCCGATCAGGGCTAAAAGCAGGGTGAACCAGTGGGGGCGCAAATAGGGCAGGAGTTGCCAGTAATGGGAGCGGGACTTCAATGACTGTTGCTTGCTAATAAATTTGATTTACTGGGTCTGGAGATTATTGGGTTGAGGGTTGGGACTGCGAGGGTTAATTCTCAGAGGAGTTTGCAGGGTGATGGTTAGATCAGCAGGGGCGAAGATAATCACCTGGTTTGGGCTTACTCTGGGTGTCCCCAATACTGCATCCAGAATACCGGAAAAGAAGTCCGTCGTACTGACCTGGGGACCAAAAGCTCCCTGAATCACCCGTTGGGCGGCTTGGGTAATGATTGCTCCCCGTAAAGATTGGGGGGGAATGTCCTGAGTCCGGGTGAACGTCTTGGGACGAGACGCTGCTTGCAGATCGTAAGATTGGGGATTGCGGGGAATTGATAGCCTTTCAGCTACAAATTGGGCTCCTGGGACACCGTTGAACGTAACCGGAATGAACCGTCCTGTCACACGACTGCCTTCTAACAGAAAATTGGGTCCGTCCCCTGTCACAACGCGCGTTGGCACCTGGAGTGTAGTTCGTACCGTTTCTCCAGCGGCGATGACAATGCGGGCATTCCTGGCTCCAGGGTAAATGAGGGGAATAGCGGTGCCCTTGGGCAGGCGGATGGTGTCGCCCGTTGCCGGGGGTTCGTTGGGAGGAGTGGGTGTAGTGGCAGCTCCAACAATGTACTTGAAAGCGGGGTCTCGGCGGCTGATGGGTTGAAAGCGGCCCTGATTGACCAGCGCTTGATAGATATAGGCGGCGACATCCCCTCGGGTTGCGGTCTCATTGGGGTTGAGAAAGCGGACGTTGGGATAGTTCACCACAATTCCTTTCGTGGTTGCTGCAGCGACGGGGGGTTGAGCGTAGGTGGGAATGTCCTGGGCATCCTGGAACACTCTCAGGACGGTTTCGGGGGATGGACTGGCAGGTAACCGCAACCCACTGGCCAGGGACACCAAAACCTGGACCTTGGGAATTTCCTGGTTGGGCAAGAATAAACCGCCGGGATAACCTGACAGAAATCCTGTTTCAAACGCTTTCTGGATCGCGGGGGTGGCCCAGAAGTTCGTTGACACATCGTTGAAGCCTCGATACTCCCGAACTCGACTCTGATTAAAAGCCTGGCGGACGATCGCGGCGAATTGGGCCCGGGTCACGGGTTGGTTCGGTCTAAAGGTGCCATCGGGAAAACCGGCAATCACATTGGCATCGGCCAGTTGTTCAATAAAGGGGCGGGCCCAGTGCTGATCCACATCTGTAAAGGTGGCGGCGATCGCCGGAGCGGGACGGCTAATCCCTGCCACAACGACCCCTAGACTGAGTGCTACTCCCAGGCTGGATGAAGTCAATCCCCTGTTCATGCTTTACTCCTTCCCAATAAATTTACTCTGATTTTAGTTTGGTATAAGTGCAAATCTTCTGCCTTGTCCCGCTAGAGAGAGACAGTTTATACCTTAAGAAAGTTCTTAACGTCTATAACTTCCAGACCAGGTTTGCAGCAGAAATTGTGCAATGCGATCGGCCGCTCCAGGGGGCCCCAGACGACGCAGACCATTGTCCCGGATCAAGTTGAGTCGATCGGGATCGCGGAGGAGTTGTTGGACGGCAGTGGTCACCTGACCGGGATGATCCAACAGGGTGACCGAGGGGCCCAGTAGCAAACTCTGACGGTAAGCAAACAGACGGGTGAACTGGGGGCCTTCACCAGGAAAGGTGATCACGGGTTTACCCAGACCGGCAAATTGCTCTGTAGCGGTTCCTGCCATGGCGATCGCCAGATTGGCCAGTTGCAAACTTGGATTAAAGCCATTCTGGGTCAGGATCAGGGTGCTATTGCTTTGCTGAAAAGCCTGGGATTGATCTAGACACAAAAGGGGATGGCTGCAGGGTCGCCAACCATGGGTATACAGGGTTTGAATACAACTGTCCGGGTCTAAGCCTGGGGCGATCGGTACCAGAAACAATAGATCGGGGCCGCGCTGGTGTAAATCGGCGATCGCAGATAGGAGCAGATGCCAGTTTTGATAAGCTTCAGGTACGCGGGAGCCGGGCAGCAGCAGGATGGTGAGAGCGGGGGGATAGGGGGGAAGGGGCAGCGTAGACTCCAGACCATCCATCATCGGGTTTCCCAGATTGTGGGCCGGAATGCGCCATTGCTTTAAAGTTTCAGTGGTGAGGTGATCGCGGGGAAACACACCTACACAACGGGGCTGGGCCATCAGCCAGCGTTCCCAGGGTAAATAATCTGAACCGGACCATCCCTTCAGCCGCTGCCAGACCCCAGAGGCAGGTAAGGGGCCCTCCTCGTCCCGCAGGTAATATTCCGATTTAGCTGTACCGATAAAGGCATAGGGAGCCCCACTCCACCAGGCAAACAGCAACGGCACAATATCCCCAACCGCCAGCAGGTTGCCACCCGACTTGAGCCAGTTCCGCACAGCTTCTAGTTGTTGACGGGTGAGATGGAGTAAGCCATGGCGCAAATCCCGCACCAGTTGCCGTCCATCGGTTGCAATAAAGCCCCCCGACGGCATGGACTGGATTGGTTCTAAAACAGAAATGCCCAGCCGAGTATAGGCCGAGCCAGTTCCCACGAGGGGGAGGGCTGCTAGCTTGAGGAAGCCAGAGCGTTGTTGCAGGGCAGCAAGAATCCGAACTGCAACTTCATCCTCCCCGTGGCCATTACTGAGGCAAAGGAGTTTCACACGCAAATGTCAACGCACTCAAACCAGCCTTAGAATAGCCATTCCTCCACGGCTTCGGCTTTGGTATTGGTGTTCCGTTCCGGGGTTTCGCGGGTGAACTTCATGTGGATGGAACGGGTTTGCTCCCCATCGACCGCCACCGCCATGATCGGATAGTCGATCAAGCCATCCTGGAAGGACATCTGGAAGCGGAAAGTACCATCGGGATTGAGCTGAATGGGCCGTCCCCCGATCGTCACCGTTGCATCCGGTTCCGTTGCTCCATATACGATCAGTTCCGCATCAGCAACCAGCCAGAACTGGCGGGGACGAATGGGCGGGACAGAGGCGGAGAAGCCAACCCCAGACATGGTTAAACCGGAGACGTTGGGTACAGCCCACAGGCCCACCCCAGAGGGGAAGACATAGGAGCTGATGGATTGCAAGGGCAACTGTTGCATGGACGTGGGAACTTGCTGCATGGAACCATAGAGGGAACCAGCCACCCGCTGGGCTTCTGCTCCCTGGGCCATGGCAAAAATGTCGTTGTAGATTGGGTTTTCTTCCGTAAAGCCATTGGTGACGGTTTTCTTCGCTGAACCCAATTCCACCAGGGTAGCTCCCCGCAGATCCATTTCCCAATCCACGGTAATAAATACGTCTTCGATCCAGTCAGACGGATAAACAGGGGGAATCCGCACGGGGGCAGACCGGGCCAGACCTAACCAGCGGCCATCAGCACAGCGGTAGCCAATTTCCACCACGTAATCGCGATCGCTGACTGGAATCGGTAAATACCACTCCCGTGCCAGCTCATCACAGGGATATTCCTGCACACTGTGGGGGACTTGATGATCCAGATTAATATTAGTGGAATCGTAAATTCGTAACGCCAATTGTTGACCACCCTGGGAACGCAGGGCCTGGCGATGTTCGTTGGGAATGTCCCAGTAGGCATAGGCCCATTGGGGATCGCGGGGCATGAGCACAATCCGGCTGTCACCATAACCGCCGGGAAAATCTCCCAGTCCTTCATCTACTGCAGCCAGGTCACCGCCCGTCAGGTCTTGCTGACCTACCTCGAATTTGGCAGCTTCCACCTGCTCCTGAGACTCCAGGGTGCGGACAGGAGCTTGAATTGCAGGGGTGGTTTGATCAACCTGTTTGTCTTGAATAGAAGATAAAAGTTGGTCTTTACGCATACGACTATACCGAGAAACGCCAAGTTCACTTGCGACTTTACGGAGTTGCCGTAAGGTCATTACATCTAAGGGCGGACGCTCTTTGCCCATTGAGGTTACCTCCTGAATTGCATTGGGGGAATGGCAATATTGCCGATGGGCGGGGATCACCTACCCCCCCAATATGTTGCAAGTTCTTAAAAATTGCAAGCCCCTCAAACCCTTATTTCAGCCAGATTTACGAGTTTCCAGGCTTGAGCGGGATCAGATTGTCATGAACTCATAACATTATCCGTGGTATCAATGTCAAGATTTCATAACATTTACCCCTACCTTCATGTTGCTGGAATAGAAAAAAGATTGGTGGCCCTTTATGGTACAAATGAATTTGATCTGCGATCGCTCAAGATCACGAATGAGCAACCTTGAACACGAAGCTGAAAGGGTAGAGATGGCAGCGGCAACAACGGAAATCAGACAACGGGTGCTGGAATTGCGCCAACTGGTGCAGCGAGCTAGCTATGCCTACTACGTGCTGGATGCTCCCATTCTGGAAGATGTCGTTTACGATCAGCTCTACCGGGAATTACAAGACCTGGAAACGCGGTATCCGGAACTGCTCACACCCGATAGCCCGACCCAGCGAGTGGGGGAGCAACCCGCTACCCAGTTTGTCTCCGTTCAACACCGCATTCCCCTCTACAGTTTGGAAAATGCCTTCACGGTGGCAGATATGCAGACCTGGCAGGATCGGTGGCAACGGCAGGGGCAGGCCAGCGGTGAACAAGGCGCCACCTTACGGTCACCAGAATACGTCTGTGAGTTAAAAATTGATGGGTCCGCCCTGGCCCTGACCTACGAGAATGGGGTCCTGGTGAGGGGGGCAACACGAGGAGATGGGGTTTACGGCGAAGATATTACAACTAATGTGCGGACGATTCGCTCCATTCCGCTGCGGTTGGACTGGCCCGATCCTCCCCCAATTGTGGAAGTGCGGGGTGAAGCGTTTTTACCCCTGGATGTTTTTCACCGCTTAAATCAAGAGCGCGAGCAGGCGGGAGAAAGCTTATTTGCCAATCCCCGCAATGCTGCGGCCGGAACTCTGCGCCAACTGGATGCCCGGATTGTGGCTAAACGACGGTTAGATTTTTTTGCCTATACCCTGCATCTGCCCCTCACTGCTGCCCCTTCTGCCCCTCAACCCGCGGCTGCTCAACAATTAGATTTATTAGCTGTGGCCCAGTCCGACCCGGTGGTGGCGACGCAACAGTTAGATCTCTTATCCGCCAGTCAGGCCGAGTCTGTCACCGCTCATTTGCCCCAAACCCAATGGCAAAGTCTGGAGTTATTGCAACAAATTGGGTTTCGGGTTAATCCCCATCGCCAACTTTGTCCCACTCTGGCGGATGTGCGCCAATACTACGACCACTGGAATCACGGCCGCCTCGATCTGCCCTATATGACCGATGGCGTGGTGGTCAAACTGAATAGTCTACGGCTGCAGGAACATCTGGGTTTTACCCAAAAGTTTCCCCGCTGGGCGATCGCCTGGAAATATGAACCGGAACAGGCCGTCACCGAGGTGCTGAATATCAGTGTGAATGTGGGGCGAACAGGAGCCTTAACCCCGGTGGCTGAACTCCGTCCCGTCCAACTTGCGGGTACAACGGTGTCTCGAGCTACCCTGCATAACCGCGATCGCCTGGCTGAACTGGATCTACACATTGGCGATAAAGTGGTCATCCACAAGGCCGGAGAAATTATTCCTGAAATTCTGCAGGTCTTTCCCGAACTGCGTCCTGCCGATGCCCGTCCCTATCAACTGCCCACCCATTGTCCAGAGTGCGGTCAACCCGTGGTTCAGCCCGTGGATGAGGCCGTTACCCGTTGTCTCAATGTCTCCTGTCCGGCGATCGTGCGGGGGGTGATCGTCCATTGGGTGGGGCGGGATGCAATGGATATTGATGGAGTAGGAGAAAAACTGGTACGGCAGTTAGTCGATCGCGGTCTGGTACAGTCGGTCGCAGATCTTTACCGGCTGACGGTGACCCAATTGTTAACCCTGGAGCGGATGGGCAACAAGCTGGCGGAAAAAGTGGTGGCGGCGATCGCCAAGTCCCAGGCTCGGCCATGGTCAAAGGTGCTCTACGGTCTGGGAATTCGGCATGTGGGGAGTGTCAATGCCCAGGTCTTAACCACGGCCTTCCCCAGTGTTGAGCGGCTCATGGCTGCCTCAGCGGAGGATATTGAAGCCGTGCATGGCATTGGTCCAGAAATTGCCCAGTCCATTGTGCAATGGTTGCAAACCCCCGCCAACCGCAGCCTGATTGAGCAGTTGAGTGCCGCTGGTGTTCAGTTAGCCCAGGACACGGTTGCCCCCCAACCCAGCGATCGCCCCCAACCCCTTGCGGGTAAAACCTTTGTCCTGACAGGTACCCTGCCTACCCTGAGCCGGGATCAAGCCAGATCCATGATTGTGCAGGCCGGAGGGAAGGTAACCGATTCTGTCAGTAAAAAAACTGATTTTTTAGTGGTGGGCACAGATGCCGGTTCTAAACTTGACAAAGCCAGACAGTTGGGGATTCCTTGTTTGAGTGAAACCCAGTTACTTGCATTACTGGAGGAAACTTGAATTTCCGTAAAAATACGGTACGCCATGTTAGGAGTTTTGCCTTAGCTTAGGATGAAAGGCTGCCCTGTCTTCCCTCGATCGTTCCTGATCATTAACTCTATTTTTTCTAGATTAATCAACCTTGAGGCTTACCGATGGCTGTTTCTTCTGAACCGGGAATGTCAAATCTTGATTACAAATCCGGCTCGGCTCACAATAAAAGCACTTCAGTCCATGGGATCAAACAACGCCATCCCCAGCGGCGAAATCACTACGGTCTGAATAACTTTTTCGGTCGCGACAATGAATCTGGTATCATTACCGATTGGAATTCTGGCCGCAATATCTTTATTACCGAAGATTTCGTAATTGGCTTAATTGCCGGTTTGGAAGAAGAAGTCGGAGGGGCTTCTACAGTGGTGATGTACAACATTGGCATGGAGTGGGGGCAACGGGATGCGGATTTCTTCCAACAGTGGTTTAAGCAGGAGTACGATCGGGACATCCGCCAGACCAGTTTGACCTTTGCCCTGGAAGCCTGGTGGTGGCCCTTCACCGCCCAGGGTTGGGGGAACTGGGAACTAGATCTGACTGAGCAGAAAAATGGCTTTATGTTCATCAACATTTTTGATTCTGCCGTAGCTCGGACCTTGGGGGATGTGGGTAAGCCCGTGTGCCATCTCTACGCTGGTATGTTCGCTGGCTTCTTTTCAGGCATTGTCAAAAAAACCTTAAGCTGCATTGAGATTCAGTGCTATGCCATGGGGGAAACCTACTGTAAGTTTTTGCTGGGTAAAACTGAGCGCATTGATGCAGCAACGTTCTGGCAAAATGAAGGCGCAACCGCCAGAGATATTGAGAAGCGACTCCGTAACGGCGAGTTTCTGCCATAACACTGGATTTTTTTAGGCTCCGATCTATTAAGACGTTCAGAATTTCAGGGGGAAATCAATGTTAAAGCAACTGCAACGGCTCAGTTTAGAAACCGATGGTCGCTACGCCACAGCTGCGGAACTAAAATTTTTAAAGGATTATTTGCAAACAGTTGACCAGCGCATTACCACCTACGAAAAAATTCGCCAGCAGGAAGAGCAAATTATTACCCAAACTGAAGCTCAGGTACTGGGAACTAACCCTAACCTGTTTCATAAAGGCAATCAGGATTACAGTGCAATCTGCCAGCGCGATCGCAAGCACGTCCTGAGAATTTCTGCGGCTGCCATGTTGATGGACGACTTGGATAGCCTGCGGGATGGCTTCCTCTGCTGGTATCGCACAATCATTAAAGCCTTTAAGGATCAGCGGGCAGCCCAGGCCACTTACAATGCTCTGCCGGAAGTCCTGGCCCAACACCTCAGCCCAGAAGAAGTGGCCCTCCTCCGCCCCGCCCTGGAACTGGATAAATCGATCCTGACTGAGTAGACAGTCCAGGTGGGTGGAAAAGCACCCCAGAACTTCAGGCGTTCTCAAGGTGCAGGTAATTTAACCGTTAGCCCTGAAAACGGTAAAATGAAGTGCTGATCGAAATTCAGAGCAAACCATGATTTCTAGTAATGACTTTCGTCCCGGTGTTTCCATCGAGTGGAACAATGGGGTCTGGCGAGTGGTGGAGTTTCTCCATGTTAAACCGGGGAAGGGTTCTGCCTTCGTTCGCACCAAGCTAAAAAATGTGCAGAACGGTAACGTCGTTGAACAAACGTTTCGAGCCGGGGAAATGGTGCCACAGGCCAACCTGGAGAAAAGTTTGATGCAGCATACCTACAAAGAGGGCGATCAGTACGTCTTCATGGATATGGAAACCTATGAAGAAGCCCGGCTCACGGCAACTCAGATTGGCGATCGAGTTAAATACCTGAAAGAAGGTATGGAGGCCAACGTGATTCGTTGGGGCGAGCAGGTGATGGAAGTGGAACTGCCTAATTCCGTTGTGCTGGAAGTTGTCCAAACAGATCCAGGTGTGAAAGGGGACACAGCCACAGGGGGTACCAAACCTGCGATCGTCGAAACTGGAGCTCAGGTGATGGTTCCTCTCTTTATTACCGTGGGTGAGCGGATCAAAATTGATACCCGGAATGACTCCTATCTAGGTCGGGAATAGGAGTAACGCTTGTGGACTTTGATTTGAACCAACTCCGAGAACTCCTCGCCATGTTCAACCAGACTCAAATTACAGAGTTGAACCTGAAGAGCGGGGATTTTGAACTGACTTTACGCAAGGGCGATCAACTCTCTTCAGAAATGAGTGGTTTGGCCACTCCCCCCCCCGTTTCGTTTTCTGCCCCGGTTGCCCCTCCTACCACTGAACCTCCTGCTGTTGCCCCTCCTACCAGTAACAAAAAATGGGTTGATATTACGTCGCCAATGGTAGGCACGTTTTATCGTTCTCCAGCACCCGATGAGCCGCCTTTTGTGGAAGTGGGAGAAACGGTGCGACGGAGCCAGGTGGTGTGCATCATTGAGGCCATGAAACTGATGAATGAAATTGAAGCAGAAGCCAATGGTCAAGTCATGGAAATTCTGGTGCAAAATGGTGAACCTGTGGAGTTCGGCCAGGTTTTGATGCGGATTAATCCTAACTAAACTGAACCCTAACTAAACTGAATTCTAACTAAACTGAATTCTAATCTCTTTCTTAAGGCTGACCAGGTTTTCTTTTGCCCCGCTACCATTCACTGACTCCCGCACCTTTGGCTATGGGGCAAAACCTGCCGGTGTGAACCTTAGGTATAGCCTCAGTTCAGGCGGCAGATCAACTTGCCCGCCAGAGATTTCCTTAGCGGAGGTCAATTGGCATCAACCCTATCTTAGCGAAGGGCGTTTTGGGTGAGAGCAGCGATCGCCTGATCTGTTGCTTTGGGCAAATGATAATATTTTCCGCCCGCCTGTTCCGCCAGTTCTTTAGCAAACCCGGTGGAAATAAATTTGTTTTCCGTATCAATAACGAGCAGTTTCAAACCGAGGGCACGGATTTTAGCGGAAATATCGAGGAGTTCAGCTTTAATATCTGGTTTCTCGCCTTCTGGCAGCAGTTCACCCAGGGATTTAGCCAGGGGAATGTTACCCCGTCCATCGGTAATGGCAACAATCATCACCTGCCCAATGTCACCAGACTGACGCGCATTCAGGCCAACCCGCACGGCCTGAGTTAAGCCATGGGCTAAGGGTGAACCCCCTCCACAGGGCAACAGATCTAACCGTCGTCGCGCCGCTTCGATCGATCGGGTGGGGGGCAAGAGCACATCTGCCTTTTCACCCCTGAAGGGAATGAGTGCGACCATATCCCGATTCTGGTAGGCCTGGGTGAGGAGGTGCAATACCGCTCCTTTGGCGGACTGCATGCGGTTGAGGGCCATGGAACCTGAGGCATCCACCAGAAAGACAACTAAAGCTCCGGCTTTGCGGGCCAGGCGTTTAATCCGCAGATCACTGTTTTCGACGATGACGCGGCGATTGGGTTGACGGGCCCGTCTGGCTTTTTGGTAGGGAGCAGCGGCCCGTAAGGTGGCATCTACAGCAATGCGACGCACCCCTCCCCTGGGCAGCATGGGTTTGACATAACGGCCCCGATCCTGGGAGTACACCAGACTGCGGCTCCCCGATTTACCTTGTCGTTGGGCAATTTGAGCAAAGTAGAGCACACTTGAATCGAGAATGACCCCTTCGGCTTCAAACACAAATTCTTCCGGCAGGCTGGGGGGTGGGGTTTGTTGATCTTCTTCCTGTTCTTCCTGCTCTTCTTGCTCCTCCTGCTGCTGTTCGGAAGGATCGGGTGGCGGTGGCGGTGGCGGTGGGGGCGGCGGGGGTGGGGGCATTTCAACGATCGTGGCCCGAGGGACGATCGCCAGTTCAACCGCGCGGCGCAAATCTTCAGCAATAACTTCAGAGCGGCCATTCAGAGCAGCATGGGCCTTGGCAATTCGGACTGCAAATAGTTCGGCGCGATGGCCCTGTACCCCACCCCGAATCGCTTCTGTGACCAGGTAATTGATTTGCTCGGTTTTGATCTGCACCTCTTTCAGCCATTCCCGCGCCAGAATAATCTGAGTTTTGAGGTCATCCAGTTCTTCGTCGTACTGGGCCAGGAAATCCTTGGGAGAGGTGGCATAGGCGATCGCCTGCTCCACTGCTTCCACCCGCTGATCCAATCCTAAAATTTCGTCCGCAGACAGGGTAATGGCAATCCGATCGAGGAGGTGTTCCCGTAACGCTCCCTCTTCCGGGTTGTAGGTGGCAATTAAGAGGGGTTGGCAGGGGTGCTGAAAACTGATCCCTTCCCGTTCGATCTGATTACGCCCCTCTGTTAAGACGGTAACCAGCAGGTTGGCAATCTGATCTTCTAACAGGTTAATTTCATCGACGTAGAGAACACCCCGGTGAGCTGCCGCTAACAGGCCCGGCTGAAACACCGATTCCCCCCGTTTGACGGATTGACTCACATCCACTGCTCCCAAGAGCCGATCTTCAGTAACGCCCAGGGGAATCTGGATGAAAGGGGCTGGAATAATTTCGGTGTCCGGTTGGGGTTGCCCCTCCAGGATCGGAATTTCTCCTGCTTGCAACTTGTCCAGTAAGACATCATCCCAGTCGCTCGGTCGGGTTGGGTCAGCATTGCAAAAGGAACCCTTCACCACTTCGATCGGGGGCAGCAGGGTATGGAGCGCACGGGCCATTACCGATTTTGCCGTTCCCCGTCGCCCAGCGATCGCCACCCCACCTAAACCGGGATCAACCGCCGCCAGTAGGAGGGCTAATTTAATTGCTTCTTGTCCAATAACGGCCGTAAGGGGAAAGCTAGTCACAGGAGAAATAGAATTTACTAAGTAGCGTCAATTTCTTATCCTAACGGCTTTCTGGCTTCGCAGCGATTGCCTAAGGGAGACTGGAGCCCATTGTCCCTAAATCTAGGAAGAACCGGTTCAATTCTTTTCTCGTGAATTCCCACAGGTAAGCTCTTACCTTTCTCAAAAATTATTTTAGTCTCTATCGTCTAAATTCAAGATGGCATATACCCATAATTAATCCTCTGGGACTTCAGGGTGCAGCAAGATTGCTCTGCTTTGACCTTTAATATAAGGAAATCCTCATGTCTCGACTTGCCAAACTTGTCACTAAGTTCTTATCTCATCCTTCAGAGGTTCGCTTTGAGGAAGTACGACTGCTTCTGGAAACCTTTGGCTTTGAGGAGGTACGCTCTAAGGGTAGCCATCATTCATTCCGTCACCCTGATGGTCGGAAAATCACTATTCCGAAGAAGGGAGGGCAGCAAGTTAAAGGTAGTTACGTTCGGCAAATCGTCGAGTTATTGAAACTGGAGGACTGGCGAGGTGAGTAATTCCAATGTGCAAATTCAGCCCCAATCGTTAGAAGATTATCTGGGTTTGAAGTACGCCATTACGCTCATTCCGGAAGCAGAAGGAGGCTATACGGCTCTCATTGCTGATCTACCAGGCTGCATGACGCAGGGGGAAACGCTACAGGAGGCGATCGATAACCTCAAAGAAGCACAACAGGTGTGGATTGAGACTGCGCTTGAGTTTGGTGATCAAATTCCCCTACCCACTCCCCAGTCCCCCTGGAGATCCTCAGGATCGGTTTGAAGCAGCCCAAGAAAAGATTAGCAGACCAACTTCTAACAAAAAAACATTGCTTCCAAGTGCTTGGGAGTTTGCTCCGGTAGGCTGACCCCATAGGCGCGTTGCCAGTTTTCACTGGTTAAAACTTCTGCAGGGGAACCATCCGCAATCAAGGCTTGGTTCAGTAAGAGCAACCGATCGCATTGACTCAGCGCTGACCCCCAGTGGTGACTACTGACCAGCAGAATTTTGCCCTGATCCCGCAGTTCGCTGAAAATATTGAGCAGAATCGCTTCCGTTTTTTGATCCACTCCCGTTAAGGGTTCATCAAACAAGAGTAAATCTGCTTCCTGGGCTAGAGCACGAGCTAAAAACACCCGCTGTTGTTGCCCCCCCGATAGATCACTCAGACGGCGATCGCGCAAGTCCAGCATTTCTACCCGTTCTAGAGCCGTTCTGACGATTTGCCGACTGGAGGGACTACTAGAACGAAACCAGTTCAGATGTCGAACCCGCCCCAGCATAACCACATTCCAGACCGTAATGGGATAATCCCAGTCAATCTGCGATCGTTGTGGCATATAGGCAATCCGCCGCCGTTGACCCTGCAGGCATTGGTTCTGAAACTGTACTGTACCGTTGAGGACAGGAATCAGGCCCAGCATGGCTTTGAGTAGCGTACTTTTCCCTGCTCCGTTGGGTCCGATCAGTCCAACCAGTTGACCGGAAGGCACTGTAAAACTAACGGAGACCAGTCCCTGAATCCCTCGATAACTGACGGACAGGTTACGAACATTGAGCATGTCGGAGTGAAAATGAGAATAATTCTTATCTTACAACGAAGGAGGTTAAGCAAATCGATCATTTGAGTTCCCCTGTCCCACGGCCCATGGCAATCACTAACACACCAACCTTTTTGCAGAAACTCCAAGGCGGTAGTGATTTAGAAGTAGTAAAACATCATTAAAATATTGCAATTTCTGTAGAGCAATCATAGGACAATCCTCATCTCTATTAACTTGATTATTGAGTTTTTCCCAGAATAGAAACTCTTTTCATACTAATCTTGAAAAACATTAAGGAAATGTGTCATTCAGGTTATCAATTGTAGTCATCGTTACAGGTTAGCTCAGGGCAGCCAATAAATGTGCTCATGCTCAGTACTGAGGGCAGCAGGAATAGACAATCGCACTGACAGCAGCATCAACGATCCTGTTTATAGCAGTCCTAAATAGGTTGAGAAGGAGGGGGTGTGGGGTTCCCCCACAAAAGGGGTTCTACCCCTTTACCCCGTTTGGATCTCAAATAGGATTGCTATATCAACAAGCGAAATGCCAATTCCAAAACACATCGCTATCGATAACAATAAAATCGAAAAAATCGGTTATGGTCAGGAAGGGGAGAGTGATAGTAGCAGATACTACTGTGGGTAAACTCGAGCAGTGATTGGATAGAAGACGGCAAACCATTCTGGTACAAATGATCAAGAGCATTATTTTAGAAGTCTGGAGGGTTAAAGGTGCTTGAACAGTTTGCTTTTGCTATTGCATTTGATCATTCAGCAGATGAACAGGGGCAAGAAGAGGAAGCCCGTCCTCCAGAGTGGCTAACATTGGTTGATCAAATTACAACAGCAATTTCAGAGGCGAACCTGCCGTCCCTGGACAGCGATCGCTGGGAAGATTTTGGTTGGGGGCGGGTTTTCTGGGGCACGCAGGTAGAGTGTGAGGCAGTCAAGCAAGTACTTTCCGGATTTCCCGTTTATATTTGGGAAGACCGTAACCTGGATGCCGGATACTATGAATCGCCTACCGCTTTCTATTATGTGAATGATGAAGGCGAGATTACTGGTCTTTTAAAAACTGGTTCTTCTCCCCAACCTCTGGACAAACTGGATACAATTCCCATGGATGCCTATCAAATCCAGGCAGTTGATTCTGAGGTGGAAAGGCAGTTTACGCAACCTGAAGAGCCTCAAATTGAAGAAATTCTAGAAGAGCCTCAAGTCGAACAGCCCCAAATTGAAGACCTGCAAGTTGAACAACCCCAAGCCGAAGACCTGCAAGTTGAACAACCCCAAGTCGAAGAATCTCTAATCGAAGAATCTCTAATCGAAGAATCTCTAATCGAAGAATCTCTAATCGAAGAGATTCTAGAAGAGCTTCAAGTCGAACAACCCCAAATTGAAGAGGGGCAAACATCCCTGGAAACCCTCAGCGTTGATCCAACCCTGCACGATAACAGTAGCCTGGAAGTACAAACAAAACTTCAGACACTGGAGCAAAAACTTGAGCAACTGTATGGAACATTATCCAGAACGATCGATCCTGAAGAATACAATATCCTGATCCAGGACTTCCAAAACCTGCAGCAACACGTTGTTCAATATGCTAACCAGTTGGCAGAATGTGTGGCAAAAATCACGGAGCTGGAACAACAACAAATTGCCACTTTAGCGCAAGAGGTACGGGCAGCAGGTCAGCAACTCAATCAGTTACAAGCACTCCTGCCGCAACGCAGCGATCGAGTTGAATATGAGTCTCTGCAGGAGCAATTGCAGGAACAGTCCAGACAACGGTCTGCCTTTGAATCTAAAGTTGAGCAAGAAATTTCCAAACTTCAGGCTGAAGTCAAACACTGGCAAGCCGTTGCTGCGACAAAAATTGAAGTTGCGGATTACCAGGCTTTACAACAACAAGTGGCCCAGCAAAGCCAATTCCTGGCTCAATTAAGTCAGCATATCCAGGGTTTAGACAATCAGATGGCTAACTGGCAGGCGATCGCCGCGAATAAGATTGACCGAATTGAATACGAAACCGCCCTGTCTCAATTGAAGAGACTGGTGGTCAAGAAACAACAGAACTGGTTATCCAGACTATTGAGCTGGTTTGGCAAGTGAGTTTAATATACATTTTTCTGCACAAACGAGGCGATCTCTGCCTGTTCCACCACTGAGAGGTTGAGGGTGAAAAACAACCATTTGGAATTTAACCCTGCCGAAACCAGTATCAGAACTTAGTACGGGTGAACTCCCTGATTGCGCCATCAGGTTGCTCCGGGTTCAGTTTTGAATATCCCTCTGGCGGCGGCGTAGGCTGGACAATAACCATCGGGAGAAACCTTAAATTCAAACAGGGGAGAGGAAGTATTCCAACAGCGCTGCCCCCGATAATACTGACAGGTGGCACAGCATTCCAGCGCCGTAATCGTGGGATTGAACCGTTCCACCAGTAATTCTTTGGGAGAGATCCCACGCAGCACCAGATCTTCCCCCTGCCAAGTGGCATTCACCAGTCCAGTATCGGCAAAGGTCTGCCAGCGGGGATCACTGGTCACAGCAATTGGCAAGCTAATCGTCACCATTGTGGTCAGTTCCGTCACTTCTCCTTCATAGGTGGGATTTGGATCGGGAGCGGTGGGCTGGATCAAGCGATCGCCGATCGGCAATTCTACCGGAGTTCCCACGGCTGGACAGTGGAGGTGATAGCGGTTACTCAGTTCATCCAGGGCCGTTAAATCTGCCAGGTAAGTGGGAGAACCATGGATAAAAACAACATGCTGAGGACGCAAATTATGAATCAATTGAGTGGTGCCGGGGCCATCGGAATGTTCAGCTAATAGATAGGTTTCCACCAGCAGTTGACCTGCTCGGATCGGTTCAGCAAATTTCTCTATGGCCTGACGAAAAGGATCGAGCTTCCCCCAACCGGGCTGACTGGCCGTACCACTGTGCCGGGGTAACAACAATAACCAGGGACGACTGCCCGTTTGACAGTAAGCATTCATATCCACCTGTTTATCTGCCAGCACAATACAGGGCGATCCTGCCACCCTATCGCGCTGCTCTACCTGCAATCGCTGCACCCGTGGTCGCACCCGCTGATCCCAGAACAGGGGCTGGTGTTGGGCAAAATTCCTGACCGTAGAGGGCAAATGGGGCAGAATGTCGAGATAGGCATCACATCCAGCAGCGATCGCCTCCTCCACCCAGATATCCAGGTTTTGCCCCGTAAAGTAATGGTGACTGCGCAGCAGCATGAGCAATTCTTGAGCTAACCCCAGCACCGGGACGGGCAGCACAACCGAAAATCCCTGTTTAAGGGCCTGGGTGATCCGCTCCGCCAGTTGATTTTCCTGTTGACGTCGGTGGGGATGGCGGGCGGTTCCAAAGCTGCCTTCTACGATCAACACATCGGGAGCCGTGCTCCGCAATTCCTCCAAGGGGAATCCTTCCACCAGACGGGAATTGGAAAGAAAGAAATCCCCCGTGTAGAACACGGTATAGACGCGCTCAGGTTTACCCCGTTGGCTGTTGGGCGTATAGGTGAGTAAAAAAGCAGTCGCTCCAGGCAAATGACCGGCCGGAAAAAGCTTCACGGTCAGTCCATCGCCAAACTCGATCGGCGATCGCCAGGGCAACGCTTGACAGAAGGGTAGAAATTGGGCGGCAGGAATCTCGGGCCAGTTCAGGGGCAGAAGTTGGGTTGTCACCTCACTGGCGTAGATGGGGAGACGAGGGAAAGCCTGGTGCAAAGCCAGTAACCCTCTGGCGTGATCGGCATGGGCATGACTACAGAGCACCAGATCGGCAGGTAAATCACCCCGTTGCCCCCCGCCTGTCTGCCCTGGGCTGCGTTGTCCACTTTTAGGCTGAGAGGAGCGCTGCTCTGGGGGCAACAACACATCCACCTGGTTTAAACCACAGTCAAGCAGGATGCGGTAGGGACCCATGCGCACCAGTAGACACACGCCCTCGTCGGCATGACCCACACCGTAGGGGATGCACTCCAGTTCTACCACGCCAACGATCCTCTCCTTGCTGCTCTAGAGTGAAGACGTTATGTTATGAACAGCCTTCTACAGAAAGTGTAGTTGATGCTACAAAGCTTTGGGGGAACCGGCATGGTGACCGGGTTTTGGAGGTTGCTGTTCTCAATGAGCCGAACCGTTACCGTGATAGTTGTCGGTGTCGTAAAAACCGTTTTTGGTTCCAAAAATGAGACAGAGCAGGATAAAAACGGGAGTCATGCAGGCCAGGATGAGCTTGATATCCATAGTTGATGAGTTGGAAGGTTTGTGATCGAGAGGTTTGAGCCGGGCTGGCTATTTTAATTTTACAAGAATAAAAATGAATCAAACCGCCTCAATTGTAGAATCCTCCTGGCTCAGCCGTCCATCCCCCATGGTGGCCCCAGACCTGATTGGCTGTACACTGGTGCGGCACTTTCCCAATGGTTCCATTCTGCGGGGTTTAATTGTCGAAACGGAAGCCTATGCCCCCGGTGATCCGGCCTGCCATGCTTATCGTCGCCCCACCCCACGAAATCGGGTTATGTTCGGGCCGGCAGGAATGGCCTATGTCTATCTCATCTACGGCCGCTACTGTTGTTTGAATGTGGTTACCGATCGGGAGCAGGTGCCCAGTGCGGTTTTAATTCGAGCCGTTGAACTCCTACCCCAGTCAGCAGCAACACAACCTGTGCGACCTGATCCACGCTGTGCCGCCGGTCCCGGTAAACTTTGTCAGGTGATGCAAATTACCCCAGCACTTTGGGGAGAACCCTTAGAACCAGGCCGTTCCCTCTGGTTAGAACACCGTACACCAGACGTTCAGGTGCAGTTGTCTTCCCAGAAAGGCGCTCTGATCCAAACCACCCGAATTGGTCTGACCCAAGGAAAGGATTTGCCCTGGCGTTGGTATCTTAAAAACAGTAAAGCTGTTTCTCGGCGGTAACCCTTTATCCTCCTCCTCAACGCCCATGGCTATGGCCCAGGTGCATTACGAAGAAATGCTGTCCTACTACAGCAACCATCTCCATGCCCTCGAACTGCTGCGGCAACATCGCCCCTACATGGAAACTGTGCCCAGTGTGCGCCGTTCTGAAGAAAGTTTGATTACCATTCCCCTGCCGATCGTCCAGCTTCGTCGCGACCAGGGTGACTCCAGACGGACGGGCTACGAAAAGGTTTGCCTTCCCTGTGACATTGCTTTTCTGATGTGCGATCCAGAGTGGCAGGTGAAAACTGATGTCGAAGTGTTTGTCTTCATTCACCGTCTGGAAGAAGACTTTTCTAATCTATTGCAGCGCTGGCGGCAAACCCAGGTGTTACTCAGTCAGGGCTATAGCTGGGAGATGCCCCCCCAATATCAGCATATTTTTAGTGAAGGTGCAGACAAGAATTTGCCTCTGTTTGTCCTGTTTGAGCCAACCCCAGAGCGGATTAAACGGGGCATGGCGGGAGCGGGTTTGCCCTTTATCGTTACAGATCTCCCTCTGGAAACAGACACCAGGCTCGATTCACTCTCAATTGCTCCCATGGAATCATCGGAGTCTGAATACTAGTGCCAGCCAGGCGAATGCTTTTTCACCGGGGAGAAGGCAAGACAAACACCTCCCTGGCTTAGGGCTGGATTTCTCTTAACTGCATAATTGCCAATTGATACACCTGGTCATTCCCCTGGGTCTGGGCCAGTTCAGCAGCCCTTTGATAGTCAGGTAAGGCTGCCCGTCTCTCCTCTGCCTGAGCGCGTGCCAATCCTCGATGGTAGTAGGCCAGGGCTAAGTCAGGCTGCAGCCGAATCGCCTGGTCAAAGTCTGCGATCGCCCCCCGGTAGTCTTGCAAGCCGTAGCGAACAAAGCCTCGATTATTATAGACATCCGCATCCTCAGGGTTAAGCCGAATCGCCTGGTCAAAGTCAGCGATCGCCCCCCGGTAGTCCTGCAAGCCGTAGCGCATCGTTCCCCGATTGTTATAGGCATCGGCATCCCTGGGGTTGAGCCGGATCGCCTGGTCAAAGTCAGCCAGTGCGCCCCCATAGTCCTGTAATTTTCTCCGCGCTATCCCCCGATTGTAGTAAGCCAGGTCGAACTTGGGGTTGAGCCGAATCGCCTGGTCAAAGTCAGCGATCGCCCCCCGGTAGTCTTGCAATTCTCTCCGCACGCTGCCCCGATTGTTATAGGCATCAGCATCCTGGGGGTTGAGCCGAATTGCCTGGTCAAAGTCAGCCACTGCCCCCCGGTAGTCCTGCAAACCGTAGCGGGCCAGTCCCCGATTGTAGTAAGCCAGGTCAAGCTGGGGGTTAAGCCGAATTGCCTGGTTAAAGTCAGCCACTGCCCCCCGGTAGTCCTGCTGACGGTACTTTGCTATGGCTTGTAAGAAAAAATTATCCGCCGTGGGTTGGTTCGACAGCGGTGCGGCTACAGGGACTGGAAACCCTTTGAGGGCGGTTCTGCTGGCCAGACTCAGGAACGTGTTAATCGGAATCGCCAGGTTAAATCCTGTTTTCACAACCACATTGGGATTAGTGGTGGTCTGGGTGCCCGATCGTTCCGTATCTGCCTTGCCATGAATGCCAATCACCTCCCCCACCCCATTCAACACCGGCCCCCCACTCATCCCTGGCAGAGTGTTATTGGAATAGACCAGAGCATACCCGTCTGCCAAAGGGCGCTCTGCATTCGCGGTGATCTTGCCTTCAGTAAAAGTGAAAATACTTTGGGTGATCGCCGCAGTGGGAGCAGGAAACCCAGCCACATAAACCGTTGTCCCTCCAGGGGCCCGACGGGCATTACCCAGTTTAGCAATGGTGTAATTGGCTGGACTGGTAAATTCTAAGATGGCCAGGTCAACCCCTGGTAAAGGTTTGACTGTGTTGTAATTGAGCCTGGTGCGCTTACCGTCGGGGGTAATTAGCTCATACTCATCCGGGGTGGCCACCACATGCCTCGCTGTCAGCACCGTGAACCTGTTGCCCTCCCGCTTAATCATCACCCCCGAGCCAGGGTTTTGCCCATCAATCAGGACGGTGATCTGGCGGGCAATGGCATTGATCTGAGTCGCACTTAGAGCCGCCACAGGTTGGGTTTGGACCAGGGCAAGCACTGTTGCACCCAGGAGGGAGCAGGAGAGACTGGAGGGAACCTTCATGGCTGGAGTTGATCGAGCTGACTTTTGCGGATTTCCGCCTTCACAATCATGCAATGATGGACAAAAAAACTGCACCCAGTCCGGTGGAGTGCAGCTTAAACCTTGGCAAATTTAAGGCCAGAACAGATTAGTTCAGACCTTATCTGCCCTCTTCTTTCAGGAAACCGCTATAGGCTTCCATCCCGTGTTCACTAATGTCCAGACCCTTCATTTCCTCTTCTGGCGAGACGCGGATGCCCATGGTGGACTTGAGAATAATCCAGAGGATCGACGAGGTCACCACGGTGAATCCACCCACAGACAGAATACCGACTAACTGGGTGATCACTGAACCAAAACCACCGCCGTTGAACAAGCCTAGGGGGCCAGCATAGAGATAGCCTGGTAAGGGACTGACACCGGGAGCAGTACCATCGCCCATGGCAAACAGACCGACGGCAAAGGTTCCCCAAACCCCATTGATCAGGTGGACGGAGACGGCACCGACGGGATCGTCAATCTTCAATTTGTCAAAGAAGCCAACGGCAAAGACAACCAGAATCCCACCGATCGCACCAATCACCGCGGCATGCCAAACCAGGATGCTAGCACAGCCAGCGGTAACCGACACCAAACCAGCCAGGATACCGTTAATGATCATGGACAGGTCAGGTTTACCTAAAAACATCCAGGCAACGATCGTCGCAGCTATACCGCCAAAGGCACCACCCGTATTTGTGGTCAGAATGATATGGGTAATGATCTGACCATCACCAACGCCCATGTTGGAGCCAGGGTTAAAGCCAAACCAGCCTAGCCACAGAATTAAGCAACCCAGAGTGGCGATGCTCATATTGTGACCGGGCATTGCATTTGCACTTCCATCGGCATTGTAGCGACCCAGCCGGGGCCCCAGAAAAGCAGCACCCATAAGCGCGGCCCAACCGCCAACGGAGTGAACAACGGTAGAACCAGCAAAGTCGCGGAAGGTTGGAGTCATGGCCGCTAGCCAACCGCCCCCCCAGATCCAGTTACCGGGAATGGGGTAAATCAAACCCACCAGGATCAAGCTAAACACCAGAAAGTCCACAAATTTGATCCGCTCGGCCACTGCCCCAGAGACGATCGTGGCTGCTGTACCGGCGAACACAAGCTGGAAGAAAAACTTGGCTGCCAGGGGAATACCCGTCCAGTTGAGGGATTTGTAAGCTCCCTGATAGGCATCACCCAGAGCCGGGCTGTTATCTGCACCAGTCAGGAAGAAAAGACCTTCCGTCCCAAAGTAACCATTGCCGTTACCGAACATGAGGCCAAAGCCAATCGCCCAGAAGGCGATCGTGGAGAGGGCAAAGACAATCAGGTTCTTGGAGAGCACGTTAACCGCGTTCTTCTGCCGACACATCCCGGTTTCCAACATACAGAAACCAGCATTCATGAACATGACCAGGAAGCCCGTGATCGTGACCCACATGGTGTCGATGCCCACGGTCAGACCGGCGATTTTATCATCAACGGTTGGTTCAGGAGCAGCAACTGCAGCCACCCCCCAGGCCAGCAAAATAATCGCTGCCAGAGGAATACAGGCTTGCCAACTGGGAGATAAAAGCTGGGGCTTGAATTTAGACTTGAGGGAACTGAAATTCAGGGCAGGACTGAGCCTGAACTTCTTCTTGCGTTTCAACTTTAACTTGGACATTAGAGCAGAGATTCCTTACCTTAGAAGAGATAGCTTGGCTGCGTGAGGGAGGATGCACATTTCATCATTAAAATCGCTGGTGATCGGTTCATTACCGTCCAGAAATCGCCAAAACCGAAATTATTTTGACATAGATTATCCTGGGCCCAGTAATGCCAGCATTCAGGCCTAACATTGTCTTTAGATTCCAACAGGTCTGACTTAGGCAGTTCTGTATCACGTTATACATCTAGCCAGAGGATCGATAGCCTTCTTATTGGGATCAAAATAGATTTAATCCGAGGCTACTGCTCTACTTTCGGAGATACTGAAGAGAGATTGAAGCTCCGACCCGATAGACTGTGCTGGCAGATAGGTAATTGGAAGATGAGTGACGTTTGGGAAATGGATTTCTATTCCCGTCCCCTATTGGATGAAAATCAGAAGAAAATTTGGGAGCTCCTGGTCTGCGATCCCGATCGCCGCTTTGAGTATGTCCAGACCTGTTCGGGTTCCCAGGCCAATGCCCGCTGGTTACAGACAGAGTTAGCAACCGCCTTACCGCTGTGGAGGCAGGCTCTAGAGTTACCGGAAACGGCCATGCCGGAAAAAATTCGCTTTTTTCGGCGGCAGATGAACAGCATCATTACCCGATCCTGTACAGACTTAGGAATTCCGCCCCAACCCAGTCGGCGTACGTTCACCCTTTACCAGTGGTTAAAAGAGCGTTCCGAAAAAGTCTATCCCCAGCAGCCCGGTTTTCAACCCCTGGCGATGTCGCCCCTCGCCTTTGAAGCATCCCCCCCCCAACCTCTGCCAGATGCCCTCATGGGTCAAGGATGGACGTTTGCTAGCTTAGCCGCCAGTCAATTTGTAGCAGCGACCGAGTGGTCAATCACTTTTGGTGAAGTGTTTCCTCTCAGCCGTCTGGGTCTTAGCCCTGAGACGGTCGTACCGGGACTAATTATTTTCTCTTCACGGGCAAAGCCTTTGGCAGGTTGGATGTCCGGGCTAGAGTTAGCTTGCTTGACCCTGGAAACAGAGCCAGTCCCCCAGTTAATTTTAGAAACAGGGGTGAGCGATCGCTGGATTTTAGCTCGCTTGAGAACCCCTCAACTGCTAGAAGAAGGACGCAATTTTGAGCAGACCAAACGGCAGGCAGGACAGGTCCATTTTCTAGCCGTACAAACTAACCCTCAAAGCGAGGAGTTCGCTGGTTTTTGGGTATTGCAGGATGCCGATATGCCCTAACGTTTCGGAAGCGAGTAGGCACAACCAGCTCGATCTCCTACAGAAAAAGCCTCAGCTTGCCCCCCTCGTTTGACGAGTAGGTTTAACCCAGAGGATAAGCACTCTAGCAGAATCCTTAAACCAATTCGATGCCAGTGGCCCACTCCCCTATCCGCTTCGTGATAACGATAATACAGTTATTGCCAATTCCCACAAAAAAGTCTTGGGCCGTAACGCCAATTCACTCCACGCTATGGTCAAAAGGTCTAGGCTGATAAAAATAATTTGGCTTGATCACCACTTCTTCCCATTCCACATGAAAAGGCTTTGACAACGACCCGGAAAGTGGCGGTACGATCCAACTCCACCTCGCATCAATACGCCGCCCTGCCGCTGCCTCCTGCTCCACAAACTCCATAAAATCATTCGAAGCTGCGTGATGATCCACCATCTTGACACCATGCTGCTCAAATGAATGCAACACCGCTATATTCAGCTCAACCAGTGCCCGATCTTTCCATAAACTGCGATCTCGTCGCGTATCCAAGCCCATTTTCTCCGCAATTATCGGAAGCATGTTGTAGCGATAATCATCACTAAAATTCCTGGCCCCAATCTCCGTCCCCATATACCAGCCATTAAACGGTGCACAGGTATAACGAATCCCCCCACAGTCAAACAACATCTCTGACACTGCTGGCAAGGCATACCAGCGCAATTCAAAATCCCCAAACCATTTGTAATCCGGGTGGCTAATTGACACCTCCAGCACCAACTCTTTGGGAATCTCAAATAGTTTTGGCTCCCGATGTGGCAACTGAATAATCAACGGCAAAATATCAAAATGCGTCCGCTGGTCTGGAGTCCAACCTAGCTTCAACGCCGCCTGGGTAAGCGCCGAGTTGGCCGGATCCCCAATCCATGACCCATCCTCAAGCTGATAACCTGCATAGCGCAACAACTGTGGATTCCAGATGCGCGGCCCTGGCTCCCCCGGCTGTTGCGGATTAAACACCGTCATCACCGCCCGCAAGTTCCCACCATTCGTCGCCAGCTGGATATGCTCACACAACGCCTCAAATATCTCGTCTTCCGTTTGCAAGTACCTCATGTCACGCACCTGCAGTCCCTGCCAGAACAACCGACCAATACAACGTGCACTGTTACGCCACGACAGCTTCGCCCCAAAACTCAATTCATCATAAGTCTGCACATAAATCCCGCGCTGTTCAATTTCCTTTTCCACCTCGTTCCAACGCGCCTCAAACGCCTGTGGAACCCCCTTTTCATAGAAGAATTGCTTTAAAAAGGCCCGTGCTTCCTCTTTGACCGAAACTGGCTGATCCGCACGAATCTCGGGAACGGGTGGCTTATCCGCTGGCTTCGGTCCAGGGGGCACTGACGAGGGTACTGATAGGGCTGGCCGTCCCACTACCACCTCCGTCACCTCGACCTTCTTCACATCCGGCTTCGCTCCCTGCGGCGTGAACTCCTCAGTTCGAATTCGCTGCTGCACAACTCCCAAACTCGCCAGTAACTGCTGCAAATGACTCTGAAATCCCTGGGGCCCACAAATATAAAAAACCCCCTGCGGCATATCAGCTAATAACGCTTCTAATTCCTCTCGCCGAATATACCCCTGCTCCTGTGTCACCCGCCAGGTGAGTGAAATACCTTCATAGTCCGATGCCGCTTGCTGGAGCTCCTCAATATAAGCAAAATGGTTTCGCCGCGAACAGGAGTAATCAACATGCAAACGCTGCTTCCGTCCCTCGGCTATAATCGAGCGCACCATTGCCAGGGCTGGTGTCATCCCTATGCCACCCACCAGGCAAATCGCCGGTACAGCAAGATCCGGCTCGAGCACAAAATTCCCCTGGGGACTCGATACCCGGATGAATGCATTGTCATTAAGCTGGTCAAACAACCAACGTGAAAACAAGCCCCTCGGCTCCCGCTTGACCGTTATTTCGTAATAACTGGTTTCTCCACTGGGTGAACTTAAGGTATAAGGCCGCTGCACCCAGTTGTCGTCAATCCGGGTCTGCACCACAATATGCTGCCCCGGTAAGGCTGGCTTCAGTTCACCTACGTTCGGCTTCAAACGAAAACTTCTGACATCGTCATTTACCCGGATCACTGCCGTACATACTACCGGCGTCCAGTCTGGACGGCCTATCAACTCCTTAAGCCTCGGCATACAGGCCCCGCATACCGACCCTGCCCCCGTACGCTCACACAATTTCTCACAAGTGTCACAACCACTCTGGATGGACTTACGCAACGTCCCCCGTGTCACTTGCATACAGGCGCATATCACCTCAGTATCCTCAAAAAATTTCGCGTCCTCCTCAAGACGCAACATTCCCTTCTCCCGAAACACCTCCTCCTGCCACCTCTCTAACGGTGTCTCATCCAGTAGCATCCGGTGCGCTGCCCCTAGTTCACTCCAACTCCCCCAAACGGTCAGCCCCACCAGTTGGCCATTATGCACGGCTAACTCTCGCTCATCCCCTGTCTCTCCATCCCGATAATGAATCCTTCTCGCCTCTACCTCCCCATCTAAAACTACTGACATATTGTAAATTTCACGGCCAATCACCCGTGCTGCCACAAATCGCCGTCCACTCCACAAGTGATACATCGTCATTATTGAATCAAAACCCAGAAACATCCCTGCATGCTGGGTTGTAAAACCTCGTCCCGGTAACACATAGACGTTCTGTAAGGTCTGCATGTACTCCCGCAACTCTGGTGTTTTGTTATAAAGCTCCAGAAAACGCTCTCCATCAATACTTAAGACCTCCAGCGGTCCCTCCGCAATTACGGTTGCTGCCCGCGGTTGCTTCTTGATCAGGGCCAATTCGCCGAAACATTGCCCTTCGCCCAATCTCACCACCAGCCTCGGCCCGGCCTCCTCCTGCTTAAATACCCCGGCTGTTCCCGCAGTGATCACATAAAGACGATCGCCAACCTCGCCTTCCCTAAAAACAATATCTCCCGAAGCAAAACTCTCAGTGCGTGTCAACGCTTTTTGATCCAACTGTAAAGACCGGAATAGTGAGGACTGCCGCAGTAAATTCTGCCGCAACTGCTGGTCACCAACCTGTGTCAGCTTCTGCTTCAACGGACTATCCAAAGACAACACCCGCTGAAAAGCATCTTTACCAATCTTCAGCAACCTCGCCTGCGAAAATGCCCGAACATAAGCATTGCGCCGCTCAGATTGACCCACAAGCAACGCCTGCTCCCCAAAAAATTCCCTTTCCTCAAGACGTGCTAATACTACTTCTTGACCATCCTGTGCAAACGCAAACACCTGAACCGCTCCACTGATAATAATGTACAGTGCATCTCCCGGCTCACCCTGCCGCACGACTACTTCCCCCGGAGCAAACTCCAGTGTCTCCACCTCCGTGCAAAGACGCTCAAATTCCACCGCAGTCAAAGCATTAAAAAGATTGGTCGCCCGCAGTTGCTGCTCAATCAATGACATCAGCTAAACTCCTAGAAGTGCTGAAACTCGAAAATAAATGTAAATAAAAATCCTGAATTACTAAGATGATCTAGACTTCAAGCAATTAAACAAACTGATTTTGCAAGACTGATGGTATTTGTTTTTTCTAGAGTTGTCAAGGAAATATTGTCTAAATTATGATTAAATTATGATCAGAAATGTTGAATATTTTTACATCGCTTTGCATAATATATTATGAATCATTCACTACAAGACAAAAAGGTGGATAACGCAAGATCTGGTTAATTTTATGCACCTAAGTGAATTCTTAACTCTTATATACCTGAAGATATAGCAATCCTATTTGAGATCTAAATGGGGTAAAGGGGTGGAAACCCTTTTGTGGGGAAACCCCACACCCCCTTCTTCTCAACCTATTTAGGATTGCTATAGTCCCGTTTATCTAAGAGTTGATTGTTCTACATCCCTATTGTATTGGCCTCGACACAGCTTAATTAGCATAGAGAAAAGATTATCTTGCAAGATATTTATTGAAAGCTACAATAACACGTACGTTATGCTTTGCATACACAGGAATAGCCAACTAAAAACTAATGATTAAAAATTTCGTACTAAAAGAGTAATACAAAAGAGGTATCGAGCAATTGCAACCCGCTATTTGGAACTGCCGAGGTTATTAATTGTGCTTCATCAGTTGTAAATTCCGGGACGCAGTACCCAGGACAACCATGGGAAGAGGACAAACGCCACTCCGAAGATAATGAATGGGAATATGACTGAACTTTGACGACCCTACAAGCTCCCCTGAAAGATCTTGATCGCTGGCAATATGGCAACCCTTAAATAGCAACTCTAAAGGGGTTGAGCATCAGGGGGCGTGAGGTTCCACGCCTTGTATCTTAGGTGCAGAGGCATAGACCGTGGTGTCTTTGAGTCCAGCCACAAGCTGGTCAGGCAAGTTAGGGGCTGGCGATGCATAGTTATCCTAGAGCCAGGATTTAGCGAGATTCTGGGTATTGTAGGAGGCCGTTCTGTCTTAACGTGGTTCTTAGGGACAATCAAACCCCAACACGGATAAGCGGCAATCTATGGATCTGCATGAGCGGCAACAGGAATTACTGGCAGAAGAACTGCTTGATTTGGCAGCTAAAGCCGGGGCAACCGCAGCAGAAGTCTTTCAATCCTGGTCCCAGGGCAGCCCAGTCTTTTTTGAAGCCAATCGGCTCAAACAGTTGGAAAGCACTCAATCAGAAGGAACAGCTCTGCGGTTGTGGCGATCGGGACGACCCGGACTAGCGGTAGCCTATGGTTCCGTTGACCCCCAACGCTTAGTGGATCGGGCCATCGCCCTCAGCCATCTCAATCCCCCTGAGGTGATCGAATTGAGTCCACCGATCCAGGAGAATTACCCGGATGTGGGTACAGTGGTCACCGTTACCCAACTGGTGGACTGGGGACAGCAGGCGATCGCCCAGGTGCGGGACACCTACCCAGAAGTGCTCTGTACTGGCGAATGGGACTGCGAAGTGGAAACCACCCGGCTGATCACCTCCCAGGGCTTATCCTGTGGCTACACTGACACCACCCTGAGTTGCTCCTTAACGGCAGAATGGATTCGGGGCGAAGATTTTCTCAGCGTCACTGAGGGTCAGGTGCAGCGGGACAGCCTCAACTCCCTGGAGCTAGTTGAGCAAATGCAGCAACGCTTAGATTGGAGCCAGCGCAATGTCACTTCCCCCCGTGCCCAGGTGCCAATTCTGTTCACCGCTAAGGCTGCAGATATGCTCTGGAGTACCCTGCAGGCTGCCTTGAATGGTAAGCGCGTCCTGGAAGGAGCCTCTCCCTGGAGTGAACGGCTGGGGCAACAGGTCACTAGTAAATTGTTAACCCTGGGGCAAAACCCCACCGCTGGGCCCTACAGCTGCCCCTTTGACGATGAGGGCACCCCCACCCAACCTCTGGACTTTATTCGCGAAGGAATTCTGCAACTGTTTTTCACCGATCGTTCCACCGCCCGCTGGTTAGGAGGCAGAAGCACCGGAAATGGGTTCCGACCCGGACTGGGCAGTTATCCGACCCCAGGCTTGTTTAACTTAGTCATTGCACCGGGAGAACGATCGCTACCAGACTTGATTCATTCTTTGCAGGAAGGTCTGATCGTGGATCAAATGCTGGGAGGGGGGGGTGGCATTTCAGGGGACTTTTCGATCAATGTCGATCTAGGGTATCGGGTGCAGCGGGGTAAGGTGATCGGCCGGGTCAAAGACACCATGGTCTCGGGCAATATTTACACTGCAGTCAAAAATTTAGTGGAATTGGGCGCAGATGCCAGCTGGAATCATTTTTACTTTACGCCCTCAGTGATTGTCGAAGGTTTATCCGTAACAGGTAAACATTGAGCGTTAAAATTAAAAACTGAATGCTCCTTTGCCTCTCATTTATAAATTTTTGGAAGTCAAACAATGGATATTAATTGCGCCGAAGCCTGTGTAAATGGATGTGTCTTGGGTGACCAGTGCCCCCACTTACCATACCGGGAAGCAGCGTCTAAATTTATTCAAGATACTCCGATTGATAAAATTTTAGAAATTGCCAAAGACAGTGAGCAAGAACGGTTTGCCAAATTCCTAGAGCGTGCCAGCTCTTTGCCCTCGCAACTAGAATAAATGGGTCACCCGCCACTCCATGCCACCCAACCATGAACGAACTCTACACCCGAGCAACGGCAGCCGCAGAGTTCCTCCGCCAGTACCAGATCCTGCCGGACATCTGGGTGATTTTGGGTTCCGGTTTGGGATCTTTTGCTTCTACCTTAAAGAAATCTCTGGCGATTCCCTACGCCGACATTCCTCATTTTCCCAGACCTACGGTGACGGGCCATGGGGGAAAACTGATCCTGGGACAGTGTGGAGAAATTGCAGTCGGGGTGATGCAGGGGCGCTGTCATTACTATGAGGGCTACTCCCTGGAACAGGTCACCTTTCCCATCCGGGTTGCCGGACTGTTAGGGGTGCAGCGGCTAGTGATTACCAATGCAGCGGGAGGGTTGAATCCCGATTTTGTGCCTGGGGATTTGATGTTAATCACGGACCACATTAATCTGCTGGGGATGAACCCCTTGCAAGGACAACATGAAGCCCGGTTTGGCGATCGTTTTCTTGACCTGAGCCAGGCCTACCAGGCCACTTACCGGGAACTGGCCCTGAAAGCCGCTGCCGAGATGAATTTGACCCTGCGCCAGGGGGTCTATGTTGCGCTGCCTGGTCCCAGTTTTGAAACCCCCGCTGAAGTGCGAATGCTGCGGGCCCTGGGGGGAGATGCGGTGGGCATGTCTACGGTACCAGAAGTGATTGTGGGGCGGCAGATGGGAGTGCAGATCCTGGGCATTTCCTGTATTACCAATCTGGCGGCGGGGATCGGCAGTGAGCCGGTCAATCACAGGGAAGTTCTGGAAGTGGGAGAACAGGTCAGCCAGCATTTTTGTGAGTTGCTCCAGCGCACCCTCCCCCGGCTCTGTCTGGTTTAAGGCTGTCCATCCTGTGAATCCCCCTCGCTGCTACATCTACCTGCACGGGTTTGCCTCTGGACCATCCTCCGCTAAAGCCGTTTACCTGCGGGATCGCTTTGCTGCTCTCCACCTTTGCCTCTGTTGTCCCGATCTGAATCAGGCGGATTTTTATCACCTCACCCTCAGCCGCCAAATTCAACAGGTGGAGACCCTCTTCCCCCCGGCTGCGGTTCCGGTCACGCTGATTGGCTCCAGTTTGGGAGGATTAACCGCCGCCTGGATCGCTCAACGCCAACCTCAAGTCGATCGCCTGGTGCTCCTCGCCCCTGCCTTTCAATTCCGAGAACACTGGCTGGAAAAATTAGACCCAGAGTTGGTCCAGACCTGGCAACAGCAGGGAGAGTGGGGGATTTATCACTATGCAGAACAACGATCGCTACCCCTCAGTTATGACTTTGTCCGCGACCTGGAACAGTATGACGATCGGCAGCTCCAGCGTTCCCTCCCCACACTCATCCTCCACGGCAAGCAGGACGAGGTCATTCCCCTGCAATCCAGCCGAGATTATGCTGCTACCCGTGCCTGGGTAAGATTGATCGAACTGGACAGTGACCACGGGCTGTTCAATGCCAAAACTGAGATCTGGAAAGCAATTCAGGACTTTTTTGGGTTGAGCGGTTCAGGTTGGAGTGGATCAACTACTTAACGGCAGTAAGGCGTAACATCTTCACCACACTCATCTGCCAGAAAAGAAAGGGCACGAAAGCGCAGTAGCATTAAGTCCTCATAGAACGGGTTGAGCTTGCAGAGGGGGGGAATATGCCAGTGCCAGGCCCCAATCTGAATATCTCGCTCAAAGGGACATTGAGCCGGAATCAGCTTGCATAACCATCTGGCCGATCGGGGCCGGTGAACTTCTCGGGAAGACAGCCAGCGGTGTAAAGGCTGCAACCAATGATGTTTTAATTTGACGGATTCTGATTCAGTTACAGCACAGGGATGGAGATCAAAACCAAGGGAAGGATTAGAGCTAATCATGACAGAATCTTCACAAAAAAGTGACAGTGGAGTTCTCGACTCTAGGGATAGAGCATACTGTCAAGCTCAGGGGGCCGAGAGTAGCTTGAAGAGTGAGTTTTTGTCCCCGCTAGCTGGTCGCAAACCAGTTCTTTACTGCTTAAAAGTTTTAACAACTGGGGCGGGGATCTGCTAGTTAAACAGACTACCTAGATAACTTGGGGGTTCCTGTCTCCAACTACCATCAACCCGCTCAGGAGGATGGCAAACCCGCAGATTTTAGGGTTGGACACATAAGGATTGGAAGAATTGACCAATGGGTTTCGAGGGGTTGGGGTGAATTAGACTTCACAGTGTAAAAACTTAAGATGCGTTGCCCCGTTAAACTGTAGTCCTAACTACATCGCAGCGAATAAATAAATCCCTGATTTTTCTAAACGTAACCCAGAAAAATTGCTGCACAAAAGGGCATGAAGTTAAAGGATAGATGGCAATTTCAGCCGTAAGATTAAGCTATTCAGTTTCAACTCCTATTCTAAGCCTTAAGACAGATCTTTCCCAACTTTTATGACTTCTTTATCATGGCGATCGCAACTGGCACGGGCCTTGCATCGTAATCGATCTCTGGCAGATTCCCGTTACTTGCAACTGGCTACAGTAGGAGAAAATGGTCGTCCAGCTAACCGTACCCTGGTGTTCCGCGGCTTTTTAGATCAGACGGATTGGCTACAGTTTGCCACCGATGCCCGCAGTGCCAAAGTTGAGCAGATCGAAGATTGCCCCTGGGGAGAAATTTGCTGGTACTTTGGCAAAACTCGGGAGCAGTTTCGCATTAGTGGTAGCCTTCAGGTGATTGGGCCGGAGGATCAGCAACCCTATCTTCAGCAGGCCCGCACTCAACTCTGGCAAAATTTATCTGATCCGGCCCGGTTGCAATTTAGTTGGCCCGCTCCCGCCGCTCCTCGCAGTACCACCACAGCGTTTGCGCCTCCCACACCCGATCGCCATACTCCCTTACCCCAGTTCTGTCTGCTTCTGTTCGACCCCCACCAGGTAGATCATCTGGAATTACGAGGCGACCCTCAGAACCGCTGGCTTTACTGCCGAAACTCCACTGGCACCTGGGAGAGCCGCGCCGTTAATCCTTGAGGAGTTGTTTTCTGATCACTAAACAATTTCTTTGATCGGCGGTGCGAATATAGCGGAGATCATCAGCAATGGTTTGCAGCAACTTCAGTCCCCGTCCGCCCTCTTGCTCAGCATCAATTTTTTCTGGCAAAGCGGCTAACTTGAGGTGTAAATCAAAGGGGTGGCCACAATCCCAAATCCGCAATTCCAGCCAGTCTGAGGTCAGAATTGCTTCCAGGTCGATCGGAGTTTCCACCGATCGCTGCCCGTGGGCGTGACGCACCGCATTGGTGAATCCTTCTGCTAAAGCGAGCTGGCATTCCAACCAGAACTGCGGGTTAATCTGGCTATGCTCCAACTGTTCAAACCAGATGAGCACCCCGCTGAGGGCATTTAAATCCGTAGATGTTTGCAAATGGCTTCTTTGCTCCACGGCAACAGTAACCCATGTTTAGCTAAAGGGCGGATCGCAAGCCGGGCTAGAGGAGAGTACGATAGTGGATCACAGAATCAACAGGTAGCAATCCTCAAAATTCTACAAAAAATTGCACCATTACTATTCAAGTCAACCCCCTTAGGGCGGATATGTCATTCTGCAAGCCCTAAGGTCAAGATTAAGGGGAAAATGGAAGGGAGTGCAGCAACGACAAATTTCTGCCTCTGACTCGATCTTATAAAATCTGGCAAAATCAAACGATGGCAAAGGTTGCGGTCATCTACTCCGATCAATTTCTACTCCATCAAACCGGCCCCTATCACCCGGAGCGACCAGAGCGATTAAAGGCCATTGTCCAAACCCTGCAGGCTGCTCCTTGGGCAGAACACTTGCACTGGCGATCGCCAACCCCAATCACGGTACGAGATCCCCGGCCGCTAATTCAGCAAGTTCACCAACTGGAGTATTTGCAAATGGTGCAACGGCTAGCCGACCAGGGGGGTGGGGCACTCGATCCCGATACGATAGTTTCTCCAGATAGCTATGAAGTGGCCCTACTGGCCGTGAATGCCTGGCTGGATGGGGTCGATCAGGTGCTGACCACCGCCGAACCTGCGTTTGTCCTGGCCCGACCCCCAGGTCACCATGCCCTCCGCTCTCGGGGAATGGGATTTTGTTTATTTGGCAATGCCGCGATCGCCGCCCACTATGCACTCCGGCAAACAGGAATTCATCGGGTCGCCATTCTGGATTGGGATGTCCACCACGGCAATGGCACCCAGGCTTTAGTCGAATCCCATCCCCAGATTGCCTACTGTTCTCTCCACCAGGCCCCCTACTATCCCTATACCGGAGAAGCAAGTGAACGGGGGGGCTTTGACAATGTTTTGAATCTGCCCCTGCCCGCTGGGAGTAGCCGTCAAGACTATGAACCCCAGTTTCAGCACCAGGTTGTTCCTTTTCTGGAGCAATTTAGACCAGATTTACTCATTATCAGTGCGGGCTACGATGCCAATCGGGACGATCCTCTCTCCAGCATGGCCCTCTTGCCCGAGGACTATGGATTTTTTACCGATTGTTGTCTCAGCCTCACTCGTCGGGTGGTGTTTGGACTGGAAGGAGGCTATGACCTGAACAGCCTGGCCCAATCGGTGGCGGCCACTCTGGAACGTTGTTTGTAGGGCCGCTTCTGTGCTAAAAATCCAGAGGCTTACCTTCACAGAGTTACAAACCTGGATTGGCTAAAACCTCTCGTTCTCTCACCAGCATCGCCACGATCGTGGCCATTGCCACCCTGCTGAGTAAATTAGCGGGTCTAGTGCGCCAACAAGCGATCGCCGCAGCCTTTGGGGTGGGAGCCGCCATTGGAGCTTATAACTTTGCCTACGTCATCCCTGGCTTTCTGTTAATCCTTCTAGGAGGCATTAATGGCCCGTTCCACAGTGCGGTGGTGAGTGTGTTGGCCAAACGGGAGCGGCAGGAAGTGGCCCCCATTGTCGAAACCATTACCACCCTGGTGGGGGGACTGCTGCTGTTGCTAACCCTGGCTCTGATTCTTTTTGCTGATCCCCTCATGCATGTGGTAGCTCCCGGTCTCTACATTACTCAGGCCCAGGCTCAGGCCCAGGGAATTACCCCAGCCGAGTGGCAAGAACTTCTGCAGACCAGAGCGATCGCGGTGCAGCAATTTCGGATCATGGCCCCCATGGCCCTGCTGGCCGGTCTGATTGGGATTGGCTTTGGCACCCTCAATGCCGCCGATCAATACTGGCTGCCCTCCATCAGCCCTCTATTTTCCAGTGCCACACTTTTAATCGGTTTGGCCGGGTTAGCGCTCTACCTGGGAGAAAAAATTACTGAACCCCGCTATGCCCTCTTAGGTGGGTTAGTGCTGGCCTGGGGCACCTTAGCCGGAGCCATTCTGCAGTGGTTAGTTCAACTGCCTGTGCAATGGAAGTCTGGACTGGGAGGATTACGGCTGAGAGTTGATTTCCGTCGCCCTGAAGTTAAAGAAGTGATCAGAGTGATGGGGCCAGCCACCTTCTCCTCCGGCATGATGCAGATTAATGTCTGGACAGACTTGTTCTTTGCTTCCTTTATTCCCCAGGCAGCCGCAGCGGTTTCGGCCCTGGGCTATGCCAATTTACTGGTCACCACCCCCCTGGGGATTTTCTCCAACATGATTCTGGTGCCACTGCTGCCTGTTTTTTCTCGCCTGTCCGATCCAGCCGACTGGCCGCAGTTAAAAGAACGGATTCGTCAGGGGTTGATGATTACCGGGATCGCCATGTTACCCCTGGGGGCCATTCTGATCGCTCTGGCCGTGCCGATCGTCCGGGTGGTGTATCAACGCTATGCCTTTGATCAAGCTGCTACCCAACTGACCGCCTCTGTGATGGTGGCCTATAGCATCGGCATGTTTGTCTATCTCGGCCGGGATGTGCTGGTGCGGGTTTTTTATGCTTTAGGAGATGGGGATACGCCCTTCCGAATCAGTCTGATCAACATTTTCCTCAATGCCCTGATGGACTATTTGCTGATTAAACCCTTTGGGGCACCGGGACTCGTCCTCTCCACCGTCACTGTTAACCTCTTTTCCATGGTGATGTTGACCTGGATGTTGCACCGCAAGCTGGGGGGACTCCCGCTCCTGGCCTGGACGTTCCCAATTCTGGGGTTGATCGGCAGTAGCCTGGTGGGTGGTGTTGCCAGTTGGGGAACCTTCTGGGGCGGACAACAGCTCTGGCCCACTCAAAACGTACTGGTGGAATTGTTCCAAATTAGTGTGGCAGTGACGGTCGGCATTGCCATTTTTGCTCTGCTGATCGTTCCCCTCAAACTACCGGAAGTCAATTTCTTTGTTGAGCGTGTACGCCAAAAACTGCCCTTTCGTTCCTAACCCTGATGGCAATCGGGCTCTCAGTGGTCTTCCTGATCCAAGCTTGATGAGACTTCAAAGTACTTTCAGCTTTCTAGCCCCAAGAGGATCAATGTTCCCTCAAGACGATGGCTCAAGCTTCAGGTGCTGGGTAATGGCTGTAACGATCGCCGCTACGGAATTTTCTGCCTCCACCACCACTGCATCCTGGGGTTCTTCCAACGTGGCTAACTGACTGGCTAGCAGATCGGCTGCCATAAAATGGCCCTGACGTTGTTGCAGTCGCATGCGAATTAAATCTGGATCAGCCCGCAGATAGACCCACTCCACGGGCACCTGCCCCTGAATCATTTCCCGATACCTTTGTTTCAGCGCAGAGCAGGCCAGCACCACATTGTCTCCCGCCGCCTGCCATTCCAGCACCGCCTGATGCAGGGCCACTAACCAGGGCTGTCGATCGCGATCGGTTAAAGGAATCCCCGCCCGCATTTGTGCGATCGCCTGGGGGGAATGAAAGGAATCCGCATCCACAAAAGTCCAGCCCAGCCTAGCCGCCAGTTTTTGACCAATCAGGCTTTTACCCACCCCCGATACACCCATGACCACGATAATCACGCAGCTTTCCTTGCCTTTTTAGTCCGCAGTGCTTCCAACTGAGGGCGAATCAGGTTAAAGGTTTCCTGCCCCTGCTCCAGATATAACTCAGCCGCTTTAGCTAAATCTCTGGCTGCATCATCATCCTGACCGAGATTGGCAGAGGCCAGACCGCGATTGTGATAGGCTTCCGCAAAATTGGGTTGGGACTGCACCGCCTGACTGTACTTTTCGATCGCCCAGCGAAATCGCTTCGCCTCAAACGCCTGATTTCCTTTCTCAAAGGCGAGTATAGCGGCGGCCACCTCTGAGTCTGGGGACGGATCTGCTGCACCCTCTGTTGGAGACGCTGCTGGAAGACTGCCCTGGGAATCGCTCTGTTCAGAGGTTGGACTGGGTGTTACACCGGGAAGGCTGACGGGTTGGGCAAAGAGGGGATTGGGATTAGAGCCACGATAGGCCCGCACCAGGGTCACCAGACCCACGCCAGCAACGATCGTCATCACCCCTAACCAGATGAGAAAATTGTCAGTATCCATAAATAAAAATTGAAATCGTTAAGATTAAGTCTGAGCCACCTGATCTTAAAAGCTGCTTCACTGGAATGATCCTTGCTGGGCTAAAGCCTCTTCGTCTGCTTCGTCTGCCTTTGCTGGCCCTCCTCCTGGGTCTATTATCTCTGCTAGGGATTTCTTTTCCCGCTAGAGCCAGTTTAGCCCCCCCTGCAAGCTGGTCGGTGGGATGGTTGCCGATCGCTCAAACCGTGGTCGAACTACACGCGAGTACCTACTCAGATAGTGCCTTTCATAGCCCCGATGGCATTGGCAAATTTTACATGGGTCGGGAAATTGCTGAAGTGATGGGGCACCAGGGGGCGGGTTGGTTAGAGCGTTCCAGCCGTGAGTCCGAAGAGCAACCCCAACGCTTAGTTCATGCTCTCAATCTACAACCTGACGCTGTTGTGGCGGATATTGGGGCCGGAACGGGTTACCTCAGCTTTAAAATCAGCTCTGAGGTGCCAGAGGGAAAAGTTTTAGCCGTTGACATCCAGCCGGAAATGCTAGCCATCATTGAACAGGTCAAACAGGCCAGACAAGTCACCAACGTGTTCACGGTGCAGGGTAGCCCGCTTGACCCCCATCTCCCCCCCCAGAGTATCGACCTGGCCCTGATGGTGGATGCCTACCATGAATTTACCTATCCCCGCGAAATGATGCAGGCGATCGTCACTGCCCTGAAACCGAACGGTCGGGTGGTGCTGGCCGAATATCAGGGGGAAAATCCCTTTGTGTTTATCAAACCCCTGCACAAAATGACCCAGGATCAGGTGCGCCGGGAAATGGAAGCCGTGGGGTTAAGTTGGCAAGACACTAAAAATATGCTGCCCCAGCAACACCTGATGATTTTCCAGAAAGCCATTTTCTAAGCGCCCCCCATCCAAATTTGTAGATCCTGAACAGAAGACTTATGCCATTGCCCCCCTCCAGTTACCAGCCCCTTGCCCCCGACCTGACCATCTGTCGCCTGCTGAATGGGATGTGGCAGGTCTCCGGCTATCACGGTTCGATCCATCCCCAACGGGCGATCGCCGCGATGTTTGACTATCTGGACGCCGGTTACACCACCTGGGATCTGGCAGATCACTACGGTCCGGCGGAAGACTTTATCGGCGAATGGCGACGGCAATTGGTAGCCCAACGGGGAGAGGCAGCTTTAGCCCAAACCCAGGCATTGACCAAGTGGGTGCCCCGTCCCATGAAAATGACTCGCCAACTGGTAGAGGAAAACATTAATATTTCCCGGCGACGGATGGGCATGGACTGTCTGGACTTACTTCAATTTCACTGGTGGGACTACCGCAATCCCGCCTACCTGGATGCCCTCCAACACCTGGCCGACCTGCAGGCAGAAGGCAAAATTCGCCATTTAGCCCTGACTAATTTTGATACCGAACATCTGGAAATTATTCTCAACCACGGCATTAAGATTGTCTCCAACCAGGTGCAGTTTTCCCTCATCGATCGCCGTCCCGAGGCCAAAATGATTCCCTTCTGCCAACAACACGGCATTCAACTGCTCACCTATGGCACCCTCTGTGGTGGATTTTTAGCAGAGCAATACCTGGGTCAACCAGAACCCCGCCGCCTGGAAACAGTTAGCCAGAAGAAATATAAAAATATGATCGATGCCTGGGGGGGATGGTCCTTGCTTCAGCGCCTCCTGCAAACCCTGCAGCCGATCGCCCACAAACACCAGGCCAGTATCGCCAATGTTGCCGTCCGTTTTATTCTGGATCGACCGATGGTGGCCGGCGTGATTATTGGAGCGCGGTTGGGCATTTCTCAACATCTAGAAGACAATAGCCACGTCTTTAACCTGCAACTGGACAGCGAAGATTTAGCCCAGCTTGAAGCGATCAGCCAGCAGTCCCGTAATCTGATGCAGATCATTGGCGATTGTGGGGATGAATACCGCTAGCGGCGAGCCCCGCGATCAAAAATGTCCATACCAGGTTAAGCCGATCACTTTGCCGTTTCCTTGCCCGTGGGATAATTGACCCAGCCACCACCGGGGAGGAGCACTATGATCAAATCCGTTGCTGACGCGATCGCCCGAGCAGATTATTTAGCCGCAGCCCAGTTACTCCAAACCCTGCCCGCCCACGATCCCTGGGTAATGCTCTATACGGCGCAAGTGCGGGAACGGTCGGAGGAATTTGAACAGGCGGAAAACCTTTATCGACAGTTACTCAAAACCGATTATGGCCCCAAAATTGCCACTGAAGCGCGACGGGGTTTACAGCGACTGTCCAAGCAACACAAGCCTGCCCCCACGCTAGTTGCTGTCGCCTCTGCCCCGCCCCCCCAGCCTGGCACCGGCCCTGCTCCCACCCTATCTGCTCCAGATAGCAATGCCACGAGTGTGTTGATCCTGGAGCCCCTGCCGAATGCAGCTAAGCCGGAAGCAGCCCGCAAATTTGCCCAGGTAATGAACATCGAAACCTATGCCGCCCGCCTCTTCCTGCCCAGCCGGGGTTGGCGATTTTATCGGGCCGGACGATGGAGCGAAATAGCCCATTACGGTCAGCAACTCTCTGCTCAGGGAATTCCGGTGTGCTGGCTTCCCCTGGAGGCACTGCAGCAAGTTCAGGTCCTGGAGGTCAGCCATTTCCAGTCCGTTACGCCTGAGGGGGCAACCGTTTGGGTGGAACAGGGTCAGGCCCAGCCCTTTTCCTGCAAATTTGCCTGGGCAGAAGTCACACAGCGGGTCTCAGGTTTACTGCCTATTTTTGAGCAGGTGGTGGCACGGGACAAGCAGGGCAAGTTTCAGCGCAAGGAAGAAATTCAAGATCATGCTCAGATCTGTGATCTACAGCTGCCTGGGCGCAATACGATCCTACGGCTGTATCGAGGCATCTATCAATTTAACCAGGGCATTAGTCTGTCCACCCCTAAGTCCCCCCAAACCCTTCCTGAGGAAACCTCCTGGGCCAACTGGAAGCACCTGGAAGCCTTCCTGGACTATTATTTACCCACTGTTCCTCACTGGAGAGATTTCACCCTTTTCGCTGAAACGATCGTTGACCAAACCGACCTGCTCAGCCCGATTCCAGCCCATATTGATCTATTCCGCCGGGAAGAAAGTAGCTGGGATTCGGCCTTTCATTTGTATAGTGGGCTGATTTTCTGGAAAAATCTGAACTAGTTACGCTATACTTGTAGATCCTGGTGGTTATAACGCGGGGTAGAGCAGTCTGGTAGCTCGTCGGGCTCATAACCCGAAGGTCCACGGTTCAAATCCGTGCCCCGCCACCACCTAAAAGTTCAATAGTGTCCGTTAAAGTCCTTCAAGCCCTCTCCAGCAGAGGGTTTTGGCTTATTTAGTGTCCGATATTGTTCATTATTGCTGAGATCACCCCCCGAACTGCTGGCAGTAAGTAGGGCTTGCTGAAAAAGTGTTTTAGGAGTGCTGGGGAAGCCGTGGTTGAATCTGAAGATCCGCCATCATTCCCCCAACCTTCCCAGCGCCGGGAAAAAGCTAAGTCGAACCCGTTTGATGTCTTTGGGGTTGTAAAAATTGAGATCCCGTGTTCCTT
>ERZ1066117.176-NODE-176-length-64819-cov-13.462773_pt1 | contig 64819 bp, 51 predicted proteins | sample MGYA00382764_ERZ1066117 | MGnify/ENA primary metagenome ERZ1066117 (study PRJEB33369, sample SAMEA5778347) | biofilm metagenome | biome: Industrial cooling water; feature: Water cooling tower basin; material: Biofilm | place: United Arab Emirates | collected...
GCCGATGGCGATCAGCGGGTGACGTTCGGCCGCATCAGGGTCGTGGAACTTCCGGAAACGACGGTAGCACCAACAACCAAGGGATCAGTTTCCGGCCGCTCTTCAGGCCTGCCCCTCGGCCTGCTTGGCGCTCGGCCCTCGATCGTCGGTCTTGCCCTTGCGCGACTTCGGAGCGGGCAGCGCCCCATCGTCGTCGTCGTCGTGGTCGTCGAGCGTCAGATCGCCGACGTCCTCGCCGGACACCTTCTTGCGCATCAAGCGGCCGACCTTGAACTTGACGATGCGCTTGGCGGGCACCGGCACCTTCTCGAGCGTGCGCGGATTCTGCGCAAGACGAGCCGCACGCTCGCGCGACTCGAACACCCCGAACTCGCGGAACTCGAGACGGTTCCCCTCCGAGAGTTCGTCGATGATCGCGTTCAGGAAGTGCTGGATGACCTCCTTGGCTACGACCTTGGTGACCCCGGTCTTGTCGGCGATGCGATGGACCAGTTCTTTCTTGGTTACGGTCTTCACGCGGCTCCTCCTTGCTGAGAGCACCCTGCCCTACCTCCATGCAGTGTGCACATCTCAGCTCACAGACTACCGTTAGGCTCAGGTGTCGACAAGCATCCACAACCTGCACAGCCGGCGGCGCAGCAGTTCGAGCTGGCCGGCGTGGGCCAACCACCTGCCAGACGATGCGTCGCTCGGGCTGCGCACCCAGGGGCGCGTCGTCACGGACCACCGCTCTTCCTGGGTGCGTCGGCTGCAGAGCGCCATCGGCGATGTGTACGTAAAGACCTATCGATACGATGGTTGGATCCATCACCTCCGGAGCTTGGGACGGCGAACGGCCCCCTGGTGCGAAGGCCGTGCGACCCGCGAGTTCGACGCCTTGTGCTGGCTTCGCGACCACGGCTTCGCGGCCCCCGAGCCCCTGCTCGTGTTGGAGCAGCGACGCCTCGGTTTCCTGCGCCAGGCCACGCTGGTGACGGTCGCCGACCCCGGGATCGATGCCGCGGCACTGCTCCCGACCCTCGACGCAACCGACCTGCACGCCGCAGTCGCGGCGATCCGGCAGTTCGTTCAGGGTCTGCATGCCGCGGGATTTCGCGACGGCAACCTCGACCTCCGCAACCTCCTGCTGCGGCGCACCCCCCAGGGCTTCGGCGTCGCCAAGGTCGACTCACCGCGCTACCGCATCCGACCACCAGGTCACCAGGTCGACCGATGGGTGCGGGCGGACTGGCGACGACTGGAGCCCCAACTCGCCGCGGCCAGCGCAGCCCTGGAAGGCCACTTCGCCCCCTGACCCGAATCGGCCCAGGTCAGGAGTCGGGCCAGGACAGCGCCCGGGCGTCCTGGCTGTCGCCACGAGGCGCCGACGCCGGCCCGAGCAGCTCGGCGATGCGAGCCAGGCGGAACGGCACGCCGAGCGTGCGCTCGAACTGTTCGTGCCCTTCGGCCGCAGTCGCCGTCGCCAGGAACCACTCGAAGGCGAGGCGCGCCCGCGGCCAGAACCGCCGGCGCGCAGCGTCGTCTTGCGGCACGACCTCGTAGTAGAGCAGACCGATGTTCAACGCCGCGCGCGACGTGCTCGGCGCCGCCTGCAGCACCGACAGGTAGATGTCGATCGCTTCGCGATGGCGCCCCGCGCTCCAGAAGGCCGCAGCGCGGTCCATGCGCACCGACACCGACCCCGGCATGGCCCGCTCCAACCGGTCGATCCACGGCGACGCCTCCTCGACGCGACCGAATCGATAGAGCAGCAGCGTGACGAACTCCTTCACCGCCACCAGGTCGTCAGGCCGGGCCTGCAGGTAGGCACGGTACTGGGTGGCCGCTTCCGCATCGCGGCCGAGTTCGGCGAGGACCTGTGCTCGCTCCAGTTTGGCCTCGTGCAGTTCGGGATCGTTGACCGCCGCTGCCGCGAGCATGTCGAGCGCCGGCAACAACCGCCCCTGCAACCGCGTCACCCGACCGCGCGAGAGGTGGGCCCAGGCGAACGAAGGGTCGCGCTTCAGCAGCGCCTCCAGTGCGTTGCACTGCGCGTAGGGCGTGTCGGCCAGCCGAGCCTTCAGGTAGGCCGGCACCGGCGACGGCCGTTCGGGGGTGGACAGGTAGGTCGTGACCATCGCCCGCTCGACCTCGCCGCCGAGTCGGCGCGCACAATCCTGGTAGGTGACGTGGCCACGCACGAAGTCCGGACAGGCCTTCACGCAGGCGATCAGGTCCGGCAAGGCGCCGGCATCGTCGCCCTTGGCCAACGCCAGGTTCGCCCGCTCCCAGGCCTCGCGTGCCGCCGGATCGGCGCACAGGCCGTAGAGGGTCGGATCCGCGGCATCGAGCCGGCGCTGCGGCACCTGGCTGCAGCCGCTGGCCCACAGCAGGCCGGCCAGCGGCAACGCGGCCACGACCGCCCGGGAACTGCCGCGCGCACGCTTCATGGCGCCGCCGGAACGTCGTCGGGGATGCAGAACCGCCGCAGGTCGCGCGGTTTGCCCTTGCCGTCCTGCACGAGCGCGTAGTCGCCGGTCGTGGTCGCCCGCAGGGTCAACTCGCGTCGGCCCTCGAACACCCGCACCCGCAACTGGTTGACGACGCGGAAGCTCGTGCCGCGACCAGGGCGCCAGCCTTGCTCGCCTGCCAGCATCTTCTCGCCGACGATGGTCTGGAAGGCGCCTTCGGGCACACCGCTGCGATTGGTCCAGACCAGGTCGACGTAGCCATCGCCGACCTCGCGCCGGAAGTCGTGCAGCCTGGCGTCGACGGCCGGACGCGTGACGTTCGCGTCGAAGTTCCCGGTCAATTCGACCAGCAGCTGGTCGCAGCCGACCGAGCGATCTGCAAGGAACGGCATCAGCAGCCGCCGCTCGGCCTGGGCCTGCTGCTCGGGCGTCGCGGGCGTCGTGCCACACGCCGCCAGCAGCAACGACAGCGCGCCCAACCGCCAAGGAACCGAGCGCACCGCCGCGCTCCCCGTCGTCGCCGATTCGTTCATGTGGTCACCTCGCCATGCCGCACCCGCCGAGCTCGCGCACAGCACGCCGTCGGTATACGGACCTCGTGCCGCGAACGAAAGCGCGCGCAGCGGCCGAGCCGCGAACGACGCTGAGCGCGCTTCGTCGCGCCGACGATTCGTGCATGCGTCCCGCGCCCCTTCGCCGGTAATCTCCCGCGCCTTCATGATCCTCCGCTCGTCGCTCGCCTGCTTCGCCGTCTTCGCGACCGGTGCATGCAGCGTGATGCCGCGCGAGCTGAACTTGTCGCCGCTGTGGTTCCACCGCTGCGACGCCGCCGGCACCGTGCTCGAGTGGGATTGCGCGTGGCCGATCCTGCACTACGAACGCACGCCGACCGGCGGCTCCGACTTCCGCGTCCGCCCGCTCTACCGTCGTCTCACCGAACCGGAACCCGGCGTCGAAGCCGTCGAACACCAGTTCCTGTGGCCGCTCGGCCGGGTGCGCGTCTACCCCGAGGAGACGTCGGCGCGCCTGTTCCCGCTGGCCAGTTGGCGCAGCCGCACGAACGACGAAGGCGAACGCGACGTCGACTGGTACCTGCTGTTCCCGATCTTCTGGGGCGGCTGGTCGGCCGACGCGCGCGAGAACTACTTCGCGGTGTTCCCGCTCTACGCGGACATCCCCGAGTTCCTGACCTACGACCGCTTCTTCTGCCTGCTGTTCCCGCTCTACGTGCGGGTCGACAAGGGCGGCCACCGCCACCACCTGCTGCCGTGGCCGTTCGTCGGCTTCTCGACCTGCGCCGAGGGCGACCACAGCTGGTTCCGCGTGCTGCCGTTCTACGGCCACGACATCGAGACCGGCCGCTTCGATCGCCGGTTCGTGCTGTGGCCGTTCTTCACCTGGAGCACCGAGAACGAGGACACCGACAGCGGCCCGGTGAAGGCCTGGTCGTTCTGGCCCTTCTTCGGCTGGCGCAGCGGCAACGAAGTCGTCGGCTGGCACGTGCTGTGGCCGTTCTTCCAACTGACCAGCAAGCGCGACCACTTCTTCACGCTGAACGTGCTGTGGCCGTTCTTCAGGTACCACTGGAACCGCGCCACCGACAACCTGACGCAGTGGTGGCTGTGGCCGTTCTACAGCAGCCTGACCAGCGACGACCAGAACGCGTGGACGGCGCTGTGGCCGCTGATCTGGTGGCGCAGCTACGACGATCCCGACGGCCGGACCGAGCAACAGTGGGTGCTGCCGTTCTTCTGGCACGTGGAGCAGGCGCGCAAGGACGGCAGCGTGGAGGACTTCACCAAGCTGTGGCCGCTGTGGCACCGCACCGTCGACCAGGACGCCAGCGGCGCGCCGACGCGCGGCGACTGGAGCCTGCCGTCGCCGTTCCCGTGGCGCGACGGCAACGCCTACGGCGTCCAGGAGGCCTACGGATTCCTGTGGGAACTGGTGCGCGGCGTGCGCCGCTCGGCGACCGACGACGCGCTCGACGTGTTCGGACGCCTCTACACGCAGCGCGACACCACCGACGGCACCACCGCCAGCGTGCCGTTCCTCGGCAGCTACGAACGGGACCACACTGGCGCGCGCACGCTGCGGCTGCTGCAGTTCCTGCCGATTCCGCTCGGCGGCGGTGCGGACACCGAGGCCCCGGAGACCAACCGATGAATCCGCTCGCCTTGCTCGGTCGCTTCGCGACCACGCGCGCCGACAGCGCCGGCTTCGTCTGCGACCTGCTGTTGCGCACGGCGCTCCACCTGCCGCGCCTGCGGCGGCGTTTCCGCTTCCTGCTCGACACCGCGTTCAACGCCGGCGTGCGCTCGCTGCCGGTGACCATGGTCGTCGCGGCGTTCGCCGGCGCGATCCTGGCGATGCAGACCGGCATCGAACTGCGCCGCTTCGGCGACACCGCCGTGCTCGGCACGATCACCGCGCTGTCGATGTGCCGCGAGATGGGCCCGTTCATCACCGGGGTCATCCTCGCCGCCACGGTCGGCAGCTCGATCGCGGCGGAGCTCGGCACGATGCAGGTCAGCGACGAGATCGCCGCCCTCGAGGTCATGTCGGTCGACCCGGTCGACTACCTGGTGCTGCCGCGCGTCGTCGCCCTGGCCGTCATGTGCCCGCTGCTGACCGTGCTGTCCGACCTGATCGGAATCTACGGTGGCAGCGTCATCGCCGAGCACAACCTCGGCGTGTCGCCGACGCTCTACTGGATCAGCGCGCGCGAGGCGCTGACGTCGTCGGGCATGCTGCTGCCGAAGGAAGTCTACGTCGGCTTGCTGAAGGCCTTCGTCTTCGGCATCGCCATCGCGACCGTCAGTTGCGCCGCCGGCCTGCGCGCCAGCGGCGGTGCGCTGGGCGTCGGCCTCGCCGTGCAGACCGCCGTGCGCAACTCGGTGATCCTGATCATCGTGCTCGGCTTCATCGTCACCTGGTTCTTCTACTTCCTCGGCGGATGATCGAACTGCACGGCGTCCACAAGCGGCTCGGCAACCGCCAGATCCTCGCCGGCATGACCCTGCGCGTGCCGAAGGGCATGAACTTCGTGCTGATGGGCCCGTCCGGCTCCGGCAAGAGCGTCACGCTGAAGCACGTGATCGGCATCCTGAAGCCGGACGAGGGCTCGGTGCAGGTCGACGGCCAGGAGGTGCCGACGATGTCGCGCGCCCAGCTGATGACGCTGCGCAAGCGCATGGGCTACCTGTTCCAGAACGGCGCCCTGATCAACTGGCTCAGCGTCGCCGACAACGTCGGGCTGCCGCTGCGCGAGCACGCCCGCCTGCCGAAGAGCGAACTCGACGACCGCGTGCAGCAGGTGCTGCGACTGGTGAAGCTCGACCATGCGGCGGCGCAGTTCCCACCGAGCATCTCGGGCGGCATGAAGCTGCGCGCCGGTCTCGCGCGCGCGCTGGTGACCAATCCGGAGTACGTGCTCTACGACGAGCCGAACGCCGGGCTCGACCCGATCATCAGCCACCAGATCCACGAACTGATCGCCCAGGTCCGCGACGACCTCGGCGTGACCGGCCTGATCGTCACCCACTCGCGCGCCTGCGCGACGCAGTGCGGCGACCGCATCGGCATCCTCGAGGAAGGACGCCTCGGGATCGAAGGCACCGTCGACGAGATGGTGCGCAGCGACCACCCACTGGCCCGCGCCTTCCTCGGCGGCGGCGCCGACTGACCCTCACCCCCGCACCCACCATGGATCGCATCCGGCGCGACACCCTGCTCGGCCTCGTGTTCTTCGGCACGTTGGCCTTCCTCCTGTGGGCGACGGTCAACCTGACCGACCTCGCCGACGACAAGGTGCGGCTCAAGGTCTGGTTCGACCAGGCAGGCGGCTGCGAACCGGGCGTCAACGTGCTCGTGCTCGGCAAGAAGGTCGGCAAGGTCGGCGCCGTCGACGTCGACTACGAACGCACCAGCAAGCCGGTGCAGATGACGCTGCTGCTGCGCGAGGACGTGCCGATGCGCGAGGGCTACCAGATCGTCGTGCGCGCCGACGGCGTGCTCGGCGGCAAGGTCGTCTACGTCGACCCCGGCAAGCACACGTCGCCCCGGCTGCCCTCCGGTGGCGACCTGCTCGGCGAAGTGGAGCTCAACGCGTTCGAACAGATCGGCCGCATCGCCGATGGCCAAGGTCCGGTCGGCGGCAACCTGAACGGAGCCCTCGCCAACATCCGCGAGTTCTTCGGCAAGCTGAGCCAGGGCGAGGGCAGCATCGCCCAGCTGGTCAACAGCGGCGAGTTCTACGAGCGGCTGAACGAAGCCGCACTGCAGCTGCGCGACCTGTTGGCCAAGGTCCAGAACGGCGAGGGTGCGATCGGCAGGCTGGTCGCGGATGCCAAGGTCGGCGACGACGTCGCGACCGTCATCGCCAACTTGCGCACGCTCAGCGAGAAGCTCAACTCCGCCGACTCGGGCCCGCTCGGCGTGCTGATCAACGACAAGTCGACGGCTGGCAACCTGCGCACGATCGTCGACGACCTGGCGGTGATGATGCGAGACCTGCGCAGTGGCGAAGGCGCGATCGGCAGCCTGCTGCGACCAGGCCCGACCAGCGACCGGATCACGCGCATCGCCGAGAACCTCGACACCCTGTTCGCCAACGCGGTCGACCCGAACAAGGGTGCGATCGGCGCGCTGGTCAGCGATGCGGCGACCGCCGACAACCTGAAGATGACGATCGCCAACCTGCGACTGACGACCGACCAGTTGACGCGCAGCGAAGGGCTGATCGGCGCCTTGATCAACGACAAGGACATGGCGTTGCGCTTCCGTCGCATCCTGAACCAGGTGTCGCGCGGAATCGAGGACGCCCGCGAGGCGGCACCGATCGGCAACTTCGTGCAGGTGTTGCTGGGCACCTTCTGATCGGCGGCAGCGCCCCATGGAGCCGGCCCCCGACCTCGACGCCTACTTCGCGCGCATCGGCCACCGCGGCGAGCGCACCGCCACGCTGGCGACGCTGCAGGCGGTCGTGCTCGCCCACGTGCAGGCGATCCCGTTCGAGAACCTCGACGTGCTGCTCGGCCGCGGCGTCGACCTGTCGCCAGCGGCGATCGAACGCAAGCTCGTGCAGCAGCGCCGCGGCGGCTACTGCTTCGAACAGAACGCGCTGCTGCTGGCCGTGCTGCAGGCCCTTCGTTTCGATGCCGTGCCGCTCAGCGCCCGCGTGCGCCTCCAGCGACCGCGCGACTTCACGCCCCCGCGCACGCACATGTTCGTGATGGTGACGCTGGCCGGCGAACGCTGGCTGTGCGACGTCGGCGTCGGTGGCCTTTCGCCGACCGCGCCGCTGCGCCTGGACGTCGAGACGCCCCAAGCGACACCGCACGAGCCACGTCGCCTGATCCGACACGGCTCCTGGGCGTCGGGCGATCGCCGTTCCCCGGACGCCCGTATCTTCCATCAAGTGCAGATCGCCGGCCAATGGCAGGACGTCTGCGAGTTCACGCTCGAGCCCATGCCGCCGATCGACCGCGAAGTGGCGAACTGGTTCACCAGCGCCCACCCGCAGTCGCACTTCCGCAACCGGCTGATGGCCGCGCGGGCCACCGCCGACGGCCGCATCACGCTGCTGAACCGCGAACTGACGCATCGCCGCGGCGACGGCACCGGCACGACCACGATGGTGCGCGACGAACGCCACCTGCTCGCGGTGCTGGCGCAGGAGTTCGGCCTCGTGTTCCCCGAGGACACGCGGTTCCCGTGTCCTTGGATCGACTGGGACAGGCCGGCCTGACGGCGGTCAGACGCCGACGGCACGCAGGGCGAGCTTCGCCTCGTCCCCAGCGCGACCGCGCGTGCGCGTCGCCAGGTGCTGCAGCAACTCGGTCCCGAAGCGGCGCTCGGCGCCGACTCCGTTGCTGAAGTGCGTCGCGATGCGCAGCAGCAGCTCCGGCGTCGCCGCGTTCTCCTTGCGCAAGCGCTCCATCAGCGGGAAGCCGTCGCGCACCAGCGCCGCGAAGAACCCCATCGTCGGATTGCCGGGCGCGCTCGTCTCTGCACTCGCGTCCGCCGTCGCCACCGCATCGGCGAGCAACTTGGTCAACGCCAGCTGGTAGCGCACCTCGGCGTCGCCAGGATGCCGCGAGGCCGTGCGCGCCAACAGGTGCAGGGCTTCGCCACGACGGCCAGCGCGGCGCATGCGCACGGCCGCCTCGACCAGCGAGGACACCAGCTTGACCTCAGGGCTGGCCAGCACCACGTCGAGCAACTGGTCGGCGAGGCGGACGTTCGTGGCCAGCGACTTGATCGCCTTCTCCGCGAGGCTCTGGACGAACTTGGGCGACAGACTCTCGACCTGCCGCAGCAGCACGCCGGCTGCGGCGTCGGCCAAGGCAGGGTGGCGCGTCGTCACCAGCAGGCGCAACACGAGCTCACTCGCCTGCTTGTTGTGCGCCAGGGCGTCCGCGGCGGCCTGACGGAATCGCTCGTCCTCGTGGTCGAGCCACTTCAGCGCGAACTTGGCAAGCTCGACGCCGCCCGCCGTACGCAGCATGCGCAACGCGAACAACCGCTGCTCGGGCTGGCGTGCCGCGAGCAGCCGCTTCATCACCGGCAGCGCGCCTTCGGGGACCTCCGGCAGGCTGGACAGCACCTCGCGCACGGCGTCGTGCACGTCCTTCTCGTTGGCGTCCTCGAGCAGGTCCAACATCGTCCGCAGCTGCACGGCCGTCAGCGCGGTGCCGCGCAGCGCCCGGAACGCCGCCGACCGCACCAGCGCCGAGTGCGGCGCCTGCGCACACTTGACCAGCAGCGCCTTGCTGCCTTCGGCATCGAGCTTGGCGAGCACGGCGATGACGTTCGCGAGGCAACCTTCCGGCAAGGCGTCGTCGAGGTGCTTCTGCAGCGCCTCGCGCAACAGCTTGCCGAAGTTCGGCGCCGGCGCGGCGTTGGCTGCGGACAGCAAGCGCGCTGCGTGCGCCGACAGATCGGGCGTCAACAGCGCGCGCACGAACACCGGCACCGCCTCCTTGCCCGGCTGCCGCGACAGCACGTTGAGGATCCGCCGCGCCCCGTCGCCTTCGGCCGCCGGAAAGCGCCCGACCAGCACCGGGTGGGCAGCAGCCCCCGCTTCCGCGAGCAGGTGGGCGGCGTGCTCGGCCAGGGAATCGCCCTCGACGAGGTTCTGAGCGATCGCCTCGAGCGCCTCCGCGGAAGCGATCTTCGCCATGGCCTCGAGGCAGAAGCGACCCAGCACCGGCGACCGACGCTGGGCCCCCAACAGCGCCCGCAACACGCCGGACTCCTTCGGGCGGAGCTCGCCGAGAACCTGGGCTGCTGCGATCTGCAGCTCGGGCTTGCCCCCTTCGAGGAGACCGACAATCAGCTTGATGGTGTCGTTCATACCGTTCGATTGCCTTTCGCAGCGGCGTCAATCCTGGCGAGGCACTCACCCAGAGGCCCGGGAACGGAAGGGCATTATGGCAAGAGGTAGCTTCCACAGCCACAGCCAGGATTGGCAAAGCGGATAGCGTGCGAGGCGCCGACGGCAACGGCCGATTCGCGTCGGAAGCCTTTGTCAGCTACTGTCCTGGGGCAAAATCGACCAGCGGATGCGCGTCCTCTTCGTCACCCCGTTCGCCCCGAATGCTCGCGCCGGCCACGGCGGCGGCGCCTACCTCGGGGCGATCGCGACCGCCATGCAAGCCCGGGCGGAGTGCGGGCTGTGCTGCCTCGCAGAGGGACCGGGGAACGGCGACGCGGCCCCTTGGGCCTGGCATGCGAGCGTGCCGCACCGCTCGCGCGGCGGCGGCCTTCTGGCGAGCCTGCGCCGACTCTGGCAGTGGCGACGCCTACCGCTGGTTGCCGCCAAGGCTTGGAACCCGACCTTCGCCGCCACGCTGCGGCGGGCGGTCCTGGACTTCCGCCCCGACGTTGCGCTCGTCGAGATGGCGCAGATGGCGCAGTACCTGCCCTACTTGCGGCCGACCCCGACGATCCTCACCGACCACGAGTCCGGGTGCCCCGCCAACACCCGAACCGGACTCGGCCCACTCGGCGATCTGCGCGACCGACGGCTGTGGAACCGCTACGTGCGGCGCGAGTTCGCCAACGCCGACCTGGTCCAGGCCCTGACCGCCGAAGACGCGGCGACGCTGCGCCAGCTCTTGCAGCGCGACGTTCCGGTGCGGCCGCCCGCGGTCGTGCTGCCAGCCAGCCCCGTGGCTCCGGCAGCAGCGCCACCGAACGCCCTGTTCCTCGGCGACTACCATCACGCACCGAACCCGGAGGCCGCACGCCGCCTCGTGCGCGACGTGCTGCCGCTGCTGCAGCAGTGGAACCCGGCGGCCGAGTTGTGGCTCGCCGGCCCCAACGAAGCGCCGATCCGAGCCCTCGCGAACCAACCCGGGGTGCGTGTGCTCGGGTTCGTCGACGACCTGCCGAGGCTGTTCACCCAGGTCCGGCTGCTACTGGCACCGCTGTGGTCGGGCACGGGATTCCGCGTCAAGGCGGCGACCGCCCTCGCCCATGGCCTGCCGGTCGTCACCAACGAGCTCGGCGGCCGCGGCCTGGGCGCGCCGGCGCCTGCGATCCAACGCGGGGAAACCCCGGCACAGCTCGCTCTCCTGGCGTCGCCGCTGCTCGCCGACGCAAGCACAGCGGCCGCAGCAGGCGCGGCGGCGTTCGCCTGGGCTCGGGCGAACCTGGCCGCGGATGCCATCGCCGCCGGCCAGCTCTCCCGGGCCGCAGACCTGTTGGCGGCGCGCGCTCGCTGAAGCGAGCCGCAGCGCGTGGCGGCCGCAGCGCCGCCGATACTCCGCCGGGTGTCAGACCTTCGCGACCGGCGGCAGTGCCGGAGCCTTCGACGGCGCCGAAGGGCGCTTGCGCAGGCGGAACTTGCGCAACGTCTCCTGCAGGAACGACTCGAACTTCGAGGTCTCCTTGCCGCGCAGGAAGTTCCACAGGATGCGGAACCAGCGCGACGGGCGCAGCAGCAGACTGCGCGTGTAGAAGGCGCGCACGACCCGGTACTTCCACCGCGTCAGTTCCTTGGCGGTGAAGTGGTCGTTGAACTTGCGGTCGTCGCTGAGGAACGTGTTGTGGACGTAGATCGGCAGCTTCAGGAAGGCGTCGTCGTACTTGATCTTGCCTTCCTTCTCGAGCTGGCGCGTGATCTCGGTGTTCGGCAGGGGGAAGAAGAAGCCCGCCGAGACATCGTCGATGCCGGCCTTGCCGAGCTTGGCAGCGAGGCGCACGGTCGCCTCCATGTCCTCCTTCTCGTCGGTCGGGTAGGCGAGCACGAAGAAGGCACCGACGTTCAACCCCGCCTTGACCGACGCCCGCACCGCGCGGAACAGCTTCTCGTCGGTCAGCATCTTCTTCATGTGCTTGCGCGTGCGCTCGCTGCCCGACTCGGGCGCGAAGTTCAGCGAACGGCAACCACTGCGCACCAACAGCGACGCGACCTCTTCGTCGATGATCTCGCTGCGCGTGCCAGCCGGCAGCTGCCAGGTGATCTTCAGGCCGCGACGCTCGACCTCGGTGCAGAACTCGACCACCCACTCGCGCTTCAGGATCGCGGTCAGGTCCTGGAACGGGAAGTTGGACGCGCCGTAGCGCTTGACGTAGCTCTCGATCTCGTCGAGCACGTCCTTCGGCTCGCGCGCGTACCAGCGCGTCGTCCACATGTTCGGCGAGCTGCAGTAGGTGCACTGGTACGGGCATCCGCGCGTCGCCAGGATCGGCACCGTCTTGCCGTAGTAGATGCCGCTGACGAGGCGATTGCTCGAATAGGCCTCGACGTCGAAGAACTCCCACGCCGGCCACGGGATCTGGTCGACGTTCTTGATGCGGTCGCGCCGCGGGTTCTTGACGAACTTGCCGTCGGGCGTGCGGTAGACGATGCCCGGGATGACGGTGTGGTCGAGGCCGAGCTCGAGCGCGCGGAACAGCGCCACCGCCGTCTCCTCGCCTTCGCCCAGCACCAGGAAGTCGATCGGCGCCTGCTCCATCGACAGCTCTGGCACCGCCGTGAAGTGCTCGCCGCCACAGACGATCGGCGTGTTCGGGAACGCTGCGCGCAACTTGTGGATCAGCTCGCGCACGATCGGCCAGCTGTAGCTCCACATGCTGGTGATGCCGATCGCCTTGGTGTCCTTGGCGATGCGCTCGATCATCTGCTCCGGCGTGAGGCCGAGTCGCCAGATGTCGCCATCGGGGATCATCTGCTCGGGTGCGGCCCCGAGCGCGTCGACGACCTCGACGGTGTGCTTGTCGTCGCGTAGGACGGCCGCAATGTAGGCGAGCCCGAGCGGCAAGCTCGGCCGCAAGGCAGTGAGGCCGTTCTTGTTGATGTAGACCGGCGGGTGGAGGAGCGTGACCTTCATCGACGAGGGTGCGAGGCGTAAGGTGTTGCGACTATAGCACCAGCATGTAGCCCCAGAATGGGGCCGTTTCCATCGCGCGAACGGGGAAAGATCCGCGAAGACGAGCGCCCGATGGCACCGCGACTCGACGCCATCCCGGATCGAGCCGTTCGGGCTGCTCCGCAAATCGCGCACGGCGCGGCGAAGGTGCATCGCCGCGCCCGGCGCGGCAAAGTCCCGGCGATGAAGCGCGACTGCCTCGTCGTCGGCGCCGGCGTGCAGGGCCTCTGCACGGCGTTCTGGCTGGTGCGCGCCGGCTGCCCCACCACCGTCGTCGAGCGCTTCGGACCGGCGCACGAACTCGGCAGCTCGCACGGCCTGACCCGCATCACCCGCTCCTCGTACGACGAGCCGCGCTACGTCCAGCTGGCCGCCTCGGCGCACACGCGCGGGTGGCCGACCCTCGAAGCCGCCCTCGGCATGCCCCTCCGCCTGCGCACGCCGGGAGTGTTCTTCGGCCCACCGTCGGGCCTGTTCGCCGATTACCTGCGGACGACGCTGCAGAGCGGGGCGAACGTGCACACGATCGCCGTCGCGGCGGCGCGCCGCCGCTTTCCGCTGCTGGCGTTCGACGATGCGCACCAGGTCCTGATCGACGACACCGCTGCCGTGGTGCTCGCCGCGACCACGATGGCCGGACTTCGCGACTGGCTGGCCGCCGCCGGCGTGCGGTTCCTCTGGCACACGAAGGCCACCGGCCTGCAGCTCCGCCACGATCGCATCGCCGTCGCCACCGACCGCGGCGAACTGGCGGCCGCCCGCGTCGTGGTCGCCGCCGGCGCGGGCGGCGACGCGCTCGCTGCCGATGCGTCGCCCGCCGCCGGCACGGTGCTGCACCAGCAGGTCGGCTACTTCGACGTCGCTGCCGACGCGGCGGCGACCCGGGCCGGCACGTTCCCGGTGTGGGCCTGCATCGGCGCCACCGCGCTCGACTTCACCTACGGCCTGCCCGACGTCGGCGACGCCGGCCTGAAGGCCGCTCGGCACCGCACCGAGGGGCCGGACGAATCCGCCGGCCCGCCGCCGCCGATCGACGAGGCGGCGCTGCTGGCACTCGCGCGCGAACGCTTCGCGGTGCCGGTGCACGGCCTGCGCCGCAGCGAGCCGTGCCTCTACACGATGCTGCCCGCCCACCAGCTGGTCGTCGCCCACAGTCGCACGCTGCCGTCGGTCGTGCGCGTGGCGGCGTGCAGCGGCCATGCCTTCAAGTTCGCGCCGGAATTGGGCCGCCGGGCCGCGGCGATGGCACTCGACATCGATCCCGAGGCTCCCTGCTTCGGCGTTGCGCCGGCCGCAGCTCCGCGCGACAACGAGCGCCCATGAACCTCGCGCAGATCGCGCGCCTGATGGCCGGCTTCGCCGCGTTCTTCACGCTGGCGCAGTTGCCATGCCTCGCCTTCGCACTGCTGGAGCCTCCGCATGCGACCCTGCAGCCGATCGCGGGCTTCGGCGGCAGCGTCGCGATCGGCGGCGCCGTCGCCACGCTGCTGTGGCTCGCCGGGCGTCGCGACCGCGGCCAGGTGTTCCGCAAGGAGGCGATCGCAGTCGCCGGGCTGTCGTGGCTGCTGGCCAGCATGCTCGGAGCGATCCCGCTGCAGTGGTCCGGGTTGCTGCCCAACCCGTTCGATGCGGTGTTCGAGACGGTGAGTGGACTGACGACGACCGGGGCCACGATGCTCGGCAGCGGCAGCAACCCGGCGATCGTCGGCACGCCCGACAGCCTGCTGCTGTGGCGCGCTCTGCTGCAGTGGATCGGCGGCATCGGCATCGTGCTGGTGTTCGTCGCCCTGTTGCCGGCGATGGGCGTGACGGGCAAGAACCTGCTGACGTCGGAATCGGTCGGTGTCGGCTCGGAGTCCTACCAACCTCGCGCGATCGAGAAGGCGCGGCTGATCGCGGCGATCTACGTCGGACTCACGGCGACCTGTGCGTTGCTGCTGGTCGCCACCGGCGATTTCGGTTGGTTCGAAGCGGTGTGCCAGTCGTTCACGACGCTGGCGACCGGCGGCTACGCGACCCGCGGCTCGATCGCCGACTTCCACAGCCTCGGCGGCGAGATCGTGCTCACGGTCTTCATGTTCCTCGCCGGCACCAGCTTCGCGGCGATCGCCACCAACTGGCGCGCCGGCTGGCGCGGGCCGCTGCAGCTCGCCCGCACCGGCGAGTTCCGCATCTACGCGCTGACCACGGGCCTGCTGATCGCGTTACTGACGTGGTCGCTGGTGCGCGCCGGCTTGCCGTTCGGGTCGGCCCTGCGGCAGGCGGCCTTCAACGGTGTCAGCGTGCTGACCTCGACCGGCTTCGCCACCGCCGACTTCCAGGTGTGGCCCGGGCTCGCGCTGCTGCTGCTGTTCGGCGCGATGTTCCTCGGCGGCTGCAGCGGCTCGACCGCCGGCGGCATCAAGCAGGTGCGGTTGCTGGTGATCCTGAAGCTGCTGGCCTACACGATCCGCCACTTCGTGCGGCCGAAGAGCGTCGAGCGCATCAAGCTCGACAACGAAGTGCTGCCGGCAGCGGTGATCTCGTCGATCCTGGCGATCGTGCTCTTGTGGTTCCTGACGGTCGCCTGCGGCGCCTTGCTGCTTGCGTGCGACGAACGGCTCAACTTCATGGCGGCGTTGACCATGAGCGCTTCGATGGTCGGCAACACCGGCCCGGCCCTGACCCTGGTCGAACCGTCGTCGGCGATGACGGTGCTGCACGCCGGCGGCCTTGCTGAAACGCTGGCGGGAACGCCCAACATCGGACCATTCGGTGGCTACGGCGACCTGCGCGACTGGGCGAAGGTCGTGGCCTCGCTGCAGATGGTCCTCGGCCGCCTCGAGTTACTCACCGTGTTCGCGCTGCTGACACCGAGCTTCTGGCGCCGCTGATCTCTAGGCGCCGCCGACCTCTTGGCACCGCTGACCTCTCGGCAGCGCTGACCTCTCGGCAGCGCTGACGCAGACTGTCGGCCCGACCTGAGCGACGCCTACTCCTCGCCGAGCACGACCTTGTCGCGCCGCCGGAACGCGAGGCGGATCGGCACCTCGGGGCAGGCGAACGAATCGCGCAGCACCTGCGCCAGGTAGCGCTCGTACTGGCCCCGGAACAGCCGCGGCTCGTTGACGAACACCAGCACCGACAGCGGCTCGTTGCCGACCTGGGTGCCGTAGAACAGCTTCGGGAAGGCGCCGCCGGACGACGGCAGCAGGCGGTCGCGCGCGCCCTGCAGGACCTTGTTCAGCTTGCCCGTCGGCATCTCGATGCGCGTCTGCTCGCGCAGTTCGAACAGCAGGTCGAGCATGCCTTCGACGTTGGTGCCTTCCTTCGCCGACATGAACACCACCGGCGCGTGGTCGATGCCCGGCAGCTGCTGCTTGATGTAGGCGTCCCACTTCTTCAGGTCGACCTCGGGTGCGAGGTCCACCTTGTTGCCGACCAGCACGACCGGCTTGTGGTGCTCGACGCAGTAGGCGGCCAACGCCTTGTCGACCTGGCTGATCGGCTCGCGCACGTCGAACATGTGCACGCACACGTGCGAGCGGCGGATGCTGTCGTTGCTGCGATTGTGCGCGAACAGCTCGATCGCGTGCTCGAGGCTCTTCTTCTTGCGCACGCCGGCGGTGTCGATGGCGATCAGGCGACGCCCGTCGAAGTCGAACGCGACGTCGATGGAGTCGCGCGTCGTGCCGGGCAGCTCGGACACGATCACGCGCTCCTCGCCGGCGAGCTGGTTGACCAGCGTCGACTTGCCGGAGTTGCGCTTGCCGACGATCGCGAAGCGCAGCGCGTCGCCGGCCTCGGGATCCTGGTCCTCGGCCTCGGTTCGCTCGGGCAGGGCCGCCAGCACCGCGGCCAGCAGGTCGTGCGTGCCGAATCCTTCCTTGGCGCTGATCGCCAGCGGCTCGCCGAAGCCGAGGCGCTGCCACTCGGAAACCGCGAGCTCTTCGAAGTGCGACTCGATCTTGTTCGCGACCAGCAGCGTCGGCTTGTTCAGCGGGCGCAGGCGGCGCGCGACCATGTCGTCGGCCGGCACCCGACCTTCCTTGCCGTCGACGACGAACAGCACGACGTCGGCGGTCTCCAAGGCGTAGCCGATCTGCGCCTCGACGTGCTCCTTCAGCAGCGCCTCGTCGACGAGGCCGAGCCCACCGGTGTCGACCAGTTCGAAGGCGCGGCCCTCGTGCCGGACGATGGACGTGACCCGGTCGCGGGTGACGCCGGCCGTCGGTTCGACGATGGCGACGCGCCGGCCGACGAGCCGGTTGAAGAGGCTCGACTTGCCGACGTTCGGCCTGCCGACGATGGTGACGCGAGGGATGTGCACGGGGGGCGAAGAGGATAGCGAGCCGCGCAGCCCAGCGACAGCCGCCAGGGGCGCTGCCCCGACCTGCGACCCGGACAGGCCGTCGGGCCGACCGCTGCCAGCGGCTACGCTGCCGGCGATGGCATCGGACCTGCTGCTCCCGCTGACCCGGCTCTACCTGGAACCCCACCGGCATTACCACTCGCTCGAGCACATCGCCCACATGCTGCACGCCGGCCGGGAGTTCCCGCTCGACGACGTGCAGACGATGGCGATCTGGTTCCACGACGCGATCTACGACCCTCGCAGCAAGCGCAACGAAGAGGACAGCGCCGCGCTGGCGGGCAGGCTGCTGCGCGCGAACGGCTGGGCGGAGGCCGATGTGCAGCGCGTCGAGCGCATCGTGCTCGACACCAAGCTCCACCAGCCGACGGTCGCCGGCGCCGCCGCCGTGCTCGACCTCGACCTGATGTCGCTGGCGTTGCCGTGGCCGGAGTTCGCCCGCAACACCGAGCGCATCCGGGCCGAGTTCGCGCACGTGCCGGAGGCCGACTTCCGCGCCGGCCGCGGCAACTTCTTTCGCGGCATGCTGGCGCGCGAGCGGCTGTTCTTCACGCCGTTCGGCGAACGACTGGAGCCCCTTGCCCGGGCCAACTTGCAGCGGGCGGCAGCGGCGGAATGAGCCAGCCGCCGACGCCCCTGGCGACGCGCGCGCGGCAACCTCGATGACACCGGCTCAAGCCGTGTCGGCGTTTCGACCGATGCAAAACTCGTCGGGCCAGGAAACCCGATCAGGAGCGAATCGCATGCAGGGACAACGCAATCGCGGCGCCTTGGCTGGCGCCGACACCCTCGAAGTCGCGCAGAAGCCGCTGGTGCGCGTCGTCGACGACGAGCCGTCGATCCAGAACCTGTTCCTCAAGATGGCGGCGATCGGCGGCTTCGAGTGCCAGCCGTTCCTGATGGGACACGAGCTGCTCGACCGGCTCGACGAGACGCGCCCGGGCTGCCTCGTCATCGACCTGATCCTGCCCGACCGCAGCGGCATCGAACTGCTGCAGGCGCTGTCGGAACGCAACTGCCGCCTGCCGGTCGTGTTCATGAGCGGCATGGCGCGCGTCTCCGAAGCCGTGCGCGCGCTGAAGCTCGGCAGCATCGACTTCCTCGAGAAGCCGTTCGAGCTGCAGACGATGATCGAGACCGTGCAGCGCGCGATCGAGATCGACCGCCAGAACCGCCAGGAAGGCAGCGAACGCGAAGACGTCGCCCACCGGTTCGAACTGCTGACGCCGCGCGAGAGCGAGGTCATGGAGCAGATCGTGCGCGGCGCCGCCAACAAGGAAGTCGCCGCGCGCCTGGGTCTCAGCCCGAAGACCGTCGAGGTGCACCGCGCCAACGTCATGCGCAAGACGCGCGCCCGTTCGCTGGCCGAGCTCGTGCGCATGCACGTCGCCGCGAACCACTGAGAGGCTGGTCGCTGCGCGGCCGGATCCGCGCCGATCGCAGCGAGGTGCTCAGTAGAGCAGCGTCGCGAGCCGGCGGCGGTAGTCGTCGAGCGCCTCACTCTGCTCGCCGACGACCAGGAAGCACAACAGCATGGCCTTGCGCGCGAGGCCGCCGCGGAACGTCTTGTCCGCCGCCACCGACTCGAGGATCGCCGACATGGCCGCCTCGACCTGGCCGGCCAGGAACGCCTGCCGTGCGATCGCCAGCGCCTTCTCGGCCGCCGGGCCCTGCGGCGACAGGTTCGCCTGCAGCCACTCGCTGCCGGCCAGCAGACGCTGCGCGTCGTCGTAGCCCGGCTCCTCCTCGGGGAAGCCCTGCACCGCCGCCTGCAGCCCCGGCAGGTCGCCGGCCTTGGCCGCCGCCACCGCCCGCTGCAGGCGCGCCGCCGGGCTGTTCGGATCGACCGGGGGCGCAGCCGGCGGTTGTTCCGGCTCGGGCAGCACCAGCGGTTCGATGCCGTTGCGCTGCAGGAACTGGCGGATGTCCTTCTCCGGCACCGCCCCCTGGAAGGCGTCGACCGGGCGCCCGCCGTCGACCAGCACGCAGAACGGAATGCCCTGCACGCCAAATGCATAGGCGAGGTCCTGTTCGCGATCCGAGTCGACCTTGCCGAGTTCGAAACCGCCTTGGAACTCCGCCGCCAGCTTCTCCAGCACCGGCCCCAGCTGCCGACACGGCCCGCACCAGGACGCCCAGAAGTCGAGCAGGACAGGACGCGTCATCGACAGCTCGACGACTTCCTTCTGGAAGGTCGCGGCGGTCACGTTGCGCACATGCGTGGCGGTCATGGCCAGAGCTGTAGGAGCTGCCGCGACCGACGTCAACGCTGCGCACCCTGGCTGTCGTTACGGGCCCGCTACGATCACCACGACAGGCACCCTCGCCGCGATGCCGGCGCCGCCAGCACGGCTCGCTGGCATGGATGTTGTCTTCTTGTTGGCACCGACTCGAGGCCACGCATTTCCAGGGATGGAGTGCGTGAGAGAGAGGCGACCGTAGCCTCGAGTCGGCATCTCCCCTTCGGACTTCCCGGAGCGCGGCGTCCGCGACCGGAACTCCACCAAGCGACTGCCTGCCCCACGACACACCGAGCGTGTGTCCCGTCGACGCTGGCGAAAGCCCCCGCTGCTGCCAGCGTCGACGCATTCCTTTCGTCGCGCGAGGCCGCGCACGGCTTCGCCGCGGTGCGCGATCGGCGCGGCGCTCTCAGAGGCTGAGAGAGAATCCTCTCGAAGCCTCTGCGCGGCTGCGAATGCAGCCGCCAAACATGATTCTGAGAGCCCGTAGCATGATCCTTCTCGGGCTCTCAGACCTGCACGCCGACCGAGGCGAGCAGCGCCGTCACGAGTTCCAGCACGCCATAGCCGAGGGCGACGAAGCCGAGCTGGATGGCGAACGCGATCAACGCGTTGACGCGCGGCAACGCGAACAGCGCACCGACCCAGAACAGCGCCATCGTCGTGTTCGCCAGCAGCATCAGCGTCACCGACAAGTCGTTCACCGGCACCATCGCCAGCTGCAGGAAGCCGGTCAGCATGTACCAGGCGGTGAGCCCGAAGCAGCGACCGAGGCCCGAGGCTTCGGCGCCGGCGAACCGCACGGAGAGGTGCACGACCAGCGTCGAGGCGATCGCGAGCAGCAGCCCGAGGCTGATCCACTGCGGCGGCGCCGTCGGCTCGAGCCAGGGATAGGCCCGATCCAGGGCCTCGATGCGAGCCCGCAGCCGCGACTGCCGGCGCTCGTCGTGCGGCAGTTCGGCTGCCGCTTCCGGATCGACCGGGTCCGGCAGCGGCCGCTTCCAGGTGATGCGCGGCCTGGCCGCCGCCTTCTCCACCTCCGGCGTGGCGACCGGTTCAGGGTCTGCTTCGCGGGGTTCGTTGGTGATCGGCGCCGTCGCCGTCGGCGACGCAGCGGCTTCACCCCCTTCTTCGATGTCGAAGCGGCAGCTCTTGATGCGCGTCGCCGGCAGCGTCATCACCTCGTGCCCGACCTGCATCTGCAGCGTCGTCAGGTCCATCGCCAGCACGGTGCCGGTCAGCACCTTGCCGTCGTCGAGTTGCACGGTGGCGCGGCGCTCCTGTGCAGGCGCGAGGCATGCGACCCACAGCACGAACAGCAGCGTCAGGAACCGCGTCATCGCCCCCGGATCGTCCGCGGGACCCCGCGCGCTTGAACCAGGGCGCGCGTTCGGTCGCGGCCGGCATGGCACGGGGACTTCGAGCCCACGGCTTGGTGACGCGACGGTCGGCGTCTACTGTCGCAGCACCATGACCGGTCCGGCCCCCGTGTCCCTGCCCACGCTGCTCGTGGCCCTGCTTCCCGTCTTGCTTCGCGCCCAGGAACCGCAGCCCCAGGGCGCCGCCAACGCAGCGAACGAGGCCACGGCCACAGCACCCGCCGAAGGAACGGCCAAGCCGGCGAGCCCGACCGCCAGGCCGCACGCCGACCTGGAGGCCCTCGCTGGGCGCGTCCAGACGGCTCACCATCCGAAGGGTCCGGTGGCCCCTGTGCAGGCGTTCACCGGCAGCCTCGAACTGCACCTCGTCGACGCCGATGCCGAGCAACGCGGCCAAGTCGACCTCGACGTGCGCTTCCTCGAGTGGACCCCGCCCGGCAAGACCAGCGTGCGGCCCCTGTTGCGCTACCAGGTCGTGCAGGCCGGCAAGCCGATCGTGCGCGGCCGTGATCGCTTCGGCCCGTGGCAGCTGATCCAGGGCAAACCGAAGGACCTCAACGACCAGCTCGCCCGCGACCTCGAGGAGTGCGAGCGCCACACCAACCTGGCGCGCCAGCTGTTGAAGCTGCTGGCCCCCGGCGACGTGCTGCGCGCCCTGCAGCGCCCGAGCGCCGTGGCGAGCGAGCCGCTGAACGTCGAACGCGGCGTGCGCATCGAGTGCGAGACGGTCGAAGGCGACCTGCCGGCGTTCCCGTTGCTGCAGCAGGGCGGCGAGGACGCACCGACGCACCTGAAGGTCTATGTGGCGAAGGAGAACGGGCGGCTGATCGCCGTCGACGCGTGGCCGACGAAGGACGGCAAGATCGACCCGACGCAGGGAGAACGCATGCTGCTGCTCGACCTGCACGAGCGCGACGGCGTGCTGGTGCCGCGCGAGCTGAAGCACCTGTTCCGCAACGAGACCGGCAAGCTGCGCCTGAAGACGCGCGCGGTGCTGAACAACCTGTCGCTGCGCCCGAAGCTCGGCGTCGACGACTTCGACCGCCCCCCCACCAAGTGAGGCGCGCGCCCGCTCAGCAGCGGCGGCGGAAGTAGCGTTCGAGCTCGGCGGTCGAGAACGTCAGCACCGTCGGTCGCCCGTGCGGGCAGTTGTGCGGATGCTCCAGCGTGGCGGCCGCGGCCAGCAAGGCCTGGATCTCGGCGTCGGTCAGGCGATCGCCGCTCATGATCGCCGACCGGCACGCCATCGAGTGGAAGCGCTCCGCGATCTGTTCGCGCAGCGGCGCCGCCGACGTGTCGTCGTCGTCGACCAGCAGCGAGCGCACGAGCTTCTTCGGATCGACCTTGGCGAGCACCGTCGGCAGTCCCTGCACGGCGACCGTCGTCGGCCCGAACGGCTCGACCAGCAGGCCCTCGGCGACGAGCGCTTCCTGCACCGACACGAGCCACGCCATCTCGCCCGGCGACACCTCGACCACACTCGGCACCAGCAGGCGCTGCACCGCGACCGCGCGTTCGGCGTGCTGCTTGCGAAGCTGCTCGTACATGACGCGCTCGTGCAACGCGTGCTGGTCGACGACCAGCAGGCCGTCGGGGCCTTCGAGCAGCAGGTAGAGATCCATGACCTGCAGGTAGCGGCCACTGACGCGCTGGAACGGGTTGGGCCGCACCGCCGGTCGGCTGGTCGGCGGCAGCGGCGGCGCTTCGCGCACCACGGCCGGCGCACTCGCCTCGCTGGCGCGCAGGGCGAACGGCAGCGGCTCGCTGCGTGGGCCGGAGCCGGGGCGAGGGGACGGACTCGGCCCCGGCACCGCCTGCACCTCGGCTGCCGCCGCGGGAGCGTCGCCGTTCGGACCCGCGGCGGGCGGAACCTCGAACAACGACGGCGGCAACTGCGGGAAGCCCGAGCGCGCGCGCGGCAGCTCCGGCGACAGCACGACGCCGCCGTCGCTCGCACCGAGCCCGACGCGACCGTGCAGGGCGGCGCGCACCGTCTCGTGCAGGCAGCCGGCGACCTTGCGCGGCTCGACGAAGCGCACCTCCGCCTTGCGCGGGTGCACGTTGACGTCGACCTGATCCGCCGGCAGCGCGACCTGCAGCACGTAGACCGGGAAGCGCCCACCCATCAGGTACTCGCGGTACGCCTGGCGGACCGCGTGCAAGGCACTCGACTCGCGCGCGAGGCGGCCGTTCACGTACATCAGCTCGAGCTTGCCGTCGCGGCGCGCGAGATCCGGCTCGGCGACCAGGCCTTCGACCGACAGGCCCGGGAACGCGCGCGACACCGGCACCAGCCCGCGGCCGAGTTCGTCGCCGAAGCAGCGCTGGAAGCGCTGCGCCAGCGTCTCGCCGCGCGGCAGGCGCAGCACCTCGCGGTCGTCGGCGACGAACGTGAAGTCGACGTCGAGGCGGGCCAACGACAGCTCGGCGACCAGTTCCTGGATGCGCGCGCGCTCGGCGTGCGCCGCCTTCAGGAAGCGACGGCGCGCTGGCACGTTGAAGAACAGGTCGCGGACCTCGAGCCGCGTGCCCTCCGGACAACCGGTCGGCTGCGGCGGCGATTCGACGCCGCCGTCGCAGCGGATCTCCCACCCTTCGCTGCTGCCGCGCCGCTTGCTCTGGATGCGCGCGCGCGACACCGCGCCGATCGAGGCGAGCGCTTCGCCGCGGAAACCGAGGCTGGCGATGTGGTCGAGGTCGGCGACGTCCCGCAGCTTGCTGGTGGCGTGGCTGGCGAACGCCAACGGCAGGTCCTCGGGCAGGAAGCCTTCGCCGTCGTCGGCGATCAAGATCGACTCGGCACCGCCGGCGCGGATCTCGATGCGCACGCGCGTCGAACCGGCGTCGAGCGAGTTCTCGACCAGCTCCTTCACCACCGAGTACGGGCGTTCGACGACCTCGCCGGCGGCGATCTGGTTGACGACGGCGGGCGGCAGCTTCTGGATCACGCTTCGAGGTCCTCGGCGGTCGGGATCGACGCGCCATCGAACCACTGCAGCAGGAAGCGCTCCAGCAGCGCGTCCGGTTCCTCGCCGGTCGTGCGCGACAGGCGCTGGCAGCTGTGCAGGGCCAGGAACCCGCGCCGCAGCTTCGCCAACGACGACTGCTGCACCTGGGCGACCACGCGGTCGCCGAAGAAGCGCACGCCGAGGCGTTCGGGCAGGTCGCGCGGCGACACGCCGGACTCGAGCAGCTGCCGCCCTTCGAACGTCACCGCCATCTGCTGGAACAGCCAGCTGGTGACGAACGGCAACAGGCCGCCGGTGTCCATGGCGCGGCCGTCCTTCTGCTTGACGCCGCGCTCGAACATCGCGCGCAGCGAACGGAACGCGGCGCGGCGGTCGCCGCCGAGCACCGCTTCGGCGAACTCGAACGGCGTCGACGCGAAGCTCGTGGTCAGCTTGCCGCGCAGATCGGCCGGCGACAGCGGCTTCTTCGGCGCCTCGCCGACCTGGTCGCGCAGTCGCTGCAGTTCGGCCAGCAACTCGGACAGGCTCTTGCCGACCTGCGAGACCACGAGCCACGCCGCGTCGGGTTGCAGCGGCACCGAGAGCTTGGCGGCGCGGCCGACGACCCACTTGCACAGCTCGCCCTCGAGCGGGCTGCGCGAACGATCGAACGGCTGGTCGTAGAGGTCGCGGAACTCGAACACCGCCCCGGCCTCGGCCAGCTGCTTCACCAGCGTCGCCACGACCTTCTTGCGCTTGTCGAGCTTGCTCGCCTCGACGACGAGGCCGCAGCCCTTGCCGAAGCGCGCCATCTGGGCGGCGACGGTGGCGCCGTGCTTCTTCCACCAACCGGCACCGCGGCGCACGACGACGAAGGCGCGCTTGGCGAACAAACCGCCGCCGCGCAGGTCCTGCAGTTCGGGGCACGACGCGAGTCCTGCAGCGCCGTCGGCACCGCTGCCGTCCTCGGCGTCCGCGGCGTCGTCGTCGCCCGCCTCCTCCGCCTCGCCGCCGCCGCCCCCGCCGCGCTCGTCGACGGCGTCGATGACGCGCAGTTCGACGTCCTTCGGCATCGCCGCCAGCACCAGGTCCACCGCCTCGGTGCGGAAGAAGTCGGCGAGGCCGGTGATCAGCAGCACCGGCGGCAGACCCTTCGGCAGCAGCTTGGCGAGCCGCTGGACCTCGACCTCGGGGTTGGGCACGGCCATGGCTCAGCGTCCTCCGCGCAGCAGGTAGAGGTCGACGCAGCCGACCAGGAACACGACGACGGCGATGATGCCGTTGGCGGTGAAGAACGCAGTGTGGATGCGCGACAGGTCGCCGGGGCGCAGCAGTCGATGCTGCCACACCAGCAGGCCGGCGGCGACGGCGATGCCGACCTGGTAGAGCCAGCCGAACGGCACCAGCAGGCCGAAGCCGACGAAGCCGGCCAGCGCCAGCAGGTGCAGTCCGCGCGCGATCCGCATCGAAGCCGCGGCGCCGAAGCGCGCCGGCAGCGACAGCAGGCCGTGCGCGCGGTCGAACTGCTCGTCCTGGCACGCGTAGAGCACGTCGAAGCCGGCGACCCAGCAGGCGACGGCGAGGCCGAGGACCGACGGCGCGACCGTGCGTTCGCCGAACGCGCCTTCGGCGGCGAGCCATGCGGCGAGCGGCGAGATGCCGAGCGCGACACCGAGCCACAGGTGGCACAGCGACGAGAAGCGCTTCACGTGGCTGTAGCCGAGCAGCCACAGCAGCGTCGGCAACGACAACCAGCCGCAGATCGGCGCCAGCAGCCAGCAACAGGCGACGAACGCCGCTCCGGCGACGGCCGTCAAGGCGAGTGCCGCCGCCGGCGTCACCACGCCGCGCGGGATCTCGCGGTCGCGCGTGCGCGGATTGGCGGCGTCGATCGCACGATCGGCGAAGCGGTTGTAGGCCATCGCCGCGGTGCGGGCGGTGACGACCGCGGCGACCACCAACGCCAGCAGCCGCCACGACGGGCGTCCGTCCGTCGCCGCCAGCAACGACAGCAGCGCGAACGGCAACGCGAACACCGAGTGCGACAGCCGCACCAGCGAGCCGAACGCGCGCACCTGGCCGAGCGCCGCCGGCGCCGAGCTCACGGCTCCTCCCCTTCGTGCCACGGCGACGCATTCGGCGCCGGCGTCTGCCAGCGACGTACGATCGCGTGGTCGATGCGCAGGCGATCGAGGATCTTGCCGACGACGAAGTCGACCAGGTCCTGCACCGTCTGCGGCCGGTGGTAGAAGCCCGGCATCGCCGGCAGCACGATCGCGCCGGCCTGCGCCAGCTTCAGCATGTTCTGCAGGTGCAGCACCGACAGCGGCGTCTCGCGCGGCACCACCAGCAGTTGGCGCCCTTCCTTCAGCGCGACGTCGGCGGCGCGTTCGACGAGGTTGCTGGAGAAGCCGTGGGCAACGCGCGCCAACGTGCCCATGCTGCACGGGCACAGGATCACCGCCGCGATGCCGGCACTGCCCGACGCGGGCGCGGCTTCGACTGCGGCCAGCTCGTGCACGCGCAGGTTCGGCCGCAGTTCCGGCGCGAACAGTGCCGCGAGATCCGGCCGCGCGAGGTCGACGGCGGCGCCGGCCTCGTGCTTCAGCACACGCAGTGCCCCACCGGTCGCGACCAGGTGGACCTCGTGGCCGAGCTGCAGCAGCACTTCGACGAGGCGCATGCCGTAGGCGATGCCACTGCCGCCGGAGAAGCCGACGGCGAAGCGCTGGCGCGGCGCAGGAGCGGGCGACTTCGGCTCAGCGGTCATCGGCGGTCAGGTAGAAGTAGAGGTTGTAGAAGCTGTGCGTGTAGACGCAGACGCCGTAGCCGCGCGCCCACATCAGCAGCCCGAGCAGCACCCCGGCCATGGTGCGGAACACGAAGCGTGTGCGGTGGAACGGCTCGCCGCAGAGGTGGTGGAACCACGAGAACACCAGCGCGCTGACCAGCACCGCGGCAGCGCCGGCGAGCCAACGCGGCAAGGACCACGCACGCACCGCGCGCAGCCCGATCCACACCAGTGCCGACATCAGGCCGAGCCGGAACACCAGTTCTTCGAAGATGCCGGCACCGATCGAGCCGACGAGGTTCGCCGCCAACGAGCCGGCGGGTGCCGGGCCGGCGACCAGCCCGCGCGCCACCGACAGCGTCAGCTCGGCGGCGATCGGCCCGAGCAGCAGCGCGTAGACGGTGCCCTCGAGGGCGATGACCGCGGCGACGCGCGACCACGGCACCTCGTGGCGGATGAGGCGGCGCGCCGCGGCGACCATCAGCGCGCAGAACGCGACACTCAGCAGAAGGTGCACGTGAGCGCCGAGGCCGTGCACGGCATGCAGCAGCCACTGCTCGGCCCCGTTCCGTTCGTCGGGCGAGAGGCGCAGGCGCGACAACTCGTAGACGACCCACAGCGGCAGCACTGCGAACAGCCCGACGGCCGGATCGCGCGACCAGTGGAAGTAGCCGCCTGCCGGCGCCTCTGGCAACTCCGGTTCAGGAGGCGACTTCACCACGGTAGATCGCGGCTACGCCGCCGGTGAGCAGACGCTGCCGCGGCGAGACCAGACCGGCATCGCGCATCAGCGCCAGGAACTGTTCGCGCTCGGGGAACGCCATCACCGAGTCGTGCAGGTAGCGGTAGGCGTCGTTGCGCACGCCGGAGATCCAGGCGCCAAGACGCGGCAACACCCGACGGAAGTAGAAGCGGTAGGCAGCGCCCAGCAGCGGCACGCGCGGCTTGGTGAACTCGAGCACGACGACGCGGCCACCGGGCCGCACCACCCGTGCCATCTCACGCAGGGCGACCTTCGGATCGGCGACGTTGCGGATGCCGAACGCCACGGTCGCGAAGTCGAACGATGCCGTCGGGAACGGCAGTGCCATCGCATCGGCGGCGAGGAAGCTCGGGCCGGCCACGGTCGCCGCGAACGGGCCGTCCGGGCCGCCCTTCTGGCGGGCTCGGGTCAACATCGGCGCGCAGAAGTCGGCGCCGACGACCAGCGCACCGGCGCGTTGCAAGGCGAACGACAGGTCGCCGGTGCCGGCGCAGACGTCGAGGCCGCGTTCGCCCTTCTGCACCGCGACCATGCGCACGGTCTGCCGACGCCACCACAGGTCGATGCCCAGCGACAGCGCGCGGTTCGCGCGGTCGTAGCCGGGAGCGACCTCCGCGAACATCTTCTGGATCGTCGGGCCTTCAGGCATCTGGCGGGATTCTGCGGGGCGCTTCGACCGACCACAACCGTGCGGATGCGAGCAGCCAGAAACGCTGCGGGCCGCGTCCCGGATCCGGAACGCGGCCCGCGCCGTTCGCTCACCGGCGCCAGCTCCATGCTGGCGCCGAGCATCACCTCACTGGCGCCAGTAGTTCGACACCACGCGCACGCCCGAGACCGAGATGGTGCGGATGCGGGTGCCGGTCTGGATCTCGTAAACGTCGACGTTGCCGACGTCCGACAGCGCCACGAACAAGAGGCGCGGGAACGAGGCCTTGGCGTTGCCCTGCTTCAGCGTGTGCTTGCCCGAGTGCGTGTACGGGGTCACCGCGTAGTTCGGGCCCTGCGTGTTGAACTGGCCCGGCAGGCCGCCGTTGTTGACCAGGTCGTCGGTGCAGAGATCGATCACCGAGTTGCCCGACATGGCGTTGCTCAGCGCCGCGATGCCGCCGATGCGCTGCGTGACCGTCCACTCCTTCTGGCGGAAGGTCGGCGGCAGCGTGAAGCCGCCAGCCACCGGGTTCAACTGCAGCGGCCCGTTCGGCGACGAGGTCAGCGTCAGGCGCGAGACCTGGCCGAGCCCGAACTGGTCGACGTGGCCGATCAACACACCGCCGCGCGCTGCCGCGTGGTCGTAGTGCATCGCCTTGGCGCGGGTGAACGTGTCCGTCGATGCATTGCCGATGATGTCGTTGAAGCCGAAGCCGTTGACGCCGTCCGGCCCCGACTCGTAGACGGCGACCGTGCCGTTCGAGTTGAGGATGTAGGCGTAGTAGAGGTTCGACGTGTTGCCGGTCGTCAGGTAGCGCTCGGTGCAGACGACGTCGATCGGCTGCGACAGGAAGCCACCCAGCGTCCGACGGACCGTCAGGTCCAACGAGTTGATGACGGTCAGGAAGTTCGCGTTGGTCGAGACGACCAGCACGTCTTCGCCGTCCGGCTGCCACGCGATGGCCGTCGGGCCGCTCTCGACGCGGGTCTCACCGACGACCTGGTGGAACTGCGCGCTCGTCGGATCGATGTCGATGAAGCTGACCGTGGCGCTGGCGAAGTTCGTCACCGCCAGGCGGGTCATGTTCGGCGACATCGCCATGCTGACCGGGTCCGACAGCTGGATCGTGTCGAGCACCGTGAAGCGGTTGCTGTTGACGACCAGGACCTGGCGGTTGTCTCGATCGAGCACGTAGAGGAAGTGGCCGATCTGCTGGCGCGAGGTGAACGGGCAGAACGGCGCCGGCGGCGGCGGCGAGCCCGGGGGCGGCTGCGGACCGACGAACACGCCCATGAAGGTCGTGCCGTAGACACCGACCTCGTTCTGCACGCTGGCGAACGGGTTGCCGCGCACCAGCTGGTTCAGGCCGGCGGAGATGCACGCCGGCGGACCGGCGGTGACGAGCGCTCCGGGCGGGCCCTGCGACGACTTGACCGTCGGCTCCTCGGCGAAGATGGCGCGGTTCGGGTTCGGCGGCGGGAACACCAGGCGCGGCGGGTTCGGCACCGGCGGCTGCGTGATCGTGTTGCCACCCTGGGCCACCCCCATCAGCTGGTTGACCTGGTTCGACCGGTTGGCGTTCCGGTTGATGTTCTCGTTGTTGTAGATCAGGTCGAGCGGCGCGCCGATGTGGATGTCGGTGACGTCGCCGACGATCGGGTCGCGCAGCAAGCGCGTCGAGCCCGTCGTGTCCTGGGTCAGCGTCAGCACGCCCGAGCCACCGGCGTCGAGGTTGGTGGTGCCGGGCGCCATCGCCGGCGTCACACCGGTGCCGCCCTGCAGCGTCACCTGGATCGGCCAACGCGTGTTGTTGATGTCACCGGTGCCCTGGCCGAAGCCGTTCAGGTCGATGACCGACACACCGGGCTGGGCGCCACCGATGCCGACGTAGATCGCTTCCGGCGCGACCGGCGCGTTGACGATGCCCGGGCCGGCGCCGGTGGTGAACTGGGTCGTCACCAGCTGCCCGATCGGCAGACCGACGAGGCTGGTGATCGTCGTCGTCTGCACGGCGATGTTGACCAGCGACTGGCCCGGCAGGTTGTAGGCGGGCTTGATGATGTAGTTCATCAAGTCGCCGTAGCTGACCGGATCGGCGTAGTAGATGATCGGGAACGTCTGCGCCGCCGCCGTGACCGTGATCGACACGCCACCGCTCGGCGGCGTGAACAGGTTGGCGTCGAAGAAGGTGCCGACCTCGCCCGGCTGCACCGGCTTGTTGAAGCGGATCAGGATCGAGCCGGTCGGATCGACGCCCGTCTCGCTGTTGCCCGGCGTGATGTCCGGCGCGGCCGTCGTGTAGCGCAGCACCTGCGGCGGATCGACGTCGGCGCCGACCGTCGTCGCCACCCCGACTTCCTGCTCGAGGATGTCGCCTTCGTTGTTGCGCACCGCGTTGGTCACCACCAGACGCAGCAGGCGGTTGCTCGGGAACTGCTCGATCGTCGTCAGGTCGTCGTCGCTGTCGGCGACGAACACGAACGTCTTCTTGCCGACGAGGTCCGCAGCACCCGCGTAGGCCGGGAAGCCCGCCGCGCGCGCGTCGACGATGTTGACCGTGTTGCCGTCGGCCTCGACCGCGAGCCGCTGCCGCAGCACGCCACCTTCGTTGTAGTAGGTGATGCCGTTGACGAAACCGCGACCCTGCACCGGCACCGAGGTCTCCGTCGACGGGTCGTAGGCGAGGATCGTCAGCGCGCCCGTCAGACCCGAGTTGGTCTGGTCGGCGAGCAGGTCGCTCAGGATCGAGTCGACGCCGAGCTTGTGGCTGAACGTGAAGCTCAGGAAGTGGTTGCCCGGATTGCCGTCCGGCAGCACCGCCGTGGTCGGCAGCGTCGCGACCGGCAGCACACCGTTGTTGCCGTTGACGAACTGGCGGAGCGTGGCCTCGCTCTCGATGTTGACGACCGTCGACGTCGGGTTGCCGAACGAGTCGGTCGTGCGGATGCGATAGGGATACACACTGCCCGAGCCAGTGCTGATGCTCGTGACCTTGAAGTCACCCCGGTTGTCCGGGTCGCCCTTGGAGCCGCCAGTACAGCCGGTGGCCACCAGGCCGGCGCCGACCAGCAGTGCCAGGGAGAGGGCCGAGCCTGCGAGAGGGCCGAGCAGCGTTCGGTGCGTTGGGATCGCGTTCATTGGGATCGAATTCCGCCCAGGGATCGGGGGCGTAGGGTCTGCTCCGGGACGTTGCGAGCAGGGGAGCCGTAGCAAGTTACTTCGCCTCATGTTCCATGCAAGCGAAGTTCACGCGCCATCGACGCCACCACCGCAACGGGAGTTGGTGCCGCCAAAGCAAAGGCGGTGCCTGCGTTCGACGACCGCGAACCGGTGCCCGAGCAGCTTCCCGAAAGCCAGCCCCGGAGCCAGCGCACGGCCTCCAACTCCCTCTGCCAACGGGGCTTCCATGGCCCACCAGCGCCTCGGCTCGCGCCGTGTGCGAGTTCGCACAAGCGTGCTTTTCCGCACCTGGATCGCTCGCCGGCTCGGCCCGCGACTCGGAACTCGCGCCAGAACCACACCCAGCCGCACAATGCGGACGATGCAGGACCCCCTGGCCGAGTACCGCCAGAAGCGCGACTTCGCCGCCACGCCGGAGCCCGCGGGCGACGGCGCCCTGCGTCGCGGCGACGACGTGTTCGTCGTGCACCGGCACGAGGCGCGCCAGCTGCACTACGACCTGCGGCTGGAGCAGGGCGGCGTGCTGAAGTCCTGGGCGGTGCCGCGCGGCTTCAGCTACGCGCCGGCCGAGAAGCGTCTCGCGGTGCGCACCGAAGACCACCCGCTGGCCTACGAGCACTTCTCCGGCCGCATCCCGAAGGGCCAGTACGGCGCCGGCACGATGACGATCTGGGACCGCGGCACCTACCGCCTCGTCAAGGAGCCGGACTGGGAACGTGCGCTGGCGAAGGGCGAACTGAAGGCGCTGCTGTTCGGCCGCCGGCTGCGCGGCGAGTGGCACCTGGTGCGCACGCAGCAGGGCCCCAACACGTGGCTGCTGTTCAAGTCGAAGGATCGCTACGCCGGCCCCGATCGCGACAGCGTGCTCGGCGTCGACCTCGCGGCCGCCCCCGTCGCCGACGTGCCCCTGACGCTGTCGCCGATGCGACCAGACGCCGACCGCCCGGCCTTCGTCGACAGCGACTGGCTGTTCGAGATGGAGTTCACCGGCCTGCGATCGCTGGTGGACGTGCGCCTCGACGGTGCTCGCGCCGCCGCGCTGGCGACGATCCCGGGCCCCGTGCGGCGCGAGCTCGCGGCGCTGCGCTGCGAACGCGCCCTGCTCGACGGCGTCTTCGTGGCCACCGATGCGGCCGGGCGCCCGTCGGCGCAGGCCTTGGCGACGGCGCTGCGCACCGGCGACGAAGAGCGCATCGCCTTCTACGCGTTCGATCTGCTGCAGTGGGAGGAGTTCGATCTGCGCACACTGCCGCTGCTCGACCGCAAGGCGGCGTTGCGCGCGTCGCTGCCGGCCGGCGCCCACGTGCTGTTCGTCGACCACGTGCGTGGCGACGGTCCCGCACTGGCGGCGGCGATCGTGGCCGCCGGACTGCCAGGGGCGATCGGCAAGCGCGCGATCGGTGGCTACGGCAGCGGCGCTTCGTCCGACTGGCTGCGCATCGACGTCGCCGCGACGACGACCACGGCGAACGCCGCCGGCGACGCCAACCGACCAGCGACGGTCGTCGCGCGGCGCTGGAAGCCGAGCAACCTGAGCAAGGTCTACTGGCCGGCCGAGGGCTACACCAAGGGCGACCTGATCGCCTACTACGCCGCCGTCGCCGAGGTGCTGCTGCCGCACCTGCGCGACCGCCCGCTGCACCTGAACCGCTTCCCGGACGGCATCGACGGCAAGTCGTTCTACCAACGCGAAGTGAAGGACGGCTCGCCAGAGTGGCTGCGCACGGTGCCGATCCCGCACGACGGCGCCTCGGTGCCGCACCACGTCGTCGACGACCTCGACGCACTGCTGCACGTGGTGAACCTCGGCAGCATCGACCTGCATCCGTGGCTGTCGCGCGTGCCGAGCCTCGACGAACCGGACTGGGCCGTGCTCGACCTCGATCCGAAGTCGGCGCCGTTCGCGCACGTCGTGCGCATCGCGCGCGCGGCCGGCAGGCTGCTGCGCGGCATCGGCCTGCGCCCGCTGCTGAAGACCTCCGGCAAGAGCGGCATGCACGTGTTCCTGCCGCTGCGCCCCGGCTACTCGTACGACCACGCGCGCATGTTCCTCGAGGCGATCGCGCGCGTGCTGGTGCGCGAACTGCCCGACATCGCCACCGTCGAGCGCCTGCCGGAGAACCGCGGCGGCAAGGTCTACCTCGACTTCCTGCAGAACCGCCGCAGCCAGACGATCGTGCCGCCCTACTCGGTGCGCCCGGTGCGCGGTGCCTCGGTGTCGATGCCGCTCTCGTGGGACGAACTCGAGGACGACGAACTGTCGCCGCAGCGCTTCACCATCCACACCGCGCCGCCGCGCATCGCCGCGCGCGGCGACCTGTTCCGAGCCGCCCTCGAAGACCGGCAGGACCTGATGCCGGCGATCGCGGCGCTGCAGGACGTGCTCCGAGGTGGCTGAGCGGGTGCGAGCGAACGCCGCTCACCCACCGTGGTTCTGCAGACGGCGGCGCACCTGTTCGGCCCAACGACTGTTCGGATCGAACGTGAGGTAGGCGCGCCAATGGCGGCGCGCGCCGTCGAGATCGCCGGCGACGGCGAGTGCTTCGGCGAGGTTGTAGTGCGCATCCGCGTAGTGCGGGACCAGCTCGAGCGCGCGCGACAACGCGGCGATCGCCCCGCGCCGATCGCCCTGTTCGCCGAGCACGATGCCGAGGTTGTTCCACGCCTCCGCGTGCTCGGGATCGACCTCGACCGCCGCCGCGAACTGCACCGCGGCTTCGTCACGCCGCCGCAGCGCGTAGTGGCAGTTGCCGAGGTTGAAGTGCGCCTCGGCGCCGGCACCGGGCAGTGCGTGCTGGTAGGCGCGCGCCGCGTCCTCGAGGCGGCCCGCCGACTCGGCGTCGACGCCGACCGTGAACCAGTCCTGCGCCGAACGCACGCGCGGCAGTGCCCCCGTGCCGGAGTTCGCGGCCTGGAAGTCGAACAGCAGCTGACCGCTCGGCTCGAGCAGGCGACCGTCCGGCGCGCGCACGACGACGCGGCGCTGGCCGACGCTGGCCAGCAACCCGGCCAGCGCCGCTTCGGGATCGCGCACGACGGTGCGGGCCAGTTCCCACGCGCGCGCGATGCGCGGCGCCGACCAGCCGGCGCGCCACAGCTGCGCCAACGTGCGGGCGCGTCCGACCGCGCGGAAGTCGAAGCGCTCCTGCTCGTCGCCGCGCCGCGGTGCCAACAGCTCGCGTTCGACGAAGCGCCGCACGACGGCGCCCGGCAAGCCGCAGTGCGCCGCCAGTTCGTCCCGCGTGAACGTGCGCGCGCCGTCGCTCACGCCGCCCCCTCCGGCACGAGGCCGACGAACACCGGCGCGCGCAGCGAGCCGGACTCGGTGCGTTCGAGGAAGCGCACCGTGCAGTAGAGGCCAGGCTCGACCCACTGGCCCGCCATGCCGGGATCGACCAACGGCCGCGGCGACCGGCGCGCGGTCAGCAACCGCCGCAGCTCGGCGCGCTGCGCCACGGTCAGGCCCGAGCCGACCTTGCCGACGCAGCGCAGTTCGCCGCCGAAGTCGCTGGCGACGATCACCGAACGCACGTCGCCGGCTTCGTCCGGTTCGAAGCCGAGGATCAGGCAGTGCACCTGCTGCTGCAGCTTGACCTTGATCCAGGCGTCGCCGCGCTCGCCCGGCCGGTACGGCGCATCGAGGCGTTTGCCGACGATGCCCTCGAGCGCCTGCTGCTGCGCCGCCGCGAACAAGGCCCGCCCCTGCGCCGCGACACCATCCGACGCGAGCAAGCGCGGCGACGCGACCGCAGCCAGCAGCTCGGCGAGCGCCGCGCGCCGTTCGGCGAACGGCCGCGGCATCCAATTCTCGCCGCCGCGATAGAGCAGGTCGAACACGACGTAGTGCACCGGCCGCTGCGCCGCCGCCGCCACAGCTCGCGCCGGCGTCATGTTCTCACGCCCGACGATGGCGCCGAAGTCCGGGCGTCCGTCGGGCTGCAGCACCACCAATTCGCCGTCGAGCACCGTGCCCGACGGCAGCTTGGCGAGGAAAGCGAGCTCCGGGTAGCGCCCCGCGAGGTCGCGCCGCCGCCGACCGTGCATGCGCAGCGCCCCGTGCTCCGCGTAGGCCATCGCGCGCACGCCGTCCCACTTCAGCTCGAACACGTGCGCCGGCGAGTCGAACGGCTCGCCGCTCGTCGCCAGCATCGGTTCGATGTGCTCGGGCAAGGGCATGCGATCGCGCGCGGCTCAGAGGCTGAGAGAGAATCCTCTCGAAGCCTCTGCGCGGCTGCGAATGCAGCCGCCAAACATGATTCTGAGAGCCCGTAGCATGATTTCTTCTCGGGCTCTCAGCCTTCGACCTTGCGCGCGCCCTTCTTCCTGCCGGTGCTCGGCGCCAGCTTCTTGTCGGCCGGTTCGTCGGCAGCACCTGCGACGGGCTCGCCGGCCACCGAGGCCGGACTCGCGAGCGGTGCGCCGGCGAGCCGCGCCTGCGCCTCGGCGACGCTCTTCTTCAGCGCGTCCATCAGGTTCAGGATCTTCGGTTCCTCCTGGTCCTTCACCTGCACCACCTCGCGCCCGTCGACCTTCAGCGCGATCAGCTTCTTCAGCCTGGTGACGTACTGGTCCGAGTAGCCGTCGAGGTCGAACGTCGCCAGCTTCGACGCGGTGATCAGCGTGTTGGTCAGCGCCACTTCCTCGGGTTTGAACGACAGCTCCTCGACCTCGCTCTCGAACTCCTCCGCCTTGCGCACGCGCTGCGGGTAGTGCAAGCCGGTCATCACCAGCATGCGACCGAGCGGCCGCAGCAACACCAACTGCTCGCGCCCCGCCATCACCACCTGCGCGATCGCGCAGACGCCGTTCTGCTTCATGCCGGCACACAGCAGCGCGTAGGGCCGCGCCCCGGCGACGCCGTCGGGCAGCAGGTAGTGGGTCTTGCCGGCGAAGTAGCGGCTGTCGACGGTGTCGGCCGGGATGAACCCGTCGATGCTGACCGCGCGGTCGGTCTTGGTGCGCAGCTTGTCGAGTTCGTCGGGATCGACGACGACGTACTGGTCCTTCTGGTGCTCGAAGCCGCTGACGATCGCTTCGCTCTTCAGCTCGCCGTGCTCGGGGCAGACCTTCTGGTACTTGACCCGCGAGTTGCAGCCCTTGTGCAGCTGGTTCAGGTGCACTTCCCCGGCGCTGTCGTTGGCGGTGAACGCCTTGACCGGCACCGAGATCAGGCTGAGCTTCAGGAACCCTTTCCAGGACGTGCGCGAGGGGGCGGCCATGCGAGGTGGTGCTGCGACGGTCCGGCAGGATACCAGACGCACTGCGCCGACGGTGGCCGCGCACCGCGGGCGATCGATCAGACGTCGCCGAGCAGGCCGTCGATGCCGTTCGCGGTGACCGCGCCGAAGGCGTTGACGCCGGGCTGCAGCATCGCCGACGTGGTGAACACGTGCAGCCCGACGAGCGTCGGCAGCGACGGGATCGGCAGCGAGTAGGTGTGCGCGCCGGTGTTGGTCCAGCCGAGCAGCACGTCGAGGGTCGAACGCAGGCCGCAGCCCGGCATGCCGATCGCCGACAGGTCGAGCACGCCCGGATCGGCGAAGCCGAAGATGTCGACTCCGAGCGGCGCGACCGCCGCCGTCGGCAGGTTGGCGACGGTCAGGTTCCACGCCGTGCCGAGCACCGGTCGCGTCGTCGCCGTGACGCCGAGCGGCAGTTGGTCGGCCCCGGTCTCCAGCGCACCGAGAATGGCGGCGGAGAGGTCGATGCTGCCGGGATCGAGGCTCGGGCCACCGGGCGAGTAGCCGACGAGATACGGGTTCCCGGTCGTCGACATCGACTGGTAGACGAGGCTGACGAAGCCGCTGGCGAGGTCGAACTGCATCTGGAACGTGCTCTCGTCGGCCGGCGACGAGCCACCGAAGTTGCGCACGCCGTCCCAGGTGACGTAGGCGTTGGTGCCGACCTGCTCGAACTTCACCCGGCCGTTGCCGGCGGATGGGTTCATGTCGTGCCAGGTCCACCAGGCGGTCTGCGGAGCGTTCAGGAACGCCGCCACGTTCGGGTTGAAGGCCTGGCCGTTGCCGGGAGCCACCGACACGAAGCCGTTCGAGCACACCACCAGCGACGACGTGGTGCCACCGACGTAGGAGAACGGCATCGACAGCGGCACGGTCACCTGGCTGTCGTCGAAGAGCTGCAGGACCGTGGCCCCCGCCGACGGCGGCACGTAGGTCGCGATGTTGCCGAGCGCCAGGTAGCCGACACCGTTCGGGATCATCGTGATCGACGAGCCGCTCAGGTCGATCGTCCCGATCGGGAACAGCTGGTAGAACGACGCGAACGAGCGGTAGCAGCCGGTGCCGAGGCTGGTGTTCGTCGCCGCGACACCGCTGGCGGTCGGGCCGTTGACGTTCAGCGTGAACGAACCGGTCTGCCCGGCGAAGCCGCCGACGCGCACGTAGTAGGGGCCGGCACTCGGCAGCGCGACCGCCAACGACGACGCCGTGCCACAGCCGTCGTCGTTGCAGCCGAGGGAGACCAGGGCGTTGCAGCCCGCCGCACCGTTCAGCACCTGCAGCGCCGTGTCGAAGCCAGCGCCGCAGACGTCCACCTGCAGCGTGCCGGGCCCGGACGCCAGGAACAGGTACCAGCGATCGTTGCCCGCGACCCCGCACGGCCACAAGGGTGCCGACGTGGTCGCCCCGACGGTGGAGAACGGACCGTTCGCCCCTTGCACGAGCAGGACCGCTCCGGAGCAGTCGTCGTTCTGGGCGGACGCGGCGACGGCGAAAGCCGCCGCGGCGAGCGCGGACGGCAGCAGGCGAACATGCGGCATGGGCAACCTCGGGACGAAGGGGCACTGAGTCTGCCACGCTGCGGCTCCGGCGACCACCCCGGGGCCCCGGCCCTACAGCGCCAGGAACCGGCTCGCCAACGCCGGCCCGGCGCAGCTGTCCTCGTGCTTGAAGAACACGAACGCCGCCCCCGGCCGCGCCAGCACGCGGTCGCGCCACTGCCGCAGGTCGTCGTCGGTGTAGCTGGCGCGGCGCAGGCGCAGGTAGCTCCAGGTCGAAGTGTCGGCGAGCACCGGCGGCGGCAGTTCGTCGCGATCGCTCGCCACCACCGCCACGTCGCGCTCGCGCAGCGCCGCCAGCGCGTCGTCGTCGTTCCAGCTGGCGTGCGCGAACTCGAACGCGACCTTCACGCCCGCGGGTTGCAGCGAGAGGAAGTCGCGCAGCACGGCGACGTCCTTCCGCACGAACTTCGGCACCTGGTAGAAGACGCAGCCGAGTGTGTCGGCGAGCGGGGCGATGGCGGTGAACAGCACCTGCAGCAGCTCGCCGCAGTCCCTCAGCTTCTGCGTCCACGTCAGCCGCTGGCTCGCCTTCACCGCGAAGCGGAACGACGCCGGCACCTGCGCGCGCCACTTCGCCGCCATCTTCGCGTTCGGCAGCCGGTAGAACGTGTTGTTGAGCTCCACCGCCGGCAGCCGCTCGGCGTAGAACGGCAGCATCGCGTCCTTCTTCAGGTCGTCGGGATAGAACGCGGGCCGCCACTCGTCGTAGCTGAAGCCGCTGGTGCCGACGAACAGGCGCGACGCTGCCGGGTTGGTGCTCACCGCCGCAGGATACGGCGGGTCGCGCCCGGCAGCCTCACACCGCCAAACGCCGCGGCGATCCCGCCGCCGTCACGCCCACAGCACGAGCCCGCGCACCTTGGCGTCGTGGCGCCCGTTGCCGGGCACGCGCACGCGCATGCCGTGCTGGTAGTGCCCGGCGAGCTCGACGCGGTAGCCGCCGTCGAACGCGTGCACGGTGCCGGTCTTGGCGCCGCGGTGCACGAGCGGCACCACCAGCGTCTCGACCTCGCCTTCGCCGCGCGTCACCACCAGCTCGACGAGCACGTCGCTCGGTTGCAGCGTGCCGAGGTCGACCTCGAGGTGCACGTCGAGGTGCTGGCCGACCTTGAAGTCCTGCATCTCGACCGTGGTCGCAGCGACGATCTTCAGCTTCTCGAAGCCGGAGCGCACGCGCAGGAACTCCTTCGCCCGCTCGCGCGCCGGCGCCTTCTTCTCCGCCTGCAGCTGGAAGTAGTGGCCGGCCAGCGGCCGGTAGGCCTGGGCCAGGTAGTCGCTGACCATGCGGTCGGTGTTGAACAGCGTCGGCACCGTCTCCAGGCAGTGCTTCATCATCTCGCACCACGTCGCCGGCACGCCGCGGCCGTCGCGGGCGAAGAAGTTCGGCACGATCTCCTCCTCGAGCAGGCGGTAGAGCGCCGTCGCGTCGGCCTGGTTCTGCAGCTCGTGGCTGCCGTAGACCTGGCTGCCGCCGATCGTCCAGCCGTTGCCGCCGTCGGCGGCCTCGGGCCACCAACCGTCGGCGATCGACAGGTTCAGCACGCCGTTGGCGGCGGCCTTCATGCCGGACGTGCCGCTCGCCTCCTCCATGCGGGTCGGCGTGTTGACCCAGACGTCGACGCCCTGCACCAGCGCGCGGGCGACGGCGATGTCGTAGTCCTCGACGAACACGACCTTGCCGAGGAAGTCGGGCGAACGCGCGATCTGCACGATCGACTTCAGGATGTCCTGGCCGAGCTTGTCGCGCGGGTGCGCCTTGCCGGAGACGACGATGCGCACCGGGCGCTCGGGGTTCGACAGGATGCGCAGCAGGCGCGCCGGATCGCTGAACAGCAGGTGCGCGCGCTTGTAGGGCGCGAACCGCCGCGCGAAGCCGAGGTAGAGCGCCTTGTCGTCGAGGCCGGCGAGCGTGGCACTCAGCACGACCGGGCTGTCGCCGCGGGCGTGGAACGCCTTGGTCAGCGAGTTGCGCACCGTCTCCAGCATCATGCCCTTGTTGGCCTGCCGCACCTTCCACAGGTCGGCCTCCGCCACGCGCGCCGCGTTGCCGAAGTCGGCCGGACGCACGGTGTCGTCGTCGCCGCGCAGCAGGCGCACGATGCCCGACTGCGTCCACGTCGCCAGGTGCACGCCGTTGGTGACCGACGCCACCGGCACCTCGTTCTCGAGCAGACCGGGCCAGAACGCGTGCAGCAGCTTCTGCGAGGCGAGGCCGTGCAGCTTGCTGACGCCGTTGACGAACCCGGCGAAGTTCATCGCCAGGTAGGTCATGTTGAACTCGCTGGTGCCGCCGCTGGCCTGGCCGAGCGCGAAGAAGCGGTCCCACGGCAGGCCGACCCATTCCTCGGCGTCGCCGAAGTAGCGGCGCACGAGGTCCTCGGCGAAGCGGTCGTGGCCGGCCGGCACCGGCGTGTGCGTGGTGAACAGCGTCGTCTGCGCGACGTACTCACGCGCCGCTTCGAACGTCAGGCCCTCGCCGCGCACGAGGCGGCTCGTGCGCTCGAGGGTCAGGAAGGCCGCGTGGCCTTCGTTCATGTGGTAGACCGCCGGCCGCACGTTCATCGCGCGCAGCAGACGCACACCGCCGCGGCCGAGCACGATCTCCTGCTGGATGCGCATCTCGGCGTCGCCGCCGTAGAGGTTGCGCGTGATGTCGCGGTCCTCGGGGCGGTTCTGCGGCAGGTTGGCGTCGAGCAGGAACAGCTGCACGCGCCCGACCATCGCGCGCCACGCGCGCAGGTGCAGTTCGCGGCCGGGCAGCGGCAGCGTCACCTCGAGCGGGCGGCCGTCGGCGGCGCGCACGATCTCGACCGCGAGCTTCTGCGGCCGGTTCTCCTTGTCGGCGGCGACCTGCTGGCCGTCGCTCGACAACTGCTGGCTCATGTAGCCGAAGCGATAGAACAGGCCGACGCCGACCAGCGGCACGTTCAGGTCGCTCGCCGACTTCAGGTGGTCGCCGGCGAGGATGCCGAGGCCGCCGCTGTAGATCGGCAGCGAGTGGTGCACGCCGAACTCGGCCGAGAAGTAGGCGATCGGATGCTGCGGCGACAACGCCGGCGCCCCGGCCCCGTCGCGCACCGGCATCGGCTGGTTCGCCGTCGCCATGTAGGCGTCGAAGCGCTTCAGCACCGCCTGCAGGCGGCGGAGGTAGTCCTGGTCCTTCGCCTTGCGCTCGAGGGCCTCGAGGCCGACGCCCTGCAGGAACGCGACCGGGCTCTCACCGCTCTTGGTGAAGCCGGGCGCCAGCTCCTCGAACAGCGAGCGCACGCCGCCGTTCCACACCCACCAGAAGTTGCGCGCCAGTCGCTCGAGGCCGCGCAGGCTCTGCGGCAGCGTCGTCGACGCCTCGAACGGCGACAGCCGCGGCGTGGTGCCGGAGCCCGGCGACGGCAGCGAGCGGCGCGGCAGCCGGAACTGCACGACGCCGGTGGTGCTGCGCAGCTGCACCGCGGCGATCGCGCGCGCGTAGGCGTCCTGGTAGTTGGCGAACAGGTCCTTCCACGCCGTGCGGCCGGCGGCGGCGCGGCAGCGCTGGCGGCGCGCCTCGACGTCGCCCTGCTGGTCGAGGAAGCCCTCGATCGCGTCGACGGTCGCGGTGACGACCTGCTTGTACGGCACGCGCTCGCGCTTCAGCACGGTGATGCCGTCCTGCGGGCCGAGGCCCGCCGACACCGCCCAGCGGCCGAAGCCGGCGAGGTCGGTGGTGATCGTCGGCACGCCGACCGCGAGCGCTTCCTGCGGCGTGTAGCCCCACGGTTCGTAGTAGCTCGGGTAGGCGCCGAGGTCCATCGCCGCCAGCACCGCCTCGTACTCGCGCCCGAACAGGCCGTCGTCGGGGCGCAGGTAGATCGGCACCTGCACGACCTTGACGCGGCTGCCGACCTTGTTGTCGAGGCCGATGCGCTTGCAGTGCGCGTGCACCGGATCGCGCTCCTCGTCGAACAGGTTGTGCGTGCACAGGCCGATCGGCCCGTTCGCCGCCCCGCCGGCTAGGCGCTCCATCAGCTCGCCGCGCACACCGCTGTTGCCGGCCGGCACCAGCAGGAACGCGACCACGCGCTTGCCCTTGTCGTGCTGCAGCTGCGCCAGCGCGTCGAGCAGCAGTTCGATGCCCTTGTTGTGGAACTCGTAGCGGCCCGCCAGCGCGAAGAACGACGCGTCGGACACGTCCTCGCCGAGCATCGCCTTGGCGACCCGCGCCAGCTCGGCGCGCGTGGCCTTGCGGTCGCCGGCGGCCAGCTCGTCGACGACGGCGAGGTCGATGCCGTTCGGCAGCAGCGGCTCGACCTTGCGCGAGTGCAGCAGTTCGGCCTCGCCGGCGGTGATCGAGCTGACCGTGGTGAACACGTCGGCCTTGCGCGCGCAGACGCCCTCCAGCGAGTGCTTGGCCTGCACGCCGTGCACGCGCGCCAGCTCCTCGACGGTCTTGCCGCCGAGGCCCTTGTCGGCCGCGGTCGGGTCCGGCGTGATGCCGAGCGACGCCATGGCGCGGCCCAGCATCGTCGCGTGCGTGGTGAACACGGTGCCGATGCTCGGGATGCGCTCCTGCAGGTAGAGCAGCGACGCGCCGGTCATCCACTCGTGCGCCTGCACCACCGCGCGGCGGTGGAACGGAGCGAGGAACTCCTCCCACCAGCGTTCGATGACCATGCCGGCGGCGATCGAGAACAGCACCGGCTCGACGTAGTCCCAGTCGCCGGCGATCGAGTCGACGCGGTGCCGTTCCCACAGCCCGGCGAGGATGCCGTTCTTCTGCTCGTAGAGGCCGGAGAAGCCGACCAGGATGCAGCGCGGCCGGCCGGGGATGCGCCAGCGGCCGACGCGCACCGGCACGCCGATGGCGCGGCACCCCTGCGCGAACTCCTCGAAGCCCGGCTCCTCGTCGAACGGCGGCTGCGCCCCGGTGCCGCCGAGCAGCTGCGGGCCGATCGTGATGTAGTCGTCGCCGAACTGCTCGACGGCGGTCACGGCCTTGCTCGACAGCACCGTGTGGATGCCGCCGACCTTGTTGCAGACTTCCCAGCTGATCTCGAACAGTTGGAACGAACGGTCGGGCATGGTCACTGCTTGGGCTGCGCCGCGGCTTTGCCGGCGGCGGATTTCGGAAGGGCCTTCTGCACCTGCGCCTTCAGGGCGTCGAGCGCCGTCATCACCGTGACGAACGCCGCGTGCGGCGTGTCGTAGGGGCTGAAGTACTCGTGCACCTCGGCGTCGCTGTGGTGCTTCGTGGCGATGTAGTAGACGTGGTCGGACGTGGTGAACTCGCGCCACGCCGCCAGCAGGTCGGGCCGCTTCTTCGCCACCGCCAGGACGGAGGCGCGCAGCGCGTAGATCGCCTTGTGCGCCTCGACCTGCATCGGGTTGCCGAGCCACGCCGACAGGTTGCGTTCGACGTCGGCCCACGACACCGGGTTCGGGATGTCGAGCTCGCTGGCGACGTCGCGTTCGGCGGCGACCTGGGCCGGCGTGCGGAAGCGGAAGCTCGGGTTCTGCAGCACCTGCTCGGGCAGGTGCCGCATGAACTCGAGGATGCCGGTGTGCTCGCCCTGGTGCTCGCCGAAGGTCTCGTAGTCCATGAACAGCCCGAGGAACTGCGCTGGCGGCGGCACATCGTGCAACCAACCCGCGTAGGTATCGGCAAACAGCGGGTACGAGGGCCACTTCCGGTTGGAGAAACGGAAGGCGATGTCGTCCGACAGCGAGTAGCTGCGCAGCAACAACTTGAGGCGTTTGCAGGTGCGCGGCCGGTAGGGCACCTGCGGGCTGCGCCAACCGAGCAGGCGGTCGGCACCTTCGCCCATCATGCACTCGAAGCCGAGGTCCTCGACCTTCTTGCAGATCGTGTTGTCGAGGATCAGCTCGGTGTTGCGGAACGTCGTCGGCGCGCCGAACAGGTCGGTCACCGTGTCGCGCTGGATCTCGACCTGGTCGGCGAACTCGTCGAGGTCGACGACGCCGGCGAGGCTGTGCTGGCTGGTCTCGCACAGGAACTCGACGTTGCCCGACTCGGCGAGCGCGACGAAGCTGTCGAGCGCGTCCGGCACCCAGTCGCGCAGCTGACGGATGACCGTGCCCGACAGCGAGAACGAGCAGCGGAACTGCCCGTCGGTGCGCTCGATCGCGTCGAGCAGCAGCTTGTTCATCGGCAGGTAGCAGCGCTCGGCGACGCGCTCGGCGACCAGCCGGTTCAGGCCGGTGTCGAAGAAGTCGAGCTTCTTGATGCGGTCGCTCGGCTTCCACTTGCGCAGCCGGTAGGGCTGGTGGACCTGGAAGTAGAAGACGACGTCGATCACGGTGCCTGCTTGGCCTTCCTGCCCTTCTTCTCCGCCGGCATCTCGCACGCCTTCCACGCGCGCAGCAGTTCGCCGGTGTTCCACGCCTGCGCGAACGTGCCGCCGGGCCGCTGCGGCTCGTCGCCGTCGAACACCTCGCTGACGTGGTCGAGCCCGGCGCGGTCGAGTTCGTCGAGCAAGCCGAGCAGCCAGCTGCGCAGCTGCGCGCGTTCGTTCGCCTGTTCCTTCGGCGCCGCGGCGGCCAGCGCCGCCTCGACGTAGAAGCCCGCCAACCACGGCCACACGGTGCCTTGGTGGTAGGCGAGATCGCGCGCGTCGCCGCCGCCTTCGTAGCGACCGCGGTAGGCCGGGTCGCGCGGCGACAGCGTGCGCAGCCCGCGCGGCGTCACCAGCTCGGTGCGCGCCGTCGCCACCACCGCCGCGCGCTGCGCTGGCGTCCACGGTGCGCGCGGCAGCGCCGCGGCGACCAGCATGTTCGGCCGCACCGCCGGATCGGCGACGCCGCCGTGCACGCGGTCGGCGAAGCGACCGGGGCGCCCGCCTTCGCCCGGCAGCCAGAACGCGCGCACGAACGCTTCGCCGCAGCGATCGCGCGGCCCCTGCCAGCGCTTGCCGTCGTGCTCGGCGAGGAACGCCAGCAGTGCGTACCACAGCGCCTGGATCTCGACCGGCAGTCCCTGCCGCGGCGTCACCGGGCCGCGGTGCGTGCGCGCGTCCATCCACGTCGCGTTGAGGTCGACGCGACCGGCGCGCAGCAGGCCGTCGGCGTCGACCGCGAGGCCGAGGTCGGTGCCGCCGACGTAGGCTTCGGCGATCTGCACCAAGGCTGGCAGCAGGCGGCCGGTGACCAACGCGCGGTCGCCACCGTCGTCGGCGAAGCGCTGCACGGCGAGGGCGAACCACAGCGCCGCGTCACAGCTGCCGTAGTGGCTGTCGTCCTGGTCGCGGCCGTAGATGTTCGGCAGCAGCCCGCGGCGCAGGAACGGCAGCGCCCCGACGAGCACCTCGGCGCACAGGTCGGCGCGGCCGCGGGCCAGCGTCAGGCCGGGCAGGGCGACGAACACGTCGCGCCCCCACTCGCCGAACCACGGGAAGCCGGCGAGCACGCCGAGGCGACTGCCGTCGGCGCCCCCACTGTCCGAGCGGCCGACACTGTCCGAGCGATAGAGGAAGTCGTCGGCGCCGAGCTGCAGCCGAGCCACCTTCGGCACCGGCGCCGCCTGCGCCTTCTGCCAGACCAGCGTCGCGTGCGCCTGCACTTCGTCGAACACCGCGGCCGGGGCGTCGCACGGCGCACCGAGGGCGAACGCGACCGTCGCGTCGCGGCCGGGCGGCAGGTTCAGCTCGAGCACGCCGTAGCACCAGCGATCGCCGTGGTGGTCGTAGCCGCGCGCCTCGTCGGTGGCGCAGTGGAAGCCGCGGTACCACGACGCCTCGCCGCGGAACGCCGCGACGCCGTCGGCCGACAGCCACAGCATCGGCAGCGACTCGTTGGGCCGCACGCCCCAGCTGGCGCCGCGCGCGTGCACGGTGGCGTCGAAGCGTTCGTCGGCGGCCGGCAGCTGGTCGGCGTCGCACCAGCCGAGCAGCGGGCGCACGTCGAGGCGCAGCGGTTCGCCGCCGAGGTTGTGCCAGCGCACCAGCAGCAACGGCGGCCGGCCGGCGTCGGCGCGCTGCAAGGCGACCGTGCGCCGCAGCGCCGCGCCGTCGGCGTGGAACGTCCACTGCGGCAGCGGCCGGTGCGCGAACGCCACCGCCGCCTCGGGCGGCGAGCTCTGCGCGTGCCCGCGCCAGTGTGCGTGCAGCAGGTGCACGGGTCGCGGCGGGGCCCCGGTGTGCGACGGTGCCACCACGATGCGTTCGTCGAGGGCCGCGACCACCATGCGCCGCCGCGCCGAGCCGGCCGGCCGCGCGACCCACAGGCCGTGGTAGCGACGGCGCACGAGGTCGTCGGCCGAACCGCACGCGTAGCCCCCGGCACCGTCGGTCAGCAGCCACTCGGCGTCGCCGGGCACCCGCGGCGGATGCGCGTTCGGTTCGTTCGGGGCAGGACGAGCGGATGGCATTGCGGAGTCGGTCGCGGACGCGACGAACGGCCGCGCAGCCTACGTCGCATGCCCTCGGTATCAACGATCCTTCGCGGCAGGATTCGGCATCAAGCCCTGTCGCTTCGCGACCGCGACGTGCATCCTGTCGCTGGAACGCTCGACCCCAAAAGGCACCGAGGCCACCACATGGTCAATCTCGACCTCAGGAACACCCTCGTCTTCATCCTCGCCGGCGGCGAGGGCAGCCGACTGAAGCCGCTGACACTGCACCGCGCCAAGCCCGCGGTGCCGTTCGGCGGCTGCTACCGCATCATCGACTTCACGCTGAGCAACTGCATCCACTCGGGGCTGCGCCGCATCCACCTGCTGACGCAGTACCAGGCGCGCTCGCTCGAGGAACACATCCGCTTCGGCTGGAACTTCCTGCCGCGGCGCCTCGAGCAGTGGATCACCTGCAGCCCGCCGCACCACGTCTCGGTCGGCAAGTGGTACCGCGGCACCGCCGACGCGATCTTCCACAACCTCGACTCGATCGAGGACTGGCAGCCGCCGAACACCGTCGTGCTGTCGGGCGACCACATCTACCAGATGGACTACCGCGACATGCTGCGCGAGCACGTCGAGCACGGCGCGGCGTTGACCATCGGCGCGGTGAAGATCCGGGTCGAGGAGGCGCCGAGCTTCGGCATCCTGCAGGTCGCCGCCGACGGCCGCATCACCGGCTTCGTCGAGAAGCCGAAGCACAACGCCCCGCAGATCCCCGGCGAGCCGGGCTTCTGCTACGCGTCGATGGGCATCTACGTGTTCGAGACGAAGGAGCTGGTGAAGCGCCTGCGCGAGGACAACGCGATGCCCGAGGGCCAGGGCGGCGACTTCGGCCACCACGTGATCCCGCGCATGCTGCACCAGGTGCCGATCTACGCGCACGCGTTCCGCGGCCTGAACGGCGACGACCCGCCCTACTGGCGCGACGTCGGCACCATCGAAGCGTACTTCGACGCCAACATGGACCTGTGCAGCGTCAAGCCGCAGCTGAACCTGTACCGCAAGGACTGGCCGACGTACACGCTGTGGCACAACGACCCGCCGGCGAAGACGGTGTTCTCGGAGCCCGGCGACGGCCGCCGCGCCGAGGTGCAGGACTCGCTGCTGTGCCCCGGTGTCGTCGTCTCCGGTGGCAAGGTGCGGCGCTCGCTGCTGAGCAACCTCGTCTACGTCGACGAGCACAGCCAGCTCGATGAGTGCATCGTCATGCGCGGTGCGCGCATCGGCAAACGCTGCAAGCTCAAGCGCGTCATCATCGACAAGTGGAACGAGGTGCCCGACGGCACCGTGATCGGCTACGACCCCGAGGCCGACCGCAAGCGCTTCACGGTGTCGAGCACCGGCATCGTCGTGGTCGCCCGCGGCCACCAGTGGAAGTGACGCCCGCGCGGCGGCCGCGAACGGCCGCGGCGGCGAATTCCTTGTCCGGTGGCGGGCCACTCTGCCGCTGCAGCAGGGCATGCGCACCCTCCCCTTCGTGCTCCCTGTCCTCGCCGCCACCGCGGCGCTGCCCGCGCAGACGCTCGCCATGGGCGAACTGGTTCTCGGCAACACCGCGCGCTGCACGGTGCAGGCCCCCGGCAGCCTGCTCGCCGTCGTCGCCTTGTCGACCACCGGCACGGTGCCCGGTCCGTGCGTGCCGGGCCTCGGCTGCGTCGACCTCGCCGAGCCGTGGCTGTTCGGGCCGCTGCTGGTGCCCGACGCCGCCGGGGCGGCGACGATGGCGTTCGAACTGCCGGCTGGCCTGCAGCCCGGACCGCTCGGCGCGCAGGCGCTGGTGCTGACGAACAACGGCCTGGCACTGAGCAACGCCGTGCTCGCTGCCATGCAGCCGCTGTCGGCCTTCGACGACGACTTCGCCGGCGCGACCCTCGCCGCCGGTTGGCAGATCCACAACCCGGCCCTGCTGCAGCACAGCCTCGCCGGCGGCGAACTGCACCTGCGGCCGCTGGCCGGCGGGCCGGCGGCGACGTGGTTCGCGAACGGCGAAGGGCCGCTGGTGTACCGCGTCGTGCGCGGCGATTTCACCGTCACCGCCCAGGTGCGTTCGTACCGGCTGTCGAACCCGCTGCTGCCGCCGCCGGCGAACTACGACATGGGCGGTCTGTCGCTGCGCGACCCGGCCAGCGACCAGGGCCCGAACGACTGGCTGCACGTCGCCGTCGGCGGCGGCGTGCCGGCGACGCCGATCGTCGTCGAGGACAAGAGCACGAACGACGGGAACAGCGACCTGCTGCTGCACCCGATCGCCGCGCCGACCGGCCAGATCCGCGCGACCCGCCAGGGCACCACCATCGGTCTGTGGTACCGCGCGAACGGCACCGCGGCGTGGCAGCTACTGCGCAGCCACGTGCGGCCGGACCTGGGCCCCGAACTGCAAGTCGGCATGAACGTGTTCTCGTGGTCGCCGACCGTCGACGTCGGCGCCAGCTTCGACTGGATCACCTTCACGCGGCCGTGAACGCGGGCGCCGTCGCCCCGCACGGCGCGACACTCACCGCGCCAGCAGCTCGGCGGTGCGTTCGGCCAGCCACGCCGCGACGACGGCGTGGCCGCGGGCCGAGAAGTGCCCGCCGTCGCTGACGAACAGGCTCGCCGGATCGTCGTCGCCGGCCAGGATCGGCGTCGCGTCGAAGGCCGGGATGCCGAGTTCGTCGGCGACCGCGAGCCAGCGCTGCTGCGCCTTGCCGCGCGGGAAGTCGACGACGGCGAAGCCGAGTTCGCGCAGCTTGTCCTGGCGCTTCTGTTCCTGCACCTGCCAGCTGGTCGGCAGCACCACGAACACCAGCGGCCGTGCCCCGGCGCGCACCTGCATCGTGCGCAGCGACGTGCGCAGGCGGTCGAGCAGCCGCGGCAACACCGGGCCGGTGCCCGGCTCGAAGGTGACCCGATCGTCGGCGGCGTCGAGGAACAGGCTGGCGAACTCGCGGCCCTGCGGCAGGCCGCGCCGCGCCGTCGCCTCCTCCGGATCGGGCGGCACCAGCGCCAGCACCGACCACTCGGGCTTCTGCGCGATCAGCCACGACTCGATCCACAACGCCGCCCGCGAGCGGTAGGCGAGGCGCGCACGCCACGACGCGTGCACCAGGCGCGCGAACGTGCCCTGCACCATCAGCCCGGCGTAGACGGTGCGCTCCGGCGCCAGGTCGTCGATCGGATCGTTGCCGAGGCACCCGCAGACGACGAACGCGTCGGCGCCGAACGCTTCGTCGAGGCGGGCCTGGTGCTGGGCCACGTGCTTGCTGCCGTAGCCGGGCACGCCGCCGTTGCCGACCGTCCACGTCTCGCCGCGCGCGGCGAGCGCCCGCTCCAGCTGGGCCGGCAGCGCCTGTTCGACGTCGACGCCGTAGCCCCACACCATCGAGTCGCCGAGCACCAGCAGGCGCCGTTCGCCTGCGGCCTTCGGCGGAAACTCGCGGTCGCGCATGCCGAGTGCGTCGATCGCGACGGTGGTGTCGACGTCGACGCGCAGCGTGCCGCGATAGCCGGGCTGCAGCGCCACGTCGCGGTCGGCGGTGGCGACGTACATGCCGGCCTGCTGCAGATCGCGGAACGCCAACGGCGGCTCCCACAGCAACCGGAACGCCAGTTCGAGCAGCAGTGCGGCGGCGACGAGCCCGAGGATCAGCAGCGTCAGCAGCACCGCCGGATGGCGGCGGCGACGCCGCGCTGGCCCGACCGGCGCCGCGACCGCGCGCACGTCAGCGCGCCTCGGCCCGCTGCGCCACCGCCACCGTCTCCGGCGTCTTGTCGGCGGCGTCGTACATCGCCACGAACGACTTGCACTCGGCGGCGTCGAGTTCGCGCAGCGGCGCCACCCAGTGCGGCGGGATCGGCTGGTAGTGCACCCACGCCACCACCGCGACGCGCCCGGCGTCGGCTGGCAGCGGCACCGCGAACGACACGCTGTCGCCGCCGGCGGTGAAGTCGAGGTCGGCACCGACGCCGACCGGCGCGGTGTCGTCCGCGTGCGGCCCGTCCGGCCGCCAGCCCTTCGGCAGCAGGCGGTTGTCCTTCGCTCGCTTCGCCATGCGCGTCAGCAGCGTCGTCGGCGCGCCGTCGCCGTCGGCGGCGACCAGCTCCCAGACGACGACGTCCTGCGGCGTCTTCACCTCGACCACGTGGCCGTGCTGCAGCGGGTCGCCGACGCCGGCGATGGCGCCGTCCTTGGTGAAGCCACCGACCTCGAACAGCACGTCGTTGCCGCTGCGCACCTGCACGTGCAGCCACGCGCGCCGCGCCGGGTAGCCGGTCGGGAACTTGTGGCCGGTGCGGTTGTCGACGCGCACCTGGAAGCGCAGCGCGCCGTCCTGACGGACCAGTTCTCCGATCGCGAGGTCGACGGTGCTCTCGGCCAGCAGCTTGCGCGAAGCGACGGCCGTGCGCTGCAGCGCCTCGACCGGGGCAGTGACCCCGAGTGCCTCGCGGTTCTGCGCCAGCATGTCGAGCAGGAACGCGTTGCCGCCGACGAACGTGTGGCCGCGGTAGCCCTCGCGCACCGGGATCAGGAAGTCGCGGCCGCCCGGATTGCGGGCGATGCGCGTCGGCGCCAGTTCGGCCATGTGGCACTCCTGGCAGCTGCGCGACGTCTCGGTCCTGGCCGGCTCGTCGGTGAACACGCTGTTGCGCCACTCGAGGTACGGCGTCTGCTCGGGGAAGCGTTCGCCCTGGTGGTCGGTGTGCAGCGTGTGGCAGGTCGCGCACAGGGCCGAGCTGCGCACGTGCGCGCCGTGCGTCGGCGTGTAGCTCGCGTGCATGCGCATCGGCCCCACCGCCGGATCGGCGAACGGGCCGAAGATCACGCGCTCCTTGCCGATGCGGCCCTTGCCGCCGAACGTCGTCTCGCTGCCGAGGCCATCGGGCTGGATCTGGTGGCAGACCGTGCAGGAGACGCCGTCCTGCGCCAGCGCATCGCCGTGCAGGTCGGCGACCGCGACCTGGTCCTGGTCGGCGATGCGGCGACTGTGGTGCGCCATCGGCGCGTGGCAGCGCGTGCACAACGCCTGCACCTCGAGCGCCTGGTCCGGCGTCGCCGCGATCTCCTTCTGCACCGTCGCGCGCCAGTACGGATCGCGGAACGAGTTGGCCATCACCGAGCCGCGCCAGAGCCCATGCGGCGACACGTCGTCGCCGGTGCTGCTGCGCATCGCCATCGCCGTGCTGGCGACCGAGTGGCACATCGCACAGCCGTCGCCGGTGGCGAACACTTCGTTGCGCCCCGTCGGACGCACCGGCCCGCGCCAGGCGGGACCGGGGCCGAGCGGCGCCTTGTCCTGTGCGTTCGCGAACCCGCCGCCGAGCGCCAGCAGCGCCGCGACGACCCACGTCGCGCGGGCACCGCTCATGCGCCGCTGGTCGCCGTCTTCGCCGGCAGCAACTCGCCGAGGAACTGCGGCAGCATCTTGCGCCACGTCACCCAGTCGTGCCGCCAGTCCTTGCTCCACGCGTCGACGCGGTTCGGGATGCCCTTCGGGCCGAGCACGCGTTCGACCTTCCAGCTCTGGTCCGGGTCCTCGTAGTCGCCGGTGCCGTGCGCCAGCAGGATGAAGCGCTGCTTCAGCAGGTCGAGGTGCGGCCCCGACAGGTTCGGCACGAAGTCGAGCGGCGAGCTCTCGTAGTAGTCGCGGTTGATCTTCCCCTCGAGGAAGCGGTTCATGTTGTAGGTGCCCGACAGGCAGATCGCCTTCTCGAACAGGTCCGGGTGCCGGCAGATCGCCGCCAGCGAGTTGAAGGCGCCGATCGACGCGCCCGCCGTCCAGATGCGGCCGGTCTGGCCGCCGCAGTCGCGTTGGATCGCCGGCACGACCTCGCGCACGATGCACTGGTCGAACTGGTTCTGCACCTTCGCCGCCTGCTCGAGCGTCTTGCACTCCTTCAGCCAGGCCTGGCCTGCGATCGAGTCGACGACGTAGACCTTGAGCCGCAGGTCCTTCAGGAAGTCGCCGATGGCGGTGATCAGGTGGAAGCGCTCGGGCTCCTCCGCGTCGCCACCGGCGGTCGGGAACAGCAGCAGCGGCGTGCCGGAGACGCCGTAGCGCACGAAGGTGATCTCGCGCCCACCGAGGGACGGCGACTTCCAGGTGATCTTGTGCTTGCTCACTTCTTGCCTTCCTTGCCGCTCGGCGCCTTCGCGGATTCGTGCCTGCCGGTCTCACCGGCCACCTTCAGGTGCTCGCCGGCCGCCACCGACTGCTTGACCAGGTCGAAGAACCGACCGGAGAAGTCGGCGACCTCGTGGGCCGGATACATGTGCGCCACCTTCTTGGTGATCGCCTCCTTGCAGCGATCGCTCTGGAACCACTTCGTCGCGGTCTCCTCGAGCGGCTTCAGGTGCTTCTGCGCGAACTCGGCGAACTCGTCGGCCTGCAGGCGCTCGCGCGCGATCTTGGCGTAGCCGCGCAGCTTCTCGCGGTACGGCAGGTCCTTCTTCGCGATCGCGTAGAACGGCTCGAAGTCGAGCGTCTTGCGCATCGGGCGCTTCGTCGCCGCGCAGAACACCGCCCACTTCAGGTTGCTCGTCACGTACCACGGCCAGTGGTAGTGGATCGAGTTGACCTGGTTGTCCGGGCACGGGTTGGCGAAGTCGATCGGGAAGAACGTGCCGTCCTTGCGCAGCGCCTCGCAGCTGTTGAAGTCCCAGCCGAAGAAGGCGTTGATGGTGAGGCACGTGTCGGCCATCACCTGCTCCTCCTCCTTGCTGCAGAAGTCGCGCGCCGTCGTGTAGCGGCCGTGCAGCGGCTGGCTGGCGTCGTACTTCATGACGCGCACCTGCGGGCCGATGCCGACCGCGCGCACGAACAGGTCGAAGCCGGCCACGGCCTGCTGCACGTGCATCAGCCACTTCTCGCTGTTCTCGTAGCTGTCGCGCAGCGCCTTCTCGTCGTCGATCTTGGTGACGCCCTGCCAGCCGCCGCCGTCGTACGGCTTCATGAACAGCGGGTAGCCGATCTTCTCGCCGAGCTTGCCGAGGTCGAACAGGCGCGCATAGCTGCGCAGCGTGAAGTCGAGGTCGGGCTTCGGCTCGTAGTTCTTCTGCGGCACCATCATCGTCGGCGGGATCGGCATGCCGAGCGACGTCATCGCGCAGTAGGTCGAGTGCTTCTCGTAGCTCTGCACCGACCACGGGTTGTTGTAGACGTACAACCCGTCCATCAGGATGCCCTTCTTGATCCACTCGCGCTGCAGCGCCAGCCAGTGGGTCAGGCGATCGACGACGACGTCGTACTTGCAGCCGGGCTGCAGCATGAACGGCTCGAGCGTCACGCGCTCGCACGCGAACTGGATCGCGTCCTTGCCGATCTTCAGGTCGAGCTTGGCGTCGGCGAGGATCTGTTCGAAGGCGAGCGGCCAACAGATGTCGGCGCCCAGCGAGAGTCCGATGTGGCGGGTGGCGGAAGGCATGGTCGGGTGGGCGGCGCACTATGCCGGCGCGGGCGGCTGGGAGCCAGCCACACGCGGCGCCATCGGTCGGGCGCCGCCGCTGCGTCGACCGCGGCGGAGTGATTGCTCGCCGTCATTTTACGCCGTAAAATGACGGCGTCATGTCACAGGCCTACGAGCGGATCGCCAGACTTCCGAGCCAGTCGTTCTTCCTGCTCGGTCCGCGTGGCACCGGCAAGAGCAGCTGGATCCGCCGCGCGCTGCCCGAAGCGCAGCGCTTCGACCTGCTCGACGAAGCGCTCTACCAGTCGCTGCTGGCGCGACCCGGCCTGCTCGCCGACGAGCTGCGGGCGGTGCCGACCGGATCGTGGGTCGTGCTCGACGAAATCCAGCGGCTGCCGAACCTGCTGAACGAGGTGCAGCGATTCATCGAGGACCGCCGCCTGAAGTTCGCCCTGCTCGGCTCCAGCGCCCGCAAGCTGAAGCGCGACGGCGCGAACCTGCTCGCCGGTCGGGCCCTGCGCCTCGAGATGCACCCGTTCCTGCCGGCGGAACTCGGCTCCGACTTCGATCTCGATCGAGTGCTGGCCGAAGGTGCCGTGCCCGTCGTCTGGACGGCACCGTCGCGCAAGGACGCCCTCCAGGCCTACACCAGGCTCTACCTGCGCGAGGAGATCCAAGCCGAAGCGACCGTGCGCAACCTACCCGGCTTCGCCCGCTTTCTCGGGATCGCCGGCCTCTTCCACGGCCAGACCCTGAACGCCGCCGGCCTCGCCCGCGATGCCGGCGTGTCCCGCACGACGGTCCTCGGTTACCTCGACGTGCTCGAGGACACCTTGCTGGCGTTCCGGCTGCCGGCCTTCGAAGGCAAGCTGCGGGTCCGCGAACGCAAGCACCCCAAGTTCTACGTATTCGACCCCGGCATCGCGCGCGCTCTGCGCGGACCGGTGGATGTTCGTCCAGCCCGCGAGGAGATCGGTCCGCTGCTCGAGGGGTGGATCCTCGCGGTGATCCGCGCCTACGGACACCATCGCGAGCTGTTCGACGAGTGGGCCTACTGGTCGCCAGCCGAGGCGCGCACGACCGACGTCGATCTCGTACTGCGCCGCGGCCGCGAGTACCTGGCGATCGAAATCAAGGCCGGCCGCGCCGAGTCGGCGGACGACTTCGCCGGTCTGCGGGCGATCGCCGAGCTGAAGGGACTCCGGCGGCGGGTGCTGGTCTGCACGGCCGAACGCGCGCGCACGACCGCGGACGGCATCGAGGTGTTGCCGGTGGCACGATTCCTCACCGAGCTGCACGGCGATCGCTTGTGGCCGTGACGAGCACCTGCTGGCCACGACTCATCGCCGTGGCTCGCAGGCGACGACGACCATGCACGGCGACGACGCCGTATCGAGCCAGGCGAGCAACGCCGCCACGTGCTCGCGGGCGAGCGCCACGCAACCGCTGGTCGGCTCGTCGGGCCCCTTCCACACGTGCAGGAAGATCGCGCTGCCGCGGCCGGGAACCACCGGATCGACGTTCCAGCCGAGCACCGCGCCGAGCTCGTACTGGCCGTCGTCGCGGCGCATCGCCTCGGCGCTGACGGCCGGCTTGCCGTCGTTGGTCTGCCACGTGTTGTAGGCAGGCGACGTCGGATCGTCGATCCACCAGTCGCGCGCGGTGGCTTGCCGGTAGGCGAGCCCCGTCGTCGCGGTCGGCGCGTAGCCGAACGCCGGACCGATCGGGTGCACGCCGGCGGGTGTGCCGCCGTCGCCTTCGCGCTTCTGCGCCGTGGGCACGATGCCGCTGCGCCCGAGCACCGCCGGCAGCACGCAGCGAACGCGCCACTCGCCGGCCTCCCGTTCGAGGACGGTGACCGTGCCGCGCCACGACGAAGCCGCCGAGGCTTCGACGAGGAGCGCCTGGACAGAGTTGGCGGGCAGCGCGGTCAAGTTCGACGCCAGGATCCCGGCCTTGCCGCCGACGCAGCCGGCGATCACGGCGCACGACAGGAAGGGCCACAGGCCGCCAGCGCGCCCGCGAACGGGAGCCGCCGCAGGCGTCACCGGCAACGCTCGGTCATCGCGGTTCATTCGAGGAGTCGGGCAGCCCCACGGAGCTGCGCCACTTGTAGGTGCCACGCTCGATCTGCTCGAGCAGTTCCTTCGAGAGCTTCGGCTGGCTCGGTCCGATCACACTGAGGAACCGGCCCAGCACGCTGAGGGCGAGCACCAGCCAGAAGACGAGGCGCCAGTCGCGTCCGCCTTCCTTGACGGCTGCCGGTCGCTTGCCGAGGCGATTGCGCGCGCGCCGCCATTCCGGCTCGAACTGCGGCCACGCCGTCGGGAAGCGATCGGCGAGCAGTTGGGCGACGAGCGGGGCGCGCGGCGCCTGGACCGCGAGCTCCAGGGCGCGTCTGGCGATCGGGTCCTCGTCACCGACCCGAGGATCACACAGCGCAAGGGCGAACTGCGGACGCGCTTCCGCGAGGTGTCGCTCCCGCAGTTGCAGACCAGCCTGGATCCAGACCTCGGTCGTCGCGAGCAGGTCCCGCATGCCGGAAGCAGCGGATCGGAAGACCGCGTCGGCGAGTTGGCTGGCGCGCGACGGGTCGAGAAACGCCAGCACCGGCACCGCGTCGACTGCCTGTGCCGCCGCGAGCGGGTCAGCCGCCGAACCGACGAGACTCGACAGTTCGTCGGCCGCCGACCACAGGCGATCGAAGTCGCCGGCGGCGACGTGTGCCAGCAACAGGGCGCGGCGCAGCGGCACGCCATCGCTGTCCCACATCCCTTGGGCTACGCCGAGGTGGAGCTGCCAGCGCAACGGTGAGCCGTTCTGGCGCAGTTCCTCTCCGGCCAACTGGGCGAAGGCTGGATCGGCGTCGGCACGCTGCAGCAACTTCGCCAGCAGGCGCGTGAGCCGCTCGCGCCGCTGCGGCCTGTCGTCGCTGCGGGCCCGGGCCAACGCATCGCGCAAGGCGACGACCAGATCGCGTGGCCGCGATCTCGTGGCCGGCGACTCGACCGGCAGCTGGGACCCCGACGGCGCAGGCGGCGCTGGGGCAGCCGCCGGCCCGACCTCGAACCAGACGATTCCGGTCGGCGGTTCGGGGTCCTCGACTTCGGCCATCGAAGCACCCGACTCCACCCAGGCGAGCGCCTGCTCGTAGGCATCGCGCAAGCGGCGGAATCCCGCGGGATCGACGTCTGGCCGATGCTGGCGCAGCAGCTTGGCGTAGGCCTTCTTGATCACCGCGACCGGACTGCCCGGCGGGATCTCGAGCACCTGCCACGGCGAGTTCATCGCTCGTCCTCGTCCTTGTCGTCGTCCTTGTCGCCGTTCGGCGGTTGCCACTCGCCATCCTCGAACGACAACCCCGACAGGAAGGCGTCGAGCTCGAACGCGGTCGCAGCGATCTCCCCCTCGACCTCGGTGACCAAGGCCCGCTCGAAGGCGTCGAGCAACTGCGAAAGTCGGCTGCGCGGATCCCCGAGCAACGAGGCGAACGCGCGGGCGGCGCGTTCGAGTCGGGCGCGATGCTGCGGCTGGTCGCGAGGCGCGATCCGCAGCGCCTGCAGCCGCTGCCGGATGTCCGCGATCTGCTTCGGCGTCAGCGTGCCCGGTCGCTCCTCGATCAGCGCGTGGAAGCGGGCGCCGCTGTCCAGCACGGTGACGTCGACCTCGAGCAAGCCGCTCATGTCGTAGGTGAACCGCACCTCGATCACGGCGAGATTCGGCGCTGGCCGACGCAATCCCGTGATCTGCAGTTTGCCGAGCAGATGGTTGTCCTTCGACTGGCGTGCCTCGCCCTGGAACACCTCGAGCAGGATGCTGTCTTGTTGCGGCGCGAAGGTCTGGAAGTGTTTGGCCCGACTGACCGGCACCGTGGTGTTGCGTTCGAGGATCGGCTCGAAGTAGCCCTCGACGATCGTCCCGGCCGCGAACTGCTTGCCACAGGACACACCGAGCGAGTGCGCGCAGACGTCGGTCAGCACGAGATCGGCGACGGCGGCGTCGCCTTCGACCAAGCCGGCCTGGACGGCGGCGCCGTGGGCCACGATGCGGTCGGGGTCGACTTCCTTGGCGAGCGGCACCCCGATCTCCTTGGCGACGAACTCGCGCACCACGTGCATGCGGCTGGCGCCGCCGACCAGCAGTACGGCATCGAGCTCTTCCCGCCGCAGCCGGCCGTCCCGCAGGCACTGCTGAACGACCGGGCGCAGGCGCGCGGTCAAGGCAGCCCCCGCCTCGGCGAGATCCGCGCGCGACAGGGTCAGTTCCTGCCCCGCCACCACCAGCCCGACCTGGGCTTGCACACTCAGCCGCCGCTTCAACGCTTCGAGCTTGGCCCGCAACGCGCCGACCTCGGCCACGTCACGGCGCAGCCCCGTGCGCGCGAGCACGAGGTCCAGCAGCGCATCGGTGTAGTCCTCCCCACCAAGGCGGCTCTCGCCACCGGAGGCACGCACCTCGATGACGCCATCGAAGACCTCGAGCACGGTCACGTCGAAGGTGCCACCGCCGAGATCGAAGACGAGCAGTTTCGTCTCGCGATCCGGAGCGCGGAAGCCATGCGCGAGCGCGGCGGCGGTCGGTTCGTTCAGGATGCGGGCGACGGTGAGTCCAGCGAGCCTCGCCGCTTCCGCCGTCGCCTGGCGCTGGCTCTCCCGGAAGTAGGCCGGCACGGTGATCACCGCACGATCGATCGGCCCAGGGAGGTGCAGGCCGGCCACGCGCTTCGCCTCCGCCAGCACGAGCGCGGAGCATTCGATCGGCGTCCACTTGCGTCCGCCGAAGACGTAGCTCGCCGTGGTGCCCATGTCGCGCTTGAAGAACGCGCGGCCGGCGTCGGGCGCCAGCACGAGCCGATCCCTTGCGGCGCGACCGACCAGCGTGGCGCCGTCGCTGGCGATCGCCACCGCCGACGGCAGCAGGTGCTCGCCGGCCTCGTTGGGCAGCGTCGTGGGCCTGCCGTCGCGCAGCACGGCGACGAGCGTGTTGGTGGTCCCGAGATCGATCCCGACGATGGTCATGCGCGGTCCGCAGCGTAGCGCGACCATGCGCCGGACGACGATCTGCTCGCCCAGCGCCGAGAGTCAGCGCCTCACTCGTAGACGAGCCATTGCGGCCCGGGGAACAGCCAGCTCAGCCCTTCGCGCAGCCGATCGCGCCAGTTCTCCCAGTTGTGGCCGTCGTTCGCTTCGCGGAAGCGCACCTGCATGCCGGTCTCCTGCAGCAGCGGCACCATCGAGCGGTTGTAGTAGATCAGCGACTCGTAGACGCCGCAGCTGAGGAACACCTGCTCGGCCGGGCGGCCCGGCGCCTTGCGGAACTCGTTGACGAACTTGACCACCGGATCGAACACCGGGCCGCGGTCGTGGTCGCCGATCTCGGTGAACACGAACGAGCCCGACTGCAGCAGCAGCTTGCCGAAGAAGCCCGGGTGCCGCCACGCGGTCGACAGCGACGACACGGCGCCGAAGCTCGCCCCCATGACCGCACGCGCCGACGGTTCGCGCACCAGCGGCAGGATCTGCTCCATCTGCGGCACCAGGTCCTTGACCAGGTAGTCCGCCTGCCGCGGATCGGCCGCGTACTCGCGCATGCGGTCGCTGGCCTGCGTCAGGATGGCGATCACCGGCGGGATCTCGAGCCGGTGGATCATGTTGTCGAGGATCGTCTGCAGGTTGGCGAACTGCAGGTAGTCGAAGCCGTCGTGCACGACCAGCAGCGGGTAGCGCCGCGTCTGCCGGAAGCGCGCCGGCCGGTAGACCTTGATCGGCCGCCAGTCGCCGTAGACCTTGCTGTCGACGTGGCGCTCTTCGATCGTGCCCTTGCGCGCCTCAGGATCGTCGAGGCTCCACTCCGGCGGGCAGTAGCCTTCGCCGTAGACCACCGAATTGGCGCCGAACGGATCGCGCGCGGTGTGCTTGTTCAGCGGGTCGCGGATCAGCGTGCCGCGCCCGTAGAGCGCGATGCCGATCTTGTATTCCATGCGCGACTTCGGCGGCAGGTCGAGCTGCAGCACCCAGGCGTCGCTGTGGCGCAGCCGCCGGAACGGCAGCGAGCCCGGCAGGCCGTGGATCCAGTGGTTCAGCGTGACTTCCTGCGCCTCACCGCGGAACAGGAACGTCACCGAGCGGCCGGCGACGTGCGGGAACTCGGTGCGCTCGACCAGTTCGGCCAGCGCGTGCGGGCCGCGGGCGACCGCCTCTTCGATGCGTTCGACGACGCTCACGTGCCCACCTCCTCGACCAGCCCCTCTTCGCTGAAGCGCCGCGTGCCCGGCATCGCCGACCAGCGCGAACCGTTCCAGTCGATGCGGCTGCCGTCGTCGAGCAGCACGCAGGCCGCCGGCGCGAAGCGGCGCGCGAACACCCGCACGTTGCGTTCGTCGTCGGCGAGCAGCCGCTTCTTCGCGTGCGGCAGCGCGACCAGGTCCGGCACCAGGCCGAAGCCGGCCTCCATGACCTCGGCGTGCGAACTGCCTTGCGGCGGCGCGTCGTGGAACAGCACGATGCGTTCGCACAGCGCCATCGCCCCTGCCGACCAGGCGATCACCGGCCGGTCGCCGTAGAGCCCGAACACGTCGAACAGGCGCAGCCGGTGCAGCAGCATGGCGATGTGCCCGCCGGCGACCAGCAGGCAGGCGCAGTCGGCGAGCCGTGCTTTGATCTCGCGCCGCTCGCGCTGCACGGCGGCGCGTTCGCCCGGACGCCAGCGCTGCTCGAACTCCTGGTGGATCTGCGCCACGCGTTCGACGTGCTGGCTGTCGACACCCTGCAGCATCACCAGCGCGTCGTGGCGTTCGGCGTGCAGCCACAGGTCGTCGCCACCGCGGCGGAACAGCTCCTTGGTCGCGTCCATCGCGCCCTGCAGCCGCAACCGGTAGAGCTCCTGCACCTTGCGCAGCGTGTCGTGGCGCTGGCGCATCGCCGCCAGCAGCTCGCGGTCGCGTTCGAAGATGCGCTCGACGCGGGCCCAGACCTCGAGGTTCTGCACCGGGCGCTGCACGTGGTCGCGCAGCTCCTGGTCCTCGTTCTCGCGTTCTTCCCAGCCGGCGGTGACGACGGCCAGCGGGCGATCGTCGTCGCCGACGAGGCTCGCGACCGCCGGGCGCACGATCGGCAGATGGCGTTGCGGGCCCAACAGGATCGCGGCGGACAACATGGGCGGGCGTCCATACCCGGCCCGCCAGCACGAAGGAAGGGCGCGCCGGGGGCTCCGCTCGCCTCCAGCCGCTGCCAACCGGCGAACGCACGCTAGCATCCCACCCCTCGCCCCCACCCCACACCAGCAACCAACCCCATGCAACTGCACGCGTCCTTCCTCCTGCTGGCGCTCGCCAGCTCGCTCGTCGCCCAGACCGGCACCATCCCCGGACTCGACGGCAGCCTGACCAACAACGCGAGCCCGACCTACTTCGGTCGCCGCGGCGCCGCCTACCCGAACGGCGAGATCTCGGTGGCGTGGTCCTACTCGATGTGCAACCCCGGCACCGTGCCGATCCAGTGGGCGGCGCCGATGAACCCGAACCACCCGATGTTCGCGATGATGGTCGTGCGGCAGCGCAACGGCCGCATGGAGCAGATCACCGACAACGCCACCACCTACGTCAAGCATGCGTTCGCAGCGGCCAACTCGGCCAGCACCTGCGGCGGCACCTGCCAGACCACGGGCACCGGCCTGCGCGTCAACTGCACCGACGTCTACGGCGCCAGCATCAACGCCAACCGCTTCTACCTCGGCCCGAGCAGCGAGATCGATCCGTGGACCGGCGTGTGGAACCCGGTCGGCTCCTACTTCGATCGCGGCGACCCCGACGTCGGCGCGCCGGCGAACACCGACGGCGTGCGCAGCCTGACGTCGACCTCGGGCGGTTTCTCGACCGATCCGGTGAAGAACCGCGTGACGCTGCGCGAACAGGACCTGCTGACCGGCGGCACCTACTACATGTGCTGCCACATCGTCGTCCGCGGCGAAGACGGCGACCTGCACTTCAACAACGTCGGCAGCCGCGAGCTCGTGCCGACGTGGAACGGCACGACGTGGTCGTTCGCCAATCCGTCGGCGCTGGTCAACGGCAGCGTGCTGAACCGCTGGACCGGGGCGACCGTGACCAACGGCCGCAACGGCGACGACGACGGCCACTTCGTCGTCGGCGTCGTGGTCACCGACCTCGGCGGCGGCCAGTGGCACTACGAGTACGCGGTCCAGAACTTCGACAACAACCGCGGCGGTGCCACGCTGCGCGTGCCGGTCAACCCGACCTCGTCGGTCACCAACCTGACCTTCCGCGACGTCGACCAGAACCCGCTGAACGACTGGACGGCGACCCGCCAGGGCGCCGAGCTGGTGTTCCAGGCGCCGGGCACCAACCCGCTGCTGTGGAACACGATCTTCAACTTCGGCTTCGACTGCGATCGCCCGCCGGCGAACGGCCCGGTGACGATCGACCAGGCGCTGATCGGCCCCGGTGCGCTAGCGGTGAACGTCGCCACGCAGGTGCCGGCCGGCCTCGCCGCGACCACGGCGCTCGGTGCCGGCTGCGGCGCGCCCGCGCCGACGCTGACCGCCAACGGCCTGCCGGTGCTGCCGAGCCCGGGCTTCGGCTTCGTGCTCGGCACGCAGCCGAACGCCGCCGTGGTGCTGTTCGCGGCCAACGGCAGCAACACCGCGATCGGCCTCGGCAACGGCTGCTCGGCCTACGTCGACGGCAGCGCCGTGCTGCACGGCGGCTACCTCGCCGACGGCACCGGCCAGGCGCTGGCGGCGTTCCCGCTGCCGGCGTCGCCGAGCCTCGAAGGCGTCACGCTCGACTGGCAGGCGGTCGAAGTGCAGGCCGGCGGCCCGCTGTTCTCGGCGTTCGCGCTCAGCAACGGCCTGAAGATCCTGGTCGCCGTGCGCTGATCCAGCTCGCCCGCCGGGCGACCTGGCTCAGCGTCCCCCGGGACGCCGCAACGCGGGGCCCGTCGACCGCGAGCACGACGCAATCGGCCCCGCTGCGTCGTCTTCCTGGAAGGCGGCGCTCGGCCGGCTCGCGCGCCGTCGTCACGACGGCGCGCCGGCCGCTGCCGCCCGCTGCACCAGCGCCGCGACCGTCTGCAGCAGACGCCGACGGTCGATCGGCTTGGTCAGGAACTCGTCGCAGCCGGCGGCGAGGCACAGATCGCGATCGCTGGCCATCGCGTTGGCCGTCAGCGCCACGATCGGCGCGCGCACGCCGAGCCGCCGCAGCTCGCGCGTGGCGGTGATGCCGTCCATCACCGGCATCTGCAGGTCCATCAGCACGAGGTCGAACGGCGGCTTCGCCGCGGTCGCGCAGTCGACGCCGACCCGACCGTTGTCGGCGAGCGCCACCTCGCATCCGGCCTTGCCGAGGATGCGGCCGATCAGCCTCTGGTTGTCGGGGCCGTCCTCGACCAGCAGCACGCGCACGCCGGCGAGAACGAGTGGCTCCGCGGCTACTGCAGCGGCCGCAGACGAGTCGGCGAGGCCCGCGGGCGCCGACGCCGCCGATGGCGCCGGCGACCACTCGGCGACACGTTCGACGCCGACGACGTCGCCCATCGCGATGCGCACCCGGAAGCGCGATCCTTGCCCCACCGCGCTGTCGACGGCGACCGAGCCACCGAGCAGGTGCACGAGCTGCCGGCAGATCGCGAGGCCGAGGCCGGTGCCGCCGAAGCGCCGCGTCGTCGACACGTCCGCCTGCTCGAACGGCTGGAACAAGCGCTGCACGACCTCGGGCGCCATGCCGACGCCCTGGTCGACGATCGTCAGCACCAGCTGCGGCACGGCAGCAGCGTCGTCGCAGCCGACCTCGACCGTGACCGTGGCGTCGCGACTGAACTTGATCGCGTTGTCGACGAGGTTGACCAGCACCTGGCGCATGCGCAGCGGGTCGGTGTGGATCAGCGCCGGCACCGGCGCCACCAGCGCACGCGCGAGCCGGACCGAACGCAGCTCCGCCTTGCGCCGCAGCAGCGCCAGCACTTCGTCCACCAGCGGCAGCGGTGCACACGGCAGCGTCTCGATCGCCAGCTTGCCGGCCTCGAGCTTCGCCATGTCGAGCAGGTCGTTGACGATCGTCACCATGTGCTCGGCGTTGCGGCGGATGGCGTCGCACGCTTCCGCCGACAGCTCGCAGCGGCCGTTGGCACCGTCGCCGAGCAGTTCGCCGTAGCCGAGGATCGCCGTCATCGGCGTGCGCAGTTCGTGGCTGACGTTGGCGAGGAACGCCGTCTTCGCGCGGTTGGCCGCGAACGCCTGGTCGCGCGCCGCCGCCAGCTCGGCGGTGCGTTCCTGCACGCGCGCCTCGAGCTCGCTCCACGCACGCTGGATCGGCAGCACCAGCTGGCGCGAGAACCAGGCGACGAACGCCGCCATCAGCAGCACACCCGCCGCGGTGATGGCGAAGCCGGCCTGCAATGGCAGGTGGCGCACGGCGCGTTCGCTGGCCAGCTGCGCCTGCGAACGGTCGCGCAACTGCACCTGCGCGCGCAGCAGCACCTCGCCGAGATCGAACAGCGCGTCGTCGCAGAAGGCGAGCGCGTCGCCGTCGGGCGAGCCGGAGCGGCCGAGCGCGCGCACCTCGGCATCGACGCGCCGCCGGGCTCCGTGTACGACCCGGTGTGGTCGCCCGCGGAAGAGCGCACGCAACTCGATGTGTCGGCAGCCGGAATCGGCAGCGTGGTGTGGTGCATCGGGTACACGCCGGATTTCGGCTGGGTGGACCTGCCGGTGTTCAACGGGCGCGGGCAGCCCAGCCATGTGCGTGGGGTGACGGCGCTGCCGGGCCTGTACTTCCTCGGGCTGCCGTGGCTGCACACCTGGGGCTCGGGCCGGTTCTCGGGCGTCACGCGCGATGCCCGGTATCTGGCGGAGCGCATCCAAGGGGCGATCGTGGCCGGGGCGCAGGAGCGTGCGCCGGTGGCGGCGGACGCGGCGTGAGGGCCACGTTGCCCGTCAGTCACTGCTTCACCAGCTGGATCGTGAACGACTGCTTCGCCGTGGTCGGCACACCGTAGCGCTCCATGACCTGGGTCACCGGGTCACCGGGCTGCATCGCCGCGCGCAGTTCGACGACGACGCGGGCCGTGCCCGGAGCGTCGAGCGGCGCCTCGATCTTCA
>ERZ1066117.178-NODE-178-length-64676-cov-11.210566_pt1 | contig 64676 bp, 42 predicted proteins | sample MGYA00382764_ERZ1066117 | MGnify/ENA primary metagenome ERZ1066117 (study PRJEB33369, sample SAMEA5778347) | biofilm metagenome | biome: Industrial cooling water; feature: Water cooling tower basin; material: Biofilm | place: United Arab Emirates | collected...
CGGCGGGCCCGGGTCCGCGGCGCGGGCGCTCCCGTCCCGTGCGCCGCCGCTGGCCGGCCGGCGCTAACCTGCCGCCGTGGCGGAACTCAGCTTCGAAGGCCTGCGGCATCAGATCGGTGGCACGCTCCTGTTCGACGGGGCCGACCTGGCCATCGAAGCCGGCGAGCGCATCGGCTTGCTGGGCCGCAACGGCGCGGGCAAGTCGACCCTGCTGCGGCTGGTCGCCGGCGAGCTCAAGGCCGACGAGGGCAAACGCCGGCTGCGCGGCGGCCTGACCGTCGCCAGCCTGCCCCAGGAGGTGCCGCGCGATCTCGTCGGCGAGGTCGCCGCCCTGGTGCGCTCGCAGCAGCCCCCGGGACGCCCCGAGTGGGAGCTCGAGCGGCTGCTGGCGCGCTTCGAACTCGACCCGGCGGCCGAGTTCGCGACGCTTTCCGCGGGCCTCAAGCGGCGCGTGCTGCTGGCCCGCGCCCTGGCCGCGAGCGCCGACCTGCTGATCCTGGACGAGCCCACCAACCACCTCGAAGTGGGCGCGATCCTGGCGCTCGAGGAGACCTGCCTCGAATACCCGGGGGCGATCCTGTTCGTGACCCACGACCGCGCCTTCCTGCAGCGGGTGGCGACCCGCATCCTGGACCTTGACCGCGGGCGCCTGCGCTCCTATCCCGGCGATTACGAGCGTTACCTCGAACGCCGCGAGCAGGAGTGGGCCGCGGAGGAGCACCAAAACGCCGAATTCGACAAAGTCCTGGCCCAGGAAGAGGCTTGGATTCGGCGCGGCATCGAAGCGCGGCGCACGCGCAACATGGGCCGGGTGCGGCGCCTGGTCGCGCTGCGCGAAGAGCGCCGCCAGCGCCGCGAGCGCGTCGGCAACGCCAAGCTGAACCTGGCCCAGGCCGAGCGCGGGGGCGAGCTGGTGCTGCGCACCAGCGGCCTGGCCTTCGCCTTCCCGGGGCGCCCGATCGTGGAGGGCCTCGACCTGACCGTGAACCGCGGCGATCGCCTGGCCTTGATCGGGCCCAACGGCTGCGGCAAGAGCACGCTGCTGGCGCTGCTGCTCGGCGAGCTGGCCCCGCAGGCGGGCAGCGTCGAGCGCGGCACCAAGTGGGCCCTGGGTCGCTTCGACCAGCTCGGCTTGGATCTCGATCCGGACAGGAGCGCCCTCGAAAACGTCTGCGGCCAGTCCGACAGCGTGGTGATCGCCGGGCGCGCGCGCCACGGGCTCTCCTACCTGGCCGACTTCCTGTTCAGCGCCTCGCAAGCGCGCGCGCCGGTCAAGACGCTCTCGGGCGGCGAAAAGAACCGCCTGGCGCTGGCCAAGCTGCTGGCCCGCCCGCTGAACCTGCTGGTGCTCGACGAACCCACCAACGACCTGGACCTCGAAACCCTCGAGCTGCTCGAAAACCTGCTGGCCGAGTTCGAGGGCACCCTGCTGCTCGTCTCCCACGACCGGCGCTTCCTCGACAACGTCGCCAGCGCCGCCCTGGTCTACGCGGGCCCCGGCCGCTGGAGCGAGGTCGTCGCCGGCGCCCCGGGCTGGCTCGAGCCGCGCCCCCTGGCCGCGCCGACGCCCGCGCGGCAGGAGTCCAAGCCGAGCCCCGAGAGCGCCCGTCCGCGCACCAAGAAAGCCGGCCTGTCGTTCAAGGAAGCCAAGGAGCTCGAAGCCCTGCCGGGGCGCATCGAGGCCCTGGAGGCCGAGCAGCGCACGCTGGCCGAGGCCCTGGCCCGCCCCGACTTCTTCCGGCGCCCGCCCGCAGAACAGGGCGCCGCCAAGGCCCGCGCCAGCGCCATCGAGGCCGAGATCGAAGCCGCCCTCTCGCGCTGGCAGGAGCTCGAGGACAAGGCCTGACCGGACCGGGGGGCCTCTGCGCCCGCGCCGCTCGCTCTGCGCGGGCCCCGGGCGTGCGCCCAGCGCCGCCCCGGGGCAGGGGATGCGCCCGGCGGCCCGAGCCTGGCCCGAGCCGCCCGAGGCTGGGGGTCAGCTCTTCAGCAGGAAGGTCTGGATCAGGATGTCGCCGATGCCCACCAGGGAAGAGCCGGCGATCAGGCCGGCGCAGATCGGCTCCAAGCTGTCGACGAACAGGCGCTTCGAGGCGCGGCCTTCGGCCTTGCCGAACAGCTGTTGGCAGACCCAGAAGAACAGCGCGCCCAGGAACATCCAGAAGGTCGAGTCCGGCGGCAGCACGAACCCCAGGCCGAAGGCCAGCGGCGCGAACAGGGACTTGTTGCGCGTGAAGGTGCGCAAGAGTTCGAAGACCAGGCCGACCACGGCGGCGACGATCATCGCGTTCAGGGCCGAAGGGTGCATGATCGCGCCCAGGCCCGCGTCGCTCTGCAGGTTGGTGACGAAGTCGCTGACCCCCTTCCACTGCAAGGCGCCGGGGAAGCCGAACTCCTCGCCGCGGGTCAGGTAGGTCTGGATGTTGTCGCCGGCGTACTCGGGCCGCGGCGTGGTCAGGGGGTTGTCCGGGTGGCCGGCGAGGAACAGCACGTAGAACAGCGGCGTCGAAGCCAAGCCGCCGGCCAGGATCCCGATCAGGTGCCCGATCGCCTGTTGGCGCGGCTTGGCCCCCAGCATGTAGCCGGGCTTGATGTCCATCAGCAGGTTCGAGGCGTTGCTGGCCACCTCGGTGGTCATCGTGGCGGTCATCAGGTTGGTGGCCGCGTGCTTGGGATCGAGCACCCCGAAGGTGAACTGGGTGATCTTCGACATGGCCCCGGTCGGCGTGATGCTGGTCAAGGCGGTCGAATTCGCGGCGATCACGGTCAGCAGCATGGTCAGCAGGATCGCCAGGGCACCGAGCCAGTAGTCCACACCGAACCAGATGTGCGTCAGGTACACGCCCAGGGCCCCCACGATCGGGATGCCGATGAACGAAACCTTGAGCGGCAGCTCGATGTCGCGCAGCGGGTCCTCGCCGCCGCCCTTGTCGCCCCGGCCTCCCAGCAGACCCTTGAAGGCCGAAACGATCACCTGGGGTTTGGCCAGGAAGCCGGCCAGGCTGGCGGTCACGATCAGGGCCACGCCGGGCCACAGCAACCAGCCGAGCAGCACGTCCCGGTAGCTGAACTTCTGCCCGACCTCGAGCGCGACCTGCTGCTTCTGCACCCAACCGTTGGCCACCGCCCAGGGGCCCAGGAAGACATAGCTGGCCACCAAGCCCAGGAACATGTTGGTGGCGTAGCGCACGTGCATCAGCCCCCCGGCGCCGAACATGGCCAGGTCCAGGGTCGGCGACAAGCCGAGGTTCCTGATATCGATGCCGCGCAGGGTCGGCACGGAGGCCTTGCCGGCCTCGACCAGCTTGTAGTACCAGGCGTCGATGTGCTCCGGCAGCTGGAACACGACCTTGCCCAGCTTCAGCACCTGGACCTGCAGGAACTTCATGTAGCCTTCGCCGGAGATGAACTTCAGGAATCCGGCGAACAGGCCCGCGCCCACCAGCACCTTGGCCTTGTACATGCCCTCCCCGGCGGCTTCGGTGTAGAGCGTGTCCAGCACCACTCCGCAGGCCTTGCCTTCGGGGAATGGCGCCTGTTCTTCGTTGATGAAGCGGCGCTTCATCGGGAAGGCGACCAGCACGCCGAGCACCGAGAGCACCACGTTGCTGATCAGCATCTGGTGCCAGGGCATCACGTAGTTCTGGACCATCATGTAGGCCGCGATGCCCGAGATCAGCGGTCCGGTCATGTAGCCGGCCGCCGTGGCGATCGACTGCATGGCGTTGTTCTCGAGGATCGTGAAATCGTCGGCCAAACGCAGCCGCGCCATGATCTTGAACATGGCGAAGGCCAGGATCACGCTGGTCAGACCGACCCCCAGGGACCAGCCGGTCTTGGCTCCGATGTAGAGGTTCGTGGCCGAAAGCACCCCGCCCAGCAGGAAACCGGTCAGGGCCGAGCGCAGCGTCAGCTGGCGCATGTTGCCGCGGTAGACATTTTCGAGCCACCAGCGGTCCTTCTGCTCGCGGGTCCAGGTCCGGATCTGCTCTTCGGTCAGTTGCTTGATGGCCATGCGGGGGGCGCGCGGAGGCGGAGGGAAGCGGGGACGGTCTGGGCTCGCGCTTCCCCTTGTACCGGGGTGCGGCGCGAGGCGCTACGCGGCAGCCCGGGGCGGCCCCGGCGGGGCCTGGGGCGCCCGGGCCGGCCTCCGGGCGGCCCCGGGGGTCGGGCTCACAGGCCCGCGGCGGCGCGGGCGATCGCCAGGAACGAGGCGGCTTCGAGGGCCGCGCCCCCCACCAGGGCCCCGTCGACCCCCGGGGCGGTCAGCAGTTCGGCGGCGTTCTGGGGCTTGACACTGCCGCCGTATTGGATGCGGACGCGCTCCGACAGGGGCTCGTCGTAGAGGCCCGCCAGCAACCCGCGCAGGTAGAGGTGCACCTCGCTGGCCTGGGCCGCGCTGGCGTTCCGGCCGGTGCCGATGGCCCAGACCGGCTCGTAGGCCAGGGTCACGCGCTCCATGCCGGCGCGGGTCACGCCGGACAGGCCGCGCACGAGCTGCTCGCGCACCACCTCCTCGGTGCGGCCCCCGTCGCGCTCGGCCAGGGTTTCGCCGACGCACAGGATCATGCCGAGCCCGGCCTCCAGGCCGAGGCGCAGGCGCGCGTTGATCAGCTTGTCGCCTTCGCCATAGACGTGGCGCCGCTCGCTGTGCCCGACGATCGCGAAGCTGGCGCCCGCCTCCTTCAGCATCGGGGCCGAGACCTCGCCCGTGAAGGCCCCGGCGAGCTCCTGGGCCACGTTCTGCGCCCCGACCTGGATGCCGCTGCCGCGCAGCGCACCCGCGACCATCTCGATATAGACGAACGGGGGCGCCACGGCCAATTCGATCGCCCGGCCGCCGTTGGGCTTGCCGGCCGCGAGGGCCTTGGCCAGCTCGAAGGCCGAGCTGCGGGTCAGGTTCATCTTCCAGTTGCCGGCGATGAAGGGCGTGCGCATGGCTGTGGGGCTCGGGGGGGAAATCGGTCGGCGCCGAGGCACTCACGTGCCCCTCGGGCGGGGATCGGACCGCGGCTCAGGCGCCGCGCGAACCCAGGGCTTGGAAGCCGCTGCGGCCAGCGGACGCCGGCCCAGTGGCCGCTGCCGGGTTGGCATCGACGCTCGGGCGCAGCCCGAGCCGATCCTATACCAACCCCTCAACGGCCGAGCTCGAGGCCCAGGCCGCTGAAGCCGACCAGCCCGGGGGCGCCCTGGCCTGGGCGGCGCTCGACGATGGTCAATTCGAGGCGCTCGAAGCGCTGCGGCTTGGGGAACTCGAGGCGCCAGGTCTCGAGAGCGTGTTCCGGCGGAGCGTCGAAGACCAGCGGGTTCTGGGCCCGGTCGAGGCGCAGCTCGAGGCGCAGGGGGCGATCGTACTCCTCGGCCAGGGAATGCTTGAAGTGGGCCGGAGTCAGCACCAGCGCATCGGCGCGAACCGGGCGGTCGAAGTTGATCACCACGCGCGGGGCATCATCGGCCCGTTCGGCCAACCACAGGCTGTTCGGCAGCCCGTCGACCAGGTGCTCGGGGCGGTCGCCGCCGTTGCGGGAGCTGGCCTCGAAACTGAGCCGCAGGCCTTCGCGCAATTCGCGCGCCAGCACGTCCGCGCTGCGCGGCGCAGTGGCGGCCAGCATCCAGGGCTCGAGCACCGCGCGCACGTAGACCTCGACCCGGCGGCTCTCGATCCAGCGCGTCGGAGCGCTGGCCCCGGCCGGTGCGTCGGGCTCGACCACCTCGGCGCGACAATGGACGCGGTGGCGCCCGCGGCGGGTCAGTTCGAGCGGCGCGGCGAAGCGCTCGCCGAGCCAGGGCTGGGTCGGGTCGCCGGGCAGGGTCGCGGCCAGGCGATCGTCGAGGTACCACTCGACGCGCACCACGCGCAGCCCCCCGGCGGGCCCGGCCTCGGCGGCCTCCCGGTGCACCCGCCCGAAATCGATCAGCGTGCACAGCAGCGGATTGCGCTGCAGCAAACGCAGGGAAATCGGCTCGTCGGGGCTTTCGAGGGACAGCCGGTCGGTCGGCCCGGCGGCGGCGCCTTCGCCGGTGGACGGCCGCGAGGCGCGCTTCAAGAACAGCAGCGCCATGGCGGTGTCGGACAGTTCATTGCCCAAGCTCGCGGCCTTGTCCGGGCCCGACCAGGCCCCGTCCTGGCCCTGTTTGTCGAGCAGCCAGGTGGCGCCGGCCTCGTACCAGGGCAGGCCGGCGACCTCGGCCCAGCCGTTGAGACCCGCGGCGCGCTCGAGCGCCATCAGGTTGTAGTACGGGAAATGCCCGGAGCCGACGTTCTCGCCATAACGGAAGTGGACGTCGAGCCAGCCGCGCAGCGCTTCGAGCCCAGCCTCCGCCGAGCGCGAGAGGCGCGCCGGCAGGCCGGCCTGCAGGGAAAGCCGCAGCAACGCCGCACCGGCGCAGGTGATCGAAGAGCGTGGCTGTTTCTCTTCGCGGCGATACAGGATGCCGCGCACGTAGCGCTTTTGTTGGTCCGCGCCCAGCACCAGCTCCTCGGACGCCAGGTAGCCGAGCACGATCTGGGCCAGGTCCGGCCAGAACTGCTTGGGCAGGGCCAAACCCGCTTCCTCGGCCGCCTTGATGCCGAAGGCGGCGAAGTGCACGTTGGAAAAATCTCGGGCGGGATTCTCGCCCCAATAGTTGTCGCGCCATTCGCCCGGATAGCCCCAGCCTTCCTGGTTCTTCCACTCGAGCAGCTGCTTGAGCAGCGGCTCCATCCGCTTCCTTTGCTCGGGCCCGCCGGCCGCGCGGTAGACCATCAGCCACAGGGCGGTGGTGTAGGTCTCGCGCGGCGGGCGCGCCTGCATGTAGGCCAGGGCGCGCTGCAGGCTCGGATGCTCTGGCGACAGGCCGCACTTGAGCAGGGCCAAGACGACGATGCCGGTGGTGCCGCCGGTGTATTGGGGGGCCATGCCCTCGAAGGACCCGTCGAAACACTGCTGTTCGAGCAGGTAGTCGACGCCGCGCTGGACCGCCTCCTGGACGCGGACTTCGAGCGCCGCGGGGGCGGCCTCGGGGGGCGCTTCGGCCTGGCCGGCTTGGGGCCCGGGCGAGGCCGGCAGCGGGCCCGCGAAGAGCAGCGCCGCGGCGAGGCCGAACACAGGCAGCAGGAGGGACCGGGGGCCGCGCGGGCGGGGCATCATCGGGGGCAGAGGGAGGCAGCAATGTATCCCCGGCGCCACGCTCGCGCCCGTGCCCGCCCCGCCGCCGCTGGGCGAAGGCGCCGATCCGCCGGCGGCTCCCGGCACGGCCGGCCGGCGCCCTGGGCGCCTCCCCGGCGGCCGCCCCGCGCCGCGGCCCGGCGCCCCGGATCCGGGGGAGCATGGCGCTGCGGGATCGCGCGTAGATGAAGGAGCCAGGCCGCTGGCGCGGGATCGCGCCAGAGCAACCCGAACAACTCCGCCCAGGCCCCGTTCCGGTCGGGCAGCCGCCGCCTAGAGGAAACTCGCCCACAGGACTTCCTCAAGACCCGAACACTCGGTGCGCAGCGCCGATGCCGGGCTCTGCGGCCGCCGGAGGCGGCCCAAAGGCATGCGGACAGGTCGGTGAGGTGGCTCGGGCGCAGCCCGAGTCGATTGGCTCTCGACCTGTCCGCGATCAGCCGACCGCCGCCGCCGGCAGGGTCGCCAGCCGGCGGCCGAGCAGGCCGCCCAGGGCGCGGGCGTCCTCCACCAGGCGTGAGAACTCGGCGCGCGAGATCGCCTGACCGCCGTCGGAAAGCGCCTCGTGGGGCGCGTCGTGCACCTCGACCAACAGGCCGCGGGCGCCGGCCGCCAGGGCCGCCCGGGCCAGGGGCCGCACCAGATCGGCCCGCCCGGCCGCGTGGGAAGGATCGGCGATCACCGGCAGGTGCGTGGCGCGCTCGAGGTGCGCGATCACCCCCACGTCGAGCAGGTTGCGGGTGGTGCTATCGAAGCCGCGCACGCCGCGCTCGCACAGGATCACGCGGCTGTTCCCGGTGGCCAACACGTATTCCGCCGCCAGCAAGAATTCGCGCAGGGAAGCCCCGAAGGAGCGCTTGAGCAGCACCGGCTTGCCGCTGCGGCCGACCTCCTTGAGCAGCGCGCTGTTGTGCATCGAACGCGCGCCGATCTGGAAGGCGTCGGCCACCCGCCCCACGGCTTCGACATCGCGCGGATCGAGCACCTCGGTCAGGATCGCCAGGCCGCTCTGCTCGCGGGCGCTGGCCAGCAAGGCCAGACCGCTCGGGCCGAGCCCCTGGAACGAATAGGGGCTGGTACGGGGCTTGTAGGCGCCGCCGCGCAACACGGTGGCTCCGCGGGCGGCCACGTCGCGCGCCAGGGCCACCAGGCTGGCTTCGGACTCGACCGCGCAGGGGCCGGCCACCAGGGCCAGCTCGCTGCCGCCGAAGCGCGCCGGACCGACCTCGACCACCAGGTCGGCTCGCCCGCGGCGCTCATGGCGCTCCGGGGCGTCGCCGGCCTCGAGCACGGCCGCCACGCAGGCCAGGTCGCTGAGCCAGGTGCGCGCCTCCGGCGGGAACAGGGCCCCGCTGCGCTCCGGCCGCAGCTCGGCCAGCAGGCGCCGCTCGTCCAGGAAGCCCAGCTCGGCTCCGAGGCGCCGGGCGACCTCCCGCAGGGGGGCCAGCTGGGCTTCGGTCAGGTTCGGGCGCAGGGAAAGCAGCATCGCGGGGCGCCCGGACGGCCGGGAGGGCGGAGGACTATAAGCTGGCGCACCGATGCCCTCAACGCGACCCGATCCCGGCCAGAGCCCGCGTTTGGCGGCGCTGCTGGCCCTGCAGGGCCTGGGCCGCCTCCCGCGCCTGGGCTGGCTGCAGGCCGGCCAGAGCCAGGCCGAGAGCGTGGCGGCCCACAGCCACCTGGCCAGCCTGCTGGCCCTGCACCTGGCGCCCGAGCTCGAGCCCCCCGCGGACGGCCCCCGGGCCGCGGCGCTGGCCGCGCTGCACGACGGCCCGGAGGCGCTGCTCGGCGATTGGCCCGCGCTGGCCAAGGAGCTGCTGCCCGCCGGGGCCAAGGCCCGGGCGGAGCAGGCCGCGGCCGAGCGCCTGTTCGGCCCCCTGGGGTCGGAGGTCCTGGCCCTGTACGCCGAATTCGCCGCCCAAGCCTCCCGGGAGGCCCGTTTGGCGCGGGCCTGCGACCGGCTGGCCCTGGCCCTGTGCCGGCTGGCCTACCGCCGAGGGGGCGCCTCGGGGCTGGACCACTTCCTGCCCGGTCTGCGGGCCCTGGACCTCTCCGAGTTCCCCCCTGCCGCCCGCCTGCTGGCCGAAATCCTGGCCGCCGAGCCCGCTTCCTAGAGCTCGCCGGCGGCCCCGCCAGGTCCCGAGGAAGCCCCAGGAACGGGCCGCTGGGCCCTTCCTGGGAAGGCCGCCATCCAGGGACCCGGGGCTGGACACCCCGGCCCCTAGGATTCGGGGTTCCCCCGGCACTCGGGCCCCCCCGCGGGCTCCCCAGGCGCCGGGCCGCCCCATGCGACGCGCCTTGCGCATCGGAATCGTGGGCCCCGAGCAGGGCTTCAGCGAGCGCGCGGCACGCCTGTGCCGCACGCTCTCGGGCGTTTGGGTGGAAATCGAGAGCGCCAGCGAGCCGATCGAGGCGGCGCGGCTGCTCGAGCGCGGGGACCTGGCGCTGCTGATCTGGGCCGGCAGCGAAGCTTCGGCGGAGCCCCTGCGCGCCCAGGCCGAACGGCTGGGCTCGACCACACCGGTGACCTCGCTGCCTCCGGACCTGGGCTTGCTCGAGCTGGCGCTTGCCCAGGAGGAGCAGACCGGCGGGGCCAGCGGCGACCAGCGCGAGCTGGCGCGCCTGCGGCGCCTGCTGCTGTGCGCGCGGGAGCGGGCAGAGCTCGATGGCCGCCTCGAAGCGGCCGCCAGCCGCTATCAGGCCGCCTTCCAGCACGCTGCGGTCGGAATGGTGCTGGTGTCCCCCTCCGGCCGCATCCTGGAGGTCAACCGCGCCTTGCCGGCCCTGCTCGGCTATCGGCCCGACGATCTGCTCGGCCACCGGCCCAGCGATTTCGCCCACCCGGACGACGTCGACCGCAGCATGCGCGAGTTCGCCAGCAGCGGGCAGGAACGCTACGAGCGGGAGAAGCGTTACCTGCATCGGGACGGCCGCGTGGTCTGGATGCACGTCTCGGTCAGCGCCGTGCTGGACGCGCAGGGTCAGCCGCAGTACTTCGTCGGGCAGCTGAGCGACATCAGCAAGCGCAAGCTATCCGAGCACGAGAGCAACGAGAGCCGGCGCCTGGTGGAGTCGATCCGGCGCGTGCAGGCCCACTACATCAAGGGCGGCGACCCGCGCCTGTTGAACCGTGAGCTGTTGCGCCAATTGGCCCTGCGCAGCGGCAGCCCGGACGGCTTCCTGGCCTCGGTCGAGGTCCTGGCCAGCGGGCGCTACCGGCTGGTGATGCGCGCAGCCCTGGGCCGCTTCGAGGCGGCCCGCAGCCTCGAAGAGCGCATCGAACGGCTGCCCGAGGCCTTCGAGCTGGCGCCCGGCAATTCGCTGCTCGGACGCGCGCTGGCGGCCGGCGTGGCCAGCGCGCACGAGAATCCGTGCGAGCTGCCCCTGGGCCTGCCCAGCGTGCCGGTGCTGCTCGATCGCCTGGTGGCCATCCCGCTGGTCGGCGAGGAAGGCGTGATCGGCCTGGTCGGTCTGGGCAATGGCATGCGGCCTTACGACCGCGCGCTGCTCGAGTTCCTGATGCCGCTGGTCTCGACCACCACGGGCGTGATGGCCAGCCTCGAGCAGGTGATGAAGCGCCGCCGGGCCGAGCTCGAACTGCGCGAAAGCCAGCGCACCCTGCAGACCCTGATGGACAACCTGCCGGGCATGGCCTACCGCTGCGAGGGCGACTCCGAGCGCTCGCTCAGCTTCGCCAGCGAAGGCTGCCTGGAGCTGACCGGCTACGCGCCCGCGGACCTGATCCACAACCGCTTGCGCAGCTTCGGCGAGCTGGTGCACCCCGAGGACAAGCAGCGCGTGCAGGAGCGCATCGAGTGGGCCCTGCTCGAGCGCCAGGGTTTCGAGCTGCAATACCGCATCGTCTGCGCCAGCGGCCGCGAGAAGTGGATCTGGGAGCAGGGCTGCGGGGTCTACGATGCCTCGGGCACGCTGCTCTTCGTCGAGGGCTTCCTGTCCGACATCAGCGCCCAACGCCGGGCCGAGGAAGAACGCCTGCGGCTCGAGGCGCGCGTGCAGCAGAGCCACAAGCTCGAGAGCCTGGGCCTGCTGGCGGGCGGCATCGCGCACGACTTCAACAATCTGCTGATGGGCATCCTGGGCCACGCCGGGCTGCTGCGTCGCCAGGTGGAATCAGGCTCGCCGGCGGCCGCTTCGATCGCCCAGATCGAGGCCGCGGCGCTGCGCGCCGCGCGCTTGACCGAACACATGCTGGCCTTCACCGGCCAAAATCCGATCCACCCGCGGCCGGTGGACCTGTCGCGCTGCGTGCAGGAGAGCGCCGGGGTGCTGGCCCAGCTGCTGCCCCGGGGCGTGCAGCTCGAGCAGGAGCTCGCCGCCGACCTGCCCCTGGTCGAGACCGACCCGGCCCAACTCCAGCAGGCCCTGGTCGAGGTGGTGCGCAATTCCGCCGAAGCCCTGGAAGGACGCAGCGGCCGGATCGTGATCTCGACCCGCTACCTGCCCGCGGACGACGAACGCCTGAGTCAAACCACGATCGGGCCGGCCCCTGAAGGCGGGGAATTCGTGGCTCTGAGCGTGCGCGACGATGGCCCGGGCATGCCCGAGGAGGTGCGTCTGCGCGCCTTCGACCCGTTCTTCACCACCAAGGGTTTCGGGCGCGGCCTCGGGCTCTCGACCGCCCTGGGGATCGTGCGCGGTCACGGCGGCTTCGTGCAGCTGCGCTCGGGCCAGGGCCGCGGCACCGAGCTGCGCATGCTCTTCCCCGTGCGCAGCGAGCCGGTGGTCGAGCTGGCGCCGGCCGCGCCGCGCTCCGGGGCCGCCCCCTCCGACCAGGGCACGATCCTGATCGTCGACGACGAGCAGCTCGTGCGCGCCGTGGCCAGCGCGCTGCTCGAGCAGGCCGGCTTCCGGGTGCTCGAAGCCCGCGACGGGCTGGAGGGCCTGGAGCTTTTCCGCCAGCACCAGGCCGAGATCCAGGCCGTGCTGCTCGACCTGTCGATGCCGCGCCTGTCGGGCGAAGAAACCCTGGTCGAGATCCGCAAGCTGCGCCCCGAGGCGCGCATCCTGCTGACCAGCGGCTTCAGCGAGCAGGAGGCCATGCACCGCATCGCGCGCCGGCGCGGGGTCTCCTTCATCCAAAAGCCCTACCGGCTCGAGGAACTGGTCGAGCGCCTGACCCAGGTGCTCGCTTCTTGAGCCCCGATGCGCCCGCGGCACTGGATCCTGGGCGGCAGCCTGCTGCTGCTGGGCGCGGTGGCGATCAGCGCCTTCCTGCCGGCCCCGGGCGTGCCCAGCCTGGGCCCTGCGGAGCTTGCCGGCGAGGACTTCCGGCGCCGGCCTGAAGCGCCGGCGGAGAGCCTGCGCGGACGGCTGCTGGGCAGCGACGGCGAGCCGCGCGGCGGCTACCTGATCGCGGGCGAGAACGGGGGTCGACTGGTGCACGCGCGCAGCGCGCCCGATGGGCGTTTTGAACTGACGGGCTTGGCTCCCGGCGAGCTCGACCTGAGCCTGGTCGGCCCCGAACTGCCGCTTTCGAGCCGGCGTGTGACCGTGCCCAGCGCGGCCGAGGTGCGCTTGGTGCTGGACCCGCCCCTACCGCCCCTCGAGACCGCTGCGGCGATCGAGCGGGCCCCCCTCGCCGGCCGCCTGACCCTGGCCTTTTCGGACCCCGCCGAAGGCTACGAGCTGTGGCTCGCCCCCCTGCCCGAGCTCGAAACGGGCGGGTTTTCGCTCGGGGGCCTGTCGGGGGCGATCGAACGCCGCGAACGGGTCGGCGCCGGGGGAGAGTTCCGCATCGAGGGCCTGGTGCTCGGCCGCTACTCCCTGTGCGTGCTGCCGCCCTGGGCCGCGGGCGGCGACTGGCCGCTGCTGATCGAACTGGCCCTCGACCACCGCGGTGAATCGGCGCCGCTCGAGCTGACCACCCTCAGCGGCCAGGTCCTCGCGCAGCTGCGGGACGAGCGCGGCCTTCCGATCCAGGGCGCACGCCTCGAACTGCGCGCCGCCGGCCAGGAAAGCCGCATTTTCCCGCCGGCCTTCTCCGGCCCCGACGGACGTCTGCGCGCCATCGATCTGCCCCCGGGCAGCTACCGCGCCAGCCTGACCGTCGGCTCCGCCACGCGCCAGGAGCTGATCCGCGTCAACGCCCTGCGCAGCACGGAGCTCGACGGGTCGCCGCTGCGCCTGGGGGACTGAGCAGGCGATCTCCCGGGGTCTGCCCGGGGCTCGCGGTCCGAGCGCCGGCCGGCGCTCGGCCGCGCGTCGAGCGGCCGAGCCCAGGGGGCCGCCGGGCGGAGTGCTACCATGCGGTTCGATGCTGCGGCTCCTGGGCTATTTCGTTCTGGTGCTCGTGGTCGGGGCGCTGTTGCAGCGCCTGCCGGGCATCGGCGGACTGTTCCGGGGGTTGTTCGGCTTCTATCTGACGCTGCTGCTGGTGGCCGCGCTGGGCGGTGTAGCGGCGGAGCGCTGGCGCCGGCGTCAGCGCTTGGAGCGCGAGCTGGCGCGCCTGCGGCAGGTCGACACGCCCCACAACCAAGGCAAGCTGGGGGCCTTGCTGCTGGCCCACGGCCGGGTCCGCGAAGCCGTCGCCCCCCTGGAAGTGGCCCAGGCCGCGGAGCCCGAACGGGCCGAGTGGTCCTATCGCCTGGCGGAGGCCTGCGAACGCCTGGGCGATCCCCAGGCTGGGCTCCGGCATCTGGAGCGCGTCCTGGCCCTGGATCCGGACTACGCCTACGGGGCGGTCTCGCTCGCCGAGGCGCGCCTGCGGCTGGCGCTCGGTCAGCCCGAAGCGGCCCTCGCGGCCCTGCGCCGCTTCGAGCTCGGCTCCGGCCCCTCGCCCCACAGCGCCTGCCTGGCGGCGCGCGCCCTGACGGCGCTCGGCCGCGGATCCGAAGCCCGCGCGAGAATCGCCGAGGTGCCGGCCTTGTACGCGGCCCTGCCGGCCTTTCGCCGTAAGCAGGAGCGCCTTTGGCTATGGCGCGCGCGCTTCGGTCGCTGCTGAGCCCGCTGGGGAGCTCAGCGCGGCCCCGCGGGATCGCCGGAGGCCGGCGCCGGGGGCGTGCCCTGGGCAGCGGCGCTGTCTCGCCGCGCCGCCGCCAGCTCGCCCCACAGGGCATCGAGGGGCTGCTTGAGCACCTGCCCGCCGGCGCGCTCGTAGCCCAGGCGCCAGCCGCGGATGGCTTCGATCGCGGCGTGATCGAGGTGGTCGACGTCGAAGGACAGGTGCAGGCGCCGGCCGGCTGGCAGGCGCTCGAGCTGGTTCATCAGGGTCGGGACCGCCAGGAAGCTCAAGCTGCCGCGGATCGTGACCTCGAGCTCCGCCCCGGCCTCGCGCTGCAGCAGCTCGACCTGGGTGATCTTGCGCAGCAGCATCAGCAGGGCGAAGCCGATGCCCAGGCCCACACCCCACAGGAGGTCGATGAAGACCACGCCCAAGATCGTGATGGCATACAGGATCGCTTCGTTGAACCGGGCCAGCTGAACGATCTCCTTGGGCTTGACCAGCTTGAGGCCGACCATGATCAGCAGGGCCGCCAGCACCGCGCGCGGGATCACACCCAGGAACGAGGCGAACGAGGTCACCAGCAGCAGCATCCACACGCCGTGCAGGACGGCCGAAAGCCGCGTCTGGGCCCCCGAAGCGATGTTGGCCGTGCTGCGCACGATCACGCCCGTGACCGGCAGGCCCCCCAGGAAACCGCTGGTGAGGTTGCCGAGACCCTGGGCCCACAGCTCGCGGTTCAGGTTGGCGCGCGGGCCCGGATGGAGCTGGTCCGTGGCCACCGCGCAGAGCAGCGACTCGGCGCTGGCGATGAAGGCCAGCGCCAGGGCCGCGCTGAACAGGGTGCCGAGCTCGGCGGCACGGAAGTCGGGCCAGTCAAAGCGCGTCAGCAGGTCCGCCGGCACTTCGATCCTGGGGGGCGCTTCGGGCAGCAGGGCCCCGAGGGCCGTGCCGGCGGCGATCGCGAAGAGGGATCCCGGGACCAGGCGGATGCGCGGCGCCAGGAAGCGCTCCCAGGCCCAGAGCAGCGCCAGGGTGGTGAAGCCCACGATCATCGCGCTCTGGTTTGCAGCGCCCACGGCCGCGGGCAGGTGGCGCAGGTTGGCGAGGGCGGATGGCTGCGGCCCGCTGCCGAACAGGACCTGGACCTGACCCAGGGCGATCACCAGGCCGATGCCTCCCAGCATGCCCTGCAGCACCGCCGGCGAAATCGCCATGGCCGCGCGCGCCACGCCGCCCAGGCCCGCCAGGACCTGCAGACCTCCGCCGATCACGACCACGGCCGAAGCCCCGGCCAGACCCAGCTGCTGGATCAGGCCGAAGACGATCACGCTCAAGCCCGCGGCCGGTCCGCTGACCTGCAAGGGCGCCCCCCCCGCCAAACCGACCACGATGCCGCCCACGACCGCTGCCACCAAACCCGCCCGGATCGGGGCGCCGGAGGCCGCCGCGATCCCCAGGGACAGGGGCAGCGCCACCAGGAAGACCACCAGCGAGGCCAACAGGTCGCGCATCAGCGTCGAACGTCCGGATGCGGCGGCGGGCATGGGATCTCGGGTGCTGGGGAGCCGGGCGGGAAACGCTGGAGGGACCCACAGTAGAGCGCCCGCGGGCTCGATCCGCGTCGGTGGCCCGCCCGCGCAGCGCGGTTTGCCCTAGCGCGAGAATCGCTCGGTGGCCAGGACCAGGGCCGAGGTGATGCCCGGCTCGTTGGCCGAGTGGCCGGCATCGGGAACCACCTCCAGGGTCGATCCGGGCCAGGCGCGGTGCAGCTCGAAGGCGCTCTTCGCCGGGCAGACCACGTCGTAGCGCCCCTGCACGATGTGCCCGGGGATGCCCGCCAGGCGCCCGGCCTGGGCCAGCAGCTGCCCGTCCTGCTCGAACCAGCCGCCGTGCACGAAGTAGTGGCACTCGATGCGCGCGAAGGCCAGTGCGAAGTGGTCCTCCGCGTTGACTGCGTAATCCTCGGGCTTGGCTTCCAGGTACGAGGTCTTGCCCTCCCACACCGACCAGGCCTTGGCGGCCCCCAGACGCACCGCCGGATCCGGATGGGTCAAGCGGCGGTGGTAGGCGCTCATCAGGTCGCCGCGCTCCGCGGGCGGGATCGGCGTCAGGTACTCCTCGAATGCCTCCGGGAACAGCTCGCTGGCGCCCTGCTGGTAGAACCAGGTCAGTTCGCCGCGCCGCAGCAGGAAAATGCCGCGCAGGACCAGCTCGCTGACCCGCTGGGGATAGCGCTGCGCGTAGGCCAGGGCCAGGGTGCTGCCCCAGGAGCCGCCGAACACCTGCCAGCGCTCGATCCCGAGCCGCTGGCGGATGCGTTCGATGTCCTCCACCAGGTGCCAGGTGGTGTTGGCGGCGAGCTCGGCGTGGGGCAGGCTGCGGCCGCAGCCGCGCTGGTCGAAATTGATGATCCGGTAGCGCGCCGGATCGTGGAAGCGCCGCAGCCGCAGGGAGCCGCCGCCGCCGGGGCCACCGTGCAGCACGAGCGCCGGCTTGCCGTCCGGCCGCCCGCACTGGTCGACGTACAGCCTGTGGCCGTCGCCCACGTCCAGGTGGAAGCTATCGAAGGGCTCGATCGGGGGATACAGGTCGCGGCGGGCGGGGCTCTGCATGGCCCCCATCGTGCCATCCCGCGCCGCGGAGCTCAAAGCGCGCGGCCCTCGGCCGCGGCCTGCAGATCCCGCCACAGCTGGCGCACGTGCTCGGCTTCGGTCAGCAGCGCGCCGATCGAGACCCGCACCATCCAGCGCCCCTCGAGCTGGGCCGGCGTGACCCAGGCCCGGCCGCTTTGGTGCAGGCGCTCGACCCAGGCCAGGGTGTGGCGATCGAGGGCCTCGCCGGAGAGGCCCGCGGGCTCGTGGCGCAGGCACAGGGTCTGCAAGGGCACGGGCGCCAGCAGGCGCCAGTCGGGCGCGTTCGCCGCCTGCTCGGCCAGCCAGCGCGCGTTGTCGAGGTCGCGCCGCAGGCGCGCGCGCAGGCGCTCGGCCCCGTGGGTGCGCAGGAGGCTCCACAGCTTGAGCGCCCGGAACCGCCGGCCCAGGGGGATGCCCCAATCGCGGTAATTCTTGACCTCCTGGTCCTGGCTGGTCTGCAGGTAGCTCGGGTTGGTGCTCATCACGCGCACCAGGTGCTGGCTGTCGCGCACGAAGTACACCGAGCAGTCGAAGGCCACCCCGAGCCACTTGTGCGGATTGACCACGATCGAGTCCGCGCCCTCGATGCCGGCCCACAGCGGGCGGCATTCCGGCAGCAGCATGGCCGAGCCGGCCATGGCGGCGTCGACGTGGAGCCACAGGCCATGCTCCCGCGCCAGGGCCGCGCAGGCCGCGATCGGATCCATGGCCGTGGTGGTGGTGGTGCCCGAGGTGGCCACGATCGCGCAGGGCCGGCGTCCGGCCGCCCGATCCGCCAGGATCTCGCGCTCGAGGGCCTCTGGATCGAGGGCGAAGGCGCCGTCGACCGGCACCCGGCGCACGAAATCGCGCCCGAAACCGGCCAGCAGAGCCGCCTTGTCGACCGAGCTGTGGGCCTGCTCGCTGACGTAGACGCACAGGGGCGGCGCGCCCGCCTGCAGGCCGCCGCGCACGGCGCCATGGGCGCTGCTGCGCTCGCGGGCGCAGATCAGCGCCACCAGGCTGGCGCTGGAGGCCGTGTCCTGGATCACGCCCTCGAACTCACCCGGCAGGCCGAGCAGCTGCCGCAGCCAGTCCGTGGCGCGCTCCTCGAGCTCGGTCAGGGCCGGCGCCGCGGCCCAGTTGAGGCCCAGGACGCCCAGGCCGGTCGAAAGGAAATCCCCCAGCACCGAAGCCAGGTCCCCGTTGCTCGGGAAATAGGCAAAAAACTGCGGATGCTGCCAGTGCGAAAGCGCCGGCAGCAGCACCTGCTCGAGGTCCGCCAGCACCGCCCCGAAGCCCTCCGGATCCTCCGGCGGCGCGGCGGGCAGCTTGGACAGCACCTCCCCGGGCCGGACCGCGGAGCGCACCGGCCGCCCCGGGGCCCCCGCCCGGTAATCCGCGATCCAATCCACCAGGCCATGGGCCAGGCGCCGAAACTCCTCGGGATCCATGCTGAGGCCGCGCTCGCTGTGCATCGCACGACTGTACTACCCCCGCGCGGCCCCGCAGGCCGACGCCGCGGTCGGTGCCGAGGTCTGCCGCACACGCCGCCGCTCGCCGCGCCCGGCTCGACGGCGGGCTCCGCCTGCACGGGCTCCCCCGCTGGTGCCCGGGAAGTCCCGTGCGCCAACCGCCAAGCAGCGACGCGGGTCAGCCCTCGCGGGCCAGGGCTTCGAGCAGCGGCTGGATCACCGCCAGCACGGCCTGGGCATCGGCGGTGCTGCGGCGCATCAGCAGGAAGGCCCCGTAGCCGAGTTCGAAGTCGACCAGCGGGTAGGCGCCGAAGGCCCCCGGGGAGGAGATCTGCTGGGGCTCGCCGCGGGGGCCGACGCGCTCGCGCCACAGGCCGATGCCGTAGCCGGCCGCGCCCGGCAGGGGGCTGGAGGCGACCGGCGCGCCGCCGGTCTGCTCGCCGATCTGCGCGCGCAGCGCATCGGTGGACAGGATGCGCTGGCCGAGCAGCGCGCCGCCATCCAAAGTCAGGGCCAGGATCGGCGCGTAGTCGAGCACGCTGCCCATGCCGCCGCCGGCGATGCGCGGGTTCAAGGTCGATCCGAAGCCATCCAGGGCATAGGTCGAAGGCCCGAGCTTGTGGATCAGGTCCGCCGCCATCCAGGCCTCGAAGCCCTGGCCGACGATCAGCTCCATGGCCGCGCCGGCCGCCTGCATCGAGACGCCGCCGTACTTGAACACGCTGCCGGGCGCATCCGGCAGGGCCCCGAGCCCGATCGCCGCCCCGCAAGCCTGCAGCGTCGAGCCGGTGTCGCCGATGCAGGGAGCTTGGGCCGGCAGGCCGGAGGTGTGCGCGAAAGCCTGGGCGAAGGTGATCGCGGCCTTGGGGCCGGCGAAGGTCGGCAGCCAATCGGAGAGCCGGTCCGCGAGTTGGACCGAGCCCTGGTCGACCAGCCGCATCAGCGCGAGGCCCGAAATCCACTTGGTCGCCGAGGCATACGGCACCCGGGTGGAGAGGCCGATGTCGCCGAAGGCCACCGCGTGCTGCACCCGGCCGTTCTGGACGAAACACAGGGCCAGGCCGTCGTTGAAGGCCCAGGCCTCGGAGAAGCCTTGGAGCGCCGCGTCGAGGGCCGCCGTGGCGTAGCTCGGCGCCTGGCCGCGCAGGCGCCGCGTCAGGGTGTTGGAGATGGCGCCGATGCCCCCGGGCGCGCCCAGGTCGATCCGCAGGGCCGCCGCATGCAGCTCGAGACCCTCCAGGGCCGGGTTGTCGGGCACGGCCAGCCGCGCCGTGGCCCGGCCCGCCCCGTCGAGGGTCCCGCTGAATCCGGACAGGCCCGGGCCACCCCCCAGCGTGCTCAGCAGCAGCTCATCCAGCTCGAGGCCGACCAGCCCCGCCGGCGTCTCGATCCCCTGCCAGGTGCCCAGGGACAGCGCCGCCAGGTAGGGCGCTCCCGCCTGACCGGGCGCCGAGATCTGGATCGCCGCCTCTTGGCCAAGGAGCCAGGGGCCTTCGGAGAACAGCGCCAGGTCCTGGGCAGGCAGGGGTAGGCAGACGGTGAGGAGCGCAGCGGCGGCGAGGCCGGGGGCGGCGGGCGTGTGCATGGCAGCGGAGGGTTGCAGGGAGGATTCTGCCCGAGCGGGGCGGAGGGCGCTGGACCGGGCCTCCTTGGCCAGGCGACCCGGGGAGTCCCCGGGCGAAAGCCCGCCTGGGGGGGGGGCGACGCGGGAAGCGCGGACAAGACAGGCGGCTGCGGCTCCAATGGGCCTCGGTCGGCGCCGCGGTCCTCGGCGCCGCGGTCGCCCGTGCCGCTCGAGACGCGCGTTCCGCTCGAGAGGCCCGGGCCCCTCGAAGCTCCCGTGGAACCCCGGCCGTGCGGGCGGAGCGGTGCGGCGCACGGCTGGAGCGGCCCGGACGCGCCCCAGCAACCGCCGGGGCGCTTGGAAGTTGCAGCCGATGCGAGCTTCCCGGCCCTCCGCTGGCCCGCCCCGGCGCTTTCTGGTCTGCTCTCCGGCATGAAGCTGATCCGTTTCGGCCCGCGCGGCCAGGAGCGCCCCGGGGTGCTGCTGCCCGGCGGCCAGCGCGTCGATTGCAGCGCCTTCGGCGAGGACTGGAACGAGGCCTTTTTTGGCACGGGCGGCCCGCAGCGCCTGCAGGTCTGGCTCGCAGACGGGGCCCAGCACCTGCCCCGCGTGCCCCTCGAGCAGCGCCTCGGCCCCTGCATCGCGCGCCCCTCCAAGATCGTCTGCATCGGCCTCAACTATCTGGACCACGCCCGCGAGACCAAATCCGAGCTGCCCAAGGAGCCGGTGCTGTTCTTCAAGTCCACCACGGCCCTGGCCGGCCCCAACGACGACCTGGTTCGTCCCCGGGGCAGCACCAAGCTCGACTGGGAGGTCGAGCTGGCCGTGGTGATCGGCCGCGAGGCCCGCTACGTCGAACCGGCCCAAGCCCTCGAGCACGTGGCCGGCTACTGCCTGCACAACGACTATTCCGAGCGCGCCTTCCAGAAGGAGCGCAGCGGCCAATGGGTCAAGGGCAAGAGCTGCGACGGCTTCGCGCCCCTGGGCCCCTTCCTGGCCACCCGCGACGAACTGCCCGATCCCCAGTCCCTGCGCCTGTGGCTCTCGGTCAACGGCCAGACCATGCAGAACGGCACCAGCGCCCAGATGCACGTCGGCGTCGCCGGCCTGGTCAGCTATATCAGCCAGTTCATGACCCTGCTGCCCGGCGACGTGATCTCCACCGGCACCCCCGCCGGCGTGGGCCTCGGCTTCGATCCCCCCCGCTACCTCCAAGACGGCGACCGCATCGAACTCGGCATCGACGGCCTCGGCACCCAACACCAAACCATCCTCCCCGCCCGCTAAATCGCTGAAAAGAACGATTGATTCGGATTGCACCCGAGACACTCATCCACCCCCAGGTGTCGTTGGCCTCTGCCCTCCGGCGGCCACAGGGCCTCGCAGCCCGGCCTACGGGAGCTCGAGGACGGTCAACTCTCCAGGCAACACGTCCAGAACGACCCGTGCGCCTGCCAGCCCCTGCTCATTCGAACCACCGTTCCAGAGCCACTGGCCGACCGGGACCAGGTCGACACGACAGGGACGCCCTCGGCAGACAAGAACTTCTTGCACAGCAGCCCGTCGCTGAGCATCCGGGTGGACTTCACCCTGTTCAGGAGAATCAAGCAACCTATAGAGGTTGAGCACATGATGATCCAGCCCGAGGCGCCGGCTGGCTGAAACGGGCCGGATCTCGATGGCGCCCCATTCGCCCAGCTCCAGGTCGACTCGAGCCTGGATGCCCGGCAGGACAGAAATCAGCGGGCAGCCGTCTGACGGCAGGGCCAGCCCACCGGATGATCGGAAGTGCACGACGTAAACGCCAGGATCCACGCAGGGCAATCGAGCGACTGGATAGTCGCTGGCGCGCAAGACAGTCCTCAACTGCCTTCCTTCCCCATCGCGCGGATACAAGGTCAGCACCCCGATCTCGACCTCAGGCTTGACCTGTAGAGGACGAGCGAACCCATCTCGGAACACGACCTCGAGCGCTCCTTGAACCTGGGGAATAGGCTGCAACTCCACAGGGACCGGGGCCAGAGGCTCATCCGGAAGGATTCGCTTTGGCTCTGCCGTCACGTTGATTGGCAGGTAACCGGGAACGTTCACCCCCAAGGACTGCGGTCCTGGGGGGCGGGCCGGATCGTAGTGAATCCACAAGATCGAGAGGTCGCCTTCCATCGACCTGGCCCGTGCGTACGCGCCGCCGAGCCAACGCAGCGGCGGGGCGAATCCACTCACGAGTAAGGTTCCTGGCACCTGTTGCGCGCCCAGGACGGATTGTCCCAGGCGATAGCACGTGGAGGCCTCAAAGTAGTCGACATCGGGAGGGATGAGTTCAAGACCGAGGACAGGGTACAAAACCACCTCTACGGGCCCCGATTCGCTTCCGATATCGACCCCCTTCGGACCAGAGGTCCCAGACGAACTGTAGCCCCACAGGGTATAGTCGGCGTTCGTGAGCAGACCGGTGACCTGAAAGCTGCCATCCGGTTCTGTTTCAACCCGTCCGCCGATCCATGGCGGTAGGGCGAGCAATTCCTGCAGCCCAGCAGGCACACCCCCAGATCGAGAAGCGAAGTAGAACACGTGTCCTTGCCCCGCGGCAGCTGAATCGCTTGCCGGAACCAGTCTGCCCACGACCGATCGCCCTGCAATCAGCTCGACCTTTAAGACATGGTCACCTGTAGGTGCATCGAGGCGCAGTTCATCGATCGACTCCACGAAGGCCTGCCCGACAAATCCAGAGCAAGCGGCGCCGACCTCGAAAGGCAACGGGGCTAGCTGTGTCCTGAAGGTGGGCGGGCCACCGACGTTTTCGCTTGCGAGCACGGCCCGCCAGTCGGACTCCATGGAGCGAATCCGAACCGACGAACTGGATAAGTCGACCTGGCCTGCAGCGCCGACCAGTTCGATCCGCAGGCCGGGGGCTCGCGAGAGTTCATCTTCGCCGGTGATGGCCGGTTCCAGCGGGACCAGATTTCGCTCGACAGCTGCCGCGACTGAAACAGATACGGCTCGATCTTCCCGCCCTCCTTGCTCGGGCACGGACGCCTTCTGATTCCCTAGCTCGGCTCTGTGGCCTCCAGCGATCCAGACGATGCCGAGAAGTGTGAGGCACACCAGGGCCAAGAGCTTGTTCCGCATTATGACCCTGCTGGGAATTCCTGACACCAGGGTAATGGGGAATGCGGTTGTTGGGAAGGGGTCTGGGGAAGGGTCTCCCTTCCCCAGTGGGGGAGCCGCACCCTGCCCGGCCTACGGCCGGGCAGGGGCCCCGCGGCTCCCCGAACCAGGCGGCAACTACCCTGACACCGGGGGCTTGCGATGCTTTGGAGGGCGCCCGCGGATTGAAGCTCCTTACGGAACGAACCAGTCCACTTCCAGTTCCCCCGTATGGTCCCAGCTTCCGCTGAGGTCTAGGCGAAAGGTGCGCCTCTCTGCGAGCCCCTCGCGCCACAGACGCACTTCGAGTAACTCGCGAGGAAGGCTCATCAGCTTGGAGTATCCTCCCTGAGCATCCTGGATCACCTTGTACTTCAGGACCCCACTGCCGGGACGCTCCACTTCGATCAGCACTCTTGGACTCGACTCGACGACCCCAGCGTCGAAGCGCAGCTTGGCAAGCACCGCGAGACCCGGATCCACCTCCAAGTCGATCGGGACGTTCTCGCCCTCTTGGAGAACGACAGTGCGTTGCAGGCCCGAACAGCCAGGAACGTGCAGCGAAAGCAGATAGGACCGATCCATGACCCCCTCGAAGCGCGCTTCCCCGTCTCGAATCCAGGCGGTACTCAGGACAAATCCGTCCATGTTGCACAAGCAACAATACCCCTGACTCTCCACTGGTTTCCCGCCCCTGCGGACACGGACAGAAACATTGGACCCGGTCGACAGGCGCAGGTCGCCCAGCTCGTTGGCGCCTTCCTGGACGTCGATCGGACCAAACATCGGGCTTCCGGAACCCTCTTTGGTGAGGATGAAGAAGACTTGACCAACCGGGGCTTGCGGAACGAAAAAGCCCCCATCATCCTCGGAATAGACCGCCGGGATCGGCGCACCTCCCGCAGGAACACAAGAGACCATCGCACCCGCTATTGGATTCCCGTTTGCATCCACCACGCGGCCGCGCAGTTCGGCGCGCCAATCACGCCTCCGCAGCTGGACGAGCAGTGGATCTGGATCCAAGAAGGACTTATCGAAGTACTCGAATTCATCATCGAATATGGAAATACGAATCTCGCTTTGGGGGGCTACATTGTCGATGACAAAGTTTCCGGCCATGTTCGATGACACCTGCAGCGCCGCGTAACCATCCCCTTGCTCATCCAGCAACTGAACCTGTAGAACTTTCACCTGAACGGGCCAATCACGGTCGTCGCGCACCATACCCCGACGCATTTCTCCGCGATGAAGAACGATGTCGACTACGTTCGACAAATCGTCGTGCACGAGTGACCGGCTCACGGAATAGCCGTACTGGGCGCTGAAGCTCGAAAGCTCGATGTTCCCCGCGGGAACATGGTCTATAATTGCAATTCCGTCCTCCCCACTTTTCGCCTCAACCTCACGAGGCGACGACCCAGAATAGACCTTGAGCCTAACCACGGCGCCTTCCACCGGGCTGCCATCATTTGCCCTGGTGACCCTAAAAGTAGCTCCACGTTTTTCCTCTAAAATCAGTTCCAATTCCGAGATCCCCTCCACGTCAAGTTCCACTCGCTCTTTCTTGGTAACGAATCGATCGCTTCGCACTTCGACCTGTGCCTCACCGCTGTGCAACCGGTCGACCGTGAATCGTCCTCCTAAATCCGTGGTCACTGGAGGATGTGCGGACGGCAGGATGGAGTCCAGCCTCCCCGACTGCTGGATCACCCGAACACTGGCTCCTGGCACGGGCAGTCTGTTCTGAGTGAGTACCACTCCCTGGATCAGAGAGTCCCTTAGCGGAAACAACAGTCGCAAGTCTGCATCCGAGGATTCCTGCAATTCGACGCTCTCTCGGAGGCTAGTGCCATGTTCAGAGTGCTGGCCGAACAAAAGGACGGGATCCCACTCTCCACCAACAACTACGCAGAATTGCCCCAGATCGTCTGCAGAACCAACGGGGAAGGCTCGACGCTCGTCGCCCGATGCCGCAACGAAAATGGTTGCTCCTGCGACTGCCTCATCATCCGCACGAACACACCGGCCCTTGCATTGGCGAGTCCGAGGAACCCGCAGCACCATCGCCTCGCTGACGGGGCCGGTAAGTCCCGAAAGCTCCCACAGCATGTCCGGGGCCGCGTCTAGTGTGGCGAACCTTGCTTGCGGGCAAAGAACCAACTCGGTCGTGCCATTCGCATCCAATTCAGCCAACGCCAGCGGATCCGCGATTCGATAGCGATCCTCCCCATAGATCCGTAAACCTCGTCCGCCGGCTAGGAATCCCAACCTAGACTGCACTTGAAATATCTGCTTAACAACCGCTTGACCAATTACCACTTTTGCATCGCCCTCTCGTTCCTTCGATTTATGCTCTAAATTTAGAGCCGCACGCGAATAATCGTCGTATTCCTGTAAATCATCCGCCCCCCGCAGCTCTGCCTGCAACCTGGCAGCAGCTTGCTCGGGTTTCCGAATCATTGATCGCGGCTCTCGCACATCTCGCGCTCCCAGAGCCCTCCAGACGAAAAAGATGCAGACAGTTGCCAAGATGGCGGCCGTCACACGACTCTGGCTCATCTTCATGGTCGACATCGCTAACTATCGGTTGATTGATCGCAGTAAAATCCGAATACCGACCACGATGGCGGTAACCGGCAACCAAATGTACAGTACACGCTTCATTGCGTGATCATGCTCTTCTGGCCTCGGAAAGTTTCTGGCTAAGTCCCGGCAAATGGGCAACAAGAGGTCTAATCCTCCCGGAGTGATCTGATGCCAGTCTTGGAATTCATCCCCAGTTTGTTCATAGCTACCAGGCACATCATGGGCTTCCGGGACGAGAACGAGCTCTCTACCTGCTTCCCACTTAATAACTTCCGCCTCCAGAGAAAATAGCATTTTTGAAGTCTTGATATCGAATATCGTAAATTGTAGCTTGTGCGGGAACCAAGATTCTTCGAGTTTACGAAAATCAGCGGCTTGCAATTTAGCGCCGCGTCCTGACTCCGACAGCCTGACTCTCTGCGTGAGCGCCCATCCGAGTCCTGGATCGAAATCCATCGTAGAGCCTTGGTCCGAGGTGAATCGCAACTGACCCCCATCAATTTGCTTGATGCTCCAGCGAGCCTGATCCCGACTAATCTCGGACATGAAGTCCAAAGGACCATCAAGGAAAGTAGGGGCATTGTTTCTGCAAGCCTCCGGCCATTTTCCCAACCATAAAAGTGGCAGGTCCATTGCGACGCAGGATGGCACGTACCTCTCTGAGATCCGGGAGTAGGACCGCGCCACTGGAGAGTACCTAATGGCTTGGCCTTCCTGGAAGCGCCAAGCCACGGTTCGATAGTCCGATAGGCTTGGTTTTGGCCCATGCCACTGGCAGTGCTCAAACTCAACTCTCATTCGCAGTGGACTTACTCCGCCAAATCTAGTATCGTCAAACATTGTCAAACCAATCCTGCACCTGGATAGCAAATGGGAAATCCTGCTGCCATCGAATGTATCAAAATAGTAGTCAGGATAAACCTGCCTATTCGGTGGAGTCAGCGAGGAAATTGACCAAGCGGAAGTCTCGGGAGTAACCGCAAACCATTTCTCCCCGTCAAACCAGCTAGCAGAGCGCGGCTCAGCGCCCGCCTGAGGCCACCACTCAAGGTACATCAAGTCTGAGGACTTAGCCCAGGCGCAAAGGACGGTCATTGCCTTAGGGTCTTCCGCAATGTCAATACCCAGACGATCAGGTCCTTCCGAATGCAGGTCGATGAACCTGATTCGCAACGAAAAGTGAGCTATAAGCCCATCCATGCATGCTTCCTGGAACGATAATTGCTGGATTACCGATTTTACGTCGTGACCGTTTCCATCAACTTCCTGGAGAAACAGAACGAGAGGAATGAATAGAAGCATTATATTCAAGGAGTTCTTTTATTCTTATTAATTTGCTTTGGGCGCCCTGGATGTAATCAATTCAGGGCGCCCAGTGCAGGACTAGGTCATGGCCGTGTCCTGGAGACCCGAAGGCATGGCAGTGAGCACTTTAGCTCTACGAGGTGCAGGTCGCCGCATCACAGGACTCAGCGGAGGTTGTACATGAGTCCCAGTTGCAGTCACCTGCAACCCAAAGACAGTCTCCGTTGTGTGTCCAGAACCTGTCACAGTTCAACTTGGAGCCACATTCCGAAGCGGTACCGCCAAGGTTGCAGCTCTTTCCCGGTTTGGAGATGCAGATCTTGGCCGAGGACGTGCCCCCGCAGCGAACACAGCTGGTAGTGCTGAGGCGGAGAATCCTGCATGGCACTTGAGTGCACTCGGCATCGTGTATCGTCTGGCCTCCGATTCGTGTACCATCGGGAAGTCCAGTCTTCAGAGGAATCGGGAGCAGCAGCAGACAGAACGCAGCGATCAGAAGGAGAAGTGCTTTTGTCTTCATTGCACGGAGTGTGGAATCTGTGTGTTGTGACCTTGGTGGGTGTCATCGTGTACGATTTATTTTTGCATCAGTCCACTCCTCTTCTTGGTTGTACATCTACGTCTGCAATATATGATTCTAATTTATCGGACTGAAGCGTTCCGATGATCATCGAACCGTGATTCTAAATGAAAGGTTCAACTCGGAGCGGCGGAGCCCCAACAGGTTCTCCACTTCAGAATAAAGCGTTTCCTTAATCTTTTTATGGTCAACCTCAATCTCTTCCCACCTTCGAACAAGTAGCTCCCGGCCTTCAGCAATCTGCCTGAACGACATTTCTCGCTCAGCATCATAATCAACCGACCGGTGATGCCGGCCAGAATTCTCAAGGAGTTCGTCCATACATTTTGCTATGGCCCTGCGAATCATTTCCCCTCTCTCTGAGTCAATACCCTCGTCGACGTAGGGCTTCAGTCTTTTCATAGACTCGGCAAGGATTGCATCTTTCAGACCATATTCTAGTACAAAGCCATGACTCGCAAAGACCGCGCTCATTCGGGATAGATCGGTCTGCGCGATCGCCCACTGGGCGCGTCGGTAGTCGTCTTCGGTTTCGCCGAAACGCTCGAGGCGTTCGCGAACGGCAGGGGTGATTTCTACGGGGAAGTCCTTCCAGGGCGGAGGCGCTGGTTCGGGAGTCGCTTGCGAGGAAGCGGACCGTGAGTTCCCTTCGGCGGGCAACGGATCGGCCGCCCGGAGCGCGCTGGAGGAGGCAGCCTGGGATGTAGGGGTTAGATCTGGCCGGTCCTCGGGCGCCGGAGTGGTGGAGTCCGATTCCTGGGCTGGCTGAACGCCTCGGCCAAGGAAAAGCCAGGCCAAGAGTCCAAGTCCGGCCACGGCGCTCAACCCGAGGAGGGCCGCGGACGCTCGTCCGGCGCGAGTACGGGGAGAGCGGAGTGCGAGTTTGGATGTCATATTTCGACTATCGCTTCATCGGCGAATAGCGTGGCGTTGCATTCAGCGAAAGAGCTCCTTTTTACTTCAATATTCTCTTCGATTGGCAGTCTGGAAACCGCTGCAGCTCGGTCCAAAACGCCGCTTCGAATTCTCGGCGACACTGGTGCTCCGCAAAGCCTTTCTGGCGATGCGAGTCAGAAGTGAAGCCCGGAGCGGCGGGCCGGCCCTGGGCGTGGATGCGAGTCCACTCCATAATTTTGATCTTCCCCCCCCCCGGCCCTGTCAAGGGGCGGCATTAGTTTTCTCCTACTTGGGCCGATTTTTTTTTCCGGCCCCGGCCCGGCGCCCTGCGAGGGGGCGGGCAGCGGGGTATAACTCCGGAACTGGAGGCTTCAGGTCGGGGGAAGCGGGGGGCTGGCGCGCCTGGGGCCGTCGGGGTGGGGATGCTGGGTGACCTGCGGCCGCGGTGGCTCCAGAGCCACGGGGCGGCTCTTGGGGGCCGGTGGCGCGGGAGCGCGGCGTAGCCGGGTGGGATGGCGGCGGGGTCAGGAGAGGATCGCTAGGGCGGCGGAGGCGATGCGGTGGGCTTCGGCGCGGGTCAGGTCGGCGAAGAGCGGCAGGCGCACGATGCAGTTGGCGGCGTGCAGGGTCTTGGGCAGGGCGTGGGGGTCGCTGCGCAGGGCCTCGATGGCGAAGGGCGAGGCGTGCAGGGGCTGGAAGTGGAAGGTGGCGGAGATGCCCTGGGATTTGAGGCCGGAGAGCAGGCGCTCTTGCAGGGCGGGGGAGGCGCACACGACGTAGTAGATGTGCGCGTTGTGGACCGCGCCCGGGGGCACGTAGGGGCGGCGCAGCAGGCCGCGGGCTTCGAGCGGCGCCAGGGCCTGGTGGTAGAGCTCCCAGTTGTCGCGACGGCGTTGGGTCAGCTCGCTTAGGCGTTCGAGCTGCACCTCCGCCGTCAGCACCACGAAGGACGCGCCGCTGAGCCCGGCCAGGCTAATGCCATACAGCAGGCCTTTGGGATTGGGAGACGAGCGAGTTCCTGATCCAGCCATGTGCTCCGAGTCAAGGCTGCGCATCGATCCTGAACTCGAAGGCGGTCTCCGTTTTCTCGCCCCCAGCGTTGACGACGAGCAAGGCCTTGCCCTTGCCCGGGGATGGTGAACCGGTCGCTTCGAAGCGGATCATGAACGTATACCGAGACTCTCCTGGAAACGTCGTCGCTCTTGTCGGCGGTTCGACATGGATCAAAACGCTTGCTGGATCGATGTCGATGCACTCGAGGGATGCTTCGCCTAGTTGATCCGCAACGAACACATGGACAGGCATCTCTCTGGGAATCAGCACCCCTTGTGCATCAAGCTCCAGACGCGGCAGGTTGGGTTCTGGCGCCACCCTCGTCCTTACCCGATAGGTGACAGTTCCCGAAGCAAGCAGCGTCGATCCCGATAGGGCTCCCTCCACGACCTGCGTCCCCTTGACCCAAACGGAGATTTCCCCACCGGTCACAGCGTAGGTCTTGACCTCGATCGGAATCTCGATCGAGGCTGCAGGCGGGACGGTTTGGCCTGCCTTCATCGTAGAGGTACACGTACAGCTGGAAACGATTCCATCTATTCTATAGCTGTTCTCACTATCGTTGTGCAGTCGGAATGAACCGCGGGCGATCTCAGCCTGAGGCAGCAGCCCGAGGTCGAGCACTAGCGGCTCGAGTCGGAGGCTTGCTGCAGGCGCCTGAGGATCGACCTGGCCAGAGCCGCAAGACGAAGCCAGGAGGCAGGCGACGATCGCGGCCGCGGCGTTGGGCTTGCGCTTCATCCACAGATAGATCCCAAGCCCCAAAGCGATCACCCCAAGTCCTCTCATGACCAGTAAGGACCAGTTGAAACCGCTATTGCTCCGCAGCCGATCAATTCCTATCCAGCGATTCCTATCGCGAGCGAGGATCACGGCGGCTCCTGCCCATCGAGGGATCTCATCGCCTGGCGAGTAGTACCTGGGACTGGCTGGAAAATCTAGGAGCTGCCATTGCCGGACGCTTCCTGTTTCGAATGGACAGAGCAACACAAAGTGCCCGATAGTTTCACCGGCTCTGGGTTCAAGGTAGGCAATGAAATGCTCGCCGACATCCGGCAGCGCTCCTGAACCGGTGTCTATGATTTCCGCTGCGATCCCAGCATTGTTAAGTGAATGCACCAGCCCAGCCATGTCCATTCCCTCCCTGGCTCCTTGGAGTGCGGCTTTCATTCCATCGAGGTCGAGCATCTCACCAGGCTTCTCCCGCTGGAGCATGAGGCCCAAGGCGATGATCCCACATGAATTGGTCAGAGCGCTCATGACTTCTTCTAGTGGCAAGGCCTTCGGTTCGGGTCCAGAGCCTTGCGTCAAGTCCGCGAGGATGCTCGATCCGGAATCTGGCCACGCAGGAGGACGAATCTCGCGGCTCCTACTCAGATTTGACATCCAGAAAAGGACAGCCTGAACCTCATCGCCACCCGAAATCTCTGCTTTCTTTGCAAATTCATTGTAAACTAAGTATCCAGATGGAAGCCGCAATCTGAGCCCAGGGTCGCCAGCTCCATCCAGCCTTGTCCACTTGAATCCGTAGGCATGGTATTCCGTGACACTTCGAGCATAGACGAAATGACCTTTCGCCTCGTTTCCATACTTGAACAATCGGTACTCATTTGGGAGTATGAGTCCATCCATTAATTCAATCGAAGACTTGAGTTCGTAGTTTAGATACAGTACATCGTCATACACATGATAAACTCTGATGGGCCGAAAGCTCCGGCCGGGATCGCAATTCAGAATAAGCTCCGATGTCGGGTATCTTTCCACCTCGATTCGCATCCTAAGGGGGACGCATCCCGAGAATCGCTCAAACTCAAACATCGGAAACCCGATCCTACAAGTCTTGACCAGCTCCGATAGCCTTTCATCGTTAAACGTGTCATAATATGCGTCGGGAAATACGTGCCTGTCGGCCGGAATGTTTGAAGACATCGTCGCCGCAGCACTCTCCGGGCTTAAGGAGTACCACTTCTCACCATCGAACCAATTCACCCTACGCTCTCCTGCGCCTGCTTGTGGCCACCATTCCCAGTAGATTCTTCCGGAGGATTTTGCCCAGACACAGAGCACAGAGATTGCCTTGGGGTCTTCGGAGATGTCGATTCTCAGTCGATCGCTGTCTTCTTCATGAAGGTCGATCGTCCTCATGCGAAGAGTGAAGTGAGCCATCACATCAGTGAACTGTATTTCTTGCTGAGCCAAACGTTCTGCGCACTCTTCCCAAGATGAATCGACAGAGCCTTCGCCTTGCGCAATGGCAAGCAGGAAACTATACAAGATCATGATCAAGGAAAAATAGAGGTGTAGGCGTCTACTCACTGACGCCCCGGAGATAGGCCTCCGGGGCGAACTTCTGCCGGGCGTTCCAATCTGGGTGTGTGGTCCACCAGAACTTGGAGCCTCTTAATTCCAATCAAGGGCTTCTACTGGCATGTCTTTGCCTCACAGTTCGTGCCAGTAGATGTGCATGATTGCCAGTTGCAGTCGCCGGGCACCCAGAGGCAGTCGCCATTGTGTTGGAAGAACTTGTCACACTGGACCTGGGCACCACACTCCCCCGCTGTTCCGCCGGAAAGCGTGCAGCTGGTGCCGGGGAATGCGACACAGACCTTGGTGGTGGCGGTGCCATTGCAGCGAACGCAGGTATCCCGGTTGATCACCAGGTTCCTGCACGGCACTTCTTGAGCACATTGGGAATTGAACAGGGACTCGCCCCCGATCCTTGCCGAGATCTCGGTTGCCTTGGATCGTGACACGGGTAGAAGAAGCAGGAAGAGTCCGGAGCCGAGTAGCAGGGGTACCTTTTGCATGATCAGAGCTGTTGGGTGTTGTCGCTTGCGGAAGAGAGATCCTCGAGACCTTGTGTATGGCGTCATCCTCCGTTGACTGGTGTTGCCCGCGATGAATAGCGGTTAAGCCGATGCACTATTAATCCGAAATTGCAGTCATCGGATCGAGATTGAATATTCATAATCCCAGTTAGACCTTGGCATTGCTAAAATAGCCTCTATATCGCGCACCAAATTTTCCTTAATTATCTCATGCGCTTTTTGATAATCTAGCCAAACACTCTTAAACCGCTCTCGCCTTCGAGCAATCTCAACATAGGAGCCCTGATCATTAAAGTCTGGGTCAACGCTATTCATGGCCTCAAGACTATTGTGCGCCATTTCATCGAATCGAGACTCAAGCACATTCTGGAGACTTTGATAACGCTCAGAATCTGGCGTCTCTCCCAAATACCGATTAAGCCTCCCGATTGTTGTTCTGATGATATCGCTCTTTAACCCATAATCTAATATCATTGCATAAGCGGGTATACGAGCCCTCATGCGCAGATTTTCCGTTTCCGCAATCGCCCACTGGGCGCGTCGGTAGTCGTCTTCGGTTTCGCCGAAACGCTCGAGGCGTTCGCGAACGGCAGGGGTGATTTCTACGGGGAAGTCCTTCCAGGGCGGAGGCGCTGGTTCGGGAGTCGCTTGCGAGGAAGCGGACCGTGAGTTCCCTTCGGCGGGCAACGGATCGGCCGCCCGGAGCGCGCTGGAGGAGGCAGCCTGGGATGTAGGGGTTAGATCTGGCCGGTCCTCGGGCGCCGGAGTGGTGGAGTCCGATTCCTGGGCTGGCTGAACGCCTCGGCCAAGGAAAAGCCAGGCCAAGAGTCCAAGTCCGGCCACGGCGCTCAACCCGAGGAGGGCCGCGGACGCTCGTCCGGCGCGAGTACGGGGAGAGCGGAGTGCGAGTTTGGATGTCATATTTCGACTATCGCTTCATCGGCGAATAGCGTGGCGTTGCATTCAGCGAAAGAGCTCCTTTTTACTTCAATATTCTCTTCGATTGGCAGTCTGGAAACCGCTGCAGCTCGGTCCAAAACGCCGCTTCGAATTCTCGGCGACACTGGTGCTCCGCAAAGCCTTTCTGGCGATGCGAGTCAGAAGTGAAGCCCGGAGCGGCGGGCCGGCCCTGGGCGTGGATGCGAGTCCACTCCATAATTTTGATCTTCCCCCCCCCCGGCCCTGTCAAGGGGCGGCATTAGTTTTCTCCTACTTGGGCCGATTTTTTTTTCCGGCCCCGGCCCGGCGCCCTGCGAGGGGGCGGGCAGCGGGGTATAACTCCGGAACTGGAGGCTTCAGGTCGGGGGAAGCGGGGGGCTGGCGCGCCTGGGGCCGTCGGGGTGGGGATGCTGGGTGACCTGCGGCCGCGGTGGCTCCAGAGCCACGGGGCGGCTCTTGGGGGCCGGTGGCGCGGGAGCGCGGCGTAGCCGGGTGGGATGGCGGCGGGGTCAGGAGAGGATCGCTAGGGCGGCGGAGGCGATGCGGTGGGCTTCGGCGCGGGTCAGGTCGGCGAAGAGCGGCAGGCGCACGATGCAGTTGGCGGCGTGCAGGGTCTTGGGCAGGGCGTGGGGGTCGCTGCGCAGGGCCTCGATGGCGAAGGGCGAGGCGTGCAGGGGCTGGAAGTGGAAGGTGGCGGAGATGCCCTGGGATTTGAGGCCGGAGAGCAGGCGCTCTTGCAGGGCGGGGGAGGCGCACACGACGTAGTAGATGTGCGCGTTGTGGACCGCGCCCGGGGGCACGTAGGGGCGGCGCAGCAGGCCGCGGGCTTCGAGCGGCGCCAGGGCCTGGTGGTAGAGCTCCCAGTTGTCGCGACGGCGTTGGGTCAGCTCGCTCAGGCGTTCGAGCTGCACCTCGAGCACGGCGGCCAGGAGGTCCGAGAGCACGTAGGAGCCGCCCGAGGAGACCCAGGTGTATTTGTCGACTTCGCCGCGCAGGAAGGCCTTGCGATTGGTGCCTTTTTCGTGGGCGATCTCGACCCGGCGGGCCAGGGTTTCGTCCTTGAGCAGGAGCGCGCCGCCCTCGCCGCCGGAGGTCACGTTCTTGGTCTCGTGGAAGGACAGGCAGCCGGCGTCGCCCAGGGTGCCGAGCCAGCGGCCGTCCAGGGTCGAGCCGATCGCTTGGGCGGCGTCCTCGAACAGGAACACGCCGGCTTGACGGCACAGCTCGGTCAGCGCGGCCATGTCCGCCGGGATGCCCGCGTAGTGCACCGGCATGACCATGCGGGTCTTGGGGCCGATGCGGCGCGCCACGTCGGCGGGGTCCAGGTTCAGGTGGCGCTCGTCGATCTCAGCGAAGACCGGGCGCGCGCCGCGCTGCACCACGGTGTTGGCCATAGAAACGAACGCGAAGGAGGGCAGGATCACCTCGTCGCCGGGGCCGATGCACAGCGCCGTCAGCAGCACCTCCATGGCCTGGGTGGCGTTCGGCGTCAGCACCACGAAGGGGGCGCCGCTGAGCTCGGCCAGGCGCTGCTCGACGCGCGTGCCGATCGGGCCGTTGCCGACGGTCTGCCCGGCGCGCAGGGCGGCGGCGGCGGCGCGGATCTCGGCGGCTCCGAAGGACGGACGGGTGAAGGGGATCTTCAAGGGTCGCCAGCGCAAGGCGGCGAGAGGCTAGCAGCGCGGGGGGGCGGCGGGAGCGCCGGGCGCGGGGGCAAGCGGTCGAATAGCGGCCGGGCCTGCGAAAGACTCGGACAGCCCGACTGGGGATCGGGCGAGGCCGCGCGGAAGCCGCGGGCCGCGCGGCGCGATCCGGGCTAGACCGGCGGCAGGGGCGCTAGGGCCCGCCGCGGGCGCGCCGGACCGGGAGGGCGATCCGCCGCGCCTTCCCATCGGCCGCGGCCTCAGCCGGCTGGAGGCGCGGGATCGAAGGGGTGCCAGCTCGGGGGCCCGGAGGGGTCCGCGGAGGCGGGCGGCGGCGCGAGCAGGCGCTGCACGAAGGCCAGCAGCTCGGCGGGCCGCAGGGGCGCCGGCAGGCGCGGCGCGGGCAGGCCCACGCCGGCGCCGAGCTGGCCCACTCGCGTGCCGTGGATCGCCTGGGCTTCCCCGGAGAAGCGCAGCCATTCAAAGCCGGGGGCGCCGGCGAAGTCCTCGATCAGCAGGGCCTCGGGGATCTGGCGAGCGAGGGAGCGGCGCGCTTCCGCCAGGCTGCCGGCGCGCTCGACCTGGTGGCCCTCGCCGGCCAGGACCTCGGCGGTCAGCTCGCTGTCGGGTCCGCCGACCAGCAGCAGGCGGGCGCGGCGCGGGGGCGGCGGCGCGGGGCTGGGGGCGCGGGCCCCGGGGCCGGGGATTGTGGCAGGCGGGCGCGTCAGAGGGGCGGACGGGCCGAGCGAGCCCGGGGCGGTGGACGGCAGCAAACCGGCGGAATGCTGGCCTGCGGGGCTGGCCAGCCCCAGGGGCCAGGCTAGGCAGCGCCAAGAGCCGCTCGACAGGCGCAGGTCGCGCCGGCGGGGCGCAGCGGAACCGATCGGGCAGGGAGGGAGGGATGCGGGGCGGCCGAAACCCCGCGCGGCGGCCGGGCCGCCCGGGCCCATGGTGGAGCCATCGTCCGGGCGGGGGGCGCCGGCCGGAGCCCGGGGGAGCGCGGAGCCGGCGCGCTCCAGCCCGGCGCGCTCGGGGCCGGACCGATCCGGCGCCGGGGAGTCCCCCGGGGCCGGCTCCGCCTCGGGCAGGGAGCTCGCCAAGCAAAGCCACAGCTGGCCATGGCGGGTTCGGCAAGCGAGGCGCGCCCGACGGCCGGAGCGTCGGGCCGCCGCGCCGGGTTGTGCGAGCCAGGGGCCGCACAGGGCCAGGAGCAGGGTTTGTTCGACGCCGCGCTCCGGCCACTCCCCGAGCAGGCTGGGCGGCAGGCGCAACTCGAGCTCGAGCTGGCGCTCGTGCAGCCAGGGGCGCAGGAGGTCGCCCAAGCCCCTGAGGCGCGGCGTGAGGTCCTGGGGCACGGGGCGATCCCCCGCCGGGCGGGCCAATTCGGCCAGGCAGCGCAGCAGCGCCACGGCGTGCTGGCTCTCCTCGGTCACCAGGCGCAGGTTGTCGCCATTGCTGGCGGCGCTCGGCCTGCGCGCGGCCAGTTCAGCCAGGCCGGAAACGGCCAGCAGCGTGTTCGAAAGCTTGTGGACCAGGGGGCCGACCAGCGAACAGACCAGGGCCTCGCGCAGCGCCGCGGGCGCGGAGCGGTCTTCGGCGCTGCGATCCTCGGGAAACATGACCGGGCCGGGATTATCGCCGCGGGAGCGTGCCGCCGAGAGCGAAAAGCGGGCTGGTCTGCGCCGTCGCGGCCGGGGCCCGCGCCGCCGAGGGCTATCCTGGGCTGCGATTCCCAGAGAAAGGCCCCGGATTGAAGCGCTCGACCGTCCTGCTCCTGGCCCTGGTGGCCCTGTTGGCGCAGATCCTGACCATCCATCAGGACGGCGCGGGGCAGCTCGGGCCGCCGGCGGATCGGGTGCACACGGCCTTCCGCCTGGGCCGCGCCCTGGTGCGCGAGGGCCTGCTGAGCTTCCGCGCCGGCGCCGAGCCGGCCGAGTCCTACCCCTCCTGGGCCTGGGTCGGTTTTTCGGCCCTGGTGGAGCGCCTGGGGATCGCGCCGACCCTGGCCTCCCAGGTGCTGGCGATCGGCTGCGCGCTGTCGGCGCTGCTGGTGCTCTCGCGCTTCAGCCCCGACCGCCTGGCCGGGGTGATCGCGCCGCTGCTCCTGGCCGTGTGCGGGCCCCTGGCGGCCGCAGCCGGCGCCGGCACCGAATTCGCGCTCGAAGCGCTGCTGACGGTCAGCGCCTTGCTCGCCTTCGAGGCGGGCTCGCGGCGCGGGCTCGCGCTGCTGCTCTGCTTCGGATTGCTGGTGCGGCCGGAGGGCGCCCTGCTCGTGCCGATGCTGGGCCTGATGGCGCTTTCCTCGCGCCTCAAGCGGCGCGCCCCCGGCGAGCCCCTGCCGCCCCAGGCGCGCCTCGGTCCCTGGCCGTTCGCCCTGCCCGCCGCCCTGTGGGGCGCCCAGGCGCTGCTGCGCCAAAACTGGTACGGAGCGCTGCTCTCCCCCACCCAGGCGCTGCTGCTCGATCCGGATTGGGAGCGCTCGCGGCTCGGCTTCGACTACCTGGCCCAGGGCCTGATCGGCTCGGGCGGCCTGGCGCTGAGCGCCGTGGCGCTGCTGGCGCTGCTGCTCCGACGGCAGACGCCGCGCGGGAGGCGGGCGCTGGCGCTGGGCCTGGGCTGGTGCGGGCTGGTGGTGCTCGAAGGCGGCGATGACCTGCCCTTTTGGACCGCCCTGGCACCCGCGGCCCCGCTGCTCTTCGTGGCCGTGCAGGAAGCCCTGATCCGCGCCATCGACGGCCAAGCTTCCTGGCCCCGGCGCTGCGCCTGGGCCCTGTTCTTCGCCGGGCTGGGCGCCAGCCTGCTCGCGAGCAAACTGCCTGCCGATCTCGGCCCCCTGCCGCTCGAGCGCCTGCAGCGGGCCTGGTTCTACGGCCAGCCCCCGGACCCCTATCCGCTGGCCGCCGGCCCGGCGCGCCTCGGACTCGGAGCGCGCATCGAGCGCGACGAGCGCCTGCGCGCCATCGGCGTATTCCTGCGCGACGAGGTCGAGCCCAGCCGCACGATCTTGACCCCCTGGCCCGGAGCCATCGGCTACCTGACCCGCGGGCGTGCGATCGACCTGCTCGGCCGGGCGCAGCCGATCGCCGGCTCCGAGCGCACCCACTCCTGGTCGGGCCGGCAGCGCATCGACCTGCTGGCGGCGCTGTCGAGCGAACCGGACTACATCCTGCCGGTGGTCGCCGCCGGCGAGCGCCCGCCGCTGATGCGCGAGGTGCTGCTCGAGTGGAGCCTCCACTTCGATCTTGAGCCGCCTGCGCCGGAGCGCTTCGAGCGCCTGGCGGCGGTGCTGCGCAACTACGAGGTGATCTCGGTGCGCGTGCCCAAGCACAGCAGCGATCCGCGCTTGCCTTCGTCTCAGCCGGCCACGCTGCTGCGGCATCGGCGCCTCGGCGAGTCGCCGGAGCTCGAATTGCAGGCCGGCGCCGGACGCGTGGCCGTGCAGGTCAAGCACGGCGGCCACGGGCAGATGATCGACCTCGAGATCAGCGCCCGCGACCGTCAGGGTCGGCGCTTCAACCTGACGCCCACCGGGCAGTTTTCGACCAGCGCCGAGGTGCACGCACGCACCGGGCTGTGGCTGCCGAACACCGGCAACCGCGCCATCCGCTTGTTCGACGCCCACTGGCCCCGGGAGCTCGATCTGGTCGAGTTCAGCGCCGTGCTGCGCAACCCGGGCAGCCAGGACGAAGCCAGTTTCAGCCAGGTCTCAGCCGAGCGCCGGATCGAGCTGCGCTGAAGCGGCCCAGTGGGGGCCGGACCGGGAGCTGCGACCCGGCCGGGGAGCGCCTGGAGAACCGCCGGCTCGGACGGGCTCCGAGCCAGCGATCGAGGGGCCCGGGCCGCACACTGCGGCCCCCCTGAATCATTTGATGTCGTAGCGCTTGAGCTTCCGGTACAGCGTGCTCTTGCCGATCTTGAGCAGGCGCGCGGCGGCGAGTTTGTCCCCTCCGGTTTCCTCGAGAGCTCGCAGCAGGGCCATCTTCTCGAAGTGCTCGAGGCTGACCTCCTCGCTGGTCGGCTTGGCCTCGGCGGCCGGCTGCTTGGGATCCGGGAAACGGCCGGGCAGGTGCGTGCCGGCGATCTTCTCGCTGCGCGGCCGCTGCGGGGCCAGATTGTCCTGGGCGACCAGCTTGGCCTGCAGGTCGCGCAGCGCCTGGGGCAGCTGCTCGACATCGATCAGCGGACCCTTGGCGACCGAACAGGCGCGCTCGATGGCGTGTTCGAGCTCGCGCACGTTGCCCGGCCAGACGTAGTTTTCGAGCACCCACAGGGCGCTGTCGGAGAACTCCGGCGTGCCCAAGGCCGCTCCGTGGCGGGCCAGGAAATGCTGCGCGAGGACGGGCACGTCCAGCAGCCGGTCGCGCAGGGGCGGCAGGCGCAGGACCTCCTTGGAGAGCAGCCGATACAACTCCGGCGAAAACTTGCCGGCGTCGACCTGTTGTTCGAGCTCCCGGCCGCTCGAGCACAAGAGGCGCACCTTGAGCTTCTCCTCGCGCTTGCCCCCCGCCTTCTTGACCTTGCCGACGGTCAGGTACTCGAGCAACCGAGCCTGCAGCTCGGCCGGCAGGGCGTGAACGTCCGCCAGGTACAGGCTGCCCTTGTGCGCCTGCTGGATCAGGCCGGCGCGCTCGACTTCGACGCCTGGCCCCTTGGCCTGGCCGAACAGCTCGGCCTCGAGCCGCTCCGGGGCGATCGAGGCGCAGCCCAGCATCACGAAGGGACCGGCGCGGGTGGCCCCGAAGTGCAGCGCGCGCGCGGTGCGCTCGCGCCCCGTGCCCGGCTCGCCCAGCAGCAGCACCGGGGTGTCCTCGCCGGAAAGGCGCAGCACGGTGGCGCGCAGTTCGCCGATTTGCGGGCTGATGCCGAGCAGGCTCGACGGGTGGAAGGCGTAGCGGGCCGCTTCGATCAGCGGGCCGACCTCGCGGCGCGGCGCGCCCTCGGGCGCGTCGAGCGGCGGCCGGCGCGAGGCGTCGTAGGCCAGCACCACACGGAAGCCGCGGTCGGCGTGCAGCGGCCGCGCCATCAGCGGCACCACCGAGGCCACCAGCCGGCGCTCTTCGCGGCCGCCGACGGCGGCCAGGTCGAAGCGGAAGCCCTCGCGCGGCTCGGTGCGCGCGTCGCGCACGTAGGCCTCGATGCCCGTGCCCACGGCGAGCTGGCCCAGATGGCGGCCCTCCAGGTCCTTGCCGAAAACCTCGCGCGCGCCGCGGTCGACCAGCACCACCACGCCCTCCGCATCGACCACCAGCATCGCCTCGGGCCGCTGCGCCGGCTCGCGGCCCGCCGCCAGGGGCCCCTTGACCTCGGATTCGATCCGCGGGGCGTCCGCTTGCAGGCGCCGGTTGTGGTCGTCCAGCAGCCGGTTCTGCATGGCCAGGTCGTCCTGCAGGGACTTGATGCGCAGCATGGCCCGCACCACGTCCTCGAGCAGGGTGATGTCGCCCTTGATCAGGAACGCCTCGCAGCCGGCCTCGTAGCCCTTGTGCAGCTCTTCGCGGCTCTTGACCTGGTTGCTGACCAGCACCACCGGGACCCCGTGGGTGTGGGGCATGGCCTTGAGGCGCCGGGTGACTTCGTAGCCGTCGATGCCGTTGCCCAGGCGCACGTCGACCAGGAACAGGTCGAACAGATTGCTGCGGGCCTCCATGACCCCCATGGCCCCGTTCGGAGAAGTGATCACTTCGTGTCCGAGGTCGTGGAGCCGGCTCTGGAGGAGCAGCTGGGTGCCCGGTTCGTCTTCGATGACGAGGATGCGTCCCATGGTGGAGCGGGGGTTGGGGGTCCTGTGGCGAGCGGAAGACGCGCCGGGGGCGGGCGCGCGGGTGGGACGGCGGGCGAGGGGCGGCGTCCTTCCCTGTGTCGGGATCTAGAAGTAAACGGCCCTGGCGTCCCACGGAAGCGCCGCGTCCCCTTGGCCGTGTAAGACCTGCGTGAGCCCGACCCCCCCTCCCATTTTCGGGAAGGAGCTGGAACAGCTCCTCGAGCAGGCCCGCGCCAGCGGGAGCCGCGGATTGGCCCTCCAGGAGCGCCTGCGGCGGGTCCTGGGGCCCGAGCGGGGCCGGGCCGTCTTCGAGCAGCTCGAGCTGCGGGAGCGGGCGCGGGGCAAGCTGCCCGAGCCCGAGGGCTGGTGGCTGACCCGGCGCGCCCTCGAGCAGGCCAGCGACCCGCGGGTCGCCGCCGCCCGGGCCGAGCACCTGGCCTCAGCCCAGGCGGAGGCGGGGCCCGGGGCCCGCGGCGGCTGGTGGCTGGACGGGACCGCGGGCCTGGGGGTCGAGAGCTGGCAGCTCGCCGCGGCCGGGTTGAAGGTGGTGGCGCTCGAGCGCGATCCCGAGCTGGCGCGGGCCCTGGCGCACAACCTGGCCAGCCGGGGCTGCCCCGGGGGCCGGGTGCTGATCGGCGACGCGCTCCGCCCGCCGTTCGAGCCCGAGTGGTGGCTGTTCGACCCCGACCGGCGCGCGCACGGCGAGCGCTCCCTCGATCCCCGGACCTGGTCGCCGCCCCTGGCCGAGGCCCTGGCGCGCTCGCGCGGCGCGCGCGGCGCGGCCTTCAAGCTGGCGCCCGCCTGCGATCCGGCGCGCCTGCCGCCGGTGCCGGGCGACCACGCCTGGGTCTGGGTCAGCCTGCGGGGCGAGCTCAAGGAGCTGGCGCTCTACACCGGCGCGCTGGCGCGCGGGCTCGGCCGCGGCCAGAGCCCCGGGCGGCGCGAGGTTTGGGCGCTTTCGGCGGACGGCCAGCGGAAATTCGCCCACGCGGACCCCGGCGAGCGCGAACTGCCGGCCCTGGAGCCGGCGCAGGTGGCGCAGCTGCACCGGCTGGCGGAGCCGGATCCGGCGCTGGTGCGCTCGGGGCTGCTCGGGGCCTTCGGCCGCGAGCTCGGGCTGAGCGCGGTCGGTGCGGGCATCGGCTGGCTGACGGGGCCGGCAGAGGCGCTCGAACGGGGCCGGGGCTGGCTGGAGCTGTTCGATGTCATCGCCAGCGCCCCGGCCGACCCGCGCGCGGTGCGCGCGCTGCTCTCCGAACGGGGCATCGGCCCCCTGGACGTGCGCGCCCGCGGCGTGGGCGCCAGCCCAGCGGAGCTGGCCGCGCGCTTCGCCGGGCGCGGCACAGCGCGCGGGACCCTGTTCGTCGCGCGCACCGCCGCCGGTCGGCGCGCGTTCCTGGTGGAGCCGCTGACGGATCGAAGCGCAGACCGGACCTGAGCCCAGCAGGCCCTTGGCGCCCGCGCGGCTGGGCGCGCGCCGCCAGCGGCGCGGGCGAGACCCGGGGCGACCAAGACCTCCGCCGGGCGGAGCCCGCAGCCCCAGCCCGTATCCTGGGACGCCCATGGCCCCCCGACCCCCTGAGACCGAGCCTGCCGGAAACGGCGCCGCGGGCGGACGGGGCGGGAACAGCGGGCGCCTCTCCAGCCTGTTCCGGCATTCGGCGATCTACAGCGCGGTGCCGCTCCTCGGTCGGGTGATCTCGATCGTGATGCTGTACTTCTTCGCCCGCTGGATGCCAGAGGCGGAGATGGGGCTGGTCGACCTGGCCGATCTGGTGCTGGCCTCCCTGGTGCAGGTGCTGGGCTACAACCTGCTGAGCGGGATGACCCGCTTCTACTTCGAACAGGCCAGCGAAGCCGATCGCCGGCGGGTGATCTCCTCGTGCACCCTGGCCCTGGCGGCGGTCTCCTGGACGGTGGTGCTGGTGCTGGTGGCCTTCCGGCGCGACCTGGCGCCGGTGCTGATCGGCGAGGGCACCGCGCGCTACGACTCCTGGACGATCCAGCGCGTGCTGCAGATCACGCTGCTGGTGATCCCGCTGCAGCTGACCAGCCAGTGTGGCTTCTATTTCCTGCAGATCACCCAGCGCTCCGGGCTCTACGCGGCGATCCAGCTGGCCAAGATGCTGTTCGAGCTCGGCCTGCGCATCTACCTGGTCGGTTTCGCCGGGCACGGCCCCCAGGGCTACCTGTACCCGATCCTGGCCGGAGAGGCGCTGGTCACGCTGGGCCTGACCGGCTGGGTGCTCTCGCGCACCGGGCTGGGCTTCTCCTGGCGCGTGCTGCGCCCGATCGTGGCCTACACCCTGCCCCTGATTCCCGTGGGCCTGTTCCAGCTCGCGCTGCATTACGGGGACCGGCGCCTGCTCGAGCACTTCTCCGAGGACCAGACCGCCCTCGATCAAGTGGGCATCTACGGCATCGGCTACAAGATCGGCTTCCTGGCCACCGGGGCGCTGCTCGGTCCGTTCGTGCAGATCTTTCACCCCTGGATCTACGGGGTCAGCGACCGGGCCGAGCAGGCCCAGAAGCTGGCCCGCGTCAGCACCTACGGCATCCTCACCATCGCGGCCGCCAGCCTGTGCGTGACGCTGGCTTCCCGCCACGTGCTCGAGCTGATGATGCCGGCGGACCGCGAATACATCGAAGCCTGGAAGGTGGTCCCGCTGATCACCAGCGGCTACCTCTTCTGGGCTGTCTACCACCTGAGCCAGATCCCGCTCTACATCGCCAAGCGCACGGCGCCGCTGGTCTGGATCAACGCCCTGGCCCTGGGCCTCAACGTGGGCGCCAACGCCGTGCTGGTGCCGCCCCTGGGCTTCGTGGGCGCCGGGCTCGCGACCCTGCTGACCTTTGCGAGCCTGGCGGCCGCGGGCCTGTGGACCAGCCGCCGCGCCATGTCGGTGCCGTTCGAGTTCGGGCGCATCTCGGGGGTGCTCCTGGTGATGGCCGCCGCCGCCGGCGGCTCGGTGGGGCTCGACCTGTGGCTGGTGCCGGCGGGCGTCGCGGGCCTGGTGCTGAACGGCGGCGCCAAGCTGGCGCTGATGGGGCTGCTGCTGACGCTGCTCGTGCGCGGCGTGCTGAGCGCCGAAGAGCGCGGCGACCTGGCCCGGGCGATCCGCGCCCGGATGGGCCGGGCCTGAGCGCCGCAGCCCGCGGGAGCGGGACCCCCGGCTGCGGACGGGCGAAACGGGATCCGGGTCCGCACCGGGGAGCTTTGGTCGCGAGCGGATCGCGGGCGGAGCGCCCCCGCTCGGGCTGGTCCCGGGGGCTGCGGACAGGCCCCGCGGCAGGGCTCAGCCCGGCCGGTCGGGAATCGGCCCAGGGGGGTCGCGGGGGACCCGCGCCTGCGGGTGCGCAGGCGGGCGGCGGCCCCAGCCCCCACGGGGCGGCCGGAACGGGGCCCGAGCGCGGTTTTTTCGTCGCCGCGACCAGATTTTGGGGGCGGAACCGCCCGCGGATCGGGCCTAGGGCTCCCCCATGCAAGCTCCGCCGCCCCCGCGCTCGGATGATGGCAAGCCCCGTGACCTGTGGCTGGGCGTGCCGCTCGCGACCGCCCTGCTGTCCGGCCTCGACAGCCTGCTGACGCGGCTCGAGCTGCCCCATCGGCCCACGACCCCCACGCTGTTCCTCGAGGGGCTAGCCCTGTGGGCCGTTCCGGTGCTGCTGGCCGCCCTGCTGCTGGCGGCGACGCGCCGGGTGTGGCCGCGGCGTGTCCGGACACAAGCCCCGCTCCAGTGGCTGGGCCTGGCCTGGCTGGCCGCGGCGCCGGTGTTGCTGCACTGGGCGCTCAACCGGCACACGGCCATGGCCACGACCTTGGAACGGGTGCTCACCCGGCCCCATCCCTGGGGCGAGGGGCTGGGGCTCCTGGCCGCCAGCGCCCTCGGGTGCTTGCTGCTCGGCCGCTGGCTCGGCCGCCTGAGCCGCGCAGGCGCGGCGGCGCTGCTGCTCGCCGTGGCGCTCGCGTGCGGACTGCTGCTGCCCTGGCGCGCCGGCGAGGCGGATAGGCCCGCCGCCGACCCGAACCGCCCGAATCTGCTGCTGATCATCTGGGACACCACACGGCGCATCAGCCTCTCGCCCTTCGGCTACGAGCGGGCAACCACGCCCGCCCTGAGCGAACTGGCCGAGTCCTCGCGGCTGTTCAGCGAGGCCCGTTCGGTGACGCACTTCACCTTCACCTCGCACGTCTCGATGCTGACCGGCAGCTATCCGAGCGACCACGGGGTGCGGCTCCTGGCCATGGACTTCGATCCCGGGCACTCCGCGCCCAGCATCGCGCGCCTGCTGCGCGAGGCCGGCTACCGCACGGGCGCCTTCCTGGGCACCGGGGTGCTGTCGGGCCGCCAGGGCCTGCCGGACGGCTTCGACGTCTACGACGACCGGGTCGATCCGGAGCTGTGCGACTCCCACGCCTGGGCGCTGCTGCACGACCTGCAGGCCCTGCTCTCCGGCTGGATCCCGGCCCTGCGCAACAACGGCCAGCCCCACTGGCTGCAGGACTACGAGCGGCCCGCGGACGAAGTCTTCGAGAGCGCGCTCGAATTCATCGAGCGCGACGACCCGCGGCCCTGGTTCGCTTTCGTCAACCTGTTCGACGCCCACTGGCCCTACGTCCCGGACGCGGAGGCACGGCAGCGCTGGGTCGCTCCCTACGACGGGCCGATCGACGGCTACCTGTTCAGAAGCGACCGCTATCCGGCGCGCTATCGGCCCAATTCGCGCGACAACGCCCACCTGCGCGAGCTCTACGACGCCGAGATCTGGCGTCTGGACCAGCGCACCGGCGAGTTCCTGGCGCGCGTGGACCTGGATCGCCGGCGCGTCGGATTGGTGCTGACCTCGGACCACGGCGAGGCCCTGGGCGAACACGGCCACTACGGCCACGAGGGCGTGCTCGAGCCCGAGATCTCGGTGCCGTTCCTGGTGCGCGCCCCGGCGGGCAGCGGGGACTGGCAGGCGCGCCGCGCCGGCATGAGCAGCGCGCCGGTCTCCGGCGTCGACGTGGCCCCGACCCTGCTCGGCCTGGCGGGCCTGCCGCCGCACCCGCGCCAGGAGGGGCTCGACCTGTCCGCCGTGGATCCGCCTGCGGAGCGCCCGATCTGGGTCGAAGACCGCGATTTCGTCGATCCCCAGCGCAGCGAGCTGGTGCTCTACCGCCTGCCGCACAAGTTCGTGCGCAGCCTCAGCTTCGGGCGCCAACGCGACGCGCTCTACGACCTGTCCAGCGATCCCCTGGGGGTCCGCGATGTCTCGCGCCAGCGGCCCGACGTGGCGCGCCTCCTGGCCGAGGAGGTCGACGCTTCACGCCCGACCTGGCCCGACAATCGCGACGGCAGCCACACCGTGATCCACGTGCTCGGTGAAGAGGCCCTGCGCGCCCTGGGCTACCTGGGCGAAGGCCAACAAGCGACTCCGCCTCCGGAGCCCGCGGGTGAAGCGCCTGCAGAAACCGCGCCCTCGCAAGCCGCCCCAGCGGAGCCCAGCAGCCCGGACGGAGGCTGAAGGCCTCCCGGAACCGATCGCCCTCAGGGCTCAGCGCGCGGCGCGCGGCGCGCTCCAGCCGCGGAGAAAGCCGAATTCGCCGCCGTCGCCCCCCCGGCGGGGTTTCTGGACCCACCGGCTCCGTCGCCCCCGCGCGCAGCAGCCGGTCGCCGGCGATGCGCACGCCGGCTGCCGCGGGAACCCGCAGCAAGCGGGCCGCGCTGCCGCCGCGAAGCTCCAGGTCGCGTCCCGAGACCGGCTGCGCTGGCCGCGGGGCCAGCTCCGATCCGGCGGGCGGGGTCGCGGGCAGCGTGCCCGACCGTGGCGGCGCAGGACCGCTCGGCGCCGGGCGCCCGGCGAACGCCGCCCGCACCCGCCGCTCGGCGCAGGGGCATCGCCGCCCGGTCTGGACCCACGGCGCAGGGCCGCGCAGCGCCCAGCCCCTGAAGCGCACGCGCCCGGGGCGGCCCGCGCCGGGCGTTCCGGCTCCCGGCGCTTGGCGCGGGGCAAACCGGGTCCCGGGCGGGAGGCCCTGGACCTAGCGGCGGGCGGCCGGGCAGCGCCGAACGCGGACTCCGCAGCCGCGGGGGTCCGCGCCGGACAGGCCTTCGCGGCCCGGCCTGACGCTGGCCGCCACGGCAGCGCCGCGGGCGAGCTCCGGCACGGCTCCCGGGCCAGGCGACCGGCCCGCCGCCACCCTCCGACCGGCCGGCCCCGCCTGCGTATGCTCAGGAGTCTTGGCCCCCTTGGCTCCCGCCCCACCATGCCGCGCCGACTCCTGATCAACGTGCTCTTCTTCTGCCTGTGCGGCCTGGTTTGGTGGCTGGACCGCGACTCGAAGCGCTCCGGCATCAAGCTCGAGGAGGGCCCCGGCTTCCGCCTGGAGGAGTGCGCCGAGTCCCGGGGGATCCGCTTCCGGCACCAGGTTGCGGCGATCGATCCGCGCGCCAAGAACGCCCAGGAGCACGTCATGGCCGTGGGCGCCGCGGTCAGCGCCGTCGACTTCGACGGGGACGGCTGGATCGACCTCTATTTCACCAATTCGGACTTCGGCGCCCCCAACGCCCTGTACCGCAACCTGGGCGCCAGCGGGCAGCCCGGCCGCTTCGAGGACGTAGCGGCCCGCGCCGGGGTGGCCGACCTCAACGTGCGCGGCAAGGGCGTCTGCATGGGCAGCCTGTGGGGCGACATCGAGAACGACGGCGACCAGGACCTGCTGGTCTATCGCTACGGCGAATTGGGCCTGTACCGCAACCTGGGCGATGGGCGCTTCGAGGACATCTCGCGCGCCAGCGGGATCGAGCGCTGGATGAATTCGAACGCCGCCACCTGGATCGACTACGACCGGGACGGGCTGCTCGACCTGTACGTGGCCGGCTACTACAAGGCCGAGCACGACCTGTGGAACCTGCGCACGACCAAGATCATGCACGATTCGGGCCAATTCGCCCGGAACGGCGGCAAGAACGTGCTGCTGCACAATCTGGGGCTGGACGGGGCTGGCGTGCCGCGCTTCGAGGATGTCAGCGACGCCTTCGGCCTGGATTCCACGCTCTGGACCCTGGCCGTGGGTGCGGCCGACCTGGACGACGACGGCTGGCAAGACATCTACGTGGCCAACGACTACGGCGAGGAGCAGATCCTGCGCAACCTGGCCGGCAAGGGTTTCGAAGAGCTGCGCAACGTGGGCTTCGACCACCATTCGAAGTCGGGCATGTCGGTCTCGTTCGGCAACCTGCGCAACGACGGCCGCATGGCGATCTTCGTCACCAACATCTCGGCGGCGGGCTGGATCCTGCACGGCAACAACCTGCGCCTCAACTACCTCAAGGATGGCCGGCGGTTGACCGAGGAGGCGCGCGGCGACCTGATCGACACCGGCTGGGCCTGGGGCAGCCAGTTCGGCGACCTCGACAACGATGGTTACCAGGACCTGGTGGTGGTCAACGGCTTCATCTCGGGCAGCGAGAACAGCTACTGGTACGAGGCCTCCAAGCTCGCTGCCGGTTCGGGGGAGATCCTCTCCGACGCCGCCTCCTGGCCGCCCTTCGACGGCCGCAGCCAATCGGGCTACGAGCGCACCCGGGTGCTCAAGAACGCCGCCGGGCGCAGCTTCGTGGAGGTCGGCGAAGAGGTCGGGGTGACCGACCTGCTCGACGGCCGCGCGGTGCTGCTGGCCGACCTCGAGAACCGCGGCGTCCTGGACGTGGTCGTGGCCAACCAGACCGAGCGGCCGCTGCTGTACCGCAATTCGGTCGCCGGCGAGAAGCGCTGGATCGGCTTCGAGTTCGAAGGCAGCGCCAGCAACAGGAATGCCTATGGGGCCACGATCACGGTGCGCTTTGGCAGCTCTGTCCAGGTCCGGGTCCTGGCCAGCGCCTCCGGATTCTCGGCGCAAAACGACCCGCGCCTGCACGTGGGCTTGGGAGACTACGAGGGCACGGTCGACATCCTGGTGCGCTGGCCCTCGGGTCACACCGAAACCAAGACCGGGTTCGCCGCGGGCCGGTATCATCGCCTCGTGGAATCGCAGCCCTGAGGATTCCTTCCCGTTGCCGACGACCGGCGCGGGGAGGCCTGCGCCGAGCCCCTCGGCGGTCTTCGAGCCCGCGCTCCAGACCCTGCCCGCCGCGCCCCCGCCGGCGGCCGCCCTGCGGCGGCCTTCGAAGCGGGGAACGCCCGCACCCACCCGAGCGTCCCTACGCCCATGAGCACCGCCAACCCGGCCATCTCCAGCCCGATGCGCTTCTTCCTGGGGCTGTCCCCGAAGTGGCTGATCACGATCCTGATCACCTCGATCCTGATCGGGGCCCAGGCCAGCTTCCAGATCCTCAAGGGTTATGAGGTGCTGCTGGCCACCGTGGGCACGGCCCTGGTGGTCGAGGTGGTGCTCTCGCGCTTCGCCCGGGGTCGGGTGGCCAATCTGCAGAGCGCTTACGTGTCGGGCCTGTCGATGACCGTGCTGACCCAGACCCAGCAGGGCTACTGGTGGCCGTTCGTGCTGGGGGCGATGATCGCGATCACCTCCAAGTACGCCCTGGTCTACAAGAACCAGCACCTGTGGAACCCGACCAACTTCGCGATCAGCCTGTTGGTGCTGTTCGCGCCCAGCTCGGTGTCGGTGCTGTCCGAGCAGTGGGGCAACAACAAGGTCCCCGTGATGATCGTGTGGGTCGTGGGCCTGCTGGTCGCTTCGCGCGCCAAGATCCTGCACGTGACCCTCAGCTACGCCGCCGCCTGGCTGGTGCTGGCCTGGGTGCGCTCCCTGGTCACCGGCAACCCGTTCCAGAACGAGGTCGCGCCGATCACCGGGCCGATGTACCAGCTGTTCCTGTTCTTCATGATCACCGACCCGCGGACCACGGTGCGCTCCAAGAAGTGGCGCATCATCGTGGCTCTGATCATCTGCCTGCTCGAGACCGGCATCCGGCTCAGCAGCCACTTCGGCTGGACCGCCCTGGCGCCGCTGACCCAGGCCCCGCCGATCTTCGCCCTGGCGATCGTGGGCCCGATCGCGATGTGGATCGATCTCTACCTGCGCAAGGAACCCGCGGCCCCCGGGCGGCTGGCGGCGGCCTGAGCCGCGCGGGGTGTGGCCGCGCCGGCGCCGGGATCCAGATCCCGGTCCGCGCTCGCCGGGGGGGCGCCCTGCCCCCCCGGCCGCATTTTGGGCCGCCCTTGGTCCCGGGCGGCCCGGCCGCGCGGGTGCGGCCGGCGCCGCAGCGCAGGGGGATTCCGTGGCCTGGGAAGCCCGCCGACGCCGGCTGGCTTGGATCGCGGCCAGGGCCGAGGCTCTCAGCAGCCCCCCACGCGCCCATGCACAAGCTCCTGCCGCCTTTGGTCCTGGCCCTCTCCGCCGCCTGCTCCGCCCCGCGCCTCGAGGTCATGCCCAGGGCCATGCAGTTCAACGTCGAGGGCCAGTTCCAGGCCGACTCGAGCGGCGGCCTCAACGCGGCCAACGATCTGGAAAGCCTGGGCATCGACGACGACCCGATCGAATTCGCTCCGCGGGTCGACCTGGAGGTCGGTCCGCTGGAGATCACCGCGGACTGGTTCGAGGTCGCCTATCAGGGCTCCGGGCAGGTGCAGCAGGAGATCGAATTCGGCGGCCAGGTGTTCCCGGTCAGCACCGCGGTCGACAGCGAGCTAGAGCTGTCCCTGGCGCGGGCGGCGGCTACCATCGACCTGATTCCGGGGAACACCGTGGACCTCGGTCTGGGCCTGGGTGGCGCCTATGCGGACGCGCGCGTCCTGGTCGAGGAACAGCTCACCGGCGACCGCGCCACCAGCGACGAACAGGCGCCCTTCCCGTTCTTGGCCGGGCGCGCACGCGTGGCGATCGGCACGCTCTCCGCGGAGCTCTTGGTCGGTTGGCTCGAGGTCGAAATCGACTCGGTGGAAGCCAACTACCTCGACTGGGACGCCCTGCTGCGCTGGGCCTTCCTGGGGGGCGACGAGCGACTCTCGGGCGCCTTGCTCGCGGGCTACCGCAGCATCGACGTGGACCTCGCCTATCAGGACAGCGGGGACGACATCCGCATCGACGCCCAGCTGGCCGGCCCCTACCTGGGCCTGAGCCTGGCCTTCTGAGCCGGCCGCGGCAGCGGCCCCCCGCACTCCTCAGCGCGCGCAGCGAAATCCGAGGTTGTTGCTGGCTTCGTCGGGACGCTTGAACTGCCGCGCGCTGGGTCGGTAACCCTGGCAGTAATTCGGGGCGCACAAGAAGCTGCCGCCGCGGATCTGCGCGTCGAGTCCCGCTTCGGTCAGCGGCCCGCGGCGTTCGTGCAGCGCAGCCAGGGGGCCGCTGCCACGGGGCGTGTCGACCCATTCCCAGACGTTTCCGGCCAGGTCGTAAAGTCCCAGCCCGTTGGCCGCGAAGCGCGCCACCGGGGCGCTGCCGCGGAATCCATCCAGTCCCAGGTCCTCCGCCGGGAACAGGCCTTGCCAGACGTTCGCCGGCGGCGCCCCGGCCGGCAGGTGCACGCTGCCCCAGGCGAAGGGCGCCCGCACGAGGCCGCCGCGCGCGGCCAGTTCCCATTCCGCTTCGCTCGGCAGGCGTCTGCCGGCCCAGGCCGCGTAGGCCTGCGCATCGCGCAGGGACACCTGGACCACGGGGTGGTCCTCAAGCTCCCGCCAATCACTGCCGGCGCCGCTCGGCCGGCGCCAGCAAGCGCCGGCGACCAGGGCCCAGGCGCCGGTTTCGAACTGGAACACGACCGAGTCGCCAAAGCGCTCCGCGTCGGTGACGAAGCCGGTGGCCTCGACGAACTGCGCGAAGCGCCGGTTGGTGACCTCGGTCGCCTCGATCCAAAAGCCGGGCAGCTCGACCTCGATGCCCAGGCGCTCGGGGAAGCGCTCGTCGCCGCCCCCGAGCTCGACCCGTCCCCCGGGGACCCAGACCAGGCCGGCATCGGATTCGAGGGCCGGCCCGGACGGGGCCTCGGCCGGCGTCTGCGCCCGCGGGCCGGCCTGGTCCGCGGCCGCCGAAGTCCGCCCAGGCTCGCCGCCGCAGCCGAGCAGGGCCACGGCCAGCCAGGCGACGGCAGGCGAGAGGATTCGCATGCCCTGATTGAACCGCCCGGCAGCGTCCACGTCGCTCCCGCGGCCAGCGAGCGCTCGGGGGCAGGCCGCGCAGGGCAGGCAGGCGGCGCGAGGCCGCCCGGAACGCCGGGAGCGAGAGGGCCCCGGGACCGGGAAGAACCGGGAAGCAGAAATCCCGGACGCCCTGTCCTGCTGTGCGGCGGTCCAGGCAGGCGGACGCCCGGGGGTCGGGCCGCACGCCTCGCCTGGGCGCTCCTGGCGCGCTCCGGGGGGGGGCTGGGAAGCTCCGGGGCCGGCCTGGCCCCGAGGGGGCAGCGGCCGACCTCAAGCGCGCGGGGCGGCTCCTGCGGCAGCCGGTTGCGGCGGGGCCGGTTGGGGGGCCTCCCCGGGGGGTGTCCCGCGCTCCCTCGCGGTGCAAGCCGGGTCCCAGGGGGACCCCCGGCGCCGGCGGCGGATGCAAACCCGTGCCAACCTCTGCCCGGACGCGCACGGCAACCCAGCGCTGCCCGCGAGGCGGTGCTGCCCGCGAGCCGGTGCTGCCCGCACGCCAGCGCAGACCCACCCCAGCGCAGCTCGCAGCCAATGGGAAAGGGGAGGACGCCCCCCCGGGGTCCTCCCCACTTTGCAACCCGGAAGGATCCGGGCCGCATCCCGGCCTGCCCAGCCGGGAGTTCGTGTTCGTGCCCTGCTCTAGGAACGGGGCACAGATCAGTTACGGAGCCGGCCCGGGAATCTTTCCGAGATCCAGCGGTTTCCCGCCCGCGCGCCGGGGGGCCCGCCCGGGCGGCGGTCGGTGCCTTCCCGGCCCCGCCGGGCGGGCCTCAGCCGAGCCAGGCGGGGAGCGGCAGCCCGGCGGCCCGCAGGCGCGCCAGCCCGCTGCGGCGCAGCAGCAGTCCCAGCAGCGCCCCGGTCAAGGCGCTGACCACGGCCAGACCGAACAGCAGCCCCCCATCGCCTTCGATCTCGATCCCGAGCACGGTCAGGTGCGAGAACAGCGCACCGGCCATCAGGCCGACCGTCAGCAGCGCCCCCGGGAATCCGGTGCTCGGGATGAGCAGCAGCAGCACCGCCAGCGCTTCGGCCACACCCGTGAGGATTCGCCCCCAAGGTTCGACACCGAGGGTCGTGAACAGGGCCACGGCGCTCGGATCCGCCGAGAACTTGAACCACAGGGTTTGGCCGAGGATGACGGCGGGCACGAGCCGCAGGGGCCATTCGATCCAGGGGGAGGGACGCTGCTGGGGCTCGGTCGAGGGCTGCATGGGCGTGTCGAGAAGGAGGTCGCTGGGCCAGGGCTACGCCGCGTGTGGGGATCCCGTGACCGGTCGCAGCCAGCGCTGGGGCGCGCCCTTCGATCTCGTTCGCCTCGGCCCGCCGCCAACAGAGGTGGCTCGATGGGCGGATGCTCGATGCCAGGCTGCGCGATGCCAGGCTGCGCGATGCCAGGCTGCGCGCTGATCGGCGCGAGCTGGGGATGCCCCGCCCGCAGCGGGATCCGACCCAGCGCTGCCGGGGAACACAAAACGGACGCAGCCAGCGGGCGGCTCCACAATGCTGCCCCTCGCCGCGGCCCCGCAGGCCGGTCGCCGATCGCGCCGCGGCGGCCGCCCGGACGGCCGGCTCCGCGGCCCTTGGTCGGGCTCCCTCCACGGCCACGGCCGTGGCCCTGGCCCCGGGCGCGCTCGACTGTGGGGGCGGTGGGACCGAGACTCGAGCGCCCCTGGGATCAGCAGCCCGCTGTGCTCGCCGGACCCGCGCACATCGAAAGGCGCGCGGGGACCGGGTCCGGGCGACGAGCGCGTTTCGCGGGGCGCGGCGGGCGGGGCTGCCCGAGCCCGGCGCAGCGGGCGGCGCCGAGGCTCTGCTCGGTCGCGACCAAGCCAAGCCCCCGCCGGCCCGTCAGATACCGAAGCGGTAGCCGCCGTCCACGGGCAGCAGCACGCCGGTGACGTTGGGGGCGGTCGCCAGATACTCGACCGCCGCGGCGATGTCGTCCGGCGAGCCTTCGCGGCCGAGCAGCGTGGCGCGCCGATCCCGGTCGGCCGCCTCCGCGGGATAGCCCTCGGGGAACAGGATCGGACCCGGGCCGATCGCGTTGACCCGCACCTTGGGGGCCAGGGCCTTGGCCAACCCGTAGGTGATCGAAACCAGGCCGGCCTTGGCGGCGCAGTAGGGCAGGCTGTCGACAAAGGGCCGATCGCCGCTGACATCGGCGATGTTGATGATCGCGCCGCGGCCGCGCTCGCGCATCGCCAGCCCCAGGCGCCGCGCGAAGAAGAAGGGGCCGCGCAGGTTGACCTCGAGCGCCAGATCGAAGTCCTCCTGGGTCATGGACTCGAGCTCGGCCTTGGGCCACAGGGCGGCCGAGTTGACCAGCAGGTCGATGCCGCCGAAGTGCTCCTCGGCGGCGTCGCAGGCGGCCTCGATCTCGGCCACCGAGCGCTGGTCGGCGGGGAACAGCTCCGCCTGCCGACCCGAGCGCCTCAGCTCGTCGACCAGCGCTTGCCCGGCGTCGAGCGAAGCGCCGACGTGCACCGCGATGCGGCAGCCGCGGCGCGCCAGGTGCAGGGCCACGGCGCGGCCGACCCGGCGACCCGCGCCGGTGACCAGGGCGGTCCGCCCGGCGAGTTCGGGATGGGGTCGCGGTTCGCGGTCGGTGGAGCCAGGGACAGCCATGGTGGAGCGTGGGCGATGAGGGATTCGAACCCCCGACTTCTTCCTTGTAAGGGAAGCACTCTGGCCAGCTGAGTTAATCGCCCGGGGCGCCGCGCTCGAGCCGCGCCGGGTGCGCGTTCGAGCCAAGCGAGGCAGGGTAACGCCTGCCGCGCCGAGCGCCAGGGGCGCGCCGCGGCGTCGCGCGCCGCTCGGGTGCGGGGGAGCGACGGGAAACACGGCCCGAGGCCGGCCGGGGGGGCGGACCAGGGCCCCCGGAGCGTGGGTTATCCTGCTCGCTTGGACTGCGGGCACCTCCGGGGCCGATAGGCCCTCGGCGCCCCGCCCCCCGATCGCCCTCGGAACCCCCGGGGAGCGCCGGCGCGTCCGCCACCCGCCCTCCCCCCCACCCCATGCGCATCGCTGTCATTGGCACCGGCTACGTCGGCCTGGTCGCAGGCACCTGCTTCGCGGAAAGCGGCAACACCGTCTACTGCGTCGACATCGACGCCGACAAGATCCGCCGCCTGCGGGATGGCCAAGTCCCGATCTACGAGCCCGGGCTGGAGGAGCTGCTCAAGCGCAACGTGGCCGACGGCCGCCTGTTCTTCACGACCTCCTACGAGGAGGCCGTCCCGGGCGCCCACGCGGTCTTCATCGCGGTCGGGACGCCCCCGGACGAGGACGGCAGCGCCGACCTCAAGCACGTCCTGGCTGCCGCCGAGCAGATCGGCCGGAGCATGACGGGCTACACCGTGGTGGTCGACAAGTCGACCGTGCCGGTGGGCACGGCCCGCAAGGTGCGCGCGGCGGTGCTGAAGCACGCCCGGCACGAGTTCGACGTGGTCAGCAACCCCGAATTCCTCAAGGAGGGAGCCGCCATCGACGACTTCCTGAAGCCGGACCGGGTGGTGATCGGATCGGAGTCCCAGCGCGCCGCCGAGGTCATGGACGAGCTCTACGGGCCCTTCGTGCGCACCGGCAACCCGATCATCCACATGGACATCGAGTCCGCCGAGCTGACCAAGTACGCGGCCAACGCCATGCTGGCCACGCGCATCTCGTTCATGAACGAGATCGCCAACATCTGCTCCCTGGTCGGCGCCAACGTGGACCGCGTGCGCCAGGGCATCGGCTCGGACGCCCGCATCGGCTCCAAGTTCCTCTTCGCGGGCCTGGGCTACGGTGGCTCCTGCTTCCCCAAGGACGTCAAGGCCGTGGTGCATACCGCCAAGACCCTGGGGTACGACTTCAAGATCCTGAAGGCGGTCGAAGACGTCAACGAGAGCCAAAAAGGCCAGCTGTTCCGCTTGGTCCACAAGCATTTCAAGGGCGAGCTGCGCGGCAAGCGCTTCGCCATCTGGGGCCTGTCCTTCAAGCCCAACACCGACGACATGCGCGAAGCGCCCTCGATCGTGGTCGTCGAAGCCCTCCTAGCCGCAGGTGCGGCCGTGACCGTGTTCGACCCGGAGGCGATGGACGAGGCCAAGCACCGCTACTTCGGCGAACGGGTGCGCTACGCCAAAAACCCCATGGACGCCCTGCCGGGAGCCGATGCGCTGGTGCTGATCACCGAGTGGAACGAGTTCCGCCGGCCTGATTTTGATGCGGTCAAGGCTTCCCTCAAGCAGCCGGTGGTCTTCGACGGCCGCAACATCTACCGCCGCGCCACCCTGGAGAAACTGGGCTTCACGTACTTCGGCATCGGCACCTGAGCGCGGCGGGCGCACCGAACCCGCCGGCTGCGGGCTCGGGTCCCCAGGCCTGCGGCCCCCGACTCCGCCGGTCCAGGATCCGGCATCCGCCGGCCCGAGCGGCGCGGCGCGGAGCGCCCGGGGCGCGGCGCGGCCCGCGCCCCCGGGGGGCGGCCTGTCCGCGGTCCGGACGGCCGCTGTCCCCGCCCCCGCTGTCCCCCGGCGCCACTCGACCCGGCGCCCGCTTGGCCCGGCGAGCGCCTGGGCAAGCTCCAGACAGCGCCCGGTGATCGGCTTCGGGGGGATCGGGCCGGATGGACGGGCGCGCGGCGCCGGGCCAGGCCGGTCCAGGCCGGTCCAGGGCGGGCCATAAAACAAGAGAGCCCGCAGGACCGGGGTCCTGCGGGTCTCTCGTTCGATGTCGTGGTGTTGGAACCGCGGCCAGCGCGGCGTGCGCCGGAGCCGCATCGGCTGGTCTCTGAGCCGCGCCGTGGTCGCGAGAGCGACCGCCGAAGTGATGCTCGGCGCTGCGCAGTGACTGTGCCGCGTTCCGATTCAAGACTTCGGCCAGCGAAAGTCAAGAGCTTCAGTCGTCCGGATCGAGCAGGAACCGGAGCTGAGAATCGGCGCCGCTCGCCCCGGTCGCATCGTTCGGGTCTCGCGCGCGCTCCGCGATCGCCAGCGCGAGCTCCGGCAGCGCGCGCAGCTGGGCCAGCGCGCGCCGCAGGCGCCGACCGGATTCGGTCTGGGCCGCGGCCGGTTCGGCCAGCTGCTCGCGTGCGCGCTGGATCCAGCCCGCAGCGCCCCCGGGATCCGCCTGAGCCAGCGCCAGGAGCGCCAACTCGTCGAAGGCCGCCAGGCGCAACAGCGGGTCGGCGCTGGATTCGGCCAGGGCCTCGAGGCGCAGCTCGGCGCTCTCGAAACCGCCGCGGTCGAGCTCGACGCGCGCGGCCCACAGCGCCGCCACCGCCGCGATCGGATCGGAGCAGCCAAGGCCCTGAGCGGCGAGCTGCGCCCGCTCATAGCGCCCCAGGGCCAGCTCGGACCGACCGGCCCGCCGCGCGCTGTGGGCGGCCTCGAGCCAGGCTTCGGCCACGCGCGAGGCCTCGCCGCCCTGCTGGGCGGCAGCCTCGTAGGCGCTTTCGGCCTCGCCGTGAAATCCGAGCGCGGACAGGCACCGGCCGGCGCCGAACAGGGCTTCCATGCGCTCGGCGGCGCTGGCTTCGGGGTGGGCGGCGGCGGCGCGCCAGGCTTCGGCCACCGCCAGGCGCGCGTGCAAGCGCTGGCGCGGCTCCAGCTCGCGCAGCCGCACCTCGGCCGACCGGGCAGCCTCCAGTTGCACACCCGCCGCGGCGGCCAGCGGGACGCGAACAGCCGCTGGACGGCCCGCGGCATGGGGCTCGCGCTGGAGCTGCCGCAGCGGGGGGGGCTCGAGGGCTTGACCCAGCAGCCCCGGGGTCGCGGGCTGGCCGCAGGCCGTCAGCAGCAACAGCCAGACGGCGCAGCGGCTCGAGGGGGGCCGCCGCGGCGGGCTGCTAGGCCGCTGCGTCGGAGCGGGCGACCCCGGATGGACGGGGACCCGCCTCGGGTGCTGGCCCGGCGGCGGCGATACCGCGCGGTTCGCTGCGGTCTTCATGCGCGCAGGCCCCGCCCGGCGGAAACGTCCGCGGCCATGCGCCGCAGGGCCAAGAGCTCGCGCTCGAGCCCGAGACGCAGGCGCCGCCGCGCCCGAAACAGGCGCAGCTTGACCTGCTCCGGCGTCAGCCCGAAGCGGTCCCCGAGGACCCGGCCGCGGGGCTGGGTCGAAAGCGCCGAAGCCAGCAGCAAGCCCCGGTCGCCGGGGCTCAGGCGGGCCAAGGCCAGCCGCAGGGCCCACAGCACGCGGGCCTTCGGTTCGAAGCGACCGAAGCACAGATACTCCTCCGGGTCTTCCACGAGTTCCTCTGGCGGCGGAGCCGGACAGACCAGGCCGAGCAAGTCGAACTCGGCCTCCTGCTCGACCAGGCGCCGGCGCTGCTGGCGCAGCCGATCGCTCCAGACATTGCGGGCGATGCGCAGCAGCCAGGGCTTGAGGCGGCGGGGCTCGCGCAGCCCAGCCCGGTAGCGCGCCGCCCGCAGCAGGCTCTCCTGCAGGGCGTCTTCGCGCTCGTGGCGGTCGCGGCAGCGCGGCCCGAGGTAGCGCTCGAGATCCGGGCACAGCTCGGACAGGCCCGCCCAGGCGGCCTGGGGGGGCAGAGGGGTGGGGCGGGTGGCGGGAGCCAGCTGGGTCATGGGTCGGTCGGCGGGAAAGGGGCACGCGGCACCTGCCGCGCGGCGCGCAAAAGACCGCCGCTGCCCGGGCCCCGGCGCTCGACCGCCCCAGCCCCCCCACCTACCGCCCTCGGCAGCGCCCTGCCGAGCGCCGAATCCGGGTCCTCCCCGAGCCGGATCGGGGCCCTGCGGGCTGTGGAAAACAGCCCTGGAAGCGACGCGGCCGGGCGCTTGGGCCCGGCCGCGGTGTGCGCGCCCCCCGCGGGGGGCGCTTTTCGGCGCTCCGCTCAGCGCAGCAAAGTGCGGCCCTCTTCGGCCCAGGAATTGCCGCGGAAGCGCGACACCAGGCGGGTGGCGAGCTTGATCTGGCGTTCGCTCTCGGCCGGATCCTGGGTCAGGTCGAAGAGCTGCTTCGAGATCGTCGCGGCGTAGAACAGGGCCTTGGGCACATAGCGCGACTGATCGCGGTAGAGCACCACCACGCGCATGTAGAGCAGGCGCGCCGCCGCCAGGCCGGCCTTGTCCTTGGCCGCCGAGGCGGCCTGGAAGCGCGCGTCGGCCAGGCCGGTCAGGGTGCCGGCCAGGATGCGCTGCTCCACGCCCTGGCGGCCGTTGATGCCTTCGAGCAGGGCGACCGCCTTCTGCAGGTGCCCGTCGCGCTTGTCCTTCTCGGCGTCCGCCAGCTGCAGATAGGCCTCGGCCATGGCCAGCTCAGCCCGGCTCAGCACGCCCAGGCCCTTGCCGCTGGCCTCCTTCTGGACGCGCTCCAGCTTGGTCAGGCGCGCCTTGGGATCGAGGCCCCGGTCGATGGTCGCCTGGGAGACATCGTGCTCGAGCTGCCAGCGCTGGGGCAGCGAGCGCTCGCCGATCAGCTTGGCCAGGCTGGCCAGGGTCGCCAGGGCCGGCTCTTCCTTCTCCAGGGCCGCCTGGGCCTCGGCCATCGACAGGTAGGCGGCCGGCAGGTTGCGGGACTCCTTGAAGTTGTCGATCAGCAGCAGCGCCGCATCGATGGTGCCCTGCCAGTCCTGGTTGGCGCGGCGCAGTTCGACCACCCGGTTGGCGGTCCACTCGGCGGCCCAGGGGAAGTTCTTCTGCTCCTTCTCGTTGCCGCCCATCAGGCCGTCCCGGCACAGCTCGAGGTCCTCGATGGCCCCGGTCACGTCGTCCTCGGCCAGGGCCAGCTCGGCTTCCTGGACCTTCTTGGGCTTCTTCTGGTACTCGACCCGCTCGACCTGGTCCGCCGGCAGCTGCTGGGCCTCGCCCTTTTGCTTGAAGGCCACCCCGGCCAGGCTGTCGCTGGTCACGGTCACGTTTTCGAGCACGCGGCCGTCGGTCAGGTAGAGCGTGTCCGGGCGGGCCGGGAGGGCCAGCCCGAGGCAGAGCGGCAGGGCCAGCAGGGCGTAGGAGCGCATGGAACCTCGGGAAGGAGACGGACGGGGAACAGCCGGCCTCAGGCCGGCCCGGAGCCCTAGCGGGCGGAGGGCCCTCCGACTACGGGGGCGGCGAGGATAGGCCCGCCCTTCCGGGGGTGTCAAACCGACCCCTGCGCCGGCCCCGCCCCGACCGCCGTGCCCCCCCGCCGCTCTGCGCCGGCGGGCCGTGGAGCCGCGCCTAGGGAGCGCCGCCGGGTCAGCCCCGCCCCCCCGCCCGCGGCGCGGGCCTCGCGCTGCAAAAGCTCTCGGGCCAGCGGCCAGGGCACCCCAGGGGAGGCCCGAGGACCATCCGAACGTCCGGGGGCGCGGCGCCGCTTACCAGCTCCGCGACCGCAAACCGTAATCACCAGCCCATCGGGACCCTGGCGGGAACTGTTCCGTGTGGGGTCACTCGACAGGTACGAACAGCCTGTCGCCTACGGGATCGACCCCGCCAGGCCCCTGGGCAAGCTGGGTGGATCACAGCGGGCGTAGCTCCAGTTCGTACCGCTTACCGCCCTCCAGCGCCTGGTCGACGAAGAAAACTTGCGGAACGTGCCCTTGCACAGCCAAAGGAACAAGTCCAGAGACATTATTATAAAACGTTTGTGGATTGAATGATATGCGGGTGTATGTGGGTGGCAGCATGAGCACGGCCTGGCTCGTGTGCTTCCAGAGGCTGTTCGTCGCAAGACTTCCAGAAGGCCGTGCAGTGCCCCCTGGACCTCCAAGGTACACGTTCATTCGAGAAGCTCGGGATTCAGCACCAGGACCCCGCTTCACACAGATCCACGAAAGCGCATTGGATGGAATATCCAGCCGCGAGAGAAGGCCAGGAACCACGGACAGCGTAGGTATTCCGTAATCAGAATGGGAAACCGTAGGGCCTCCGAATCTGAATGATTTCAGTTCGACACGGTACGATCCCGCGGGAATACCGGCCATGGTAAAGGTAGCTGCGGAATCGAACGCGGCATAGCACTCATATCGTTGCCCACCACCAGCCTCGCTCAGGGAGATGCGCAGATCGATCCCTAGCCCGCTCGGCAATTCGACGCCCACGGGCGGTCTGCATGTGACCAGGACCTTGCCAGGCAATGGACCGACTTGGGACAGTTGCACCCCATGCACGATGAGAGACGCATCGCCATCGGCTAGATTCACCTCACGCGATTCCGGTGCAAAGCCTGGCAATGACACCCCAACCCGGGCTGTGCGATCGATGTCTATTGTCCCTTCCGGGCTGCTCCCGAGGAGCGAAAAGACGTAGGCGGCGGAATCAGGCAGCACGGCTGGCTTGGGGACGCTAGGTGCCAGATGATGGAATAGGCTGCTCTCGAGGATACGCAAGCCTGGAGCGGCCTCGACGGCGATTCCCCACCCCGCATCGAGCGGCAGTCCTTCCCCGCCCGATGGGAAAGGGCTGATTCGTGCCGGAAACCTCAGATCAACGAGAAGCAAGCGCACTGGCTCTAGTCCGCACTCCTGCCCAGCAGATGCCAAGAGTGTCGGTGGAAGATATCCCTCTACCCCTATTCCGATAGCATAGTGTTGCCCATCAAGATAACCCGGCAATTCGTCCGCAGCAACTGAGACAGATCCGTCAGTGCCGACCCGCAGCCGCGCTACATGCTCATCGGCCCCCTTGGCAATCCAAGCTGCGAGGGCTGCGGACGTGGGATCACCCTCGAAGTGCTTGCGCCGATCAGATTCATGCATGACGAAGAAGTGGTAATCTTCTCCGAATCCCCCCGCGATCGACGGGCCGTGTCCTATCGTCCTGAGCTTGCAGAGGACGCTCTCCGCCGCGATGTTGGTGCTCCCCGCCACGACGACTCTATGCGTTTCGGCAGAGGTATCGACGGCCAGCAAGCCCGCCTCGCTCGCGGCCCGTGAGTTCATGCCATCACCTCGAGGCGAACCCGCCTTGTTCGAAATCTCATCGACAGGAAGATTCCGGTATGCTGAAGGCCACATCAGCCAGGCAGCAGCGCAGCAGGCCAAGGCCAGCAAGCCCATCAATCTCAGCGGATTCAACTTTCTTGCCTTCGATTGTTCGTGCGGGGCGAGTCGTCCGCCGGCCGCACTCGGACAACCCTTGGAAGAACGCTACCCCCCCCCCGCACACTAGCAAGCGAAAAATGTCGATTCCCAGATTCGCTCTGGCACGATGGGGAAGGGGCTGTGGGCAATCGAGCTGCTTCTCGCATACAACCGTCGACTCATCGCCCTGTCTGCAAGGCCTTACGTACCCGCGACATTCCCTTCGAGGCCAGGCCCCACGTCTGGAGGCCTGGACCCGCTACCCGGCCCCCGTCCTCGCAGTCTCGGTGGGTTGGTGGATCTGATGGCCCGCCGGGACCCCGCAATCTGGCCCGATCCGGGCATGCCGGGTTCGAGAGCTGGTTGGGCGCGATCCGTGCGGTCCGGTCGCTCGCAGAACAGGCCATCGGCTGCTCGGCTGCTCTCTTGCTACCGGGACGCGCCGGGGCGGAGGAGACGCAGGGGCTGGCCCGAGAAGCGATCGGTAAGCGCTCACATGGACCACGGGTGTGACAAGCCCGCCCATAGAAGGGCACAATCTCGGTCCCATCGTCCTGCCGGCCGATTCCCCCCCCGGGTGGTCGCTTCCCGAACCTTCGCGTCCAGACAGCGCCGTGACCCTGCCCCAAGACCAACGACCGGACCCCGCGGCCGCCCTGATCGCTGGCGGCCTGGGCCAGAGCGAGGCGCCGGCGGTCGAGGGCGAGGCGCCGGCCGAAACGGCCCAGGGCGCCGTCCCCGCGGCGCCCGATAGCCCCGCCGGGCGGATCGCGGCGGCCATCGCCGAGGTCGCAGCGCAGGCGCGGGCCCTGCAGGCCTTGGCGGGCCTGCTGCGGCCCCTCGAGCGGGCGGCCCAGGCCGGCGACTTCAAGAAGTTGGGCGAGGGACTCGTCAAGGCCCGGGCCGAAGGGTCGGCCCTGGGGGGCCTTCAGGCGCGTGCGGAGGCGCTTTTTGGCGAGCTGGAACAGGCCCTCGACCGGGAGCGGCAGAGCCAGCGCGAGCGGCTGTCCAAGGAGCTGCGCGCGGCCTGCGAAGCGCGCGGGCTCAGCCTGCGGGTGGTCTCCCGGGAGGAGCCGGTGGAGGTGCGCATCCCGCCCTTCGCGGTCTCGATCGACCGCGAGCGGGGCCTGGCGGAGCTGCGCTTCGCGCGCCTGCCGCTGCTGTCCTGCCCGGCGCGGGCCGAGGAGATCCTGGCCACCCACCAGCGCTGCCTGGTCGAGCTCGAGGCCGGGCTCGAACCGCGGGAATTCTTCCTGGCCTGCCAGCGCGCCTGGGCGGCGGCCCGGGCCGCCGCGGGCCCGCAGGCCGGGGAGCGCGTCGAATTCAACCAATTCTTGCCCTATCTGGCTCTCCAGATGCAGTCGAAGGCCTTCGCCGTCGACCCCCTGGTCGACCACTACCGCACCTACTCGCGGGTGCGTTTCGCCTACGACATCCTGCGCCTGCAGCGCGCCGGGCTGATGGCGGTGGGCGGCTGGCGCCTCAATCTCGGGGTGGCCACGGGCACCACCGCCAGCATCAAGAACCGCGCCCTGTTCATCGAGAACCAGCACGGCGAGGGCGAATTCAAGCTGACCCTGTTCTTCACCCCCCAAGCGGAGACCCCGTGACCCCCATCGCCGACCTGTCGCCGAGCCTGGCGCGCCACATCCTCGAGCGCATGGGCTCGACCGGCCAGCCCCCCGAGCGCGGCGCCCTGGTGGTCAACGTGGCCACCGAAGGGCTGCTGGCGATCCTGCGCGACGAGTACCTGCGGCCGATGGCCAGCGGCGGGCAGAATTCGAGCTTCAAGCTGGTGCAGGCCCCCTTCGGCGGCGGCAAGAGCCAGTTCCTGCACTGCCTGCGGGAGCTGGCTTGGAGCGAGGGCTTCCTGACCGCCCTGGTCGGGCTCTCGCCCAAGGAGTGCCCCTTCGATCGCCCCCTGGCGATCTACCAGGAGCTCGCCCGGCGCATCGAACTGCCGGTCGCCGACCTGGAGGAGCGGCCCTCCCAGGGGCTGCCGCAGGTGCTGCGCCAGTGGGCCCTGGCCCGGGCCAAGGACACCGGGCGCGAAGCCCTGGTGGCCTGGCTGCGCGAAGAGTTCGCGCGCCAGCCGGCCGAAAGCGCCACCTTGCAGCGCGCCCTGCGGCTGTTCGTCGAGGCCGTGCTGGCCGACGACTTCGACGCGGCCGAGACCCTGGGCGACTTCCTGCGCGGGGAGACCCTCGAGCCCGGCGAGCTCTCGCAGTGGAAACTGCGCGAGCGCCTGGCGGACGACAACGCCTTCCGCTGGCTGCGCGCCCTGGTGCAATGCCTGCACCTGATGGGCCTGCCGGGCGTGGTGCTCATGTTCGACGAGATGGACCGCAACATGAGCCTGTCCGTGCGCCGCCGGCGCGACATCGGCGACAACCTGCGCCAGATGATCGACCTGTGCGGCCAGTCGCTGCTGCCCGGCGTGCTGTGGTGTTACGCGGTGCCGCCCGAGTTCATGGACACGGTCGTGCCCGAGTACCCGGCCCTGGCCCAGCGCCTCAAGAGCAGCGCGCGCTTTTCCGCCACCAGCCCGCTGCAGCCGGTGATCGACCTGGACCACCTGCCGCTGCCGCCGGCGGAGCTGCTCGGGGCGATCGGGATGCGGCTGCTCGAGCTCTGCGAGCGCGCCCACGAGCACCGCTTCGACCGCGGCCTGCAGGCCGAAAACGTGCGCCAATTGGCCCGCGAGCGCGCCGAGCGGCAGCTCGAGAGCGGCTCGCGCCGCGAATTCGTCAAGTCCGTGGTGGCCATGCTCGAGGACCAGCGCCGGGCCGGCGAGCGGCGCCTCCAGCCCGGCGAGTGGAGCCAGGCCGCCAGCGCCGGATCCGTGCCCGCGCTGGCCGACGAGCAGGAGTTCTGACCCCTTGGGCGGCGGCGAGCACGACCCCCGGGCGGGGGAACGGGTCGAGCACTTCGTGCACGGCAGCGGCACGCTGATCGAAAAGCTGGCCTTCGGGCGCCTGCGGGTGCGCTTCGACCGCGCGCCGAACCTGCCGCGCACGATCGACCGCGACGAACTCCTGCCGCCGCCCTCCCCCAGCCGGGCCGAGCCCGAGGCGGCGGGCACCGGCGCGGCCAAGCGC
>ERZ1066117.180-NODE-180-length-64240-cov-12.439526_pt1 | contig 64240 bp, 51 predicted proteins | sample MGYA00382764_ERZ1066117 | MGnify/ENA primary metagenome ERZ1066117 (study PRJEB33369, sample SAMEA5778347) | biofilm metagenome | biome: Industrial cooling water; feature: Water cooling tower basin; material: Biofilm | place: United Arab Emirates | collected...
CCGGCGGTGCTGCAGGCACTCGCCGCGCTGCGTGCGAAGATCGCTGCGGCACCTGCCCCGACCAGCATGGTGGCCGAGGTCGAAGCCCGGCATCACCGCGAACAGCAGCGGCAGCAGCGCCGTCGCCGGCAACCACCGGCCGACCTGCAGGCGGCCGTGGTGCCCGCCACGCGCAGCGCCACGGCGCCAGCGGGCGAGACTGCACCGGCGGCCTCGACGAGCGCGCCGGCGCTGGACGTGGTCGGGGTGCCAGCACCGGAAACTCCCGCCGCTGCGCCAGCTGCCGCGACCCCGCAGGCGGAGGCCGACGCGCCCCTGGTCGCGGCCGCACTCGACGACCACGATCCGCGCGAGGACGAGCCGTGGTTCCACGAACTGCCCGACGCCGAGCAGCAGCGCCTGCGCCGCGTCTGGGCCGAGAAGCGAGCCGCCGCCGTGCGCGCCGCCGGCAACGTCGCCCGCAACGGCAACGAGCGCCTCGTCGCCGGCATCCTGGTGTTCGTCGCCGTGATGCTGCTCGGCACCCGGGTCAACTGGCACGCCACGCTCGGTGCGGGCATCGTCTGCGGCATCTGGTGGCGGCACGCGCGCGCCGACCGCTTCCTCGATCCGCTGCGGGCGTTCGCCTGCATGGCGGTGCTGCAGTCGCTGGCGATGCTGGTGAACGGAGCCCCCTCGCCCCAGCTGTTCTTCGACGCGCCGCTGCTGGTCGCGTTCGCGGCGCTGGTCGGCTTCGACGGCGAGATGCGCCGCACCGGTGGCTTCGACGTGCGTTGACCCGCGCCGTCGCTACGGCACGACGATGCGCTCGACCTGCCGTTCGGCGCGCAGCTGCAGCAGCTGGCGCACGCGCGGCTCGTTGTTGCTGAACACCTCGAGCTGGTAGGTGCCGACCGGGATCGCATCCGCCAGCGCCGCCTTGCCGATGCCCGGCAGCACGTCGATCGCCGTCACCGCGGTGCCTCCCTGCATCGCGTACCACTTGCGCTGCACGGGCGGACTGTTCGGCAGCCGCAGCGCCAGCGACGCCGTGCCGTAGCTGGTCGGGTCGTAGGGGTTGCCGGTCGCGTCGACCAGTTCGAGCGTCAGGGCGCAGCCCGGTTCGAGCGGCACGTCCTCGACGAAGCCGTTGTCGCCGGTCAGCCGGAACGTGCGCAGGTACGGCAGCAGCGGCAGCAGCGCGCCCTGCTCGTCGATGCCGACGAGCTTGATCCCGTATTCACCGGCCGGCAGCTGCGGCAGCGGGTAGCGGCCTTCCTCGGACGAGCTCCGGCGCGCCCACAGCGGATCCTCGAGCGCCCAGGTCGTGTCGCGGTTCTGGTCGTGGATGCGGAACGCCTCGACGCGCACGAAGCGCATCGGTTGCATCGCCAGGTCGTGCACGTGCAGCGTGATGCCGGCGGCGACGACGATCGGCACCAAGGTGATCTCGACCTGCAGGGGCGGCTGGCCCGGCGCGGCGCCACGCAGCGGTCCCTTCTGCACCGCCTGCCGCTGGTCGGCTTCGACCAGCAGTTCGACGTCGGTGTCGTGCGGTGCGTGCAGGAGCGCCTTGCCGTCGCTGCCGTTGCCGGTGGTCGCGTCATGGCGCCCCTTCAACCGCCACCGGAACGTCGGGGCGACGCCGGGCGAGGCGGCGTCGTGCACGACCAACAGCAGGTTGCCGGGGCCGGTGTCGTTCGCCGCGGCAGGGGGCGTCGCCTCGACGCCCGGCGTCGCGGCGGGCGATGGTGTGGTGGTCGGTGGGGCTTCTGGCGTCGCGTCGACGCGCACGCCCGGCACCGGCTTCGCTGGCTCGTTCGGCTGGTTCGCACCGTTCGTGGTGGGTGGCGTCACCGGGGCTGCCGTGTCCCCGCCACTGGTGAACAGGACGATGGCGCCGACCAGCACGACCACCAAAGCGAACACGACGAGCAGGGGTCCACTGCGCATGCGCGCATGGTGCCCGCACCAGGGCCACCAAGGGAAGCGGTCAGCCGACGGCGCTGCCGAGCCACAGCCAGCCGGCGGCGATGCCGAGCGTCGCCAGCGTGATCGGCACGCCGGTCCGCCAGTGTTCGTTGGCCCACGAACGCCCGGCCGGCGCGATGCCGAGGCGCAGCGCCTGCTCGACGACGATCAGGTTGGCGATCGAACCGACCAGCAGCAGGTTGCCGGCGAGCGTCGTCGCCAGCGCCAGGATCGGCCCGGCATGCGGCGCCTCGCCGACCGCCGGCACCAGCAGCATCGTCAGCGGCACGTTCGAGAGGACGTTCGAACCGAGCACGCTGGCCGCGAACAACGTCGCCGGCTCGCGCACGTCGACGCCGTGCTCGCGCAGCCACGCGAACGCGGTGGCGGCATGGCCGGCCTGCTGCAGCGCGCCGTTGACGACGAACAAGCCGGCGAACAGCACCAGCAGCGGCCAGTCGACCTGGGCCAGCAGATCGCCGGTGCGGCGGCGGCGCGACAGCAGCATCAGGCCGCCGGCGAGCAGCGCCTGCACGCCGTGCGGCAGCGGGCAGGCCAGCAGGCCGGCGACCAGCAGCGCCAGCACCAGCAGCGCCTTCTGCGTGGTGCTGCGGTCTACCGCGTGCACCTCGAAGCCCGCGAGCGAGAACGTCCGTTCGAAGCGGCCGCGGTAGGACCGCACCAGGATCCACCAGACGACGCCGAGGCCGAGCAGCGCGGGGACCCCGCCGGCGAGCAGGTAGCGGCCGAAGTCGAGGTGCAGTCCCTGACCGATCAGGATGTTCTGCGGGTTGCCGATCAACGTCGCCGCACTGCCGACGTTGGCGGCGGCGGCGAGGCCCAGCAGGAACGGCACCGGGTCGAGGCCGCGGCGCACGCACACCTCGGCCAGCACCGGCGCCACCGCGAGGCAGACGACGTCGTTGGTCAGCACCGCCGAGAGCACACCGACGGTGAGGACCAGTTCGGCCAAGAGCCGCGGCGGCGATGTCGGCCGCGCCGCCAGCCACGTCGTCAGCGCCGTGTAGAAGCCGCCGAGGCGCAGCTGCGCCGACACCAGCATCAGGCCGAGCAGCAGGCCGAGCGTGCCGGGGTCGACCGCGCGCCACGCGGCGTCGAGCCCCAGCGAGCCGCTGCCGAGCAGCACGATGGCGCCGAGCAGCGCCGCACCGGTGCGGTCGATCCCCGTGTTCGGCACGCGGCCGAGCACCATGACCAGGTAGACCGCGACGAAGACCAGCAGCGAGACGTCCACGGAGCGCGGACGCTACGGGCGCGCGCGTTCTTGCGGAAGCGACGGCGCGTAGACCTCGTCGATCCACTGCGGGAACGGCATGCGCCCGGCGTACGCCTCGTAGCGATCGAGTACGTCGTCCATCGCGGCGGTGCCGAGCAGGCCGGTGTGGCCCTTCCAAAGCGACAGCTGGCCGCGGGCCCGTTCGAAGTCGCCGGTGTCGTGCAGCACGACCAGCGCCGCGAGCAGGCCGCTGCGGTCGACGCCGGCGCGGCAGTGCAGCAGCAGCGGCCGTTCGGCGGTGGCCGCCACCCGCCACAGCGCGTGCAGCGTCGCCGGCTTCGGCAGCCGCGTCGCCGACATCGGCACGGTGACGAAGTCGATGCCGGTGCCGACGGCGACGCGTTCGCCGATGGCGCTCTGTTCGCCGTGCCCGCGCAGGCAGACGATGGTGCGCAGGCCGAGTTCTTCGACGCGGTGGAACAGCTGCGCTTCGGCCGGCTGTGGCGAACGGTAGACGCCGGGCACGACTTCGCGCAGGCCGGTGCAGGCGGCCGACGAGGCGAGGGCAGCGAACGACAGCGCGAGCAGGAGCCGGGGCACGCGCGCACTATCGGCGGGTCGCTGGTGGCACTCCAGGCCGATCTGCGCTTGCCGGCCGGCGTCTCGGCGCGTTCGCTGTCGGCATGCTGGAAGCGCGCGAACTGCACTGGGACGAGGACGGCAGGAACGTCGCGCTCGTGGCGTCCCGCGTGCCGGCGCCGCAGGCCGGCGAGGTGCTGCTCGCGCACACGGCGGTGGCGTTGGCCTGGCGATCCTCGGCGCCGCTCGGCACCGAGGCGGCGGTGGGGCGCGTGCTCGCCGTCGGCGACGGCGTGCCGCCGCACCTGGTCGGAACCCGGCTCGGCTTCGTCGACGAGTCGCCGGGGCTCGCCTTGCCCGCACCACCCGCGAGCCACGCGCTGCGGCCGGCGTGGCGCTGCGTGCCGGTTCCGGACGACGTCGACGATGCCGACGCAGCGGCGATCCTGCGACCGGGCCTCACAGCCGAGATGCTGTGCCGGCGGGTGTTCAAGGTCGGCGCAGGCCACCGCGTGCTGGTGCTCGGCACAGCCGGCGCCGTCGGCGGGGCGGTGGCGGCGTGGACGCGGCAACTCGGGGCGCTGGTGCTCGGCGTCGTGCGCACCGAGGACGCGGTGGCGCGCGCGCGTGAGAACGGTTGCCACCAGGTCTTCGTCGCCGGTGGTGAGGACCTCGGCGAAGCGGTCGCGGCGACCACGCAGCAGCGCGGCGTCGACGTCGTGTTCGACGGCGTCGGCGGCGACAACGCCACGTCGGTGTTGGCGTGCCTGCGCCGGCGCGGCACCTGGGTCGCGTACGGAGCGAGTGCCGGTCCGCGACCGCCGCTCGCCTGGCAGTCGCTGCAGCACGGTTCGTGGCAACTGGCGGTGCCGCAGCTCGCCGACTACGTACGCACGCGCGACGAACTGCTGCGGGCGGCGGGGGCCGTGTTCACGGCGATGCGCGCTGGCGTGCTGCGGGCGGGCATGGCCGCGCGGATGCCGTTCGACGCAGCGCCGGAGCTGCTGGCACCAGCACTCGCGAACCGCGCCCGCGGACGCTGCGTGCTGTTGGCGGGCTCGCAGCCCTAGCTGACGGCGTCGTCGTCGCCGTCGCGGTCGGCGAGGCCGAGCGTGCGCAGCCGCTTGCGCAGCGTCGCGCGGTTCAGGTTCAGCGCGCGCGCCAGGTAGGTCGGCTTGTGCTCGTAGCGCGGCAGCAGCAGCGCCAGCAGGCGCGCCTCGAACTCGGCCAGCAGCGCGTCGTAGTCCTTGCCGGCGGCGAGGCGGTGGTCGAGCCAGTCGCGCAGGGCGACGTCGAGATGCGCCGTCGGATCGGCGCCGGCGGCCGCTGCCGGGGCACTGTTCGCGCGAGCGACCTCCGGCGGCAGGTGCGTCGGCAGGATCACCGGGCCCGTGCAGACGGCGGCCGCGCGTTCGAGCACGTTGCGCAGCTCGCGCACGTTGCCTGGCCATTCGTACTGCTGCAGCTGGTGCACCGTCTCCGCCGCGAGCCCGAGTTGGCGATCGCGCGCGAGGTTGGCCAGCAGGTAGGCGGCCAGGGCCGGGATGTCCGAGCGGCGCGCGCAAAGTGGCGGCAGCGGCACCTCGAGCACGCGCAGGCGGTAGAGCAGGTCCTCGCGGAACCTCTTCTCGGCGACGGCCTGGGCCAAATCGCGGTTGGTGGCGGCGACGATGCGCAGGTCGACGCGCACGTCCTCGCGACCGCCGATGCGCGTGAACAGCTTGTCCTCGACCACGCGCAGCAGCTTGACCTGCAGCGCTGGCGACAGTTCGCCGATCTCGTCGAGGAACAGCGTGCCACCGGCGGCGCGGTCGAGGTGGCCCAGGCGCGACTGCTGGGCGCCGGTGAAGGCGCCCTTCTCGTGGCCGAACAGTTCCGCCTCGAGCAGGCTCTCGGGCAGGCTCGCGCACGACAGCGTGACGAACGGCCCCTGCTGGCGCGCACTGTGCAGGTGGACGACCTGCGCGGTCAGCGACTTGCCGATGCCGGTCGGGCCGGTGATCAGCACCGGCGCGTCGGAGGCGCAGGCGTGGGCGATGGCGGTGAACGCCGGCTGCATCGCCGCCGACGAGCCGATCAGCAGCGGCGCGCCCGACGTCGAAGCAGCGGGGGGCAGCGCCGGGGGCGCCGTGCTCTGCAGCAGCGAACGCACCGTGCGTTCGAGTTCGCCAAGGTCGAGCGGCTTCACCAGGTAGGCGGACGCGCCACCCTTCCTCGCCTGCACCGCGTTCTGCAGGTTGCCGTGTGCGGTGACCATCAGCACCGGGATCGTCGGGTCGTGGGCGCGGATGTCGTCGAGGGCTGCGAGCCCGCTCTTGTCGGGCAGGCCGATGTCGAGCACGACGAGGTCCGGCCGCTGCGCCGCGAGCCGCTGCAGGCCGAGCGTCGCCGACGCCGCCGTGGTCGCGCTGTGGCCGAGGCGCTGCATCAGGATCGCCAACGCCGACGCCAGCGCCGCTTCGTCTTCGATGATCAGGACGTGGCTCATGCAGCGGGCGGCGTGGTGGGCAGCTCGACGGTGACGAGGGCGCCGCCGTCGGGTCGGTTCGCGGCCGACAGGCTACCGCCGTGCGCCTTCAGGATCTCGGCGGCAACGCTGAGGCCGATGCCCATGCCGCCTTCCTTCTCGCTGAAGAAGAACTCGGTGAAGTGCTGCAGGGCCTTCGGCGAGAAGCCGCGGCCGCGATCGGCGAACGTCACCTGCACGCGCCCGGCGGCGAGCGGCGTGGCGGCGGTCGGTGTGGCGGCGATCGACAGCACGCCGCCGCTCGGCATCGCCTGGATCGCGTTGTCGATCAGGTTGCGGAACACGTGCTGCAGCCGCTTGCCGTCGCCGCGCACCGGCAGCGTCGGCGGCACCTGCAGGTCGATGCGCACCGCCGCGTGCTCGGCGCGCGGCCGTTGCGACGCGACCAGCGCGCGCAGCTGCGCCGCGAGGTCGAGGTCGCCGAGCGCCGGCGGTTCGGGGCGCGTCAGGAACAGCCACTGGTTCAGCAGTTCCTCGATGCGGATCGCCTCCTGCTCGATCGTCGCCGCTTCGTCGTCGTGGCCGCTGCCGCGCAGCAGCTGCGCGTGCATGCGGATCGCCGCCACCGGGTTCTGCACCTCGTGCGCCAGCGCCGCGGTCATGCGGCCGAGCACGGCCAGCTTCTCGATGCGCTGCCGGGTCTCGCGTTCCTGCTGCAGCGCCTGCCGCGTGCGCACGAACGCGCGGGCGACGTCGCCGATCTCGTCGCCGCGCCGCGTGGCGTCGAGCTCGAGCGGGCCGTCGGCGTCGATGTGGGGCAGCTGGGTCGCCAGTTCGCGCAGCGGGCGAGCGAGGCGGCGCACGACGATCCAGGTGGTGACGGCCGCCAGCAGCCAGATTGCGCCCAGCACTTGCCAGATGCGCGGATCGGCGAGGGGGTCGGTGATCCGGCGGCGGAGCAGAACCTGACCCTTGCCGAACGTGGGCGCCGCGACGAACTCGGCGTCGCCGATGCGTTGCACGCGACCGTTGTCGGGCAGCTGTTCGAGGATGGCGAGCAGCTCGGGCGGGCAGTCGGCGTCGTGGATGTGGCCGCCGTCGCGGATGTAGACCTCGAAGCCGGTCAAGCGGGCGAGGTCGTTGGCGAGGCCGACGTCGACCCGGTGGTTGATGCTCTCGACGAACGACGCCATCCGGCGCGCCGAGGCCTCGAACTGATCGTCCTGCTCGCGCCGGATGCTGCCGAGCAGGAACAGCACGATCGCGATCGTCTCGACGAGCACGAGCAGCAGGATCGGTGCGCCGATGCGCCAGGACAGGCGGGATGACACCATCGGGGAGTGGCCGGCCAGTGTGGGGCCGGCTGCGTCCAATGCAATCCGCTGGCCCGCCCGCCGCGGCCCGGGCCTGGCCGGAGTTCGCCACCCTGACCGGTCGCATGTTGTCCATGGGAACGGCGTCCGTGGACAAAAGCTGTCCGCGCCGGCGGGTGCCACCGACCCCAGTGGGCGGAATCGGCGGGGCACAGGCCTTGCTCTGTCACAGCTGCCGGGAGCTTCCCGGCGAGCCCCTCGCGCGACTGCACTGCAACCTCCCCGAATCGAACCCATGACTTCCTCGCCCCGCCTCGCCTCGTCGCGCGGCTTCACGCTCGTCGAACTGATCGTCGTCCTCGTCATCATCGCGGCCGTCTCTGGCCTCGTGATCCCCGCCGTCGCTGCGCTCGGCCGCAGCACCGACATGGCGGCCTCCGCCAAGACCCAGCAGGACCTCGCCAACAACCTGCAGCAGTTCTTCGTGCTGCAGAAGCGCTTCCCGCAGGGCTGCGACTCGCTGCTGGTCGACACCGGCACGCTCGGCGACTCGGCGCTGCCGACCTCGGCCCCGGCCGCTCCCGGCACCGCCGACGGCACCCCGGACGACGTCTACCGGCCGAAGTACGTCAACGGCCAGCAGATCAGCGGCATGACCGTCAGCAACCCCGGGCTCGTCGGCAACCTGCTGCTCGGCACGCTGACCGCCGGCCAGCGCCGTTCGTTCACCCGCGCCGGGTTCGACTGGGTCTACGACCACGAGGTCTACGACTGGAACACCGGGGCCGGCGTCGTCAACAGCAACGACAGCGGCACCCTGCGCCGGAACCTGCCCACCAGCGGCACCATGCCGGCCTGCGTGCTCAACCAGACGCCGGCGTCTTTGACCGGCATCGCCGCCACCAGCGGCCGCTACCTGCTGCTGCGCGGCCTGGTCCCGGGCGAACTGGTGCCCGCCGCGGCCGGCACCTGGAACTGGACGCCCGAGCCGGCGACGCAGATCGTCGCCGTCGGCATCGGCCCGAACTGCCGCATCGTGCCGACGACGATGCTCAACACGCCGTCCTACCCCGGCGCGGACGGCACCTACTACGGCCGCTACGTGGCGTTCTTCAAGGTCTACGACAACGGCGAGCGCGCGACGCTGCTCGGCGTCAGCGACAGCTACGGCCGCACGTCGGACTACACGATCCAGCAGTTCAACGAGTCGCTGCCGAACGGCGCCCGGCAGGGCTGAGCCGGCATCGTGATGAGCCACTTCGGCCCTTCGCCGAACCCGACGCCCGCCCCGCGGCCTTCGCCGCGGCAGCGGGCGTTCACGCTGGTGGAGCTGGCCACCGTCGTCGTGGTGCTGGTGGTGCTCGCCGGGGTCGCGGTGTCCGCAGCCGGCGACGCGACCACGCAGGCCGTGCGCGCCGCGACGACGACCAGCCTGACCGCCGCCCGCGACGCGATCGTCGGCGTCGGCCACTCGCGCAGCGACCTGACCGGCCGCTGCTTCGTGCGCGATCTCGGCCGCCTGCCGACCGGCGTGCAGGAACTGCTCGACGGCCGCATGTTGCCGGCCTACGACCCGGCGACCGGCCGCGGTTGGCGCGGGCCCTACGTGCTGGCGCCGCGGGCTGCGTTCGGCGACCTCGACGCGACCTTGCCGGTGCCACCGTCGCTGCGGCCGATGTGGTCGCGCTACGGGCAGCCGGGCGACGCGGCGTTGCTCGACGGCCACGGCCGCCCGCTGGTGCTGCAGATCCCCGATGCCGACGGCGATGGCACGTCGACCGACGACGATCGCCGCCACGCGCGCCTCGTCTCGGCTGGCGCCGACGGGTTGATCGACACGCCGCGCGATGTCTACTACCCGACCCTCTCGGTCTGCGGCGACGACCTGGTGCTCTACCTGCGCGTCGCCGACCTGCGAACGCCCTGACATGAACGCGGCCTGCTCGATGCGAGGCTTGACCTTGGTCGAGCTGCTGGTGGTCGTGTTCATCCTGGCGCTGCTGGCCCAGGCTGCCGTCTACGCCGGCGAAGGTGCGCTCGAATCGGCGCAGCGCGAGACCACGGTGTCGTCGCTGCAGCAGCTCGAGATCGCGCTGCTCGGCCAGCCGGGCCGCGTCGACTCGCAAGGCCGACCGCACATCGGCGGCTTCGTCGCCGACCTCGGCAGCCTGCCGGTGCATGCCCAGGGTGACGCCGAGCAGGTGCTGCGCGAACTGTGGGAACGGCCGGTCGGGGCGCCGGCACCGCGCGCGCTGCCCGCGTTCGCGCTGGCCCAGGCGCCGGGCGATCCCGAAGTGCAGCTCGGCTGCGGTTGGCGCGGCCCGTACGTGCGCCTTGGCTTCGGCGCCGCGGCCTTGCGCGACGGCTTTGGCCAACCGTTCACGACGCGCGATGCGGCGGGGCAGGCGACGACGATCGGGGCGCCGATCGCGGCGATCGTCTCGCTCGGCGCCGACCAGCTCGACGGCGGCACCGGCTTCGCCGCCGACTTGCCGATCGTGGTGCAGCGCACCACGGCGCCGCTGCAGACGCCGCGCCACCTCGGCACCGTGCCGCTGCTGGTGCAGACGTCGCCGAGTGGGGGCGCGGTGCTGGTCGTGCGCGCCTACGGCCCGCGCGACGGCGCGCCGGCGACGCTGCAGCAGGTGGTGCTGACCGCGTTCGCTCCCGGCAGCGCCGTGACCACCAACCTGGTCGACCTGCCGATCGGCCCGCGCATCGTGCGCGCCTACCAGGTGGCGCAGGCGCCGGCGACGCCGGACACGCCGCTCGCCGCGGTGTCGAAGAGCCGCGTGCAGCCGGTCGCCGTCGAACCGTTCGCGTCGCCGACCGTCGAACTCCTGGTCCAGCCCTGAGCGATGCGCCCGACCACGTTGTTCCTGTTCGTCGATGCCTTCGTCGCCCGCGCCGAGGTGCGCTGGCGCGGCCGGCAGCCGGAGGTGGTCGCCTGCCGCCGCCAGGAACGTGGCGCCGGCGGCGTCGCCGATCGCCTCGACGCGCTGCTCGCCGAGGAGCCGTGCCGCGGCACGGCCGTGGTGTTCAGCGACGACGTGTTCCTGCAGACGCTCGAACTGCCGCAGCGGGCCATCGCCGGCCTGTCCGCGCACGATCTGCGACAGGCGCTCGCCCTCGAGGCGCAGGCGCAGTCGGGACTCGGCGGCGACGTCGCCACCACCAGCCATCGGCCGCGCGACGACCGTGCGTTCCTGGTCGCCCAGTGTTCCCGCGGCGACCTCGCGGCGTGTGCCGAGAACCTCGAGCGCAGCGGCGGGCGCCTGCTGGCGGTGCGGCATCCGGCGGCGCTGCCGTTGCCCCTCGCCGAGGTGGCGAACGGCCGTTGGGTGCGCCACGAAGAATGGGGCGGCCTGCGCGCGATCGTGCGCGGCCGCGGCCAGCACGGCGAACGGGCGCGCGTCGGCGGTTTCGCCGCCGCGGACACCGGCGACGAGCCGAGCGAACGGCTGGTGCTGCGGCGCAGCGGGCCGGGCGAAGGCGCCTTCGACCTCGGCACCGACGAGGCCCTGCGCCTGTGGTTCGCGCGCTGGGCGGCGGCGCTGGCCCGCGACGCCGATCCGCTGCTGCTGGCACCGCCGGAAGCGGCGGTCGTTCGCCATCGCCGTTGGCTGATCGGTGGCGCGTTGCTGCTGGCGGCGGCCGTCGCCGCCCTGCTCGACCGCAGCCACCTGCAGCAGGAGGTGCTGGCGGCGCAACAGCAGTTGGTGCGCACGCGCGCGCCGCTCGATCGCCTGCAGGCGCTGCAGGCGGACCTCGCCGCGGTGCAGCGGCAACTGGCGGTGGCCCCGGAGGCAGCACCGGTGCTGCCGCCGGCGACGTCGCCGTGGACCGGCCGCACGGTCGGGGCTTTGCTCGAGCAGCTGGCGCAGCAGCGCCCCGCCGGCGTCCTGCTCGACGAGCTGGAACTCGGCTGGCGCCGCAGCGAGGTGCGCGGCTTCGCGCCGTCGCCGCGCGACGCCGACGTCTTCGCCGAAGCGCTGGCCCGTGCCGTGCGGCCGCTGGGCTTCTTGGTGCAACCGACGCGGCGCGACCGCACCGTGCTCGGTGCGGTCGACGGCTGCACGTTCGTGCTGGAGTTGAGCCCGATGCCCGCGGTGGCGGCCGCCCCGAACCCGGCCCCGGTGGTGGAGGTCGGTCGATGACGCGCACCACCTCGTCGCGTTGGGCGCTGCTGCTCGCACCGACGCTGCTGGTGCTCGGCGCCGCGGCGGCGTTCAGTTCGCTGCCGCTGCGGGAGACGCTGGCGGCGGCGCGGCAGCAGGAACGGCAGATCGCCGGCGCGTTGCCGACGCCCGAGCGCCTCGCCGAGGCGGAGCGACAGCTGGCCGAGCTGCGGACCACGCTGCAGCAGCGGAGCGCCGCGGTGGGCAGCCCGCCGGCGAGCGCGGCGCCGGTCGTGCTTACACCCGCCCGCGCGGCGTGGCACCGCCAGTTGACCGACGTGCTGCAGCAGCACCACCTGGTCGTGCTCGCCGAGGAACGGCTAGAGCTCGATCTGCCGGCCGCGGTGGCTCGCGGCGTGTTCGGACCGGCCGGGGCCACGCATCACGCCGCCTGGTCGCTGCAGCTCGCCGGGGGCTACCTCGACGTGCTGGCGGCGATGGCGGCCCTGCGGCAGGTGCCGTTGCCGACGTTCGTGCTCGAACTGGCGCTGCGCCGCACCGGCGACGGCGACCTGGTCTGGACGCTGGTGGTGACCTGATGCCAGCTGCGGCCTCGGTGTGCGGCGGGGGGCGGCGATGACCAGCCCGGTCGTCCCGCAGCGACGCGAAGCGCGCGCGGCGGTGCGCTGGTCGCCGGCGCTCCGCGCCAAGGCTGCCGGCCCTGCCGCCACAGGCGAACTCGACCTCGTCGACGTGTCGCCGTTCGGCGCTGGCCTGCGCGATCCAGCACTCGCGGTCGACTGGCAGGTCGGCGACGTGCTGGCGTTGCAGCTGGCCTTCGGCACCGCCGCGCACGCGCGCACGGCCCGCATCGTCTGGCGCCGCGACGAGGCCGACGGCCGCCGCTTCGGCGTGCGCTTCGAAGCTGCCGGCGGCACGCCGCCGCCGCCGCTGCTGCTCGACCTCGACGGCGTGCGGCCCGATCCTCGCTACGCGCTGCGCCTGCCGGCGGCACAGGCGATGCGGCGGCGCATGCTGCCGCTGTGCCAGCTGCAGGGCCACGTGGTCGTCGCCTGCGCCGACCTCACCGACAGCGCCGGGCTCGCCGCGGTCGCGCGCTCGTTCGACCTGCCGCTGCGGCCGCAGGCGGTCGACGGCGAGCAGCTGCAGCGGTTGCTGCGTGCGGTCCATGGCGAAGCGCGCGCCACCAGCGAAGCCGCCGCCGACGACCCGGTGGCGCTGTGCAACGAAGTGCTGCACGCGGCCTTCCTGCAGCGCGCTTCCGACGTGCACCTGTGCCCCGAGCGCGACGGCCTGCTGGTGCGGCTGCGCGTCGACGGCCAGCTCGAGGACTACCGGCGCCTCGGCAAGGACGTGCAGAGCGAACTGCTGAGCCGCATCAAGGTGCTCGCCGGCATGGACATCGCCGAGAAGCGGGCGCCGCAGGACGGCCGCTTCACGCACGAGGTCGCGCCAGGGCGCCGCTTCGACGTGCGCGTCGCCACGCTGCCGACCAACCACGGCGAACGCGCGACGCTGCGCCTGCTGGCGATCGAGGTCGACACGCTGACGCTCGACGGCCTCGGCCTGCTGGCCGACGACTTCGCGCTGTGCCAGAAGCAGCTGCAGCGGCCGCACGGGCTGATCGTCGCCACCGGCCCGACCGGCTGCGGCAAGACGACGACGCTGTTCGCGATGCTGCGCACGATCGTCGCCGCGCGCAAGGTCAACGTCATCGCGGTGCAGGAGCCGGTCGAGGTCGACTTCCCCGGCATCAGCCAGGTCGAGGTCGACGCCGGGCGCAAGGTGTCGTTCGCGACGGCGCTGCGCTCGATCATGCGCCACGATCCGGACGTCATCATGATCGGCGAGATCCGCGACCTCGAGACCGCGGGCATCGCCGTCAAGGCGGCGCTGACCGGCCACCTGGTGCTGGCGACGCTGCACACCAACGACGCGGCCAGCACGGTGACGCGCCTCGTCGACATGGGCGTCGAACGCTACCTGCTGGCGTCGACGCTGCGCCTCGTGCTGGCGCAGCGCCTGGTGCGCCGGCTGTGCCCGCACTGCCGCACGCCGCAGCCGCTCGACGTCGACACCGCCCAGGTGCTGCGGCGGCCGGACCTGGTCGGCAGCCGCGTGTTCGCGCCGGTCGGCTGCGTCGCCTGCGCCGGCGTCGGCCACCGCGGCCGCACCGGCTTGTTCGAACTGCTGCCGGTCGACGCGACGCTGGCGGCGGCGATCCGCGGCGGCGCCGACGAAGAGCAGCTGCGCACGCTGGCGGCCGCGGCCGGCTGTGCGCGCTTGCGCGACGACGCCGTGCACAAGCTGCAGCGCGGCGACACCGGCTGCGTGCAGGTCGTGGAGGCGCTCGCCGACTGACCATGCCCGCCTTCGCCTACATCGCCCGCGACGAGCAGGGCCGCACCCAGCGCGGCGAACGCGACGGCACCGACGTGCGCGAAGTGACCACCGCGCTGCGCGCCGAAGGCCTGTTGCCGCTGCGCGTCGCGGCCGCCACCGCGCTGCCGTGGTGGCGGCGGCCGCTGCATCCGTTCGGCCCGCGGCCGATCGACCTCGAGATGCAGCTGCGGCAGCTGGCGTTCATGCTGCGCACCGGCCTGACCCTGCTGGCGGCGCTGAAGGTGCTGGCCGAACAGGGCTCGGCGGCGACGGCGCGGGTGTGGCTCGACGTCGCCGCGCGCGTGCGCGCCGGGGCGCCACTGCACGAGGCGATGGTGGCGCAGAAGTGCTTCACGCGCCTGACCAAGAGCCTCGTCGACGTCGGCGAACGCTCCGGTAACCTCGACCACGTGCTGACGCGCGCGGCGGAAGCGCTGGCGCGGCGGCGGCGCACGCGCACGCAGGTGTTGACGGCGCTCGCCTATCCGGCGCTGGTCGTCGTGCTCGCCGTCGCCACCGTCGCCTTCATGATGGCCAGCGTGGTGCCGAAGCTGGCGAAGTTCCTCGGCGCCCTCGGCCGCACGCTGCCGCCGTCGACGCAGTTGCTGGTCGACGTCGCCAACGCGGTGCAGGTGCATCTGGTGCGCGGCTGCGTGTTCCTCGGCCTGCTGGTGGTGGCGATCGCGATCGCCTGGGCGACGCGGCGCGGCCGGCTGGTGCTGGAGGCGATCCTGCTGCGCGTGCCGGTCGTCGGCCGCATCCTGCGGCTCGCCGCGGTCTCGACGTTCGCGCACAACCTGGCGCTGCTGCTGGCGTCGGGTGTGCGCCTCACCAACTCGCTCGCCGTCGTGCAGCCGCTGTTCTTCCTGCGCACGGTGCGCGAACGGCTGGCGCGCTGCCGCGACGCGGTCGTGCAGGGCAATCCGCTGGCGGACTCGCTGGTCGCCGAGCGCACGTTCTCGCCGCTGGTGCACAGCATGGTCCGCGTCGGCGAGACGTCGGGTTCGCTCGACGAAGTGCTCGCGGGCGTGGCGGTGCACCACGACGAGGTGCTGCAGGAACTGGTGCGCCGGCTCGGCACGTTGATCGAGCCGGTCATCCTCGTGGTCATCGGCTCGATCGTCGGCTTCATCTACTTCGCGTTCTTCATGGCCATCTACTCGATCACCGGAATGGGGGGCGCATGACGGCCACGATCCGCACGTTCGCCGCTCGCTGCTTCGCCACGCCCCTCGCCTTCGCCGTGGCCCTGGTCGCCGGCCACGGCGTCGCCCAGGAGACCGAGCCGGCGCCGGGTGCGTCGGCGGCGCCGCGCGGCCAGGATCCGGTGCCGGCGCCCTCGACCACGGGCCAGCCGGCGGCGCCGGCGTCGGTGCAGGATCCGACGCGGCCCGATGCCGAACTGCTGCGCCGCCTCGGCATGCCGGGCGCAACCGCCGGCGGCGGCGGCGGCGCGTTGCCCCTGCTGCGTCCGCCGCCGATCGTGCTGAAGGCGGTGCTCGCCGCCGACCCGGCGCAGGTGCGCGTGCTGCTCGACGTCGGCGGTGCCTTGGTGGCGGCGGTGCCGGGCAGCGCGTTCGTCGCCGACGGCCGCACCGTGCAGGTCGAGCCGTTGGCCGGCGGCGAACTGCGGCTGCGCATCGACGGCCTCGAGCAGGCGCTGGTGCTGCCGCTCGGCCTGCCGCCGGCCAATGCAGCACCGGCCGCAGCAGCGAACGCGAACGGGCCCGTGCGCGAAGCGCGCCTCGCGCGCGTCGACCTGCGCACGGTGCCGCTCGAGCAGGCCGCGCGCCTGTTGGCGGACCTGTCGGGCGTGAACGTCGCCGTCTCGGCATCCGCGGCCGCGTTGCCGGTGTCGGTCTACCTCAGCGACGTCGAGCCGCTGGTCGCCGTGCGCACGATCTGCGAGAGCCATCAGCTGTGGTGGCGGCGCGACGCCGCCACCGGCATCGTGCGCGTCGGCACCGCCGGCGAGTACCAGCGCGACCTCGCCGAGCTGCAGGAGGAACGCACCGAGGCGTTCACGCTGCACTACCCGAACGTGTTCGACGTCGGCCGCGCGGTGCGCGAGCTGTACGGCGATCGCGTGGTGGTCCGCCAGCAGTTGCTGCAGGACGAGTCGTTGATCGAGCTGGCGAACCGGCTGTCCCGCTTCGACCTGTTCGACGGCCGCCAGCAGGGATTCGGCCAGGGCTTCAACGGCAACGGCCAGCAGAACGGTGCGTTCGGCCAGCAGGGTGCGTTCGGCGCCGGCTTGGGCGGCGGCCTCGGCGCGGGTCTCGGCGCCGGCTTCGGCGGCGGCCTCGGGGGAGGCCTGGGCTTCGGCCAGGTGGACGGCGGCGTCGGTGCGTTCGGCAACGGCCAGCTCGGGCAGAACGGCTTCGGCAGCCAACTCGACCTGCTGCGGGCCCAGAACTGGACGGCGGGCGAGATCCAGCGGCTCGAGCAGGCGATCGAACGGCTGCAGGCGGGCGGCGACGCCGACGCCCAGAAGGACGTGCAGCGCGAGGTCGCCGGCCGCACGCGTTCGCCGATCTTCGTGACCATCGCCCCGCGCCAGAACAAGGTGCTGGTGCGCACGCGCGACACCGCGGCGCTCGAGCAGATCCGCGGCCTCGTGCAGAGCCTCGACGTGCCGACCGCGCTGGTGCTGCTCGAGGTGCGCGTGCTCGGCATCGACGACCTCGACGGCTTCGAGTCGTTCTTCGAGTACCAGGGCGCCGACGGCTCGATCGCCGGCCAGGTGACGACCGGCAACATCCAGCGCGCGCCGGCCGGCACGCCGGGGCCGGGCGGCACCGGCCTGCGCAGCGGCGACCTGATCTTCCAGTACGTCGACGCGACGTTCGGCGCGCGCCTGCAGATGCTCGAGCGCGACAACCGCGTGCACTCGCTGGCGACCCCGATCCTGCTGACCGCGAACAACGAGGTGTCGCGGCTGTTCGTCGGCAAGGAGGTGCCGATCAACCGCAGCTTCGTCGGCGGCCAGATCAACCTCAACCAGGCGACGGCGACGACGACGACCGGCACCACCAGCATCGAGTTCCGCCCGGTGGGCACGACGCTGCTGATGACGCCGAGCATCAATGCCGACCGCACAGTGACGCTGAAGATCGTGCAGGAGCAGTCGAACGCCGACGGCACGGCGACGGTGCTGGTGCCGGCGGGCACCGGCTTCCAACCGCAGACGGTCAACATCGTCAGCTCGCAGACGGTCAGCGGCACGATCGTGGCGAAGAGCGACCTGGCGGTGGCGTTCGGTGGCCTGGTCGAGACCGGCGAGAGCCTGGTCAGCGAGAAGGTGCCGCTGCTCGGCGACATCCCGGTGCTCGGGCTGCTGTTCCGCCGCGACGTCGAACGCAAGACGCGGCGCGAGATCGTCATCGTCGTCAAGCCGTACGTGATCGGCACGCCGTCGGAGCAGGTCGGCCGCAGCCGCTCGGTGTTGCGCGAGCTCGGGGTCGACCTCGACCAGCTCGAACCGCGGCTGCCGGAGGGCGAGCAGCGCACGCCGGCCGACACCTTGTTCGGGCCCGGTGGGGCGCCGAGCAAGCCGCGCTTCCGCGTGCACGGCGTCGATGCGCCGGATGGGGGCCCGAAGTGACGCGGGCGTGGCTGCCGTTCGCGCTGGCCCTCGCCGCCTGCACCAGTGCGCCGCCGCCGCGGCCGGTGATCGCCGACGCGCTGTTGCCGGAGCTGGTGCCGTCGGCCGCCGGGACCGAACTGCTGGCGACGCTGCGCCGCACGGCCGCGGCCGGGCATCGCGCCGAGATGCTGGCGCTGGCCGGCAACTTCGCCGGCGAACTGGCGGGTGTACTGGTCGCAGCCCTCGGCGACGACCTGGCGGTGGCGGCGGCGATCGGCGGCGACGCTGCGGCGCTGGCCGCGATGCCAGCCGCCGCGGGATCGGCGCGCAACGACGTCGGCTCGCACTTGCACCGCTGCCGCGATGCGCTGCGCGTCGGCGACCAGGAAGCGGCGGACGCCGCGGCAGCCGCCGCCGCGCGCGCCGCTGGCCAAGGCCGGGCGCAGGCGGCGACGAGCCTGTGGTCCGCCTACGTGGCGGCGGTCGGCGGCGACGACACCGCTCCGCGGCAGTTCGCGCAGGCGGTGGCGGCGATGTCGCCGTTCGGCCCCTGCGCGGTCGTGCGCGCCGAACTGGTGGCGATGGCGGCGACCGGCGATCCGGCGGTGTGGCAACGCGCCGTCGACGCCGCGACCGCCGCGGTGCAGGGCAACCCGCGGCTCGCCGATCCATGGGCGTGGCGGCGCGCGCTCGAACTGCAACCGGCGGCAGCTGCGTGGCCGGCATCGGCCGACGCGGCGCTGGCGGCGACCGTGCCCGAACTGCGCGGCCGCGGCGACCTGGCGCCGACGACTGCGGCATGGTTCGCGATCGGCGAGCAGCATCGCCGGCGCGACGAACCGCTGGCGGCGCTGGTGGCGTTCCGCCGCGTCGAGGAACTCGCGAACGGCCCGCTGCCGAAGGCGCTGGCGCAGGTCGGCCAGGCGCGAGCCTTGCTGGCCGGCGGGCGCAGCGGCGACGCGCGCGCGGTGCTCGAACCGAGCCTGCGCAGCGACGACGCGGCGGCGAAGGCCTGTGCGGTGGCGATGCTCGCCGCCCTCGAACTCGCCGCCGAACGGCCGGCGGTGGCGCGACAGCTGCTGGACCAGGCGCTCGGCCCCGCCGGCGAGCGTGCGTTCCCGCTGCGCGGCAGTGCGCTCGTCAACCGCGGCATCGCGAGCTGCCTGCTCGGCGACGCCGACGCCGGGCAGCGCGACCTGCTGGCCGCGCGCGTGCTGTTCACCGCCGAACGCGACGTCGCCGGCTGTGCGCTGGCGCTGGCCAACGAAGAGCTGTGTGCGCGCGAGTTCCAGCGCGGCGACCTGCGCGAGATCCTGCGGCTGCAGGACGAGCTGCGCACGCACGGCCTGCCGTGAGCAGCGCGGGCTGGCGCCGTCGGCGGCCAGCGCGTCAACTGCCGGCATGAACCGCCGCTCGTTCCTCGCCGGCAGCGCCGCCGGCCTCACGCTGTCGCCGCACGTTCTTCCGCAGGAGCCGCAGGCCGCGGCGCCCAAGGCAACCGAAGCGAAGGCCGCCGGCAAGCCGTTCCAGCTCGACTACGCGCCGCACTTCGGCATGTTCGGCAACCACGCGAAGTCGATGGTCGACCAGCTGCAGTTCGCCGCCGACCAGGGCTTCCGCGCGTGGGAGGACAACGGCATGGCCGGGCGCGACGAGGCGGTGCAGAAGGAACTCGCGGCGAAGATGCAGCAGTGCGGCATCCGCATGGGCGTGTTCGTCGCCCACGCCGACTTCGGCGCGCCGACGTTCGCGTCGGGCAAGAAGGAGCATCAGGAGCGTGTGCTCGCCGAGATCGACCGCGCCATCGTCGTCGCCGAACGCGTGCAGGCGCGCTGGACGACGGTGGTGCCGGGCACGGTCGACCACCGCATCGATCCCGGCTTCCAGCTGGCGAACGTCGTCGACCTGCTGCGCCGCTGCTGCGACCGCATCGCCGCGAAGAAGAGCGAGCTGGTCATGGTGCTCGAGCCGCTGAACTTCCGCGACCACCCGGAGCTGTTCCTGACCAAGGTGCCACAGGCCTACGCCATCTGCCGCGCCGTGCAGAGCCCGCACTGCAAGATCCTCGACGACCTGTACCACCAGCAGATCACCGAGGGCAACCTGATCCCGAACCTCGAAGGTGCTTGGGACGAGATCGCCTACTTCCAGGTCGGCGACAACCCGGGCCGCAACGAGCCGGGCACCGGCGAAGTGAACTTCCGCAACGTGTTCCGCCGCATCCACCAGAAGGGCTTCCGCGGCGTCGTCGGCATGGAGCACGGCAACGCGCATGGCGGCAAGGACGGCGAACTCCAGCTGATCGCCGCCTACCGCGACGCCGACGCGTTCTGACGGCGCGCGCCGCGGCTCAGCCGACGCAGGCGACGATGCCGGCGAGCGCGCCGAAGCCCGCGAGCGCGCACAGGATCGCGATGCTGCGCAGCATCGCCAGGCTCTGGCCGCGCTCGACCTCGGCGTTGTCGGGATCGCGCGGGTCGTAGCGCAGCTCGACGCGGGCGCCGATCGTCGGCCGCGACCAGCTGTTGCCGTAGGCGCTGACGAACTCGAACGGCCGCACGCCGGCCTGGAAGCGCACGCGCGCATGCCACGTGGTGCGCGGCGTCTCGCTGCCGACGCTGTCCTGCTCCTCGACCGCGACGATGGTGCCGTCGGTGCTGGCCGTGCGGCGACGCAGGCGTTCGCCGAGTCGCCACAGGTGGATCGGAACGAGGATGCCACCGGCCAGCGCGAGCGCGGCGAAGACGTAGTGCTGGGCGTCCATGCCGCGGCTATCGGCCGCGCCGTCGCCGCAGCCTCAGTGCTTGGCCGGCTGGCCGTCCTTCGGCAGCGTCGCGCGCACGAACTCGCGCACGTCGTGGGTCGACTTCGCCAGGTCCTCCTGGCGCAGGTACATCATGTGGCCGCTGCGGTAGCCCTTCCACGTCATGCGGTCCTGGAAGCGACCGCTCGGGTCCATCTGCCACATCGTGTACTTGGCGCGGAAGTAGTCGGTCGCCCCGTCGTAGTAGCCCGACTGCACCAGCACGTGCAGGTACGGATTCGCCGCCATTGCACTGCGCAGGTTCTCGCCGGTGGTGTTGCCTTCCTGGTTCCAGTTGCCGACCGGTCCGAACAGCCAGTACTGCAGGTCGGTCTGGTAGCCGAGCACGTCCCGCAGGTAGTGGTTGATCGCCGGCGCGAACGCGTGGTTCCACGCCGTCAGCGACGGATCGAACTCGGGGCGGGTGCCGGCGTCCTGGCGATCGACGCCGCGGTAGCGCGAGTCGAGGCGGCCGATGGTCAGGCCTTCGTCGCGCAGCAGTTCCTTCCAGAAGAACGACGTCGGCACGCGGCAGCCGTGTTCGCGTACGGCGGCGGCGGCGAGGCCGGAGTAGCGGGCGTAGCGTTCGGTCAGCTCGGTGCGCCGTGGGTTCGGCAGCGACCCGCCGCGCGCCAGTGCTGGCAGCAGTTCGTCGAGCGTGAAGCGTTCGACCTCCGGCAGCAGCTCCTCGAGCTCGCGCGCCTGCAGGTCGGCCGGCAGCTGGCGATGGAACCACGCCGTCGCCGTGTAGTAGGGCAGGTTCAACGCGTCGTCGACCGGGCCGTCGCGACGGATGCCGAGGCCGGTCGGCGACACCAGCACGACACCGTTCAGGAACAGCCACTGCGAGCCCTGCAGCGCCGCCGCGAGGCCGGCGACGCGCGTGGTGCCGTAGCTCTCGCCGATCAGGTACTTCGGCGACAGCCAGCGTCCGCGCCGCGTCACGAACGAACCGATCCAGCGCGCCAGGTAGGCGACGTCCTCGTTGACGCCGAAGAACTGCTCGCCCTTGCCGTTGCCGACGATGCGCGAGAAGCCGGTGTTGACCGGGTCGACGTAGACGAGGTCGGCGACGTCGAGCAGCGAATGTGGGTTCGCCTGCACGCCGTACGGCTGCACCGGGAAGCCTTCGTCGTCGATGCGCAACAGGCGCGGGCCGGTGTAGGCGAGGTGCATCCACACCGAAGCCGAACCGGGGCCGCCGTTGAACGAGAACAGCAGCGGGCGCCGGCTCGCATCGGCGACGTCAGTGCGTTCGTAATACGTGTAGAAGACCGACGCGATCGGCTGGTTGTCGGCGTCCCACACCGGCTGCGTGCCGACGGTGACGCGGTAGGGCACGACCGCACCGCCGATCGTCACCGTGTCCTCCTTCGTCGACGAGGCGTCGGCGACGACAGCGATGGGTTTCGGTGGCGTGGCCGCCGGCGGGTCCTGCGGCATCGGGGCCACGAGCGCCGCTTCGCCGCAGGCGACGAGAACGAGGGGGAGCGCGAACACCATCGCCACAGCCTAGCGCGTGCTGTGCGTGGCACTGCGCTTGCTCTCTTGGGGTGGCAGCACGGTCGGCGGCGACGCCGGCCGTGTGGCGGGTCGGGCGCTGTCCACGCGGAGGTACGAGTGGACAGCGGACGACCACGCCGGCCCAAGGTTCCGTCTCGTTCTCTTGCTCGTCTGGTCGGGTCGCTGCGGCGGTGTGGCTCCGAGGGGCTCTCATGCCGGATTGCCGCGCGAACCGATCGCCCATCCTCGCTGTCCGCGGCCCGGGACGGCTGCAGGCAGCGAGGTGGGCACTTTCTCCGCGCGTTGCGAAGCGAGGTGCGTTCGCTCTATCGTGCGCCGCGAGGTTGTCGGTCCCGGGAAGAGCTCGGCCGCAGCCCACCGCAGGCCACGCCATGCCGACCTCGCCTCTCGTTCGCTCGTTCGTGCTGATCGTCTCCCTGCTGCTGGCCATGGCGCGTGCGCAGGAAGCACCGCCGATCGTCCAGAAGGGAACGTTCTTCGAGCTGCACTGCCACGGTGGCGACGCCGTGCTCGCGGCCCGAGCTCTCGCCGTGGTCGAACCAGTCTGGGGCCAGGTCGCCAAGATGGCCGGCCAGCCGGACGCACGACCGAAGACGCCGCTGCCGGTGCACCTCTACCGCACCATCGCCGGCTACGAAGCCGCCGAGCTCCGGCTGACCAAGGGCAAGTTCGCCCGCAACCTGGCGATGACCCACCACGCCAGCGAGAGCGCCCACGTGGCGCTGCAACCGCCGTGCAGCGACGAGAGCCTGCGCGCGCTCGGCGTGCCGGCGCTGACGCTGGAACTGCTGGCCTGGGAGGCCGCGCACCTGGCCCGCCGCAGCGTGCTCGGCACGCACGGGGAGCATCCGATGTGGCTGGTCGATGGACTCGCCGCGCACGTCGGCCGGGCGAGTGCGCGGCAGTTGTCCGGTGCGGCGGACCAGGCGCCGGACGCCGGTTGGCCGACGCGCGACACGGACGTGGTGCAGGTGCAGCAGCTGGCGAAGAAGCAGAAGCTGCCGCCGGCCAGCGCGATCCTCGCCGACCGCATCGACGACCTCGACATGCACGATCGCTACGCGGCGCGCGCCGTCTTCTTCGAGATGCTGTGCCTGCCGCGCCACGAGAAGGCGCTGGCCAAGGTGCTGGCCGCGGTGCGTTCGACCGGCGGCGGCAAGGACTACCCGGAGCGCGTGCTGGCGAGTGCGCGCACGGCGTTCGGCAAGGGCCTCGACGCCGAGTTCACCGCCTACGTGGCGGGCTGCCAGGCGCAGTGGTCGGAGACGTTCCGTTCGTTGGCGCCGTGTGCGGATGGTCTGCAGCAGATCGCCTGGCCCGACGTCAACGCGATCGCCTGGCAGCAGCAACCCATCGCCGGTGGGGCGGTGCGCATCGCCGGGAAGCTGCGCATCCTGCCGGGCGACGGTCGGCAGATGAACGTGCTGTTCGGGCGCACCGACGCCGACGACTTCTTCTCGGTCGCGTTCGTCGCCGACCAGGGCTTCACCGCGTTCGCCTATCGCAGCAAGGGCAACGAGTGGCAGCGCCTCGGCAGCGGCAACGCGCCGTCGCTGCGGCTCGGCTACACCTCGGAGTTCACGATCGTGGCGCGCGGCACCACACTGCACGTCGAACTCGACGGACTGAGCTGGGACTTCGCTCTGCCCGAGACACTGCAGGACCAGGTGTTCTGGGGGCTCGGCGCCCAGGCGGGCCTCGATGGGGCGAAGACCGGGACGGCCGGGTTGTGGAGCAAGGTGACCGCGACAGCGCCGCAGTGAGCGCCGCGTCGAGGCACGACGGCCGTGGGCCGGCTCGTCGCTTCAGCGATTCGCCGAGCGTCGCGCGGTGACCTCGATCTCGATCTTCATCCGCGGGTCGGCGAGCCCCGCCGCGAACATCGTCGCCGCCGGCCGGATCGCGCCGAACCAGCGCCGGAGCACCGGCCAGCAGGCCGGGAAGTCGGCGGCGTGCGGCAGGATGTAGTGCACGCGCACGATGTCGGCCATCGACGCGTTCGCCTGCTGCAGCGCGCGTTCGATGTTGCGCAGCGTCTGCTCGCACTGGGCGGCGACGTCGTCGGCGATCTGCATCGTCGCGTAGTCGAAGCCGGTGGTGCCGCTGACGAAGATCCAGTCGCCGTCGACGACGGCGCGCGAGTAGCCGATCTCGGCTTCGAACGAAGAACCGCTGCTGACGAGTTGGCGCATGCGCATGGCGTAGCAGGTCACCCGCGGGGCGGGAAGGCGAACGGCCGTGCGTTGCCGCGGCCTCAAGGCGCGCTAGCGTAGGGCTCCCGACGACCTCACCCCGACTCGCCCATGAAGCTCGCCCTGCATCCGGAAGTGATCGACGGCTGGCCGACGCCGACGCCGCAGGCGCCGTGGCGCGCGCTGGTCAGCGGTTGCCTCGTCGGCTGGCACTGCGGCGTCGACGGCAGCGACAACGGCATGGGCGAAGCGCTGGCCGCGCTGTTCCGGCTGCCGACGCTGCAGCGGGTGCCGTTCTGCCCCGAGGACCACGCGCTCGGCACGCCGCGCGGCACGCCGGACCTGCACGGCGGCGACGGCCTCGCGGTGCTGGCCGGCACTGCGCGCGCCCGCGACGAGCACGGCGCCGACGTGACCGAGGCCATGCTCTCTGGGGCGGCGGCGATGCTGGCGGTGGCGCGCGCAGCACAGGTGCAGTTCGCGATCCTGACCGACATGAGTGCGGCGTGCGGCAGCCAGGTGATCTCCGACGGCAGCCGCTTCGCGCAGCCGCGGCGCTACCAACGCGGCGTCGGCGTCGCCACCGCCCTGCTGCTGCAGCACGGCATTCCCGTGGTCAGCCAACGCGACCACGCGACGCTCGGCCGGCTGCGCGCGCGGCTCGAGCCAGGCTTCGTGCCGGACCCGAACGCACGCGACCACCATCGCCATCCCTGGGTGGTCGCCAACCTGCCCGAGCCGCGCCGCTGAGCGCCGCGATCAGCCCTTCTTCTTGCGCTGCGGGGCGTCGAACGGGTGCGCGAACGGCTGCGGTTGCACGCCGGCGAGCAACGTGCTCTGGCCCTTCTCGATGTCGTCGCCGACGGCGCCGACGAGGCGGCGCAGGCGGTCCATCTGGGCGAGCCCGGTCAACAGGCGCGTGCCGCGCACGCGCATCGCCAGCTGCTCGCACTGCAGTGCTGCGACCTTCTTCTGGCTGTCGTCCTGCAGCGCGGTCGCGTGGTGGCACAGCGCCAGCATCGAGGTCAGCTGCTCGATGACCTTGCCGAGGCGCTGCAGCGGGATCTGCGCGCGCGTCAGCTCGAGCTGGAACCACAGGTTGATGCCGAGGTAGGCCCAGCGCAGCGCGCGCAGCCGTTCCTCGGCGAAGCGCGCGTAGCCGCGCAGCCCTTCGGGCAGCAGCTGGTAGCGCGGCAGCCACGAGGTCGGGCACAGGCGCAGCGGCAGGCGCAGGACCTCGAGCAGCAGGTTGCCGAGGATCCACAGCACCAGCAGCCAGAACGCGCCCTTGGCGAAGAGCCGGGTCGTCGCCTGCAGCATGCGCTTGGGCTCCGAGAAGATCGTCAGCGGCGTGAGGCGCAGCAGCCGGCGATCGGGCGGCAGCGGCTTGCCGTCAGGGCCTTCGTTGATCGACTGGATCACCGAGAGCATGCCCGCCATGTAGCGGGTGGTGAACGTGTCGGTGACGTCCTTCACCATCCCCATCAGGATCAGGTCGTCTTCGCCCTCGACGACGCCGAACACGTGCATGTTGTGGCGCGCCTGGTGCACGCGCGACGTCTGGTCGAACGAACGGCCGCCGAGCACGCGTTCGCAGGCGATCTGCGACTCGAGCGCGGTGGTCGCCGCCGCCGACTTGGTCAGGTCGCGCAGGCCGGCGAGGTCGAAGCCGTCGGCGTCCTGCTGCAACGACAGGTGGCTCAGTGCGCGCGACTGCAGCGCACCGCCGAGCATGCGGCCGAGGTGCTGGCGCGGCAGTTCGTGCTTGATGACCGCACCGCCGACGCCGTCGCGGCCCTTGGCGTAGGCGGCGGCGTCGACCGCGAACATGCGCTGGTAGCCGGCGGCCATCGCCGCCAGCATGCAGCGGCCCATGCGCAGGCAGTAGAACAGCACCTCGACGCCGTCGGCCTGGATCTGCTCGTCTTGGCGCAGCGGGTAGTTGAAGAAGTGCAGCCGCGAGTTGTGGTTGGCGGTGAAGGCGCCGGTGTTCGACGACTTGCACCAGAACTCGTGGTCTTTGCCGTCGTCCTTCTGGATGTCGCGCTCGGGCAGCCGGGTCACGAACAGGCCGACGTTCTTCCCGTCCTGGCCGATACGCGCGACGATGCCGACGAGGCCGCCGTGGGTGGCGTTGGTGATCCACAGCTTGTTGCGATCGCCCATCGCGAACAGGCGGAAGCCGCCGGTCGCCGGATCGGGTTCGACGTAGGCGCGCACCTTCTTGGCGTTGACGCCGATGCCGACCTCGGTCAGCCCGAACGCCATCAGCTCGCCTTGCGCCACCAGCGGCAGGAACAGCTTCTTCTGCGCGTCGGTGCCGTAGGCGAGCAGCGAGCCAGCACCGATCGTCAGTTCACCGCTGATCTCGACCGCCAGCGGGCCGAGGCCGTTCGCCGCCATCTCCTCCTCGACCAGGGCCAGCTCGACGTAGCGACCGTCGAGGCCGCCGAACTCGGCGGGCACCGTGAAGCCGTAGCCCTTCTCCTTGGCGACCGCGGCGCGCAGCGCGGCCGACAGCTTGCCGTCGGCGGTGAACGCTTCGCCGCGCGCCAGCGACTGCAGCGCCGCCGCCATCACCGCTTCGCCGCGCGCGCCGGCCTTGCTGGCGGCGAGCGCACCACTCTGCAGTTCGCCGGTGTCGGGGCGCGGGCCGTAGATCAGCCGTTCGACCAGGCCGGTCTTCTTGCGGCCGAGCCGCGCCGCGGCTTGCCGCGCGGCGTCGTCGAGCGCGCCGACGTCGCGCGCCGATTCGGCATCGCCGGCGGCGGCGAGTGCCTTGGCGGCGGTCGACGAGGTGTCGGCGGCGGGCGCTTGCGGGGCAGGAGCGGGGGACTGCGGGGTCGAGTGGGTCGTCACGGGTTGCCGTTCGGGGGCGAACATGGTGCCCGCCGGACCGCTCCGGGGGAATGGGCCACCGGCTCCGGACCGACGTCGGACCACCGCGCTTCGCCGCGGCCGACCCCCTGGACGCGCGCGGCGTCGGCCTTCGCCGTCGCCGCTGCGCAGGGGGCCTTGCCAGCGTCAGTCGCAGATCCTGGAGACCACGCCGTTCGACAGCTGCAGCGCCCCGGTCAGGTCGCCGACTCCTTGCGCCACCACGACCGCACCGCGCAGGGCCGGGTCGTCGGGCAGCGCCAGCGAGAAGCGTGCGTCGCCATCGGCGTCGGCGATCGCCGCCAGCAGCACGACCGGATCGAGCAGCACGGTGCCGAGGCCTGGGATCACCGCGTGCAGCACGGTGGTGCCGAGGCCGAGGGCGGCGATGCTGCCGGGCACCTGGTTCTCCAGTTCGAAGCGCAGCGAGTCGCCGATCGTCGGCACGCCGAGGCCGCGCAGCGACGCCGGGTTGGTGCTCGGATCGAGCGCCTGGTACTGCAGGTGGCCGCACGGCTGCGGGCCGTTCTTCCGGCGCGGCGTCGGCCGCGGCAGGGTCACCAGCTGGCCCGGCTCGTAGTCGAGGCGGCCGATGCTGGCGTCGTCGCGTTGGGCACCGAACACGAATTGGTCGATCGCCACCGCCCCGCCCGGCGCGAACAGGCCGACCGCTTCGCCGAGGCCACTGAGGCGGAACGTCGCGTGCAGCGGCCCTTCCGCCGGCTCGTTGTCGGCCCAGACCAGCAGGTGCGCGCCGGCGCGCAGCACCGTGCCCGCCGGGAACGTCCACTTCGTCGGCTGCGCCAGGTTGTCGGTCAGGTGGTGGCCGGACAGGTCGTAGTCGACCAGCGTGCGGTTCTTCAGCTCGATCCAGTCGTCGTGGTCGCCGGCTTCGTCGACGAGGCCGGCGACGTTCTCGGCCAGCACTTCGTGGATCTCGATCGTCGGCGGTGCGGTGCGCACCGACAGCCGCAGGCGGTGCAGGGCGCTCCACTCGCTGCCGTTCAGCAGGCGCGCGCGCAGCACCAGCGGGTTGTTGGCGATCACGAACGTGCCGGTGCCGGCGTTGACGCCGGTCGGCCCCTTCGGATCGCTGCCGTCGAGCGTGTAGTAGACGCTGCCGACGAGGCCGGGGCGCACGATCTGGATCATCGTGCCCGGCGCCACCGTGGCCTCGGTGACGAGGATCGTCGTCGCCGGCGAACCGACCTGGAACAGCGGCGGTTCGATCGACGGATACAGCGCGGGGTGCGGCGACGGCACCGAGGTGTTGCGCAGCGCCGCGACCAGCTGCGGCACGTTGCCGACGAACATCTGCCGCACCTGGTCGGTGTACGGCTGCCAATCCGCGTTGCGCGTCCAGGTGATGCCGCGCGGATCGAAGCGACCCCAGCGCGCCGACTCGCCGACGGTGCCGCGGTCGACGACGGCGGTGATGCGGTTCCAGCGGTCGAGCGTCGCCGCTTCGGTCAAGGCGCCGTCGTTGTAGCAGTGCTGGTAGACGCGATCGGCGAACTGCAGGCGGAAGTCGGCCTGCTGCTGGCCGCCGCGCCACAGCTGCGAGATGTCGAGCGGGCCGACCAGCAGTTCGTTGACGATGCGCGCGCCGTCGGCGGGCGGGCCCGGGCGGTTCGGCAGGTTGATCCAGCTGTCCTCGGCGTCCCAGCTGAAGAAGCGCACGCGGCCCGGCGTCGGCAGCACGCGGTTGCCCGCGTACCAGTTGTTGTTGGCCCCGTTGAACGACGGCCAGTCGCCGCCGCCGCACCAGGTCCAGCCGAGGATGTAGTCGCAGAACGCCGGCACGTCGAGGCGCGCCGACAGCGTCGGCCAGTTGTTGGCCGCGCTGACCATGCCCTGGTACCACGTCGCACTGCCGTCGACCGGGCCGCCGTGGTTGCGCGCGAAGTAGTCGTCCTTGCTGCCGCCGAACCAGTCCGACCAGTAGCTCGACTCCGGCCGTTCGACCGGGTTGTAGAGGCCCCAGTAGAGGCCGTTCAGGTAGAGGTGCACGAAGAGGCCGCGCGCGCCGAAGCCCGTCATCGCGATCTGCGAGCTGCGCGCCTGGTCGTCGACGGCGAACGAGTAGCGGCCGGCGCGCGCCGGTTCGTTGTAGAGGATGCCGTCGTTGAAGCCGGCGCGCAGCACCAGCCCGTCGAAGCTGCGCACGCCGGCGTCGTTGCCTTCGGCGCTGTTGCGGAACAGGTCGTGCCGCCACTTGTCGTTGCCGTAGGTGGCGCGGAAGTAGACGCGGATCGAGCGCTTGTTCTGCGTCCAGCTGTGCGGCGTCAGGCCGCAGTTGGCCTGGTCGTCGCGGCCGTCGGGATGCACGACCTCGATCGAGCCCGGCGCTTCGAGCGAGCCGTTCGGCGCGCGCACGACGCCGCTGGTGCCGAAGATCGAGGTGTAGTCGCCGACGACCGACATCGTCGGCAGCGCCGCCAGGTCGGCGAGGATGCGCGCGGCGTAGACCGGGTTGCTCAGCACCAGCGGATCGGTGTCGAACTGGATCGCCGTCGGGAAGCCGGCCGGCCGCGTCTGCGTCAGCACGCGCTGTGGGAACACGTAGGTGACGGTGTCGACGTTCGTCGGCACGAGGCCCGGGGCCGTCGCGTAGGCGCGCAGCACCACCGCCGGCGTCAGCGGGCGCAAGCCGCCGTTCGTGCTCGCCGGATCGATGGTGATCGTCAGCGGGCTCGCCCCTTGCGCGAAGTTGGTCGACGTGCGCGGATCGCTGCAGTCGAGCGTGTAGCGGATCGTGGCGCCGGGCGTCGTCGTGCTGATGGTCACCGGGAACGCCGCCGTGTAGAGACCGCGGCCGACCGAGAACTGGGTGTCGGCGACGGCCTGCGCCGACAGGCTGCACAGCAAGGAGAGCGCGGCGAGGGCAGCGCAGAGAGAGCGGACGAGTGGCATGCGGGCCTCGAGGGGCGAAGACAACGGTGTGGCGCCGGGCAGGTGCGCAGGCTAGCGTTCTAGCCCCAATCCAGGACGCATTTCCGGAGCAACAACCATGAGCGAAGTGACCACGATCCAGGTCGGGCAGATGGTGCCCGATTTCACGATGGAGACCTACCTGCCGACCAAGAAGGACTTCGGCAGCTTCAGCCTCGCCGAGGCCAAGAAGGCGGGCAAGTGGACCGTGCTGGTCTTCTACCCGGCCGACTTCACGTTCGTCTGCGCCACCGAGTTCGCCGCGCTGGCGGACCAGTACGCGGCGCTGCAGAAGCTCGGCGCCGAGGTGCTGACGGTCAGCACCGACACCAAGTTCACGCACCTCGCGTGGCAGAAGCACGAGGGCGAACTGGCCAACGTGACCTACCCGATGGCGGCCGACCGCACGGGCGCCGTCGCCAAGCTGTTCGGCGTGCTGATGGGCAACGGCCTCGCCCTGCGCGGCACGTTCATCATCGGCCCGGACGGCAAGCTGCACGGCAGCGAGATCAACTTCCTGAACGTCGGCCGCAACATGGAGGAGCTGACCCGCAAGGTGCAGGCCTTCATCCACTTCAGCAAGCTGCCGGAAGAGGCGTGCCCGGCCAACTGGAAGAAGCCCGGCGACAAGTCGCTGAAGCCGAACGCAGCACTGGTCGGCAACGTGCACCAGGCGATGCAGAAGTGAGCCGGTAGGCCGCTCGGCCGCGGTGGGCGACCACCGCGACGGGTCGCCCGCTGCGGGCCGCGATCGCGCGCAGGCGTGGTCGCGGCCCGCGTTCGTCGGTGGCGGCCCAACGAGCCCTGCCATGGCGGAATCGGGCGAGCCTCGGTCGCCCCAGGCCCCAAGTCGGGCGACGTCGCGGTGGGCGCCACCATGGTGGCCCGCTAGCATCGCGCGCCATGTTCGCAACCTTGCGCACCTTGTCGACCGCGTTGCTCTTCACCGCCGTCGCGTTCGCCCAACAGCCCGGCCAGGCGGCCCCGTCGTTCGAGTTCCTCGCGACCTGGAACGACGCGCCGAAGACCTTCGCCGACCTCGACGGCAAGGTCGTCATCTTCGACTTCGCTCGAACCTGGTGAGGCCCCTGCAAATCGGCAGTCCCGCACAACAACGAACTTCACGCGAAGTTCAGCGAGCGCGGCCTGCTGCTCATCGGCGTGTCCGATGAGGAAGACTCCCTGATCCAGGACGTGTTCCTGACCAAGCTCGGCAGCAAGCACCCTTGGGTGAAGGCGAAGAGCGCGGTCGACGAGAAGTACGGCGTGACCGGCTTCCCGACCGTGGTCGTCGTCGACGCCCACGGCAACGTCGCGTTCCGATCGATGCCCGGCGAAGCCGAGATCGAGCGGCTGCTGCAGGATGTACGGCTGGCGCCGAAGATGCCGGACGAGCCCCGCTACGCGCCGCTGCGCGCGCTGTGGGAGAAGGGCGAACACGGCAAGCTGCGCGAGCAGCTCGACAAGCTGCTGGCCGACGGCAAGCTCGAGGCGGCGTTCCGCGAGCAGGTGCAGGCGCAGCGCGACGAGCTGCAGAAGCGCATCGACCGCGCCGTGGCGCGCGCCGAGGAGCTGGGTGGCAGCAAGGACTACGCGTCGGCGCAGGAGAAGCTGCAGCGCCTCGAGAAGCAGTGGCGCGGGTTGCCGCCGGCCGAGGCGGCGAAGAAGGGCCTGGCGCAGATCGCCGCCGATCCAGCGGCGAAGAAGGAGCTGGCGGCGGCGAAGTCGTTGGCGCGCTTGCGCGGCCAGTACGACCCGAGCCGCGTCGCGCAGCGCCGCAAGCTCGCCGAAGAACTGCAGAAGTTCGCCAAGCAGAACGCCGGCACCCAGGCGGCGGCCGAGGCGGAAGCCGAAGCCAAGCGCCTGTCCGGCGGCTGAGCGCCGGCGCATGGGCGAGCGCCGCCGCGTGCTGTTCGTGCGCCGCGGTGCGCTCGGCGACACGCTGCTGGTTGCGGCGGTGCTGCGCGCGCTGCGGCGCCGTTCGCCGGCCGGCGAACTGCACGTCGCCGGTGTGCTGGAGCTGGCCCAGCTGCTCGTGCACGCCGGCGTCGCCGACGTGGCGCGCTCGCGCGAAGCGTTCGCGACCTGGTCGCCCGAGCGGGCGGCGCCGCAGCTCGCGGGCTACGAGCTGGTGATCGCCGACGATCCGGGGTTCGCGGCGGTGGCGCCGGCCGGCGTCGCGGTGCATACCTACGACCCGCGGCCGCGCGACCAGCGCGCGTTGCCGCTGCAGCTCGCCGAGCAGCTCGGGCTGTCGCTGCAGTGGCCGCAGGACCACTGGCTCGAGCTGCCGGTGCGGGCGCCATCGCCAGCGGTCGAGGCAGCGCGCGACACGCTGCTGCTGGCGCCGGGCAGTGGCGCCGTCGCCAAGAACTGGCCGGCTCCGCACTGGCAGCAGTTGGCGGCGACGATGCATCGCCAGGGCGCAGCGATCGGCGTGCTGCTCGGGCCGGTCGAACGCGAACGCGACGACCCGCGGCGCTGGCCGTGGCCGGTGCCGGTCGCGTTCGTCGCGCCAAGCGACGCGATCGACCTCGCGCACGCGCTGGCGGCGGCGCGGGCGTTCGTCGGCAACGACAGCGGGCCAGCACACCTGGCCGCGATGCTGGCGGTGCCGACGCTGGCGTTGTTCGGCGGGGGCGAGCCGGGCGTGTTCGCGCCGATCGGCCCGCGCGCCGGCTACCTGCAGGCGCCGCAGCAGCAGCTCGCAGCACTCGACGTTGCGGTGGTGGCGGGCCACGTCGGCGCCATGCTGTTCCGCTGAGCGAGGCTGTTCCGCGGAACGGGCTGCGGCGGGGGACGGCGGACCGGCCCCCGTCGTTCACGGCAAGCGCGCGCGCACCTTCTGCCAGTAGCCCAGCGTCGCGTTCTTGCCGGCGCCGCGCGGGCCGCCGTTGTGCACGCGTGCGATCGTCTCGCCGTCGCCGCGCGCCCAGGCGTCGGGCACGTGCAACCGCATGTAGGCGGCGATCACCTTCTCGGCGTAGGCGCGGCGCCGGCAGTCCTGGTAGGTGCCGCCGAGGGCTGGATCGCTGCGCACCGCGTCGCGCCAGTAGACCTCGTGGATCTGGTACGGACCGATCGCGAGCCCACCGTCGCCGTCGGGCACCGCGTCGCGATCGCGGCTCTCGACCCAGCGGATCGCGTCGAGGATGGCCCGCCGGTCCCAGGTCGTGCGGCCGTCGCCGCGGCTGCACCAGCCGAGCAGCAGCAACAGCACGAACGCGACGCCGATGGCGAGGCGGTGCCGACCCTTCTTGCTGCGCGGACGCAGCCATTGCCACGGCCAGCCGCGCGGCAGGCGGAACGAGCGGCGCGCAGGCAGCCTCACGGCTTCGGCCTCCGGACGACGAGGGCTACGCCAGCGACGACGAGCGCCGTGCCGAGCCAGACCGCGGTGCCGGTGGTGCCGTCGCCGACCAGCGCCCCGAGCAGCACCGCCAGCACCGGCGTCACGTAGCTGATCAGCGACAGGCGCGACGCCGGCACCTGCTGCAGCAGCCAGAAGTAGACGCCGAACGTCAGCGCCGTGCCGCACAGCGCCAGGTAGCCGGTCGCCAGCAGGCCCTGCGTCGACCACGCCATCGCCAGCGGGTCCTCGCGCCAGCAGGCGGCGAGCGCCAGCAGCACCCCGCCGAACAGCATGCCGTTGCGGTTCAGCTGCAGCGAGCTGCGGTCGCGGCCGAACTTCTTCACCAGCGTGGTGCCGACGGCACTGACCACCGGGCTCGCCAGCAGCAGCAGGGCGGGGCCGATCGGCGCCGGGGCGTCGCCGCCGCTGCCGAGGTCGCCGGCGAACACGGTGGCGATGCCGGCGAACGACACCAGGAAGCCGAGCCACTGCGCGCCGTGCAGCCGTTCGCCGAGGACCAGCACGCCGCTGCCCGCCATCAGCAGCGGGAACACCGCCCACAGCACGGCGGCGATGCCCGAAGGCACGTGCTGTTCGGCGATGTAGAGCACGCCGTAGGACCCGGCAAAGCTGGTGGCGCCGGTCGTCAACCACAGCCAGGCCGGCGGTGCCGGCAACCGGTCGAGCGAGCGCAGCAGCGGGGCGGCCACCGCCATCGCCGCCCCGGCGACCAGGAAGCGCACCGCCGCCGACGACAGCGGCGGCTGGTCGTGCAGGCAGACGCGGATCGCCCACCAAGTGCTGCCCCAGATCAGGCACAGCACGACGATCGCGACCGGGATCACGAAGCGGCCGGCGGCAGGTGGCGGTGGGGTGGGCGGCATCGGACCGGTCGTGGGCCCGCATCGAACGGAGCGCCGCGCGCGCGGTCAATGGCGCGGGCGGCTCGCCTGGACGGCAGCGCTCGCGAGTGCGACGCTAGTGCCACCATGCGCGCGTCCTCCGTCCCGCTCGTGCGACTCGTCGCGGCGTTCGTCTGCGTGCTCGTGGCGACCGCGATCCCGCGGCTCGCCGCACAGGAACCGACGGTGCCGATCGGCGCCGTCGTCGACGCGCCGTTCACCGACCTGCGTTGGCAGACGCGGCGCTTGCCGGAACTCGGCGAGAGCAAGGCGACGGTGCTGTTCTTCGTCTCGATCGAGTGCCCACTGGTGCAGCGCTACCTGCCGCGCATCGGCGAGATGGCGAAGGCCTACGCCGCGCGCGGCGTGGTGTTCGTCGTGGTCAACGTCGGCGCCGGCGACGAGTTCGTCGATGCGGTCGGCGACGTCACCACGAAGGCGCCGGCGGCGGTGTTCGCGCGCGACTTCGACCTGCAGCTGGCCGTGGCCTGCGGCGTCGACCGCACCGGGGCGGCCGTCGTGCTCGACGCCACGCGCCGCCTCGTCTACCGCGGCCGCGTCGACGACCAGTACGGCTACAGCGGCATGCGCGAGCGCGCGACGAAGAACGAACTGCGCGACGCGCTCGACGCCGTGCTCGCCGGCCAGCCGGTGGCGATCGCGGAGAGTGCGATCAGCGGCTGCAAGATCACGAAGCGCAGCAAGCCGGCCCCGGCGATGGTGCCGACCTACGCCAAGGACGTGGCGCCGATCCTGCACCGCCACTGCGTCGCCTGCCATCGGCCCGGCGGCGAAGCGCCGTTCGCGCTGCTCGACGAAGCGCAGGCGAAGAAGCACGCGGCGATGATCGGCGAGGTGGTGGCGCAGGGGCGCATGCCGGTCTGGTACGGCAGCAGCCTGCACGGCTCGTTCCGCAACCATCGCCGCATGCCGCCGGCCGAGCGCGACACGCTGCTGGCGTGGATCGACGGCGGCATGCCGAGCGGGGACGCGCGCGAGCTGCCGCCGCCGCCGGAGCTGCCGACCGGCACGTGGCGCATCGGCGAGCCCGACCAGGTGCTGTCGATGAAGGCGCCGATCCGGCTGCCGGCCGAAGGCACGGTGCCGTACCAGTACGTGATCCTGCCGTTCCAGTTCCAGGAGGACACTTGGATCGAGGCGATCGAGATCAAGCCCGACAACGAACGCGTGCTGCACCACTGCAACCTCGCGCGCGTGAAGTTCGGCGAGTCGTTCTCGCAGGACGGGTTCATCACCGGCTACGTGCCGGGCGGCGATCCGATGGTGCTCGATCCCGGCCATGCGGTGCGCATCCCGAAGGGCTCGGCGCTGGCGCTGCAGGCGCACTACGTGACCACCGGCCAGAACGAGGTCGACAAGCTGCGCGTCGGCCTGCGCTTCCCGCGCGTGCCGGTGCAGAAGGAGGTCAAGGTGGCGATCGTCGCCGACTTCCGCTTCGCGATCCCGCCGGGTGCGATGGCGCATCCGGTCAAGGCGCAGCGCACGCTGAAGGAGGACGCGCTCGGCATCGGCATGTTCGTGCACATGCACCTGCGCGGCCGCGACATGCTGGTCACCGCCGACCGCAACGGCGAGCGCGAGACGCTGCTGCTGGTGCCGAACTACAACTTCGACTGGCAGCAGTCGTACCGCTGGCACTTCGGCCAGGTGCGGTTCCCACGCGGCACGCGCATCGAGGCGCTGGCGCACTACGACAACTCGGCGTGGAACCCGTTCAACCCCGACCCGACGGCGACGGTGAAGTTCGGGCTCGAGACGACCGACGAGATGCACTACCTGTTCCTGTTCTGGGTCGGCGAGCACGAGGCGCTCGACCTGCGCGTCGATCCGAAGAACGGCCACGCGCTGCCGGCGACGCCCGCGGCACGCTGAGAGGCAGCAGGCGCGATCGCGACTGGGCCCTGGCGGCGATCGCGCTGCCGCGGTTCGCTGTGCGCATGCCGATGCCGAGTGCTCCGTCGATCGCCGCTGTGCTCAGTTCGTTCGTGGTCGCCGTGGCCCTGGGCGCGCCGCCGCAGGAGCCCGGGCGCGATCCGGCGCAGCTGCGGCGCGCGCAGCAGGTCGCGGCGGTCGGCCCCGAGCACCAACGGCTGGCGAAGCTGGTCGGCGACTGGGACGTGGCTTGGACCAACGAAGGCCGCGACGGGCAGGCGCGCGATGCGCGCGGCACCGCCACCGGCAAGCTGGTGCTCGGCGGCCGCTACGTGCAGATCGACTGCAAGCTGCAGGTGCAAGGAACGTGGCTGCACGGCATGCAGCTGTTCGGCTTCGACGCCCTGCGCCAGCAGTACACGTCGTCGTGGCGCGACGACCTCAGCACCTGGGCCGTCGAGTGCGCGGGGCCGCCGCCGAAGGATCAGCCCGACCTGCTCGAGCTGTCGGGCATGCTCAGCGACGTGCACGATCCGACCGGGCGCGCGTTCCGCCTGCGGCTCGACCTGCGGCAGGACGGCGTCGTGCTGGTCGAACTGCAGGACACGCTCGACGGCCGCGACCACGTGCTGCAGCGGCAGCGTTGGACGCGGCGGTAGCGGCATCGCGCCACGCGGCGCGCCGCGCACTCACTTCGGCTTGTCGTCGATGCCGAGCTTCTGCAGCTTCGGCTTGATCACCATCCGGCAGTAGCCCTGTGCCGGGTTCAGCCGGAAGTAGTCCTGGTGGTACTGCTCCGCCGGCCAGAAGCGGCTGGCGGCCGTCACCTCGGTGACGATCGGCGACGCGAACTGCGGCTGGTACTTCGCGATCGCCTGCTGCGCGGCGTCGCGCTGCGCCTCGTCGTGCCAGAAGATCGCCGAGCGGTACTGCGAGCCCTCGTCGGCGCCCTGGCGGTTCAACGTGGTCGGGTCGTGCGAGCGGAAGAACCACTCGAGCAGGTCCTCGTAGCGGATCCGGCTCGGATCGAACGTCACCTGCACGCACTCGGCGTGGCCGGTGTCGCCCTCGCAGACCGCGCGGTAGGTCGGGTTGTCGACGTGGCCGCCCATGTAGCCGGAGGTCACGTCGAGCACGCCGTCGAGGCGCTCGAGCACCGCCTCGGTGCACCAGAAGCAGCCGCTGGCAAAGGTGGCGACGGCCTTCTTGGCGGGCGCGGGCGAAGACGGAGTCGGGGAGGGCGAAGGGGCCGGCTTGGTCATCGCGGTCGTGGCGGGGGTGGAAGGGGCTGCCGGTGTGTCGCCGGCGGGGCGGGCCGGGGCTGCGGGGGTGGGCGTTGCGTCGACGGCCGCCGGCTGCGCGGCCGGTCGGGTGCAGCCGATGAGAACGGCCAGCAGGAGGAGCAGCAGGCCGAGCGGAATGGGCAAGGAGTGGCGGGCGTTCGGCATGAGGTCGCGTGAGTAGGCTGCCCTTGCTACGAAGGACCAGGGGGAAAGTGCGGCGCAGGGCTTTCGGTCGGCGGCGGCCTTCGTATCATCCGCGCCGACCGCAGAGCCAGGCTCCGCGGCGGCATGCAGCCGATCGGCCCGCACCTCGACGAGGCGGCTTCCTCGACGATCGATGCATGAACGCTCTCGCTTGTCGAACGAGGAAGTCACACCAGAATGGGCAAGAGACTGTACGTCGGGAACCTTCCCTACGACGCCAGTGAGGCGGATCTGCGCGAAGCGTTCGGCCAGGACGGCCGCACCGTCGAGCGCGTGCACATCGTCATGGACCGCGAGACGCAGCGACCGCGCGGCTTCGCGTTCATCGAGATGGCCACCGACGAGCAGGCGCGCGCGGCGATGGCGGCGATGGACGGCCAGCTGTTCGGCATGCGGCAGCTGCGCGTGACCGAGGCCGAAGAACGCCGCCCTGGTGCGGGTCCCGGTGGGCCTGGCGGTCCGCGTGGGCCCGGCGGCCCGGGCTTCGGCGGTCCGCCGCGCGGTGATCGTCCGGGCTTCGGTGGCCCGCGGCCGATGGGCCCGGGGCCGGGTGCCGGCGGTCCGCCGGGTGGCGGCGGCGGTGGTGGTGGCGGGGGTGGTGGTGCGCCGCGGCCGCCGGTCGACGACCGCAACCGCTTCGGCCCCGATGCGCGGCCCAAGCGCGAACGCGACCTCGGCCCGCAGCGCCGCGCGCCGCAGCCGCGCCGCCGCGACGAAGACGCCGACGATGCCTACGGCGGCCGCCGCGGCAGCCGTCGCTTCGAAGACGACGACGAGTAGCGTTCGCGAAGTCGCGTTCGCGAAGCTGGGCGGCCGGCGTGGCCGCAGGTGCAGCTGGCTTGATGTTCGGGTTCCGTTAGGTATACCCCGGACGTGGCCCTCCTGCTCGTCCGCACGCACTACTCGCTGTTGACCGCGCCAGCGTCGCCGCGCGCGCTCGGCGAAGAGGCCGTGCGCCGCGGGCTGTCGCACCTGGTGCTCGCCGACACCAACGGCCTCTACGGCCTGCTGCCGTTCGCGCGCGAGACGGCGCGCCTTGGCCTGCAGGCGCTGTTCGGCTGCGAGATCGTGCACGGCGGCCGCCGCCTGGTCGCGATCGCCCGCGACCGCGTCGGCTACGGCTCGTTGTGCAGCCTGCTCAGCGAACGCCACGGCGTCGCCGGGCCGGTTGCCGCCAGACGGTGCGCCGAGGCGGCGACCGACGCCGACCGCGAGCCCTTCGACCTGCCGCGCGCGTGCGAGCGCCACGCCGCCGGCCTGTGGTTTCTGTGCGGCGATCCGCGGCTGCTGCCCGAGCTCAGCGTGCGCGTGCCGGCGGACCAGCTGCTGGTGGCGCTGCCGCGGCGCGACGACGAGGCTGCGGTCGCCGCGGCCGCCGACCCCGCGGACGAGCCGGCCGGCGCGGGCGCCGACGTCGCCGACGATCCCGAACGCGGTCGCAAGCTGCCCGATCCCGGCCGGCGCTGGCCGCGTGCGCTGCTGCGCCAACTCGCGGCGGACCTCGGCCTGCGCTGCTGCGCGGTGCACGACGTGTGGTTCCCGGCGCCGGAGGACCGGGCGCAGCACCAGCTGTTCCTGGCGGTGAAGTGGAACCGCGGGCTGCGCGGCGGCGACGCGGCGTTCGACCTGCGCGGGCTCGGCCAGGCGCCGGCGACCGCGCACCTGCCGACGGCGGCGACGTGGCGCAGCGGCCACGACGATGCGCCCGACGCGCTGCAGGTCGCCGACGAAGTACGCGCCAGCTGCACGTTGGCGTTCCCCGAGCGCGCCCCGCCGATCTTCCCGCCGGTCGACCTGCCGCCCGGTGTCGATGCCGCGGCGCGCTTGCGCCAGCTGGTGCAGCAGGGCCTGCGCCGCCGCCACGGCGATCGGCCCGAAGCGCAGGCGCGCTGCGAACGCGAACTCGCCGTCGTCGAGGCGATGGGCTTCGCGCCGTACTTCCTCGCCGTCGACGCGATCGCCGGCCTCGCGCGCGCGCGCGGCATCCCGTTCGTCGGCCGCGGCTCGGCCGCCGACAGCCTGATCGCGCACTGCCTCGGCCTGACCGACGCCGACCCGCTGCGCTACGGCCTCTTGTTCGAGCGCTTCCTGAACCCGGGCCGCAGCGACCTGCCCGACATCGACCTCGACTTCTGCTGGCGCCGCCGCGACGAACTGATCGACGCCGTCTACGCGCACTTCGGCCGCGAGCACGTGGCGATGATCGCCACCTACAACACCTGCGGCGCGCGCGCCGCCTACCAGGAAGCGGCGAAGGTGCTCGGCCTGCCGCCGGCCGAGGCCAGCCGGCGCAGCAAGCTGTTGCCATGGCACACGCGGCCCGACGTCGACCTGGCGCAGGTCGTCGCCGACACGCCGGGCTTCTTCGCCGCGACGCGCGGACGCAGCGGCGCCGACGACGGCGCGTTCCTGCCACGCGAGCGCGAACGGCAGCTGCTCGCCGGCGCGCAGGCGCTGCTGCAGGCGCCGCGGCACCTCGGCGTGCATCCGGGCGGCATCGTCGTCACTCCGGAACCGATCCGCACGCAGGCACCACTCGAGCGCGCCGCCAAGGGCGTCGTCGTCACCCAGTACGACATGCACTTCGTCGAGGGCCTCGGCCTCGTCAAGATCGACCTGCTCGGCAACCGCGCGCTGACCATCGTCGACGACTGCGTGCGCATGCTGCAGCGGCACGGCATCGCGGTGCCCGACCTGCAGCAGGTCGCCGAGGACGACGAACGCACCGGCGCCCTGCTGCGCAGCGGCCGCACGCTCGGCTGCTTCCAGGTCGAGTCGCCGGCGATGCGCACGCTGCTGCAGCAGATGCAGGCGACGACGATGGACCGCGTCATCCAGGCGGTGGCGCTGGTGCGGCCGGGGCCGGCGGCGTCGGGCATGAAGGACGCGTTCGTCGCGCGCGCGCGCGGGCTCGAGCCGGTGCAGGCCGCGCATCCGCTGCTGGCCGAGGTGTTCGCCGACACGTTCGGCATCATGCTCTACCAGGAGGACGTGATCCGCGCGGCGATGGTGGTGGCCGGCGTCGATGCCACGACCGGCGATGGGCTGCGGCGCCAGCTCGGCGCGCGCAAGGCGGGTGCGTCCGACTTCGACACGTTCCTGGTCGCCGGCCTGCGCCGCGGGCTGCCGCGAGCGGCGATCGAGCAGGTGTGGGCGGAGATGGCGCGCTTCGCTGCCTACTCGTTCTGCAAGGCGCACGCGGTCACCTACGGCCGCCTCGCCTACCGCTGCGTGTGGCTGAAGGCGCGCTGGCCGGCGGCGTTCCTGGCGGCGCTGCTGCGCAACGACGCCGGCTACTTCGCGCCCGGCGTCTACGCCGAGGAGTGCAAGCGCCTCGGTGCCACCCTGCGCGCTCCGTGCGTGCAGCACGGCGGTGCCGAGCACGAACTGCTCGACCCGACGACGATCCGCATCGGCCTCACGCACGTGCACGGGTTGTCGACGCAGACGGTGCGCACGATCCTGGCGGCGCGCGACAACGGCGGGCCGTTCCGCTCGTTCGAGGACTGGCTCGCGCGCGTGCGGCCGCGGCGCGACGAAGCCGAAGCGCTGGTGCTGGTCGGCGCCTGCGAAGCGTTCGGGCGCACGCGGCCGGAGCTGCTGTGGCGGCTGCAGGTGGCGAGTGCGCCGCAAGGCCAGCTGGCGGCGGCTCGCACGGCTGCGGCGGCGCGCGGCGCGCTGTTCGCCGACGCGGTGCTGCCGCGCGAGGTCGTCTATCCGCCGCTGGCCGAGTTCGACGAGCACAAGCGCACCGAACTCGAACTGCGGCTGCTCGGCTTCGCGCTCGGCAGCCATCCGGTCGACGTGCTGTGGCGCCGCGGCGAGCTGCCGTGGCGCAGCGACTGCGTGCCGTGCGGCGAGGTCGACCAGCACCTCGACCGCACCGTCGCCGTCTGCGGCTTCGTCGTCGCCCAGCGCGGCCACCGCACCGAGCAGGGGGCGATGAGCTTCGTCACCGTCGAGGACGGCACCGGCATCGTCGAGGCGACGCTGTTCCCGAAGGTCTGGCAGCGGCTCGGTGGCCTGCTGCAGGGCCGCGGCCCGTTCGTCGTCAAGGGCGTCGTCGAGGAGCGGCTCGGCGGCGTCGGCATGCGCGTGCTCGACGTCACCGTGGCGCGGCGCAGAGCCGCGGGAACGTCCGGCGAGCGCGAGGGTGCGCCGTGGTGACGACCGCGCCCGGTTGGTAGAACGCGCCGATGGCCGGTCCTCGCCGCCGTGGTCCTCCGCCGCTGCCGCCGCCGCTCGGCGGCATCGTCGTCGACGGTTCGAACGTGATCGCCTCGAGCCGCGCGTTCCCGCTCGAACGCCTCGACCTCGTCACCGGCTGGCTGCAGGCGTGGCGACCGGACCTGCCGATCACCGTGTTCCTCGACTGGTCGACGGCGGTTCGCTGCCGGCCGCCGGTGCAGGCGGTGCTGCGCGCGCGCTGCGAGGACGTGTCGCCGCAGCGGCCGCGCTACGTCGTCTGCCCGCGCCACGAGCCGGCCGACGAGTTCCTGCTGGCGCACGCGCAGCAGCAGGCGGCGCTGGTGGTGTCGAACGACCGCTTCTTCGACCACGACGAGCTGCGCAAGAACCTCGTGCTGGTGCAGTTCGACCTCAGCAACACGACGCTGCGCATGCACGACGACGCGGTCTGGTTCCGTTCGCCGGGCACCGCCGAGTGGGTGGCGATGGCGACGCTGCAGACGCTGCGTGCGAACGAGGTCGACGGTCCTGCGCCGACGGCGACCGGCGCCGAGCGCGACCCGTCCGACGACGAACGGCAGGGCCAGCCGGGCTTCGGCGAAGGCGTGCCGGGGATCGCTCCGGGCGACGAGCCGCCGCCGCGTTGAACTAGGGCTGGGCCGGTGCTGCGGCCCGCGCCGGCGCCGACCTCTGCGCGCGCAGGAACAGCACCGCCGCGAGCACGCCCAGCACGCCGCAGCTCGTCCACAGTGCCGTGGCGCCGGCGTGTTCGTACAGGTAGCCCCCGGCGATCGGCGCCACGACCAGCGCCATCGTGAAGTTGACGCTGTAGGCGCCGTTGTAGGTGCCGCGCGCGTGGTCGGGCGCGATGTCGTTGACGTAGCTGCCGAGCATCGGCATCTGCAGCAGCTCGCCGACGGCGACGACCAGCATCGCCAGCACGATCGCCGACAGCCCGAGCGGCAGCAGCATCGCGAGGTAGCCGAGGCCGACGATGGCGGCCCCGAGTGCGATGACCGGCAGTGGCCGCCGACGCTGCATTGCGTGCACGATCGGCATCTCGCCGAGCACGATCAGGATCGGGTTGATCGCCAGGATCCAGCCGACGTGCGCTTCGCTGTAGCCCTGGTCGACGAACACACGCGGGCCGGTGGTGAAGTACTGCATGAACGCCAGCAGCACGCACAGGTTGGCGACCATCAGCGCGCGGAAGTGCGGGTCGCGCAGCGGCCGGCCGTGGTGTTGGGGCTCGTCGTCGGCCTTCGGCGGCGGCAGCGGGTTCCAGCCGCGCAGGCTCGTCGCCAGCCACAGGGCCGCGAGCCCGCAGGTGGCGCCGTCGACGACGAACATCCAGGTGAAGTCCTTGACCACCAGGTAGCCGCCGATCGTCGGCCCGAACGCCCAGCCGAGGTTCAGCGCGAAGCGATTCAGCGACAGCGCCTTCCTGCGCAGCGGCAGCGGCGCCGACAACGCGGCGGCGGTGTTGCTGCCGGGGCGGAACGCGTCGTTGACGATGCCGAGCACGAACACGCCGGCGACCACGGCGAGCGCGCTGTGGAACTGCGTCATCAGCAGCATCCACAGCGCCGAGCTGCCGAGCGCCAGCACCTGCAGGCGCACCGGCCCGATGCGGTCGGTCAGGCGGCCGCCGAGCCAGCTGCCGATCATGGCGCCGATGCCGTAGAGGCCGATGACCCAGCCGGCCTGGTCGGGTGTGAAGGCGAAGTCGCGCTTCAGGTACGGCCCGAGCAGCGGCACGACCATCGAGCCGCAGCGGTTCAGGAACGCCGCCGTGCACAGGAGCCACGTGCGCTGGGGGAGGCCGCCGAACGCGTCGCGGTAGAGTCGGAGCAGCGCCCGCATCAGCTGCGCCGCAGCGCCTGCGTCGGCGTCATCTGCGCGGCGCGCCAGGCGGGGAAAAGGCCGCCGACGAGGCCGAGCAGCATCGCGAACGTGATCGCGACCAGCATCACGAACGGCGTCGTGCGGAACGCGAACGTGACCTCGGAGAAGGTCTCGTTCATGGTGCCGGTCTCGGCACCCTGGAACGGCAGCACCAAGAGGCACCCGAGCAGGCCGCCGAGCAGGCCGAGCAGCACCGCTTCGCCGAGGAACGACACGAAGATCGGGAAAGGCCGGTACCCGACCGCCTTCAGGATGCCGATCTCGTGCGTGCGCGCGCCGATCGCGGCGAGCATCGAGTTGGTGCCGGTGAAGATCGCACCGAGGCCCATGATCAGGCCGAGGAACGTGCCGAGGATCGAGAACTTGCGGGAGAGGTCGTCGGTCTGCGTCGCCAGGTAGGCGCGTTCGGTCTGCACCGATGGCTGTGTGCGCAGGTCGGTTTCGTAGCGCTTCTGCACGGCGGCGAGGTCGGTGCCGGGCTTGATGCGCGCAAGCACGCGGCTGCGTACGGGCCGCTGCAGCGCCTCCGACAAGCGCTCGAGGTCACCCCAGATCTCGCTGCGGTAGCCGCCCTTGCCGGTGAACGTGCCGACGATGCGGAACGTGCCGGTGTTGATGCGCAGCGTGTCGTCGGGCTTGCAGTTGCGGATGCGCTCGACGAGGCCTTCACCGACGATCAGCTCGTCGGTGCCGGGCTGTGGCATGCGGCCGGCGACGATGCGGACGTCGTCGCCGTGGATCGCGAAGGTCGTCGGTTCGACGCCGCGGATCGCGACGTTGGTCTCGCCGCCGTCGAACTTGCGCAGGCGCACGGCGAGGAACACCTCGGCGCTGGCCAGCGGCTTGCCGGCGCCGTCGAGTTCGATCTCGGGCACCTCCTTCTGCAGCACGTTGCACTGTTCGCGGGTGAGCCCCGACTCGCCTTCCGACTTGGCGCCCTTGCGCAGGAACACCGCGAGGTCGTCGCGGCCGCGCTCCTGGAACAGCACGGCGAAGCCCTGCTGCAGCGACAACATGCCGGCGAGCACGGCGACCGTGGCGCCGATCGCGCACACCGTCAGCAGCGTCGACGACGCGCGCACCCACAGGCTGCGCAGGTTGTAGCGAAGCGGCACGAGGGCCATCAGACCACCTCCCGCAGCGCCGTGATGGTGGTGAGGCGCGCCGCGCGCCAGGCCGGCAGCAGCCCCGACAGCAAGCCGGTGCCGAGTGCGATGCCAGCACCGAGCCACAGCGTGGTGCCGTCGAAGCCGAAGCCCGGGATGACCGACGCGGTCGCCGCCGCCATCGGCGCCTCGATCAGCATCGCGAGGCCGCCGGCGAGCAGGGCTCCGAGCGTGCAGACCAGCATCGACTCGCCGAGCAGCAGCGACGCCGCGGTGCCGTCGGTGAAGCCGAGCGCCTTCAGCACGCCGAGGTCGCGTGTGCGTTCGCGGGCCGCCATCAGCATCGTGTTCAGCACCGCGAAGAAGATCGCGAACAGCACCGCACCGCCGACCAGCTTCAGCATCGACGGCACGTCGCCGAGCATCGAGATGAACTGGCGGTTGAACTCGGCTTCGGTGGTCGTCTGCACGCGCTGCGGTCCGTTCTCGAACATCTCGTCGACGGTGCGCTGCACGGTCACCGGATCACTGCCTGCCTTGATTCGCAGCATGTAGAGGCTGGGGCCCGCGGGACCGGTTGCACCACCCTGCTCGACCGACTCGCGCAGGAAGTCGAAATGGAACCAGAGCGTCTGCTTGTCGACTGCCGCCGAGCTGCTGGTGTAGATCGCGGCGATCGTGAACTCCCACGGCTTGTCGTCGGTGCGCTGGAAGATCGTGCCGCTGAGCGGCACGGTCTGGCCGACCTTCCAGTCGTACTTGTCGGCGAGTTCGGTGCCCACCATGCAGGCGGTGCGCGTCTGCTGGAAGCTCGCGTAGCTGCCGTCGACGACCGAGATCTCCGGATAGCTGGTCAGGAACGTCTCGGGGTCGATGCCGAACTGCGCGAAGAAGCCACCCTTGTCCTGCGGGTAGCTGCCGCCGAACCACTGCCACTTGCAGATCGCTTCGACGCCCGGAACGGCAGCTAGCTTCTGTTGGTAACTGAGCGGCAGGTCGACGAACAGGCTGACGGCCGACTGCACCAGCAGGCGATTGCTGGCCGCGGCGTCGAGCGTGCGGTCGAGGCCGCTGACGACGGCGTGCAGCACGCTGACCAGGAACACCGCGACCATCACCGACAGCACCGTCAGCAGCGAGCGGATCGGGTGCCCGAGCAGGTTGCGCCACAGCAGTTTCCAGGGCATGGCTCAGCTCCTCTTGGCAGCGTGTTGGCTCGACGCGCGGTTGTCGTCGATGCGGCCGAGCTTGCCCTTGTCGAGGTGGATGACCTTGTCGGCGTAGCCGGCGGCCTGCGGGTCGTGGGTGACCATCAGGATGGTCTTGTGCAGTTCGCGGTTCAGCCGCTGCAGCAGCTCGAGCACGCTGTCGGCGGTGGTGCGGTCGAGGTCGCCGGTCGGTTCGTCGGCGAGGATCAGCTGCGGGTCGGTGGCGATCGCGCGGGCGATGGCGACGCGCTGCTCCTGGCCGCCGGACAGCTCGCGCGGCTTGTGGTCCATGCGGTCCTTCAGGCCAACCAGCTCGAGCGCGCGTTCGGCCTGCTGGCGGCGCTGCGCCTTGCTCAGCGGCGCCAGCAGCAGCGGCAGCTCGACGTTCTCGCGCGCACTCAGCACCGGCAGCAGGTTGAAGCCCTGGAACACGAAGCCGACGTTCGCCGCGCGCCAGCGCGCGAGGTCGCCGCTGCCGAGCTGGGCGAGGTCGGTGTCGCCGACCTGCACCAGTCCATGGTCGGCCTGGTCGAGGCCGCCGCACAGGTTCAGCAGCGTCGTCTTGCCGGAGCCCGACGGGCCCATCAGCGCGTAGAACGTGCTCCCGTCCATCTCGAGGTCGAGTTCGTCGAGCACGCGCAGCGACTCGCCGCCGCGGGTGTAGGTCTTGGTGACGGAACGGAGCGTGATGGGGACGGCCATGGTCGATGCACGGATTCGCGGCCGCACGTCCAATGGACGCGGCGCCGCTGGAAGTCGGGAGGGAATCAGTCCTGCAGGCGCACGCGGTCGCCGTTCTTCAGCGACGACGGCGGCGCCAGCACGATGCGTTGGTTGGCGGCGAGGCCGGCCTCCACGGCGATGCGGCCGCTCTTGCGTTCGCCGGCGGTCACCGGCGTGAAGCGCACGGTGTCGCGCTCGAGCACGAAGGCGCCGAGCACGCCGTCGACGGTGACGACCGCGTCTTCGGGCACCAGCAGCGCGGTGGGCGCGGGGCCGCCGGCGGCGGCCGGGTCCGGTGCGTCGGCGGCGCGGAAGACGATGCGCACGCCCATCTCCGGGCGCAGCTTCGCGTCGCGCCGAGCGAACTTGACGCGCACCTCGACCGTCGCCTTCTGCCGGTCGGCGGTCGGCCAGATGCGATCGACGGTGCCCTCGTAGCGTTCGTCGGGATAGGCGTCGAGGAACACGTCGGCCGGCGCGCCGAGGCGCACCGACGACAGCGTCGTCTCCGGCACGTTCGCCTGCACCTCGAGCGAGTCGAAGTCGACCATCGTGCAGACGGCGCCGCGCGCGTTGCTGCCGCCCTGCACGTTCGGCGACACCACTTCGCCGACCTCGGCGTCCTTCAGCACGACGATGCCGTCGAACGGCGCCCGCACGTCGGTCTTGTCGAGCGTCGCCTGCGCCTGCTCGCGCGTGGCGGCGGCGGCCTGCCGCTGGGCTTCGGCGACCTCGATGTCCTGGGCGGCGACGGCGAGGCGCTGGCGCGCCGAGTCGACGGCGCGCGCGGCGGTGGCCATGCCAGCCTGGCTGGCACGGCGGCGCGCCGAGGCGGCCTCGGCTTCGCTGCGCGCACGGTCGGCGTCGCGCTGGCTGCCGACCTCGGTGCGGGCCAACTCGGCGAGGCGGCGCAGTTCGAGTTCGGCGAACGTCAGCAACGCCTGGTTGGCGGCGTCCTGGGCTTCCTGGTTCTGCTGGTTGGCGAGCGCCTGCTCCAGCTCGGCGGCGCTGGCCTTGTGCGCGGCGCGCGCGCGATCGACGTTGCGGCTCTGGGTCAGCAGGTCGGCGTCGGCCCGCTGCAGGGCGGCGCGGAACTCGTCGGCGAACAGGCGCGCGACGACGTCGCCCTTCTTCACCACCGAGCCTTCGCGCACCGCCAGTTCGACGATGCGGCCCGGCACGTCGCTCGACAGCGCCGCGCGGCGGGCGGCGACCACGTAGCCGTTGGCGGCGGTGCCGCGCACCGCGGCGGCCGCGGCCGGGGTCGGCGCCGTCACCAGGTAGCTGCGCACCGTCGGCAGCCGCCAGCGGTCGGCGAAGCCGAGCAGGGCCGGGCCGAACAGCCAGGCGAGCACGGCGAGGCCGCCGAGCAGCAGCAGGCGCAACGGCCAGGGGTTGCTTGCGCGCGCGCGGACGGCGGGGCGCACGGTGCGTTCGATCTTCAGGCTCTGCAGGTCCACGGTGGCCTCCGGTGCGGCGACGAACGAAGGGCGAGCAGGATAGCGGCGCCGCGCTCGAAATGCCGCAGCGCGTGCGTATGGTTCGCCGCCATGGTGGCACCGGTCGTGCGCCGCATCCTGGCCCCCGTCGAGATCGCCGAGTCCCGCGAACCGGAGCTCGGCTACGCCATCGGACTGGCTGCACAACTGCGCGCCGAGCTCATCCTGCTGGTCGTGGTCGACACGCCGGCGACCGTCAACCTGATCGGTCGCCATCGCGCGATGGCCGCCGGGACGCGCGACTTCGATCGCGCGCTCGAGCAGGAGGTGCAGGGCATGCTGCAGGCGCTGGTCGACAAGGCCGCGGCCGCCGGCGTGCACGCGCTCGGCCACCTGACCTTCAGCGAAGACGTCGAGGAACAGATCCTCAAGGAGGCCTTGGTGCAGCGCGTCGATCTGATCGTGGTCCGCTCGCGCGGACGTTCGGGCTTCATGAAGGCCCTGCTCGGCAGCACCGCCGGCGAGATCCTGAAGGCGGCACCATGCCCCGTGTTGGTGGCGCGCGCGTGAAGCACCCAACGAACGGGGGCCGCGGCAAGCGCGCGGCCGGAACGAAGGCCAAGGCACCCGCAGCGCGGGCGAAGGCTGCAAGCCAAGCGAAGCCGGCGGGTCGTACGAAGCCGGCAGGTCGTACGAAGCCGATGGCGCGCGCGAAGTCCGCGCCGCGGCTGCCGGCGGCGGCGCGCTCGGGCAGCGGCATCCTGGTGGTGCCGGCGAAGGACCTTCGCTGGACCTGCCCGCCGATCCAGCCGTCGGGCAAGCCGCCGACGGCGGCGTTCCTGCTCGGCCAGGACCGGCCGATGGCGGCGATCCGCACCGGCCTGTCGATCCACGCCGCGGGCTACAACCTGTTCGTCTCCGGCCTGATGGGTTCCGGGCGACTCGCGGTGGTGGAGCTGCTGCTGCGCGACATCCAGCCGGTCTGCCAGCGCACGCCCGATCGCCTGTTCGTGTTCAACTTCCGCGAACCCAACCGACCGCTGCTGGTCTCGGTGCCCGCCGGCAAGGCGGCGGCGTTCCGCGACGACCTGCTCGAGTTCGGGCGTTCGCTGCACGGGGCGTTGCTGGCGGCGATGCGCTCGCGGCCGCACCGCCTGAGCCGCCGCGTCGTGCGCCGGTCGAGCGGCGGCCGCGAACGGCGGATCATGGACGCGCTGAGTCGCCAGGCGCAGAAGCAAGGCTGCGCGCTGGTCCGCTTCCAGGCACAGAACGGTGCGGCCACTGCCGACATCTACCCGGTGGTCGACGGCGAACCGATCACGCTCGACGCGCTGTCGGCGCTGGTCATCGAAGGCAAGGTCGAGGAGGCGGTGCGCGGCAAGCTGCTGGCGCAGCGCGAACAACTGCTCGAGCGCCTGGAGGAGGTCAACGACCGCATCCGCCAGGAGCACGCGCGCATCGACAGCGAGCTGCGGCAGATGGATCGACGCCTCGCGTGGAAGGTGCTGCGCTCGCACCAGAAGCAGTTCCAGCAGCGCTGGCCGCAGCCGGAGGTCGCCGACTGGCTCGACGCCGCCGGCGAGTTCGTCGAACAGCACCTGCCGCAGTTCGTCGGGGTCGAGAGCGACGGCGACGACGACGGCAAGGCCAGCGAAGCGCTGCCGCCGGCGACCGCCGAGCCGCGCCTCGGCGAGTTCCAGGCGAAGATCGTCAAGACCTCCTACCAGGACGCGTGTCCGGTCGTCATCGAGACGAATCCGACCTACGGCAACCTGTTCGGCACGATCACGCAGCCGGGCGAAGGCGTGCCGCCGGGGCCGATGCACGTGAACCCGGGTGCCTTGCTGCGCGCCGAAGGTGGCTACCTGGTGCTGCGCTGCCTCGACGTGCTGCGCGAGAACGGCGTCTGGCAGCAGCTGAAGCGCACGCTGCAGACCGGCAAGCTGGAGATCCGCGAGTTCGACCAGGGGGCGGGTGCGCAGACCGGCGCGCTGCAACCGGAGGCGATCCCGATCGACCTGAAGGTCGTGCTGATCGGCGAACCGGGCGTCTACGAACAGCTCGCCACCGAGGACGTGCAGTTCCCGCAGATCTTCAAGATCCACGCCGAGTTCGACGGCTCGATCCCGGTCGCGCCGAAGAGCCTGACGCGCTACGCGGACTACCTGCAGTGGCTGGTCGACACCGAGAAGTTGAAGCCGTTCGCGCCGTCGGCGTTCGCGGCGATCGCCGAGTACGGGGCGCGCGCCGCCGGCCGCCGCGACCGGCTGATCACGCGCTACAGCGAGATCGGCGACGTCGCCCGCGAAGCGTCGCACGTGGCGACGACCGCCGGGGCGCGGGCGGTGGCGCGCGAGCACGTCGAGCGCGCGGTGGAGATGCAGCAGCAACGGCACGACCTGCCGCAGGAGCTGACCGACCGCGACTACACCGCCGGCTACATGCGGCTGTCGACGACCGGTGCGGTGGTCGGCCAGATCAACGCGCTGACGGTGCTGGACACCGGCTCGATCGAGTTCGGCCGCCCGTGCCGCATCACCTGCAACAGCGGCGTCGCCACCGCGCAGCGCAGCGGCCTCGTCAACATCGAAGGCCTCGCCAACCTGTCGGGCCCGATCCACGACAAGGGCGTGATGATCCTCGAGGGCTTCCTGCTGCAGGAGTACGGCCGCGAAGGGCCGTTGTGCATGCAGGCGACGATCTGCTTCGAGCAGCTCTACAACGGCGTCGAGGGCGACAGCGCGTCGCTGGCGCAGCTGCTGGCGCTGCTGAGTTCGCTGAGCGGCGTGCCGCTGCTGCAGGGCCTGGCGATCACCGGCTCGGTCAACCAGAAGGGCGAAGTGCAGGCCGTCGGCGGCGTCAACGCCAAGATCGAGGGCTTCTTCCGCCTGTGCCGTTCGCGCCGCCTCGACGGCAAGCAGGGCGTCGTGCTGCCGCGCGCCAACGTCGGCGACCTGATGCTCGACGCCGACGTCGTGCGGGCGGTCGAACGCGACGAGTTCGCGGTCTACGCGGTGTCGTCGGTCGCCGACGCGATCGAGGTGTTCACCGGACTGCCGGGCCGCGACGTGCTCGAGCGGGTGCGCGCGACGCTGCGCGAGTTCCGCGCCTGCGCTGGCCTGCACGGCGTCTGAGTCGGCTCGCCCGCCGGGCGACCCGGCTCCGCGATCCCCGGGACTCCGCAACGCGGGGCCCGGCTACCGCGCGATCGACGCACTCGGCCCCGCTGCGTCGTCGCCTCGGAAGCACCGGGCTTGCCGACTAGACCGGGCGACCGTCGCGGGTCTTCGCCGTGGGGGGCGTGCTCGGCTGCGGGATCGGCGTCGGCTTGCCGTCCGGCTTGGCATCGCGGCTGCGCGGCGCCTGCGGGGCGATGACGACTTCCTTCGCCGCGTCGCGCGCCATCGCCGGCGTCTGGCCCACCTCGTGGTCGAACGCCTTGCCGAGTTCGCCGAGCTGCGGGCCGCGCGCGGTGGTCGCGGTGATCAACGTGCGCAGCGGTTCGGCCACGGCCAACAGGCGCGTGCGCACGGCGCCGAGTTCCTGCTGCTTCTGCAACAGCCGGGGCTCGTAGGCGGCGAGCTGCGCGCCCAGCGCCTTGGTCGCGGCAGCGAAGAACTTCGTGCCAAAGAACTCGCGCAGCAGACCGGTGGTCTCCGGCAGCAGCTGGGCGCGGAACTGCGCCACGCACTGGTGCAGGAACAGCCGGCCCGGCTCGCCGAGGCGCGATGCCTTCTCCTTGCCGGGGATCTTCACGTCCGGCTTGCTGGCCGGGCCGAACAGCCGTTCGCGCACGCGGTCGAGCGAGCGGAACGACACCACGTCGAGCATGCTCTTCTTGATCGGCAGCGCTGCGAGGTCGACCGGCACCGTGGTGCTGCCCGGCCAGGCGACGGCGCCGAGCGACGCCAGCGCGTGCGCCTTCAGCTGGCGCAGGTCGATGCCGGCGCGGCGCACCAGCTCCGGGATGCCGTCGGGCAGGTCGAGGCCGGCGTCGACCTGGCTGGTGGTCTGCTCGAACGTGCGACGCGCCGCGGCGAGCACTTCTTCGCGATGGTCGCGGACCAGCGGCGTCCACTGGCCGACCGTCAGCCACTCGAGGCTGTGGCTCGACAGGAACCAGGTGTCGATCGACGCGCCGAGCGTGCGCAGCAGCTTGGCGCCGGCGTCGCGCGCGAAGCGTTCGACCTCGGCGTCGAGCTCGCGCGTGCCGCGCGCGAACGCCGACGTCCAGTCGAGCTGCAGTGCCAGCTGCACGCGCTTCTGTTCGGCGGCGAGCCACGCCAGCTGTTCGTCGACCTCGTGCAGGCGCTGCACCAGCCGCTGCACTTCGTTGCCGCCGAGGTGCTGCAGCACTTCGCCGAGCAGCGACTCGGCGCGCTGCAGCGAGTCGCGCAGGAACGCCGCCAGGTACTCGTTGCTCGCCAGGTAGTCGGACAGGTCCTGGCGGAACGCGCGGAAGCCGGCGGGGGCCTCGTTCGGCTGCTTCTGCAGCACCGCGCTGGCGGCGTGCAGCAGGTCGACCGGATACATGCGCACACGGCCGTCCTTGGCCGCGCGCAGCAGCGGCGCCGACATCGCCAGCTGTTCGAACGCTTGCAGCACCGCCTGCGGCTGCGACTGCTCGAGGCTCGGCACCAGCTTGCCGTCCGGCGACACGTCGCGCTTGTGGGCGTCGACGTTGACCACCAGGAAGATGCGGCTGAACAGGTCGAGCAGCTGCTGGAACTCGGCGAACACCTGCTCGAGGAACAGCGTGTCGCTCTTGACGACGAAGATCGCGCAGGCGGCGGCGTTGCGGAACTCGCGCGTCATGCGGTCGTAGCCAAAGCGCATGCGCGTGTAGAGGCCGGGCGTGTCGACCAGCACAGCACCGGTCGACGCCAGCTCGCTGCCCGGCACGCGCACGTCGACGCGGCGGATCGCCTGCGGGAAGTGCTCCTGCGGATCGAAGGTGACGCCGCGCCCCTCGGCGGTGCGGATCGCGCCGGCCAGTTCGCCGTGCGCATCCGCGATGTGCTGCGCCAGGAGCCGCGGGTCCTGGAACGTGCGCACGCTGCCGTCGTAGCTGGTCAGTGCGTACTCGCGCTGCTTGCCCGAGCTGACGAACACGAGGCACGGATACGCCGGCAGGCTCGACACCTCGCTGACGTAGGCGGCGGCGATCGCGTTCATCAGCGTCGACTTGCCGCTCTTCAGCGGGCCGAAGATCAGCACGTAGGCCTGCTGCTCGGCGACCTTGTCGCACAGCGCGCGCAGCTGGTGCTGCAGCTCGCGCAGCGGCGTCTGCAGCGTGCGCCCCGGCACGTCGTGCGCGGCGCCGTCGAGCGCGGCCAACGCGGTCGTCAGGTCCTCGAGCAACGGCCGCAGCGTGCCGTCGAACTGCTGGCAATAGGTGCCGAGCTGGGTGCGCATGCGAGTGGCGAGTGGCGGGCCTTGGCCCGAGCGAGGGGTCGATCCCGCGCAGGCCTCCGCGCGGGCGCGCCATTGGAGCGAAGCGCCGGCGCGAAGGGAGATGCCGACGGAAGGTTTTTTGTCACCACGACCTGGAGAACCTGGAACATTCTCCACAGCGCGCGACGAGCAACCGGCCGCGGATCGGGCCGCGGCGCGTCGGTCACTTGACCGGCAGCAGCGGCATCGCGTCGACCTTGTGGTGGTGCCACTGCACCGCCTTGGTCGTGGCGTCGATCTCGCCCGGGAACACACGCAGCTCGTCCTTGCCGGTGCGCTGCGTCAGCAGCTCGCTGGCGGCCAGCAGCAGTTCGCGCTGCATCTGCACGATGGTCCTGCCGAGCGGTTGCTGGCGGCGTTCGGCCTCCTTATGCGCGACCGCGATGCGCTTGCCGAGCGCGTCGTTCGCCGGCTTGTGCAGGCGGCACCCGGCGTGGCCGAGCACCAGCACGAGCCGCAGGCCGTCGTCGCGCACCGCGCGTTCGAGCTGCGCCACCAGTTCGGCGTCGGCGAACGGCCCGGGCACGCTGACCAGCAGCACGTCTTCGCGCCGCAGGCCGAGCAGCTGCGGCACGTCGACGTCGCAGTCGGAGCAGACGACGACGGCGCAGACGTAGCGGCCGGCACCGGCAGGGCGTTCCTTCGGGGCTGGCGGCGGCTGTCGCCTGGCGGCAGCGGCCGTCGCCGCTTCGTTGCCGGCCTTCACGTGCTCGAACAGCACCAGCGGGTGCAGTTCGAGCCGCGGCGCGTGCGTCGCCGGGGCGCGGCTGCCGCGCTTCTGTTCGCCCGCGGGCTTCGTCTCGGCGGCGGGTGCTGGCGCCTGCGCGCCCGCCGGTGCCGCCGCCTTCGGGTGCGCCGGTTCGCCGTGCTGGGCCGCCAGTCCTGCGGTCAGCAGGACGAACGGCAGGCCGAGGTGGAGCAGCGCGCGCATGGCTCCTTGTCGGCAAAGCCCGCAGGGCGCCTTGATCGGCGCGGCCGCCGGTCAGCCGCGCATCCAGAAGGTGTCGACGACGGCGCCGAGCTGGGCGCGCAACAGCGCCTTGGCACGGTGCACTCGGACCTGCAGCGTGCCTTCGCTGGCACCGGTGATCGCCGCGATCTCGGCGTAGGGCAGGCCCTCGACCGCGAACAGCACGAACGCTTCGCGCAGCGCGATCGGCAGGCGGTCGATGGCCAACGCCACGCGCGCGGCGTCTTCGCGGCGGACCAGCGAACTGAGCGCCGAGCGCCGTTCCGCCGCCACCTCGGCCAGCGTCTCGTCGCCGGCGTGCTGGCGCAGCACCTCGGCGCGCAGCTCGTTGCGCGCGGCGTTGGCGGCGATCGCCAGCAGCCAGCTGCCGAAGCGACCGTCGTCGGCGAGTTGCTCGAGGCGCGTGCAGGCGCGCTGCAGGGCCTGCTGGGCCACGTCCTCGGCGCGCACCGGGCAACCGAGCATCGTGGTCAGGAAGCGGAGCACACGGGTGCCGTGCGTCGCGAGCAACGCGTCCTGGGCCGCACGATCGCCGCGGCGCGCGCGCGCGACGAGTTCGGCTTCGTCGCCCGGCCCTGACGGCCCGTCGGTTCGCGGCGGGTCAGCGGCCACGGCGCACCTCGTCGTCGAGCACGCGACGGCGGTGGGGCGGCACCGCGGCCCACGGCGCCTGCGTGTAGTCGGGAACCTGGCCGAGCGCCGTCGCCGCCAGCAGCAGCGCGTCGCGGGCGCCGGCATCGACGGCGGCGGTGGCGAGCAGCCAGGAACCGGCGGTGGCGACCAACGGCCGCGGCAGGCGCCGCAGCGCCGCCAGGTCCGGCGTGTCGTCGGCGCACGCGAGCATCGCCGTCGCCAGCAGCACCGCCGCGGGAGCGTCGTCGCCGATCGCGGCGACCACGCGGCGGCGCAGGCGGCGGAACGAGCCCGCATCGCCGCTGCGCGGCAACGCTCCGATCCCACCTCGCGGCAGCACCGCGCTGCCGGCATCGAGCAGCACCGCGAGTTCGCCGGCGCCGCACAGCCACGCTTGTTCGGCCGCCTGCTCGCGGCCAACGGCATCGCCTCGCAGCTGGCGCACCACGAGGTGCACCAGCCAGTGCTCCGGCTCGTCGATCGGCAGGCGCTGCGCATGGGCTTGCAAGGCTTCGGCGAGCGCTTCGTCGGCGAGCGACGAGCCGCGCAGCCACTCGGGCAACAGCGCCAGCAACCGTTCCCGCGGCAACGGCGCGAAGCCGGCGGGCAGCACCACGTCGTCGGCCTGTGTGCGTTCGACGTCGTCGACGAACAAGCGCCGCCGCTGCGCTTCGTCGCAGGCGCCGAGCCACGCCGGCAGGCCGAGCCACTGCGGCCACGCCGTGTGGTGCAGCACGAACGCCTGCTGCGCGAACGGGCGCGCCGCGGCATCGCCGTCGGCGAGCAGGCGTTCGGCGCGGTGCAGCGCGCGGGTCCAGCGGCCGGCCGCCAGCAGGCCCGCGATCTCGGCGCGTTCGTGGGCACGCTGTTCGGCGACCGTCGGCCCGGCGTCCTTCGGCGCCACCGGCGGCGACGAGATCCACCAGAGTGCCATCGCGAGCAGCGCCACCACGCCGAGCGCGAGCCACGTTCGTCGCCGGCTGCCATGGGGCGCACCGTGGGGAGCACCGTGCGGCAGCGCCGCCCGCAGCTCGGCCGCGAACGCCGCCGCATCGGCCGGGCGCTGCTGCGGGTCCTTGTGCAAGGCCCGGCGCACGACGGCATCGACCGCGGCCGGCACCTCGGCCCGCAGCGACGACGGCGGCGGTGGGTTCAGCGACTCGACCAGCTTCAGCGCCTGGAACAGGCTGCTGCCGCGGAACGGCGAACGGCCGGTCAGCAGTTCGTAGGTCAACACGCCGAGCGCGTGCACGTCGGTGCGCGCATCGATCGCTTCGGGTCCTTCGAGCAGCTGCTCCGGCGCCATGTACTCCGGCGTGCCGACGAGTTCGCCGGTGCGCGTCAGCGGCGCGTCGTCGGCGATCGCGCGCGCGATGCCGAAGTCGAGCACACGCACGGCGCCGTCGTCCTGGACCATGACGTTGTCGGGTTTGACGTCGCGGTGCAGCACGCCGTGCGCATGCGCCGCGGCCAGCACGTCGGCGGTGGCGAGGGCGAGGCGCAGCGCTTCGCCGACCGGCAGCGGCCCGTCGGCGAGCCGCGCGCGCAGCGTGCGTCCGCGCACCAGCTCGAGCACGAGGAACGGCCGATCGCCGGCGGTTTCGCTGGCCAACACCTGCACGACGCCGGGATGCGGCACCTGCGCCGCCAGCCGCGCCTCGCGCGCGAAGCGTTCGCGCAGCGCCGGCAGCTGGTCGAGCGGCAGCGGCGGCAGCAGCTTGATCGCGACCTCGGTGCCGAGTTCGCGATGCCGCGCCAGGTAGACCTCGCCCATGCCGCCCGCGGCCAGCAGGCGCACCGGCTCGTAGGCGCCGAGCGGGCCCGGCCCCGGTGCCGCCGCACAATGCGGGCACTGCGCCGGCAACGCGCCGTCGGCCGGCAGCAGCAGCGTCTTCGTGCAGCGTTGGCAGCGGATCTGCATCGGGCGTTGGATCGCGCAGCGGAACCCGGGTCAGAGCTCGCGGAAGCGGTCGACGTAGCGGCGCAGTGTCTGCAGGTGGCCCTGCGCGATCGTGCGCACGCGCTGCACGTCCTGTTCGTCGCCGGGGAACAGGCGCTGCGCCTCGTCGCCGGCGAGCCGCAGGACACGGTCGGCGTCGGCCCAGCGCTTCTGCTCGGCGGCCTGCGCCATGTCGGCGAGGCCCTGCGCCAGCACGGCGATCGCCGCGTTCTTGCGCACCTCGACGTCGGGGTTGCCGGCGGCGCCGCGGCCACCGTCGCTGCGGCCGAGTTCGAGGGCGGCTTCGGCGCGCACCACGTCGTCGCGGCCGCGCGCCACCGAGCGGAACGCCACCGCGGCCCGGGCCGCCTCGCCAGCGCGAAGCTCGCCGAGCACACGGCAGTGGGCCAGCAGCACGCCGGTGACGCCGGCGTTGAAGTCGGCGAGGCGCACCTCGAGGCGCTGGCCTTGCACGGTGACGCCGTCGTGCGGCACGGCCACCAGCGACAGCCCGCGCGGCAGTTCGACCGAGAGCGCGACCTGGCGCGCGACCGGCGCGACCAGGCTGTCGGCCTCCTGGACGAACACCTTGGTGACGTCCTGCGGGTCGGCGACGAAGTGGAACAGGCCGCGCGCGTCACCGGCGAGGCGCTGCAGCAGCGGCACGTCGAGGTCCTGGCCGACGCCGATCGTGCTGATGTCGATGCCTTCGGCGGCGCGCGGCCGGGCCGCGGCGGCGATCTCGTCCGCCGCGGTGACGCCGGTGTTGGCGATGCCGTCGGTCAGCAGCAGCACGCGCCGGGCGGTGGGACCATCGCCGCGCGCGAGCTCGCGCAGGCCGAGCATCAGGCCGGCGTGCAGGTTGGTGTTCGCCTCGGGGGCCAGCCGCTCGATCGCATCGTGCAGCCAGCGGCCGTCGCCGCGGCGTTGGCGCGGGGCGGCGATTCGCGCCTCGGCCGAGAACGTGACCAGGGTCACTTCGTCGTCGGCGCGCAGGCGGTCGACGAACGCGCGCAGCCCGGCCTTGACCGCGGTCATCTTCTCGGCACCGGCCATCGAGCCGCTGCAGTCGACCACCAGCGCGACCGCACATGCCGGCGCCAGCGAACGATCGCCGAGCGGCGCCGTGGTGTAGCCCACCTGCAGCCAGACGTCGTCGCCGACCTTGGCGTCGGCGCGATCGAAGCGCAGCTCGAGCGCCACGTCGCGGCCGGCGGTCGGCAACGGCAGCCGGTGGCGGTGGTAGTTCAGCAGGTCGCGCACCACGACGTCGCGGCGGCTCGGCAACTGCCCGAGCTCGGCGAGTTCGCGGGTGCGGGCCATGCCGAACTGGCTGACCGCATCCTGGGCCGCCAAGGGCGCCGCCAGCAGGGTCGCGAGTGCGGCGAGAGCGAAGGAGCGGGAGGGGAGTCGACGCTGGTTCATGCACGTGCCTCGGGTTGGAGTTGCCCGAGGGACCCGCGAGTCGCCGAGACCTTACCGCCGCGTGCGGAAATCTGGCCCCGGGACTGGCGGCGCCGGGGGTCCTTCGTTCGCATGGCGGCTTGTGTCGGCGGCGGGCATCGTCCCGCGCCACAGCCAGCGATGAGCAATCCATCTTCCACGACGGCGGGCCACGACAAGGGCCTGCAAGACCTCGATCAGGTCGTCATCCGCTTCGCCGGCGACTCCGGCGACGGCATGCAGTTGACCGGCGACCAGTTCACCCGCACCACGGCCCTGATGGGGAACGACATCGCGACGTTCCCCGACTTCCCGGCCGAGATCCGCGCCCCCGCCGGCACGCTGCCCGGCGTCTCGGCCTTCCAGCTGCGCTTCTCGAGCTTCGACATCCACACGCCCGGCGACGCGCCCGACGTGCTGGTGGCGATGAACCCGGCGGCGCTGAAGGTGCACCTGAAGGAGCTGAAGAAGGACGGCATCCTGCTGCTGAACACGGCGTCGTTCAGCCCGCTCGACCTGAAGAAGGCGAAGTACGACAAGGACCCGCGCACCGACGGCACGCTGTCGGGCTGGCGGGTGATCGAGGTCGACCTCGAGGCGCGCACGCAGGAGGCGCTGGCGCAAAGCCCGCTCGACAACCGTTCGCGCGGCCGCTGCAAGAACATGTACGCGCTCGGCATCCTCTACTGGATGTTCCACCGCGACCTGGCGCCGACCGAGAAGGCGATCGCCGAGAAGTTCGCGAAGAAGAAGGAACTGGTCGAGGCCAACCTGGTGGCGATGCGCGCCGGCTTCGCCTACGCCGAGACCACCGAGATCTTCCAGACCGCGTACCGCGTGCCGCCGGCGCAGATGGCGCCCGGTACCTACCGGAACATCATGGGCAACCAGGCGCTGTGCCTCGGCCTCGTCGCCGGCGCCCAGAAGGCCGGGCTGCAGCTGTTCCTCGGCAGCTACCCGATCACGCCGGCGTCGGACATCCTGCACCAGCTGAGCACCTACAAGCACCACGGCGTCATCACGTTCCAGGCCGAGGACGAGATCGCCGCGGTCGCCGCCGCGATCGGCGCCAGCTACTCCGGGTGCCTTGGCATCACCTCGACGTCGGGCCCTGGCGTCTGCCTGAAGAGCGAGGCGATCGGCCTCGCCGTCATGGCCGAGCTGCCGCTGATCGTGCTCGACGTGCAGCGCGCGGGCCCGAGCACCGGCATGCCGACCAAGACCCAGCAGGCGGACCTGCTGCAGGTCATGTACGGCAGGAACGGCGAGTCGCCGGTCTGCGTGCTGGCGGCGTCGACGCCGGCGGACGCGTTCGAGGTCGGCTTCGAAGCCGTGCGCATCGCCACCAAGTACATGGTGCCGGTGGTGGTGCTGAGCGACGGCTACATCGCCAACGGCAGCGAGCCGTGGCTCTTGCCGGATCCCGACAAGCTGCCGGCGATCCCGGTGCAGTTCGCGCCGGAGGGCAAGGCCGGCGAGAAGTTCCAGCCGTACAAGCGCCACGAGAAGACGCTGGCGCGGCCGTGGGCGAAGCCGGGCACGAAGGGCCTCGTGCACCGCATCGGCGGCATCGAGAAGGCCGACGTCACCGGCAACATCTGCTACGACGCCGACAACCACCAGCACATGGTGGACACGCGCGCGCAGAAGGTCGCGAACATCGCCGACGACCTGCCGCCGCTGGCGGTGATGGGCGACAAGAAGGGCGACCTGCTGGTGCTCGGTTGGGGCAGCCCGCGCGGCGCCATCACCGCCGCCGTGCAGCGCCTGCAGAAGCAGGGGCACAAGGTCAGCTGCGCGTTCCTGCGCCACCTGAACCCGCTGCCGCACGACCTCGAGGCGCTGATGCGCGGCTTCGCGCGCGTGGCGCTGCCGGAACTCAACAAGGGCCAGCTGGCGATGATGCTGCGCGCGAAGTACCTGGTCGACGTGCAGAGCATCAGCCAGGTGAACGGCCAGCCGTGGAAGAGCCACGAACTCGAACAACAACTGACCCGGGTGCTCGCCAGCGTGAAGGAGGTGCGTCGATGACCAGTGTCGATCGTCCCGTGATGCAGAAGCAGGACTACAAGACCGACCAGGAAGTGCGGTGGTGCCCGGGCTGCGGCGACTACGCGATCCTGAACGCGGTGCAGAGTGCGTTCGCCAAGCTCGGCAAGCAGCTGCACGAGACGGTGATCGTCAGCGGCATCGGCTGCAGCTCGCGGTTCCCGTACTACATGGAGACGTTCGGGTTCCACACGATCCACGGTCGCGCGCCGGCGATCGCGACCGGCGTCAAGCTCAGCAACCCGGCCCTCGACGTCTGGGTCGTCACCGGCGACGGCGACGCGATGTCGATCGGCGGCAACCACTTCATCCACGCGATGCGGCGCAACGTCGGGCTGAAGATCCTGATGTTCAACAACCGCATCTACGGGCTGACCAAGGGCCAGTTCTCGCCGACCAGCGAGCAGGGCAAGGTCACCAAGAGCTCGCCGCTCGGCGTCGTCGACTACCCGTTCTCGCCGATCGCGCTGACGCTCGGTGCCGGCGGCACGTTCGTCGCGCGCGGCGTCGACATCCTCGGCCCGCACCTCGAGGAGACGATCACCAAGGCCAGTGCGCACCAGGGCACGGCGGTGGTCGAGATCTACCAGAACTGCAACATCTTCAACGACGGCGCCTACAAGGGCTTCACCGAGAAGGGTGTGCGCGAGCAGCGCATCCTGACGCTCGAGCACGGCAAGCCGCTGCTGTTCGGCGCCAACAAGGACCAGGGCATCGCCTTCGACGCGCAGTTCCGGCCGTACCTGGTGACCGGCGCAGACCTCGGCAAGGCCTACGTCTGGGACGAGACCGCCGAGACGCCGGCGCCGGCGATGGCGCTCGCGACGATGAGCGAGACCGAGTTCCCGGTGCCCATCGGCGTGTTCCGCCGCCGCGAGAAGCCGACCTTCGAGCAGGGCGTGCAGGCGCAGCTCACCGCCGCGAGGCAGAAGAAGCAGGAGTCGCTGCGCGACCTGCTGTTCGCCGGCGAGATCTGGACGGTCAAGTGAGACCGTAGGCCGGGAGCCCGCGAAGAAATCCTGCTCCGGGCTCTCGACCGCGTGTGGGGCGGCTGCCGTCACCGCCGCGCAGGGGCTTGGCGAGGGTTCCCTCTGCGCATCGAAGCGGCCGGCGGGCCGTGAGGGCCGGCAGTTGGTGACGGCGAGCGGGGGACACCCGTTCGCCCGTCCCGGCATCCGTCACTGCGTGCGCACGACGGTGGGACCGGTCAGCAGATAGCCGCTCGTGCCGAGCGCGACCCCCTGGAAGAACAGGTTCAGGTTGGCCGCCGCCTGCACGCCCGGGATCGGCAGGCTCAAGGTTCCGCTGCCGTTCTGGTTCAGCAGGATCGCCCCCGACAAGGCCGCCGTCGGCGTCAGCGCCAGCACGCCGTCGAACAGCGGGAAGGGGATGTGCAGGCACTGCAGGTCGACGCCGACCAACAGGAACTGCAGCGGTGCGCCGTCGATCGTGACCGTCAGCGTCGTGCCGACGTTCACCTGGGCGCTGGACAGCAGGCGCGGCCTCGCTTCGACCTGGGTGCCACCGACGACCGCGCCGTTGATCACGCAGTCGCTGGTGTAGCGCACGGAACCGCGCGCGGCCGCCCCGCTGGTGCCCGAGCCGACGCCGATCCGGCCGCGCAGCCCGCAGTCGTCGATCGCATGCACCGAGCCTTGGGTCACCAGGACGCCGTCGCCGCCATCGCAGCTGTTCGCTGGCAGCGAACTCCAGATGCCGCCGAGCGCGTCCGCCGACACCATCTGCAGCTGCCCACCGTTCTGCACGACGATGCCCGGCAAGCCGACGTTCGGCACCGGTGCCTGGTTGATGGTGGCGCCGCCGATGGCGACCCCGCCGGTGATGGTCAGCCGGCCGGCGTCGACCAAGACGGCGGGCGAGCCGGTCGGACCGCTGCGGCCGAAGAAGGTGCAGTCGCGGGTGAACACACAGTCGGCGGCGACTACGCGCAGGCCTGGGTTGGTGCTGACGGCCAGCGGCTGGATCGTGCCGCTGATGGTCAGGTTCTGCAGCAGCACGCTGCCCGGGCAGTTGTGCACGAAGATCGAGCTGTTGCTCGGCATGTCGAGCGCGAAGCCGGCGATACGAGCCGACTGGCCAGCCGGAACCGCCGTGACCTCGATGCCCGGCACCCGGGTGGCGCCGGCGCCCTGGATGTCGACGGCACGGTCGACGACGAAGCTCGGGTAGGGGCCGGCGCCGAGCACGCGGATGCGATCCCCGGGGCTCGCGGCGGTGATCGCCGCTTGCACGGTCGTGAACGCGCCGCCACTGCCGGATGCGTCGACGGTCAGCGTTGCCTGGGCAGCCACCATGCGACACAGCACGAGACCGCAGAACAGCGGGCCACGGAGAAGGGCGAGCAGGGGGCGTTGCATGGCTTCCTCGAGGCGGACGTGCGACTGCGTCCGGAGCGGCAACAGTAGCCCGTCGGCGCACGCAGGTCACAACCCGTCAGGCTGGAGGCGGCCATGGTCCGCAGCAGCGTCGCGGCGAGCGGGCCAGCGGAGGCTGCCCGTCGCTCACAGCCCAGCGGGCAGCAGCGACTTCAGCTGCTCGAGGGTCGGGCCGAGCACGGCCCTGACCTGCTCGTTCTGCAGCAAGGCCGTGATCTGGCCGACGGTTTCGCCGCCGAGGCCGAACTTGGCGAGCACCTCGTCGACCAGCTTCTTGCCGCCGGCAGCGTCGGCATTGCCCGTCGCCGCGTCGACCTGCGCCTTGGCATTGGCGCCACTCAGGGCCGCCCGCAGCTGCGCCACGGCCGACTCGAGCGGGCTCTTCGCCGCGGTCGCGGTGTCGCCGTCGGTGATGCCTGCGAGCAACTTGCCGAGGTCGATGGTTGGCGCGGCCGGAGCCGCCGCTGCGTCGGTCGGAACCGCCGGAGCGGCCGCGGCGTCGTTGCCGCCGAGCAGGCCGCAGCCGGCGAGGGCGAGGAGGGACGGAAGGAGGAAGACAGTCGAGAGCTTCATGCAGAGGGCAGCGTGGCGAACGGCCCCGGCGACCGCAACCGTGGCTCGAAACCGATCCCCTGGTCGTTGGTGCCCCGGGTGGAAGCCCTCGGGGCCCGTGCGGCCGGTTGCGCGCCAGAGAAAGTGCGCATCCGGGGGATGAAATATCACGATAGCGTGATACATTGATGTTCCCCGTGGCAACCGCGCTCGCGAGCCTGCATGCGACCCTGAAGCTGCTGTCGGACCCCGTCCGGCTGCGCCTGTGTGGGTTGCTCGCCGGCCGTGAGCTGGTCGTGCAGGAGCTGTGCACGATCACCGGGCTGCAGCAGAGCCGCATCAGCAACCACCTGTCGCTGCTCAAGCGCGCCGGCCTCGTGCGCGATCGCCGCGAGGGCACCTGGAGCTTCCATTCGCTGATCGAGCCGAACGAGACCAGCCCGCTGTCGCCGTCGCTGTTCGAGGCGACCGTCGGTCCCTACCTGGCGTCTCCCGAAGGTGCGGCCGACCAGCAGGCGCTCGCGGCGGTGCTCGACCAGCGCCGGCAGAAGAGCCGCGAGATGCACGATCGCCTGGCCGAGAAGTGGAGCGCGGTCGGCCAGGAGTTCGTGCTCGGCACGG